>SXGR01096103.1_pt1 | contig 38389 bp, 44 predicted proteins | sample 3174711 | NCBI WGS metagenome assembly SXGR01 (sample SAMN11356860, study PRJNA531348) | freshwater metagenome | isolation source: freshwater sample F1-60 | place: China: Fuxian Lake, Yuxi | collected 2017-12-25
GAGAAGCAGCAGCACCGCCACCACCAATCGTCACGGAATAATTTGTACCTGGTGCTAGCACTAATTGTGATTCAAGTGTGCCGCCACCACCAGTAGCAGTCACCGTACTTCGTAGACCGCCTGCACCACCACCGCCACCCGTTTCGAAAGGTGAAGAAACGGTTGCGGCTCCTCCACCACCACCACCAGCAATTACTAAATAATCAACAAGTATCTCTTGCGCCGCCCCAACTCCTGCAAGTATTTGCATGGCTTACGCCGACAAATTGCCGACAAGCACCCACTCGTCAGAAGCAATTTTTATACAAGTCGCAGCAGCATACTGACCTTTAAGTTTTAACTTTGTTCCCTCGGAACGAACCGTCACACCCGCACCAGCAGCAACAGTTACCTGACCTGCACCAAGTTGCAACAAATTTACTTGATCGCCAATCTCGAACGCCACCGAAGAATTAGGTGGAATAGTCGTAGTAATAGCCGAAGCGTTCGATTGTGTCACCAACTTATGAGCATCAGCCAACACCAAAGTATAGGTCGTACCCGTCTGCGCATTTAAGGAAAGATTATCAAGTTCAGCAGAACCAACAACACGATCAGCTAACTTTGCTTGCGTAACAGCATTATCTTGAATTTTTACCGTAGTAACAGCATCAGTAGCGATGTTCGCCGCAGCAACAGTCGCCCACGAAGCATCCGTACCATCAGACTTCAAAACCGTACCCGAAGCACCAAGAGCAACACGGGCAACAGTCGGACCAGCACCCATCGTCAACAAATCACCACGAGTAGTCATCGTGGAAGCAAACAAGTTTGCCTCATCAGCTTCATCGGCTGTAAACACCGGGTAGATCGTCGCACCCGTAGAATGAACCGAAGCGGTCGTATCATCTTGCGCACGAACCAAAGTCAGAGTATTGCCTGAAATTGTTGCCGAACATTTTTCTTCAGACGAGGTACCGGGGTCAATTACCACAAAAAACGGCACAGAAGCAGTTGAGGGGAAGCCTGTCGTAGCGGTCAAAGTCACCGAAGTATCCGAAACACTAAGCGCGTTCGTCGTTGTAGTAGATGCCGCTGCACCCTTGTACTGTCGTCTAGTTACTGCTGCCATAAGTCTCCTGCACTATATCACACTACGCTACTGATCGCATAACAACAATAGCAGTTCCTTCCCAATCCCATTGGTTGTGGGCATTTGAGTCATCCAAAACCTCGAACTGAACATTCTCTACAATCACCGAATGGTTATCTTGATTCTCTTGATAGTTAACAATACGGGGGTTGTCCACCAAATCCCGCAAAAACGCCATCTCGTCATCAACGTTCTGATAATACTCTCTGCCACGGATATTCAATTTGTGGTGCATGATTAACGGCACCGAGAAAATCTGTGAACGCAACGGGGCAGCATAAGCACGACCCATCCAGCGAGTTAGTTCGGGGCTGACCGTATTGTCTGTAGCCGACCTACCCAAAGTCAGTTTTGCCTCAACCTCGAACACCCTGTCCTCTAAACCGTTAATGGTTTTTTCCTTGCCTTGCGACAAACTAAACGCCTGAAAAGCGTGATACGAACCACCATCAGCTTTGATCGACAAAGTAACTGACCCATCCAAAGGCCTGCAACGCAAATCCCATTTGGGCACAAACTTTGCATCGGGTACACCCCAACGGAAAATACCTGACTCAAAATACCCCGACGACACAAGATCGGTAGCGTGTTCCACATAGATACCGGTACCGACAACAACGAACACGGGGCGACTATTGATCGTGTTTACTGAACTGACAGCACCCTGCGCCGTGACCATAAGATCGGAAGCATATGCGGGTTGATTTGCTGAAACAAACACACCCAAATCAAGACGACCTAACCCCGTCGAAGTTGCATCAAAGTTTGTGTAATTAAACCAAACAAATCTGCCCTCACCGGTAAACGAAGTAACCGACGAACCAATCTCGATCAACGGACCCGACACAAGGTTTCCGTCACTATCGGATGTGGCGACGCGAATACCTGTTTTGGTGCCAATCAAAATATAGTTCAAATACGAATTAAGTCCCGTGATGATCTCGCCGGCGGGTAACTCAAGGGCAACAATTGGCGCATCCAAACTTGTTGCATCTGCTTTTATGGTTGTCCGATAAATTAACGACTGATTGCCCGCAAACCCACCCATATAAATATGGTTTTGACCGCCAGCAAAACCAACGAAACGAAACCCTGCGTTTGCGTGAGTGAACAACGGTGCGCCAGGCCCACCACTCGAAGTGAAGTTATAGACATTGTTATCTTCCGAAGCCATCAAACGGCCTTTGACGTAACGCAAGTTAGTAAACGTACCCGTACCGGTGATATGTACGCCGAACACATCTACGCTTGTATTCACCTTGTGGATACCGCTACCAGCGAACGCAACAAACACGTTGAACCCGTCGGTGGTTATGCCGCCAACGCTGCCACTAGGTCCACTCGTACAGTTTGTAAACGTTGACAAATTGGTTGTGTGTTTTACGTTGCTACCCGTAGCCACATACAATCTTGTGCCGACAGTTAAGGCTTGCAGAGTTGCGGCAGCGTCGGCCAACACCTGTGTCGTGTCCTTCAACAAAGAACATTCGCCTTTATCCCAAACATACACACCCTTAGAAGTGTTGAAACGATACGCTTCAGCGTCAGCGGTATCAGCATATTTTTGACCGGCACCATAATGCCAAGACGACTGCGAGCGTCGCCACAAACCTTGCGGGTTGATTGCAGACTCACCAGGTTCAGCCGACTGGTCAACCGAGTCACGTACACGCGCATCGTACTGTCGTTGAAACGAACCTGCTTTCAAATCGACAAGATACGGTCTGCCATTGATGGCAATAGGGAAAATGTTTGGTACAAGCGTCGTCGCACCGGTACCCGTATAGAACGCGGGCGCAGGATTATATGCGGTGGTAAAATCTATAAGATAGGCAGCCATCGGCTACTTCCTAAAAACTAATGGATACTGCTGTTTAAGTCGTGCCGCTTCCGACACGATACGTTCACGACGCAACCTTTGGATGTTTGTCAAAGAATCCCGCGTAGAACCAGCAGGCACCTCATCCGATCTACGAGTATCGCCCTGTGACTCGATAAAGTTTCGTTTGATTTCACGGCCATTCATCATCCGCAAAATAACACCCATCTCCAAAATGTCTTCGCATGTCACCGGGACAAAACATACGGACTGGACATCAGACGCTTCTGTGGTGGCACGAGTAAATTCACGTTTTGTAACAACCCTTAAAGTGCCGGACATAACGGGCTGATCAAAAACAATGGCAAAACCCGAAGCAAAGTCAGCTGTTGGTAGATTGCGCTGCAGTCTGACTCCGCGAATCACCGGATAATCGTCAGCTAAATAACGCAACCTGACATCCAACAAATCAATAATACCCGTAGCCGACGTAATGTTGATTTGACGGTCAGATCCGTTGTAGCTGATGTCTTGGGCAACAACCCTAAACAAGCCGTTTGCCGTAGAGCTCAGATCATCAATGTCGGAGTTTAAAGCATCCAACATTTGTTGCCGAGGGAACCGAGGGTTTACCGTGGCAAGCACACCGCTTGTGTGTGCTGCCGCAGTAGTGCCGTCGTAACCTCGTTGCACTGTCAAAGTTTTTGTTGCTGTAGCAGACTCCCACACATACATCAACTCTGATTCAATTTCAATAACCGAACCTTCACGAAACCCACCAAGATCGTAGGACAGCACAATAGAGGTGTCTGCCGAAGTAACCGTTGTCGCTAACTTGTTTCGTTCTTCAACGGTTCCCGATAAAAGTTGGCGACTGGCCCTAGTGATTAGTGCGCCAGCGGTTGACATTTATTAGTATTTTGCGGCTTTCTTCATTGGCTTGCCGGACTTTTTGGCTTCCTTCTTGGCGTCGGCTTTACCTTTCGCCGTGTATGGAAACTTCTTTTTTCCTACCATTGGCATGATTGTTGCTCCGTTCTAGAATCTCGAAAGATTCAATATAGTTTGTTCTTGCCAATATATCATAGGCTTGGCTTTTTGCTGTGTCAACCAACAATGTTGGTTTTGTCGGGCAATATACCCGTAGCGACCTGCCAGTTCTCTTCGGCGCGTTTTTCGACGGTTGCCGCACCATCGATGTTTTTGGGCTGTTGACCGTTTAATCGCAATCTATGATAGGCGTCAAGGTCTTTATCGAGCACCCGTTCTTTTTCGATGGTTCGTTTTGACTCAGGTTTGCGCGTGGGTAAGGCCTCAGCCGAAACCGTAAATGAAGCAATCTTGCATTTCCAACAACCTTCGATATCTAGATTCGGGTGCATTTTTTGATGAATCATCAGAAGGATATGCCGCCGCCATCATAGTATGCTGCCCCACCAACAAAACCTTGGCTAAAAGCACGAAGCACGGTATCAAACCCACCAATACTAATAGAGCCAACGGAAAGGGCTTCAAAAGAAATATTTGCATCTTTGGTGCCGTCGCCACCGTTGGCCAAAGAAATGAGTTTGACAACACCGTTGAATTCTTTTCCGGTTGTTCCGGCAATGGTGTTTAACGCAAACAACAACTCCTTACCCGAAGTGCCAGCCAAAACATTCGCGGCACGTTGGGCTTCCAACCCGTCGGTACCGGCAAGACGATTAATTTCTTTTTGGAAACTCACGTTAAATAACTTCCATATCCAGCAGCGGTCAAGGCTGCGGCTTCTGTCGCGTCAACGGTGTGACTATGGCCGCCATGATACAGCGTTTTTACGGTCGTCATGTCGCCGGGTTGATTTTCCGTATAGCTGTTATCGGTTAACTTAAAAACATTTCGGCCTCGCTCGCCGGCGTGCAAATACCTAAACAAACGATGTTCTATTGATGTATTAAACGGATCGGCCCAACGCACCAACTCGTCCGTGGGTGGAGTAAAAGTTGCCATAAATTCATCTTAACACAAAGATGAGGCCAAGCGGGAGGTAAAACCGCTTGGCCCCAAATTTGTTACTTACTTTAATTAGTGGGGTTTATGAACCACCAAGTGAAGACGATGAGTTGATTGATCGAAGGGCTGCTTCGCGGAAAATTCCGTAGCCACCCAACCAGTACCAACCAATCGGGTTGAAGCGCATCAAGGAATCGATGACTGGACCGCGCACGACTTTCGGAAATGGTCCGTTGCCGTCTGTGATCGAGTGTGCTTTTGCCAATGATTGACGACCCATAATCAACGTCTGATAAAGGTCAACCGTTGAGTTTGCTCCACCGGTCAAATCGAGTGGGGAACGAGGCGTTTCAATAAAGCGCACGGCTTCAAACGCACCGATTTCGCCACTATAGATTGGCCCAATGTTGCTGTAAACATGCGGATCGCGCCACGATGCTGCGCCGGTTTCGCGGCGAAGGTCGTACGAAACGTCAGGGTGAATAAACGCCATGTACATTCCGTTGAACGATTGCGCCTTTGATTTGCGCAATGATGCCGTCACGATACGAATATCGTTGGCCTCAAGGATGTCTTCTGACGCAACTGTCGCGTTTGATGTTGGGAGTGAAGCACCGCCACCACCGAACACAACGTTCGATGCGCCCTTCAAAACGTTAGCGACAACAGTATCGATTGAGGATCCTGCGTTGTAACCGATGAGATTTGCGGCGACAGCATCAACGTCGAGGAACGAAGTTCCACGCAGTTTTGCTGTTGTGTTAATTGCGCTGCCGTATTCGGCAAGAGTCACTTCCACCTGACTGTCCGCCATTGCTATTGCGGTAACATCCGAGGTTTCTGTGAGTGTTGCTGTGACGTCGCTTAGTTCCGAGAAAATCGTGAACTTAACCGATGTTCCAGGCATTGACTGAGCGACAGGCTGAATGTCTGCTGCTGCGTCAAAAAGCATTTCTGATCGGAGCGCAAAATACGCGATCTGATCAAACGCTGTCTGGTCGACTGATAATGAACTTGCTTGTGTATATGCCATGACCTGTGGGGTCTTTCTCCCCAAAGGCTTGCTTTGAGGCTAGTTGTTTAATGCTTCCTGATTAGCCTGAGCCAGTATTTGCATAACTTCGTCTGAATTTTTGGCGTTTGCGATTTTGGTGTTCCAGTCCACAGGTCCGTCGCTTTCTTCGCTGGCGCGGGACGCTTTTTGTAGCCTGTTCCAAGCATTTTGTTCTGCCTGTACTTCGGATTTTTTTTGCGTAACACCAATGAGATTTGCTTCGGTTGCGGCTTGGCGGATTGCTTCTGCTGTCATTTCGCCGTCATAGGCCTTAACGAAGTAGCGTGAAATTGGTGCGTTCAAATCAACGCCCGCCTCCACAAATGCCAACTTGCGTTGTGCCTCTGTAGCTTCTAACAGTTTGGCTTCCAGTTCTTTATTCTTGGCTTCAAGATTCCGAAGCTGTTGACGTACTGGATTCCGTTCTACCTGGTCTTTAACGTCTTCTTCAAACTCCATGTTTGCATCTGACATGACCCACTCCTTCTGCCCACACCCTGGCCGGAGGGACCAGAATGGCTGCAAATCTCACCCTTGTTACACATTGAAATCGGGGGGCTTCAATGGTTATCCCTTCTGGGATAATGTAACCATAACACACCCTTGTGACAAAATTGGGTATTTAGCTACTGAGCTACACCCAGGCCAGTTTCTGTTGTCCCGGAAGTTTCGCCCGTGGTTGCAGAAAACCTACCGCCACCCAAAAACGGGGACCTTCTTTTTTCTACGCGTTTTTTTATTTGTTCCGTAGAATTAACGTCGTAACCAAACACCGAACCAATTTTTTGGTCTTGGGTCAGAGCTGTTTCTCCGTCCATTTCCTCAAAAATACCTTTTGATTCTCCTAAAATTTTAAAGGCAGCCAAGGCTTGAGCTTCGGTATATCCACGATTTACCAGGTCTTCTGCCGTAAGTTTGCCCAGTTGGGTTTGCCCCTGTTCTTTTCCTCTTGCGGAAATGGTTGCTGCCGCAGCCCGCCTTTCAAGATCGGGAAGCGTGTTTTTGGGGTCTAAAAAATATTGCGCCAACTGTGCCGGGGTTACCTTGTAGAGCTCTTGCATTTGGCGAACAACCTCGGGGTCAGCTTCGATAACCATTTTATAGCCGTTGTTGATCCTTCTTTGCAGTTCGGCGTTTGAAACGTCGCCCGCAATAAGGGTTTGAAAATCTTCATATTGATCATAAAGTTCTGCGTTCAACCCGTTTGCTTTCAAGGTTTCTCTGTATTGTCTTTCCAAAAGAACATAAGTAGATGGTCTTAGTTCTGGCAAATTATTTGCTTTTCGCAAAGCGTTTGCCTTAAATCGTGTTTGGAACTCTGGGGTATCTCGCAGTTCAAACATAATGGCTTCACCATCTAGGACCCCCGAAGCAATTAGTTCGCGAGCCTTGGATGTCAAACCTTCCAAGCCAAAATCACTCAACAGCACTTTAAGTCTTCCGAAAGCGTCTGCTTCTTCTGTTTCGAACTCCGGCGTTGATTCTTCGTCTGTATCTTGTGGGTTGTTGCGGCTGTCAAATTCTATTTTGCCTTGGTCGCGATATGTTGTCAGGGCATTTTGTCTTTGTTCTAAAGTGCCCTTGCCTCTTCCGGTGTTGGATACGAGTTCGTTAATGTAGGTTTCGTCACCGTAATAACCGCGTGTTTCGTAAACGAGATCTGGGTCTAAAGATTCAACAATGGGCACATCGGGTTTGTCGGGAACCTCAATCAGGGGTCCTGGGCCGGGACCGTCCCATTCTGGGTCGCGTACAAGAGCCATTATATAACCTTTCCAAAAGCTTCTTCTAAGCTCATAATGATTGAGTTTACTTCGTTTCGTGCTTGCTGTGTTTTGCCGTATCCATAGCTTGGATCGTTCTTTATTTTATAGAGGAATTGAGTTCCCGAAATAGCTAAACCTTTATCGTCCACCATGTCTAACACATTTTTAAACAGACTGCTTTCTTTGGTGATTGTGTTGGGGTTCAATTCGAGGGTTTTGGTTGCCAGGTTTTTGTATGGTTCAAAAATGTCGTCGAGAGAAAAACCTTGATCGAGCAATGCCGCGTGGTGTTGATACATAATTTTGGCATTGTTTTTTGCTTTTGTTTGCAATAATTCCGGGGTGTACATAACGCCATTATATTTTTCCCCGGTCAACGACGACTGAATCATTGCGTCAACGTCTTTGGGTGCGTAACCGTACGTTTTTAAAGCGCGTTTAATCGTTGCGGCTTCTTCTGTTGCGGGAACTCCGGTTTCTGCTTGGTTCGCTCGTTTGCCAACCAGGGAAAAGGCGAAGTATTTTTGTTGTACGGCGTCGGCTTTGTTCCTAAGCGAATATGTTGCGAGATCTTGTGTTTCTCTTTCCGTAAGTTGTAGGTCGCTAAACACGGTCAATAGGCGTTTTTGTTCTTCGGCCAACAAGGCTTGTTGCTGGTTTTTGGGGATAAGGTCCCATTCTCGATGTTTTGGCAAAACGTTTTGATAAAAGGTTGTGGCTTGCACCCTGTTCGTCCAGGCTGTTTTGCCCGCCGTGCTCATTAGGTCGTAGTTGTTAGGGTTTTTAGCAACATCGAAAAACAGATCTATGAGGTCGTTGCCAAACGTGGCTCGTGCTTCTGCCTCACCCTCGGCGTTGTCTACGATTGGGGCAAATTGGGGGAATTGAGTTTTAAAATATGTTTTCCAATCGCCGGAATCAGCCCCAAGATATTTCTTGTCCCATTGGGCTCCTAGTTTTTTGCGGTTGGCAGGGGTGTCCTTAAGTTTTTTGAGCTTGAGTTGATCCTCTACGTACTGTTCTTTCGTGTCAGCCATTATGCCCCCAACGCATCAAAAGCCAATTTCATCGCGGTACCAAGGCCGTACGACGCGGCTTGAGCCGAACTAAGTTTTGGTATTTGTTCTTGAAGAATTGTCGCACTTGGTGGGGCATCCGTGCCACCAGCAAAGGCGTTTCGTTGCATTGACACCGTGTTTTCAATTGCTTGTTTTAGTTTTGCTTTAGTCATTTTTTGACCAGTCAACGCTAAAGATATTTCGTTTGCGTAAGCCATCATTTCCGCCTCTGAGTCGGGCCTAAATTGCGGACCTTTGCTGTAACCAATCGTGGACATTCGCGCCAACTGCGGAATGATTGCTTGCCATGTTTGCAATTTTTGATTTGAAAAATTTAAAAGCGCGGCCATTGCCAGTTCTTCGTTTGGGCCAAAACCTTGGTTGTTTAGGGCAATGTTGCTGATTTCTCTTTCTCCGTAAAATCCGGTTCTTTTTAGTTCTTTCATAAGAACTAGGGTTAAACCGGACTTGCGATTCAACTTCATAAGTTCATTTCTTACGTCGACACCCGATACGTTTTCCGAATCGTATTTTTTGCGAGCCAACCTGTTGTTTTCGTCGGTCAACGAACTGCCCTTGTAAAGAATGGCGTATGAGCTTGGTTGCCCTCTAGGCGCCCTGGGGTTGTTGACATATTTAAATCTCGTTGAGTCGTATCTGTAATTGCCGCTTCCGTCGTCTCTCAAAAATGGTGTTTCGTCAAGTTGGTTAATCTCGATTTTTGTCGGCGCCCTTCCATCAATTGGTGCAAAACCAGCAATTCGACGCCATTGATAGTTGTTCTCAATATTTGCAATGTCAAGGGCGTTTCCTGCTTCTGTTGCTTCGTCGATCTCTTTTTTTTCTTGTTCGGCTGGGGTTAAGATTGGTTCTGGTATTGGTGTGGGTTTTATAAATCTTTTTGGTACGAATTCAAAGTCTTCTCCCGCGATAAATCTTTTGTCCCCCTCTTGGTCGCCAAACGGGATAACCTGTAATGTCCAAGTACCTTCTGGGTTTTTTGCAACCTGAACGTTTCTTCCAAAGAAATCTACGACATCATCCCACCAACCACCAGAGTAGTCATATTTTTTATTTTTTTCTTCCCTTAATTTTGCTACGCGGGCAGCGTTTCGTGCCCCTGCCGCATCGTACTCTTCTTGGGTATCATATATTCCGTCGTCGGTATTTTCTAATTTTACACTTTTCTTAACCATTACTCTTCAACCTCCGAAGCAAGTAAACGAGTCCAAATTCTATCAAACTCGGGGTTGCTGGAAGCGAGCGCTTCCCCAAAAAGATAAAGCTGAGCCCTGATTGGCGTGGCTTTTTTGGATTGCAAACTTTTGCCACCGGCTGCCGCCATGGCTTGATCGTGGGCATCGAGATATGCAACGATGGTTTGGGTGGTCGGGTTGTCTTTAAGTCGTTCGTCTTTGGTCATTTTTCTTAAAGTAATTAAGTCGTTTTTAAGTTGGTTTACAGTAAATTCTACGTTTACTGGAAAACCCGGTAATCTTTCATTGAGAAAAATGCGATAGTTCCTTAATTTTTCGCTCTGTTCTTCTGTGGGAAAAGCACCAAATAGGCGTCTTGCGGCTCGATACTTGGTTGCCCCCAAGCGATTTTGTGCCATATCTATAAGCTCTTGATCGTTTAAAGGTCTACGCATCCCAAGCCTTTTTTGACGATCCCAAACCGCGAACTCAAAATCAGAACCTTTTGGCGCAAAATAGGTTGCCAGGTTTGGATATTCCGCCACAAGATCTTCGTTGAGACGAGTCCAATCATCAAACTCAACGGATGTTTCAAGGCCTTTTTGAGTTGCTTCTGATTTCGATGTGGCGTACAACATAAGCTCGTCGCCGTACAGTTTAAGAAATCTAGGCACAGCCGTGTCGTAATCTTCGTCTTGAAACGACTGCAGCTCTTTCATTAGTTCGCTCACGTACATGTCGCCTTCTTTGGTTGGAACCTTAAATTCCAAAGTGCCCGCCGTTGGCCCGGTGTACTGACTAAACGCTCGCATTATGGTGAGAATTCTGGCCCTGTATTTGGCGTCGGCTTTCAGACGAACAACATCTTCTGATTTACTTAAATCGTAGTTGGGGTTGGTGGACAGGGCCCTGAGGGTTTCAATATATGTTTGTCCGTAAACGCTAGTAAGGTCTTCCGTGTCTTGTTTCATGGCACCAGCAAATTTTTCAAGATAACCAGGAAGCGGGCTCAATGTTTTACCAAAGCTTTTTTGACCATACGGCATCAACAATGCCCTGAACTCACGATAATCCGGTACGTCGGGGATCAATTTGCTTACCGCATATTGCCCCCACGGTCCCAACGCCGGATAAATACTCATGCCACCAGACAGTCTTGCCACCGGTCCAGCCAATGGTGCGTCAACTCCGGTCAACAGTTTTGACAACCCGCCGGTAAGTGGAAACGAAAACATGAGCTGACCGGATTGTGGGTCTCTAAAAAATATCCCGCGTCCGTCTTGGTCTGGGTCCGCGTTTGTCAAACCCGTGTAGACCCTCTGTCCCGCACGAGCAACCTGTACGTTGTGGGTTGCTGAAAACGTTAACCAACGACCCATGACGTCGGCCCAGGCTCTTGCAAAAGGTATGACCACTCGCATGGCGTCACCAAAATTGTTTCTGTTTGACGCGTCGTACAACAAATTTTTGGTTTCTTCCAACCCCCTAAAACGACTGAAATCATCCAGCTCTTCAACCGTTAACGTTCCCGTTACGTTTGTTCGTGTTGGAAGCTCTTCAATTTTTTTCGTAATGTTCAAGGATCTTTTTGTTCCGGTAATTTTAAACCAAGCGTCTTCACCAAGGTATTGACCTATTGTTTGTTTTTCGGCTTCGGCTTTGGCCAAAATGTCTTCGTACAATTTAAGGCCCTCTTCGGCGGACAATTGATCAATGTGTTCACCAATCGTTCTGTAATAGAACGTACGGAAGGTTGGGGATTTTTCTAACACCCTTACCGATGTGTCGTTGAGAACGTCAAAAAGCCACGCAACAGCCGGTATTTGCATAGCGTCAAATTCGGGATCTTTTATGTTTGACCAATATTTTTGCTCTCTGGTAATTCTTGCTGGCAAACCCTTGCCTGTTTGTTCCGAATAAATGGGTGCGCTTTCAATGAGGCGACGCGCATCTCTGTCGCCTGTCGCGCCTCGTTTTGCCCCTTTGCTTAATGCAACGTTTGGGCTGACCGGTACAAACGTAGCTATTGCGCCGTCCGGGCCGGCAGAAATGTTGTTTATGATGCCTTCGATTTTTTTGCCGCTTGGGTCAACAATTGTTCTAAGATCTCCAATTTTTACCGGCGCATCGTTTATTGGCGGGAAATCCTCAATTGGCCTGTTTACGGTTCCTTTGAGATTCCTAAAAGGAACCCTGTCGTGCGCAAACATAAATAGAACCTCGTCTATCCCTCCGGTGTTTTTTTTGACGTTTGCCAAAACAATCGTTCGAGCATGTTCGCGCAACTGTCTAACATATGCGTCCGGGTCGGTTCTTCGTATTTCTCTAAAGTTGACCGGCAGTCCTTTAAGCAGCCGTCCGTTGTCCCAATAATTGATGCCGTCCAAATAAGTTGCTGCTAATGTGCGATACGTTTCGCTTCTGGTGTCCTCTAGGTACTCCAATATTTCGTCTATAATTTGTTCGTCATCTTTGCCGGCCGACAAACCACGCGCCGCAATGCTTTGTAGTGGGTCCGCAATTGTTTTTTGGCCAGCTTGCACAATGCCGTCCGTGTGGCGTTGCGAAGGATAATCTCCTGACCCATCATTTCTGCTATGAACAGGAAAAGAACCGGTTTTGACGCCTTTCGCATAACTGTCCGAGGCCGTCCAACCAATCCTGTCGGCGGCATACGAAAGTTGTTCGCGCAAGGATTGATAAACCCTGGTTTTATGATCCGCGTCTTTGTTTCCTTGCCTGCGTACGTACCCCTCTGGGCCCTGCAAAGCTTCGTCTATTTCCCCTTCGTCCCCGGCACCCTTGAATCCTTTTTTTAAACCCAAACCCGTAATGTCAAGTCCCCTGATATCTTTGCCGTATTTTCCACCCAAAACCAAATTAATGTAATCAAGAGGATGAGAAAGATTGTTGACCCCGCCAAAAGCCATGCGCATTTGAGCGTCAAATCCGTTTCGCAAAATGTAACCGAAAGTAGCCAAATTTAACGGTTTCCAAATTCTGTTTTGTAGGTATTCGATATACGACAATAACTGTCTTTGATCGCCGGTTATTATTTTGTCAACATATTTTTCTTCAAGCGACTTCTTTATGTCGTCCAGCTCGTCAATTCTTTCGTTTGCGGCTGTTCTTGCGGGCCCCTCGAGGCTCGTAAGCCTGGTGTACTCGTCGTCGGCGGCTTTCCAGGCACCTTCGTCGGTAATTCTTGTTAATTCATACTTTGCTTTTTTGGAAGTTAGGGCAAGTTTTTTAAATATGGCTATGCCTTTTTCGTCTTTTGGCATCAAACCGGCAAACAAACGATTGCGCGTCAAACGACGCAGTTTTCGGATGTCGGGTAGCACTTGTACTCGATTCAACATCTCCACTATTTGCATTGGTTGGGCAAACTCTAAATCGTCGCCGTATTCGCCCAAGCCATTCATCCACTCGTTCCAAAAATCTTCGGGGAATTGTCCGCGATTTAATTCGGCCTGCATTGCAAGATGTCCGTTATCGGTTGGCAAACCGGATCTGTCGTTAAAAAAGGTTTTTATTCTGTCAATGTGATCGCTGGCATGTTTGATAACCGCTTCGATAATTGGTTGCTCTACGCCGTTTGCTTTTAGGGTAAGGGCAATTAATCTGTTAAAAGCCAATAAAGATTGATTGCGGGTTACCGGACTTCCCAAATTTTGCGTATAGGCCTCTATCGCTCCCATAACTTTTGGTTGGTCTTTTGTGGCGGGAGTTCCGTCCAACCATTTTACAATGTCTTCTTCCGGCACCGATGCGCCGCGCAATGTGTAAACGGAGTTTTTGATGGCGTCCGCGCTTTGTATTTTGTCGCCGTTTACCACAATGGTTGCTCTTGGTAGTTTTGTAAAATATTTTGATTTTCTTAAACCATTAACGAACGGGGTTCTTCTTACTTTGTATTTTCCAATATTGGCGGAAAGTGCGTTTTCGCCATAAGTCCACCCATAAGTCAAAGCGGAGATAACTTCTTTTTCGTTTGTTGCTGCCGCAAGTTTTATTGCGGCGTCGTTGGATATTTCGTATTGAAAAATTTCGTCCTGGATACGTGCGGGGCTTGTTGCTTCAATAAGTGTTTCTACTAAATTTTTTCCTACTGCGGATTTTTGCATAAACCTAATAAATTTGTCACCTCGTACGCTGCCGCCGGTAAGATCTCTTACCAAGCCCGCTTCCGCTTGTTGTGCGGCGCTGAAATTGCGTCTGAGCTGCACGGCGTCGCTTGAGCTCAGCATAGGGACTATGCCTCTTATGCCTCCGCCAGCTTTGAATCCTGCGGCAAATTTTTCGCCTGTTCTTAGTGCGCCAATCCCGGCCGCGGTCGCCCTTCCTGCTTTTGCAAGTTTAAATGTTGGATCTGGGGAGAACAGCGTAATGGCTGCGTCAATGATTCCAGAAGCATAATTGTAAGCCTCGCCACCTTCTGTAAAAATCGTGCCCGCAGCTCCTCGACCAATGGTGAATCCGGCACCGCCCTCTGTTACCCCGCGAAACAATCTGGCGCGTCTAGCCTGTTCTTGTCGCACGCGCTCTGCCATAAAATAGCCGGAACCCATATCTATTCCCTGTTCTTTTGCGTCCAACATGGTGGCAATTGATGTGCTGGCCCACAAACCACCTACGTCATAGCTGCTTTGACCAAGAATCATTGACCCAAGGTTTTGGATTGTTTCCGGGATAATGTCCAGGGCTGCAACGCCCCAACGAGATGTTGGTTTTAATACCGGAGCAACATACGAAAAAGTTGCTCCAAGTGTTTGACCAGCCGAACCACCCACGTCGCCCAAAAGTGCTTTTGCTGGTGCTGGGACAATAGCGTTGTAAACGCCTTTTGTCCCTTTGGCGGCCAACGCAATGCCGTTATACGCCCAACGAATGGGGCCCGGCAACTCACCTGTTTGGGAAACTCTTTGGTCGTAAGTGTCTACTTGTCTTTGTCCGGCAAATTGACCAACTCTGTCAATTGCTTCTGTTGACGCACCAGCCTTTGCCAAAGTCAACATTGTTTCTGGCGTCAACCACGGAGCTCTCTGGTTAATTTCTACTAATTTTTGAACGTATATCAACGACGGGGGTAGGGCGGAGTACGAAGGTGTTTTGAACGCAGGACTATTTAAATTGTTTTGAAAGTCAACATCTTCCGGTGAAAAAGTTTTGAAGGGGTCCACCGTGGTTATTCTCCGCCGTAACGAGACACCAAATCGTAAAGATCATCGTTTGGATAAAATCGCAAAATTTGTTTAATTTCTTCGAGTGCGTTGTCTCTTGCGAGATTTAGTGGAATGCCGGCACCGGCAGCCGAAACCCCGGGGCCTACGTCAAGACCGGCGGTGATTGGTTCGTTTGGGTTTTCTGTTGGACGCAAAAACGCGCCAGGGCTTTGCAACCTTGGTTGCTTGATAGCCAGGTTGGGCGTGCCCGTAGGTGACGGCCCCATTGGCACCAAAGATTGACTAAGCAATTGTTCTGATGCTTTTCCGTATGTTTGACCCTTAGCCGCGGACTTGGCTACGTTTGCTTTTACCGTATTGTAATCTGCCACTTATCCTCCCAATTGCGCCAGCAATGAGTCTAGCGATGGTTGGCCGCCCTCGGCCACTTGTGTTTCGCCTCCCATGCCCGGCATTGCTAAACCCGGCATTGTTTCGGGTGACCCCATTGGCATCATTGCTGCTTGACGATCTTGTGCACGTTGCTGTGTTCTTCTGACGGCCTCGTAGAGTGTTGTGTCTAATTCAATTACCTGTTTGCTCAGATAAGCAAGATCGTCCGGTTGATACGGCCCATTAGGGTCTGCTGCTTGCGCCTGGATTGACGACAACAAAGCCGCTTCTACGCCTTCTACGACAATTCTGTCGTGCTCGAGATCTGGGTCTGAAATTAAGGGGTCGGCTTCACGGGCGGATTCTTTGCTCATCATCCCGGTGCCAAGACGTTGACCCAGGCCGATAATTAGGCTGTTTACATCGGAGCCAGCAGCGGAATAGGTAACGTAATGAAAGTCTGTTTCCCAAATTTTGTTTGGCACATAGCTTTCTTGGGCTATGCCGCTGCGCGATGGAATGAAGAACGTTTTTGGAAAATCGCCCCAATAAAATTTTTCAATAGCAATAGCTACTTTGTCTTCTTCCAACAATGATGTTTCAAAAATTGCCTGTGCTTCCTGCACTCGAAAGTCAACGGTTGCTGACAACACGTTTTCGCCGCGACGGCCTGTGCGGATATTCGATCCTGATTCGCCACCAAATTCTGCGGGAATTGCACCCTCTAAACGTTCTTGTCGCTCCAGTCGATCAAGCGCTTCGTATGTTTTGTAACCGGGGTTTAAGTCTTTGCTTACGATGTCCCCACCTTTGACCACACCAAGAATGCCGTTTTTTGAGTTAGCAAGTTGTAAAATTTCTGGGTTCTCTCCGGTGCGAGCAACCAAATATTCCTCAGGGAAGATGCCGCGTTCGATAGCAATTTCGGTAAGCGCTTGCAGGCGTGCGCGCGTGTAATACATCCCCAGGGTGCCGTCGAATTGACCGCGTGGCTTGTCAAGGGTGATTCTATTTGCAACAACGGCAAGGGGCATTCCTGTTCTGTTTGGAATAACTTCCAGGGTCAAAGAGTCAATTCCTGCTCTTTCTGTTGTGTTCAAGCCGGGATTGTTTTCCGCACCAAGAACAATCAGTTGCAAAGAATCAGAGTCAACATACTCCAACATTGTATATTTGGTATCAGAATCCATTTTCCCCATACGCAAAGTTCCAAGGACCTGTTCTCCATAGTTTCTTATCAACCAACTAGCGGTGGTCGTAAACGTAAAAATACAGTCTTCCGGCAACATGTCATCTGGGTCGTCAACCGGTGCGGCAAAAGTGTCAAGCGGGTTGCGAATGGTCCATTTTGGAAGAAGTGTGCGAAAATCTGGTTTGAGTACAACCGCCGATTGCGAATAAGCAAGAATGTGTCGTGCGCGTCGGCGCATCTTCATTGGCATTTTGTTTTGATCCCAAATAGACAACATGGCTTTTCGTCGAACGTCGGCATAACCCTTGGCTCTTTCCGATCCTTCTTTCATTGGCGGAAAAAACGGTGACGGCATGGTTGACGCAACACGCATCGACATTTGATCCAAACCCTGTACCAACAGGTTGGCAATATTGGCTTTGGCGTTTCGATCTAATTCGTTTAACGGGACAACAATATCTCCGTTTGCAAGAGAGCGAACCCTGCGCATTTGATCATGCAATGGGCCTTTTGCAATGCGGCGTTGATTGTATAATTGAACTATTTCTTCGGTGGTTCGCATGTGCTATGGCTTTAAATGAAGTTTTTGCCATTGGTACAATGCTTCTTTGTAATCTGACATTGCGTCGCTTGAGCTCCACATGTTTTGTTCTGCTTTAGATAGCCTCGGCATTTTAGGTTCGATGGGCATTGGATCTCCGAGTACGGGATCTTTATACCGTCCACTTATACGAGTTCCATACTGGTCATAAACGCTCCCCGGTTTACCAGCAACAACTGTTGTCGGTGTGGTTGATTGAGGAACAGTTGTGGAAGGAGTTTTTGAAGCCTTTGGCGCCGTTGTAGTTGGAGACTTAGAAGCTTTAGGCGCCGTTGTAGTTGGAGACTTAGAAGCTTTAGGCGCCGTTGTGGCCGGAGCTTTAGGCGCCGTTGTGGCCGGGGCTTTAGGCGCCGTTGTGGCCGGAGCTTTTTCTTTAGGGGCTTTTTCTTTAGGGGCTTTGGGCGCTATGGGAGCTTGAGCAGCGGCGGCTTCGTTTATGTCATCAATAAAATCAATTTTGCGATTTGGATAAGCACGCAGCTCTGATCGAACTGGGTAATCTTTTGGTCCACCCAAATTGCCCTGCAATGCTTGAACTGAACTTTCGGCCCTAATTCCGCCAGGCGTTGTGTGTCCCATCAAACCTGATTTAGCTCCAAATTTTTCGTTTTGTAGTCTTTTTACATCTTTGGAATATTGTCTATATTCGAGTCGTAAACGTGTTTGATTGGTTGGGTTAACTGTTGGGAATTTGTTGACAACACCTTTACCGGCTAATTTAATAGTTCCAAGTGTTGCTCCGGTTACAAATGCATCCAGACCCGCGGCAAGAAGTTTTTGCGTAAATTCAGAATTGTTACGTTCGTCGTAAGCTCGACCAATTCCGGCAATTCTACCGAAAACAGGTATGTTGTATTCTTCTAATTTTAAAGCAAGTCTTTCCATATAATCATCACCGTAAACTTGCGTTTTTTGAGAACTGGGAATTACGGCTGATGAACTGGCATTGCCAGCAGGCACGGTCCCACCAGCGATTGTACCGGGTGTCTTGGGCGTGGTTGTGGTGGTAGTAGACCTAGGAATAGTTGTAGAAGTAGTAGACTTAGGAATGGTTGTGGTGGTAGGAGACTTAGGGGGCGTTGTTGGTGTGGGAACACGAGCTCCTGGTACGCCAACATATCCAGGAACATATCCAGGACTGTATCCCGGATTTGACGAAGTGGAACCCGTTGTGGTTGTCGAACTCGTTGTTGATGTCTTGGTTGGTCTTAGTGATTTTTTGAGCTCAAGACGTTCTGATGCGGTTCCGCTTGGCAAAACGGTTTGAGCAATTTTTGTACGGCCTTGTTTGGTTTCTGTTAATGTATTAAAGCGTTGACGTAATTTGGCTTTTAGTTCCGGCGTGGCTTCTCCGCCAAGTGCTTTGAGTCTTGCTTGTACAAATTGCTTTCGCGCATCTTTTTTTGCCATAATCGTTATGATATCACATTCTGGTTTCGGCAAACCAGGAAGGTCGCCAACGTTTGGGTGGGCTCATCAATGGACTTAGCTTGGGTATGTGTAATTCGGCAAACCAATGAGCCATGACCAAATCGGTGCCGTTTTTTTTGTTGCGAGTCCAGGAAGTCATTTCGTCAATCATGGCCAGGGTCTTCCAGTTTTCCGTCATGGTTGGCAACCGAACCTGTCCGGTACGCCACAGGGGTGGCAACAGGGCCTCAACGCCCAAATTCTCGTCTAGCTTGTTTCTGTGGGTCGTGTGGGGCACAACGTTTACCGAGTGAAACGCTTGCCATTTGCGCACAAAATCGTGAGCTAAAAGGAATCTTTGCGCAGCATTAACCTCTACGACCCAATGGGTGATTGGATAACCAGCGGACAAAGATCTGTTCTGCCATTGATCCATAATGCCCGAATAGACGCCGGAACCCGTATCGTATCCCAATAGTTCTTCTGCGCTTAATTTGCAGCGTTCTACATCGATTAAATAACGCAGGTTTGTTAATGGTTGATAAATCCACCATTGAATTGCCCAGAACTGGGTGGGCGATGGATCAACCGACGCAACTGAAATCAGCGGACCTTCCAAACCCCACGGGACAAAACCTGGTTGCCTGTGTCTGTCTACGCAACCTGGATACATTACGCCGTCTGGTCCCATACCACCGGTAGCCCAAACTCTTTCGATCAGGTAGCTGCCGGCATCTAGGTTTTCTTGTTGATAAACGACAGCAAACTTGCTGGGATTGGAGTGCCGCACGTATGAAAGATCCTTCCACGTCAAACGATAGGGTTCCAATAACGGACCATTGGGCCACGCGGGTGCGTCCTGCCTGCGCGAAGCTGGACCGGTATCCAATTCGTCGTAATAGGCTTTGTAGACCATGTGTTCGTATTTTGCCGACTTTATTGGTTCTTCTTGCGGTAGGTAGCGAATATCTGTTCCGTCGTATTCTCCTATATCTTCGTACGTAACCTTGGACAAACAATGAGCGTAAAGATCTCCTGGTCCGAGTCTTTGCCCAATAACTGCAAGAACGCCACCTGGATCTACGCGAGCTTCAGCCATTGAATCCCAGCGTTCCAATAGTTTGTCGCGAGCAACCGACTCTTTGGAGTTTTCTGGTGTTGCAACATCGTCGAACAAACAAAGATCGGCTCGATGTCCAATGAACTCGGATTCAATGCCGTACGCAGAGACGGTTGGTTCTTTGTTGTCCAGCCCGGCACCGCCCAACTGTTCGACAACAAACTCTTCGGCACGCCACAAAGCACCTACGTTGTTTGGTTTGAACCTACCAAAATCTATGGCCAAACAAGCTTCGGCGTTTAATGCCAATCCCCGCTTTACCAACTCTGGATCTGGACGCAGAGGCACCGTACGTTCCAATGTCTCACGAATTCGACGGCTGTACATCTTGGCCAAGGTCTGCGAAATAGAACCAATCATCACGCGAACCGAACGATTGCGCACAATACACCACACGGCCACATCATGAAACAATGTTGATTTACCTGCGCCCGGTGGGCAATTAAGGATTAAAAATTCTTTGTCCCCGGATTCCAATTTTGCCACAATTTTATATGCTGCGTCTACTTGCCATGGTGAAGGTACGCGACCAAGATAAACCTTGCGAAAGTAATCGAAATCTTCCAAAGCTCGAGACGCTCTGTCGTTTACCCGCGAAGTTGGAACAACGGGTGGCATGTCCTTCATCTGATTTAGATCGCGTGCAACCGCGTTGCCGCCGGATGGTTTGCCTGTTTCCAGTTTGATTTGATCTAATTCAATTTGGGTTTGTCTTGTTTTGGCCATCCATTTCGTAGCGGTAGCGTAAGAAATGCCGGCCATTCTTGCTGCTTCTTTATAATTTATTCCCGATTGAACTGCCTGCCAATAAATGGCGCGGTCTTCTGGCTGTATTACTCTTCGCCCTTTGGTCATTTACCTACGCCCAACAGAGGGCTGAACAGGGGGCCTTCTTGCGCTGCGGTCTTCCCTTTTTCCTCTTGTGTTTACATACAATCGTTCAATTTTGTCTGCGAGCGTTAATGTCGGACTGTATATCGGATCCAGTGATCTGTGGTTGACTTCGTATCTTGCCAGCATTTTTGGGTCAATTTTGTTTGCGGAAATAATGCGATGATGACCGTCGCTTAAAAGCGCCCTTCCATCTTGAAACCGTATATAGGCCGGGGGTAAATTACCTAATCCTTCTTCTCTAATTTTATAATATAGTGGGATAATATTTTGCACCGGTACCCGTCTTGGGTCTTGAGATTCACGTAATTTACGCTCAATCAAATGTGGCGAGTTTTTAATTCTGCCAACTTGACCATAACGTTCAAACGCATCCACAAATTGTCTTGCTTCTGGCGAATGCAAATCATAAATATTGCGTACTTGGGTAGTACCCATGTAGTGGGGGTGGGGTATGTTGGGGGTTGGAATTCTTGATTTGGCTGCTAAATTTTTTACTTCACTTTTAAGAATTGCGGTTCGTATTGGTTGACCAACAACGTCCATTTGACCTACGGAATGTCGAGTGTTGTAGGCAAGATTTCTGCCTGCTGGGGAAGTGGCTGCCTTAAATGCACCAAGAACCACAGTAAGGTTGCTTAGGTCTTCCAAACCCTTACCTTGAATTTGGGTATAAGCATTAAGTCTGCGAGCATCGTTTTTGCCGCCATGGTTGTTTTTAATTAATGCCCCGTAGTCATCCAAACGAGTAACCGTCCCATAAAGAGATTTAGTCATCGCCGGTAAAGATTTTACGGTATTAATTGTTGTTCCAAGAGGATCACCCGCGGCTTTTGCAACATTGATTCCAATTTTGGCACCATACTTAATTACATCTGATGCGGATACGTTCCCTATGCCAAGCCAGCCACCTACGGACGGTTTTGGGTCCGCATACCTGTCTGCTGGTTTGAATCTGTCTTTGGCCATACGATTATTTTTTTCGTCTTCCTTTTCTGGCAGGACCGTCAGGATCCATATAGTTTGCTCTGTCTCTGGCGCGGCCAGCCAATCTCGTAAGTCTAATTATTGCAATTTGACTAGCCAGTGGATCTTCTTCGTTCATTTTGGCAATCATTCTCTGAGAAGAAGGGTGGTTCATTTTTCTAATTTGATTTTCTAGGTCTATTGCTTCCAAAGCATTTTTTGTCATCGAGTCCCATTGGCTATGTGGGTTTTTGGAAGCTTCTATGATTGGGAAAGGTGGGCGAGTTTTTGCATACGTGTAAGCAAGTGCGGCAGCGCCGGCACCGACAGTTGTGGGCCAACCCAACAACGGATCAAACCCGCCACTACGACGACTATCATCAGACCCACTATCCACCGTATATTTATCGGCGGCAACATCTTGCACCTTAGGTTTGCGTTTGGTCATTATTCTGCCCCCTTCGTTGAACCACCAGATCCGCCGGATCGACCTTTTGGTTTTTTGATTTTTGGTTTGCGCGGGCGGGTTGGGAGTTTTTCGGAAGGATCTACACCTCGAGGAATGCCTGGCGTTGTTTGTCTGGGTCGTGTTGGGCGAGGAATGTATGGATCCGGAAAATCATAAGGACCGTTTGGCATGGTTGTTATTTGCGTAGGAGGGACTAAACGCGGGGGGATTTTCCCCACGGGAATTCCTGGTGTGATTTGTAAACCTCTTTGCGGCGGTTTTTTTCTAGGTATTGAACCAGGAAGGTAGGGACTTCGGGGTGCTGAACCAGGAAAGTAGGGATCTGGAAAATCGTACCAAGGATAGAGAGACAACTCTCCTGATGACGGAATACCAACAGTTGTGTCGGGGCGATTGGTTCCCAAGTTGCCAGGTATGGTACCGCCACCCATAATGCTTGCGACACCGCCGCCACCTTCAACTACTTGATCAGGATCGGATGGACCCTGAACAACTGCTGATTTTTTGCGTCGTTTACTAGCCACGGAATTTTTCTCCAAAATATTTGTATTTGTAATCTATCAACTGCTTTTTGCGGAAATCTTTTTCTTGTGCTTCTTTTGCTTTTTGAAGTTTTTCTACTCCGGTATGCCCAAGATTCATGTTTATGATATTTTTATAGTGGTTGATGGTTGATGGACCCATTTTTGCGCCGTCACTTCGGTCGTAGTATGACAGTTCTGAGTTCTTGGTGGTTCCTCTTGGGTATTCATGGGGATGATCTAAGCCCATGGTGTGTCCAAACTCGTGTTGGATTGTGCTTGCAGACTGTATTGGGTCATGAAACCATCCCAAATTTGTATTAAGAGTCATTGTTTTTTGGAGCGCACCCGCTTTCGTAACCCGATTTTCTCCACCTGGAGCTTTTAACACTTTTCTAGGTCTAGGCGTTCTGCTGCCAATGTTCATATAAACCCAACCAGCAGCCATTCTCTTTGAATATTCGCCTTGAATGTTTACTCGTGTCGTAAGCGGAGCACCTTGGTCAAAAACGGGAGACTTGCCAACAACAACAGGTTTGTTAAAATATTTTGAAGTAGCCTCTGCCCATATCCGCGCACCTTCACCTATCTTCTGAAGATTTGTCCGTAGTTGATCCGGAATCCCAAGTGACGGGCCTCGACTTCGGTCTTTGGAATCTGGGTCGTTGCCAATTTTGTCGTAAGGATCTTTGTACAATGGATTGACAAATACTGATTTTGTATTTAAAAAATCTTGGACCGAACCAATATCGCCAGGTATCATACCGCTAGCGGGTTTCCCCGCTGTGTTTATTTTTGGTTGAGTATTATCAAATTTCTCATAATCATCATCCCAAAAGCCATCATTTTTCAGGTTAACTGGGTAATCGGTGTAACCGGCGTTCTGAAACGGCATGTTCTTAATAGATCGAGGCTCTGGTAATCGAGCGTGTGTTTCTAACATTCCGGGCAACCCTGGGTTGCCATAACCATAATCTCGTACTTCTTTGTAAAAACCTGTTTGGTTTGACAAGTTCTTGGGTACTTTGCCCTTTTCAAATACGGGCAATTTGCTAGACGGATTTGTGGGGAATGTCGCACCACCATAATTCCTGCTTAACATATTAGAGGTGACATACCTGCTGTTTTGAGGTGGCGTGGTTTTGCCGGGTATGGGGCCAAGCCACGGAGAAGCAATATTGTTTTCGGAATCCGAATGTTTAGGTCGTTTTGTAGCTTTAGCCATAATCGTATGTTACAGTAGCACATGTTGGTAGGTGCCCGTTGAGCATCATTGGGTTTGTTCCGGGGTTCTCGCGCCTACCAACATTTAAATGTTTGATTTTCCAAAAATGTCTGCTATGGTATAAAACCAAAACCGAGGAAAGCATGGCCGTACACCGTTTGCAAGGTGCGGGGCATTGAACACCTGGAAACAGGGGTAGATGTTCTATTCAGTAGAACAAGCAGCGAGTTGAACGACAGATCAACAATTATGGTGTCGGCTAGAAATATTGGCTACGGCGACCAGTTCTTAGGAACGAACTGTGGGGGGAGCTAATTAGTTGCCTTGAAGAAGGCGGATATTTTGGCTGTGGCTTCTGCCCCCGCTCGATTTACGCAAACATCCGAATAGGCTTATTAATACCCCACGCCCCCACGGGCTCGGCAGACCCCTGGTTTCATATGTGCGGACACAGTAAAGACCCCCCGCCGCAGCGGGGGGTCTAGACCGTTAGTAGCGGTGGGGGATTACCGCGTGACTAACTCGCCTGCCCAAGTTGTGATTCCGACACCCTGTGGTGTGCTTGTGTAGGTGCTTGTGAGTTGTTCGGTGAGTCTGAATAACTCAACGCCACCCTTGGACTTACTGACCAAGACAACCGATCCGACCGCTGGTGCGCCGTTGAGTTGTCCATTCTGTATGACGATGTCATACTTTGGGGCGACCTTGGTCTCCCCCTTCTTGTTGACCGTCGTGACGGTTTCGCCGCGCTTGGCTGACCAAGTCGCTTTGATGAACTGATCGCCTGCTTGGAACCAAGCCGTGATCAGTGCTGTGAATATGTCCATTACTGACTATCCCTTCTGTAAGGTCGGCGGTTGCCGACAACAACCACACTACCCAGATCGCTCGCCGATGTCAAACCGACCCCAAGATCAAGATCACCAAGATCAAGATCACGCACACACGCACACACGCACGCGTGCATATTCCGCGCCGGCATTGGTAGCGATAGCGCAAGGCTCGTAGTGTGTATGGGTATGATTCGGGGCAAAGAAATAGGGACTAGGGCATTACTGCCCTAGTCCCTATGGGGAGAGCGCGTTATCTAGTGCGCTGTCTACTTAGCGACTGCGGTTCCTGCCCATAGCGTGTATGCTATGCCCTGAGCCGTTACGCCTTCGCCTACCTGATTAGTCAGCACGAATAGTGCCACTTCGCCTTTAGCCTTATTGACTAGTACCACCGAATCTACTTCGGCGATGCCATTGACTTGTCCGTTGAGAATGCGAATGTCAAACACCTTATCGGTTCTGACTTCGCCGTTCTTGAGTGTGCGCTCTCGTGTCTCACCACGAGATGCTGTCCAGTCTCCACGAATGAACATAGCGCAAGCGGTGTAGAACGCCTGTACTAGTCCCTTCGTCTCGGTTGATATTGCCATAGCAGTATGTCCCTTCGTTAAGGTCGGCGTTATTGCCGACCGTGAGAGTATGCCCGATCCCCAGCCGTAAGTCAAGCCGACCTTGCTAATGTGCGCATACGCGTTATTCGCCCCTGTCGTCGGTAGCGATGCGATAATCACCACTATGAGTGAGTATCTGACCACTATCGGGCAGTTTAACTAGGTTTGGCAGCCTAACGCATTGTGCCTACATCATCTATTGACTTGCCACAACAGCCAAAGCACATACAATATAACGCTCAAAGCAATAATGCCGTGAACTGAGAAGTGCCTGTTGTCGTGTTGCGTAATCATAGTGATGATATATGTGATAGTAAATAAGGATGTTGCTTTGAGCATACCCATTAGTTGCCTTCGCTTTCGTCGTTGTCGTCTCTCTCGTCTATGGATTTATGTATTCTCGTAATCGCCGCCTTGTACACATTGGGGTAATCTCTCTTTATCATTGCCGGCTTACAATGAAACTCTATGAACTGTTTGATTAACTCCCCTTCCTTGTCGGTTACACCAACAGACGCAAAGAAACTCTCTGGTGATTTATCAGGAGTCTTTACAGCCATAAGGTCTATGTGTTCCGTATGACTCTCGTCTTTGACCACACGAGATACGGTCAAACAGTCATTGGCTATCAACACACCAATGCCATACTTCTTGCGTCGAACTAGCATATACGCCGAAGTCCCTTCGGGCATTAGTTCGTGCGCCATAAACGAAGCAGTTGCCATAGACAAACACTCCATTGCGCTATTGACTGTTGGAAACGCATAGAACAAATAACCTGCCTGCTCATTTGGCTCAGACTCTGAAGGCTCTAAGTCTAAGAAACGATCAACATTGGGGCTATCGCTAAGGACTTCACTCGGTGTGATATACGCCAAGTGGATAAGTTCGTCGCTCTGTTTGTTCTTGACCAGTTCTGAGAAGCCCTTGTAGAGTTTGGGCATAATGCCTATGTGTTCGTTCCTGCGAACACTCACAAATGCTCCCATAGCGTTGTTGATAATCGTTTCTGCTTCTCGCAATACTTCATCTTCATCGCTCATTTCGTTTAGTCCTTTCGTAGTGTTTGTGTTGGTTTATTACTTTCTGTCCACGCTGTAGTTTCTGTAAGAGCGTTATTGCCTGCTCACAGTCTTCAGCGATATGTATGTTGTGTCTAAAGCAGAAGGCTAAACATTGGTCTCTGAGCATTCCAGAGTGAGAGCCCCTTGCCCCTGTTACTTGGGTGTCTGATATCCAAACAACAGGCGCATTGTGCGTGCGAAACGATAGCCCAAACTCTAATGCTGGTCCATCTACGCCATTACCCCCAGGGAATATAGGCAATGTTCTTACTTGCCTGCCCCTACGAGCAACGAGCCATATGTTGGGTGTATCAGATGATGTGCCATCACCGTCAGAATATGCCACAACAGAACAACCTGATGATGATTTCATAATGTTTCTCATCTCATCTTCGGTAAGGCTCATAGACCCTGAACAGTCCACTATCACAACACCCCCAAGGGCTTTGGTCTTGCGACCAAAGATGCGTTGTTCTGGGTCTGAGATAATGCGCCCTAAGTCCCTGACATATTTGCCTTCTTTGGATGCCCGTATGCGCCTACCAATAAGACCCGTATGCGAAATAATAAGTTCTGGTTTGCTGATTACTGCGTTTGCCCAGCCTGTCATTTCTTTGCTCTCATAGGGTTTGCCCTTGGCAGGATTATTCTTAAGCCGTTCAAGGTCTTGGCGTTTGCGCTCTTGCTCTCTCTCTTTGTTCTGTTGCTCGTTGCGACGCTTATTCTTATTGTGCTCTGCCCGTTTCTGCCCCTGTACCAAACGGTCGCATATCCAGTCATATAGTTCTTTGGCGTCTTTCCTAGCGTATGTAGAAGGAGAGTTAATCTTAACGATCAACGCCTTTAGGTGATAACCTATTGACGCTGGCTCTCCTTCCCTTGCGCTAACGACAGACATAGTTAGCAACTCGTTGATTTCGTTGTGTGTCCAACGCAATGCTTCTAGGGTGTCTGGACACTTGATGACCTTGGGATTACATAAATCATCAAACGCCGAAGTGCCTATATAACATTGCGCTGCGACAACGGCATCTTGGCTAGGCTCTGGTTGCCCTAACGCCATTTGTAATGGTGCTAAGTGAACAGTTCCGTCGCTTGGGTCGCTATCGTAGTAGTGCTTAAACAAGTAGTTGCTAACTATACGACCAGCAGTATCTACGGTCTTAGGGTTCTGCTTGTAGCGTCTAGCAAACGCACGCTTATCTGCTATTTGATAACGAGCCAAGATTAAACCGTATTGCCGTAGCGTGCGATAAATATCGCCTTCCAGTTCGGGAAACGCATACTTGTTATCTTGTCTGGCAGATGTGCTTATGTCTAAAGCAACAGCATCAAGCGTGCTAACAAAGTTGCCTTCGCTAACAAACCTAGTGTGGTTCTGTTCTGGGCGTTTAGGCAATACTGCTGGAGTAACGCTAAACGGTTTGCGTTTGGGCTTTCTCATTGGTTCGCTATCTCTTTCTCCTTGACCAATATCGCCAAAGCGTCGAGAATAGTGTCTGCTGATGCTGGAAATACAGACTGAACTGACCTGTCTAAGTCTTTGGTCTTGTTGTATAACTGCTCAAACACTACGAAGTTGCGAATAGAATAACGGTAGTCTGCGTTTGGATCAGTAAGAGACTTGGCAAGGTCACGAAGGTATTCTGGCAAAGCCAGTATTGCTTCGGGGTGTGGCGTATTGACGGCACAACGAACAACGAAACGGTCAAGTATCGCTGGTGCTAAGTCTTCAGGCTCACCGTTCATAGTGGCTACAACGCTGAAGTTTGGGTGTGGCTTAATGACTTCACCCGTCTCTTCGTTCTGCCAAGACGCACTTACTTCTGTGTCCGTAAGAGCCATTAGCCTGCTCTCAACATCAGAGTTCATACGGTTGATTTCATCAACTACCAGCCTTGCGCCTTCACGCCAAGCCTTGATGCCTACGCCTTCACGGAACTTCCATAGACCGTTGCCCGACTGCCTATAGCCACCGATAAGGTCGCTGTCTGACATCTCTTCAGTACAAATGAGACGATATGCTTTCTCATTTGCTTTGAGCCCTTTGGTAAGCCCAAAGTATGTCTTGCCTGTTCCTGGGAGTCCATATAGCAACACCCTTGACGAGTTCTCAATAGCGAACTCCGCTTTCTCCCAAGCGTCAAACGCTTGAGTCTTAGGTTTCTTGGTACTCATTTCATTTCTCCTTTGTTGTTGGTTTGTTGTTGTGTTTCTCTATCTATGTCTTGCTTCATTAACTCTTTCCACTCGTAATAACCGTCTATCTCGTTAAGCAGAATAAAGGCGACAAGTATCACCGATACTGGGATTACAAAGAATATGACAATGTTGATAATCACTCTTTGTCCTTGTAATCCAACATCAACGCATCAAACAGTTCTGGTGCTTGCGCCTTCATCATCTGGGGAAATATGTAATAGTGAAACAAACCGTCAATAAGTTTGCTGTCGCCTATTTCATAATCCTTAGTGATTTGCTGAGATGTAACAGTATTGCCGTCGCTTGTTCGGCAAATGGTCTGTATGACATCGTTCGTAATCATAACTACGATTATCGCATCTTCCCTATCTGGTGCTTCGCTTGGCGCAACATTTAAGTCCTTTGCGTTCTCGCTCTTGTAGGCACCGACACGGACAATACAACCAACGCTTCGGTCGCTTGACGCAAACTTCAAAGCATCTTTCTTGTTGTGGAGTAAGCCGTAAAGGTCGCCTGAGTGTTCGTGTAACTGAACAGCCATAGCCTTAACAACTTCTTCGCCTTCGTCGTTGAGAATCCTGTCGTGTCCATACTTGCGCTTCACTTGGGCTACTTCGTCAGGGTTCTGTGCGACCATAACCATATGAAATAACATTGCTTCTTCGTCATCAAAGCCAAATGTCTCAAACATCTTTGCTTCAATGGTAACAAAGGCATTAAGTTGTTCTGCCTTAAGTTCTTTGTCTGATTCTTCTGCGACATTGTTGATGATCGCTTCTGCTTCAGCGATTACACGCTCGTCGTTTGGGTTCTGCTCGTTCATTGGTGAGTCCTTCCACATTGGCACATTTGATGTCTTGGGGTGTAGACGAGTAGTTCTGGGCATAGCGTCTCGTAGGCTTTGCGCCTAGAAATCTTGCCTGATTTCTCTCGTCGCACCGTGATTTCGGTGAGTTTCATTGGGCTTGTTCCTTTGCTCGTGGTCGGGTGATTCCGACCCGATGAGTTTGCCCGACCCGACCACGAAAGTCAAGCCGACCCCACCGAAGTAAGAAGGCGCGAAAGTTTGGTTTTGGTAGCGGTAGCGGTAGCGCTAATTTAAAGTTTTGGCGTACTCATTCTTGCGGTAACGCGCATAATCTTTGCAGCGTTCGATTGTCGTTTCGTCCAACACGTCACAAAGGCCTTCACATAAATCGACCAACGCCGGACGAATGATTGGATTGCCAACCAAAGCGAGATATAAAAGTTCTGATAGCAGATCTGCTATCACTTCTTTGTCATGAGACTGGGGTTTGAATTCTAAATTTTCCATTTTGTAATTCCATTTCTACGATAGAGGTCGAATGCCACCTAGTGTTTTGGCACGTAGGGGGCACCGACGGTTTGATGTAGAGCACAACAGCGTTGTCGCATTTTGTACATTTCCATATTTGTTTCAATTGTATCTCCCGACAGGAGGTTAAAACATTTCTTCTGCTACCGGCGCCTCTAGGGTTACCGACCAAAGCTGGGCATCATCAAATTTGGCCGCTCTCTCCACGAGATACAGCTTCTTTGTTTCGCCCTTCGAGTTAGTAACCTCTATTTCTTCGCCCGGTTGACCGTTGTGTTTTATTTTGACACCCCAATCGCCCGACTTTAATTTGTACCAACTAGCACTCATAACTCCCTTCCTTCGCTTAACGCGATTCGCATTCGTTCAACCATGCTGGAGTGCATTTTAAGTTGCTCTGCCAATTTGGTATTCTCCTGTTGGAGATCGTCTCGATGCTCCCGCATCCTATCCAACGCAACCTGCATTTCGTCGCATCGTGCCTGCCATAAAGCTAATTCTGCCTGGTTTGATTCGTTCATTCGGTTGTTATCCTACCAGATTTTTTGCGTTCTGTCACGGATAGGCCACCCCACATGCCGTACATTATTCCGTTGTTGTTGGCGAACTCCAAACATCTTTTTCGTACCGGGCACGACCCACAAACCGCTCGGGCAATTCTGGCTGAATCTGTGCGACCTATTTTGGGGAAGAATATTTTGGAATCCATACCCTTGCAGGCGGCGTTCTGTTGCCACTCGGACTCCGAATCAACCAAAGAAAGTTCTGCCATTAACTCCATGTAGCTATAACCCCCACGGTTGGAACCCGTTGTTGTTGTTGGTTTTGCTGTAGTCATACAAAATTTTGGCGGCTTTTAGGTTGGTATATGGATCTAACAGATCGTTACAATAATCCAAAACACCCACCGACTGCAAGTATCCATCTGGGTACCACCTAGTGGCCTTGCACCAAGACCTGTCGTTGATCTGTGTCAAGCCGTAGTCCCAAGAGCCGTCTCGATTCAAGACCTTGTTTATGGCCCCCGCTACGCAACGCGACTCCCTCCACAAAATTTGATCAAGGATGGGCAGGTGTTCGTCTTGCCACCCGGCTTGTTTGGCTATGTTGAACCATTTTGCGCAACGTTGCATAGGTCGCTGTGCAGCGTTGACGGTGGCGGAACCAAGGGTCATAAGAATAATCATAACTACAGAAAATAACTTTTTCATTTATGTACTCCAATCTAGATAGCAGGGACTCGCCCCTCCTGGACTAACCTACAATAGCCAGGCAGGGGACAACAACTCCCTTCAAAGGAAAAGGGCACCCTTACGTTGTCGTTACGTCTTTGATTAAACAAACAAGCTCTGCAAATTCGTCAAGGGTCATCAAGACTATTCCGTCGGAATTACCCTCGGGCATTGCTACCATCGCAAATGGTCTGATGTCTCCCAAAGCTTTTGAAGCTTCCGATTGCTGTTTGGCCGCCTGAAACCTCGTCTCAATAGGGCCGACTTGCGCACCGGCCTTAACCTCAACGCGAAAAAAACCGGACCAATGTTCTTCATGCCGAGAGCCCGCGTTGCCTGTCGCAGATAATCCCAGCTTGCGTCGGGCATGTCTGGCTTTAGCATCACCTTTAGCTCGATTCCTTTTCCCCCGAGCCGCAGGATCGTTACATCCACGGACCCGTCGCTTACCGTCACGCGATGGACGATTGAGCAACCCGAACTTCGGACACTCAGGGATATTGCATTTGTCTTTGTTGCCTTGGCATTCACCTTTGCGGTCATGTTCATACATCACGAGCGCTGACGCTTAAGTAGAACCTTGATCACTTCATCTGCTTCACCCTTGGTGAGTGAATCAAGTTTGTCAATCTTGCGCATAAGAACCTCGGACACAAGGTCTATCTGATCATTGCGTTCGGCAACGCCGGCACCCTGGAGTAAACCACGAACCTTGCCGATCTGTGCGTTGGTGGCACGAGCGGTTTTGTTCTTGACCTCAGGCTCTACCACCGTTGCCCCAAAGGCTTCAGCTACTTGATCGATTGATACGGCTATTGTTTGAACCGGTGCCTCAACAACCTTTGCTTGCTCTTGCATTGATTTGAACGCGTCTCTGAGACGTGGCATGTCGCTGTCCCTGAGATCGTGCAAATCCAAACCAGCTTTGATGGCTACGTCCTCGGGCGAAATTTTTGCTTTTTCGCAAGCGGTCCGAAATTTTGACAATAAATCGACGGTCAAAACCGGCGGCGGGGCGACCGATCCGCGGGCCACCTTTTCCATTTCTTCGCGGGACGGGCGCGACCCTTTGGCGGCGTACCCACAGTTTGCCAAACCCCTGCCGATTGCGCTCGTCTCGGCGTTCTCGGCGTGGCTTGTCCTATTGACCGGCGATGCACCGCGCACTTCTTCGGCGTAACCCGTGGCAACTGGCCTGTTGTCGTCGCGATCAAAATAAATCTCGGCGCGGACAACGATGCGGTTTTCGTCATAATAATGAATCGATGTCAAAACTCGACCCTTGGGGTGCTCAAGCCAAAACCTTGCAAGCCTGTCTTCTACTGTCTCGTAGTTTAATAAGTTGAACGTTGCCATTACTTTTCTCCTTTTGTCACCGTACGGAATGTACGGAACGTTGTTTGTTTTTGGAACTTCTCTACCAATGCTGGGTGTTCTGTCTCTAAGCGTTTCTGATCTAACGAGTTACGAACTGCGGTCTTCCAAGTAAACACCAGCCTACCGTCTACGGTACCAAACTCGGCGTTACCCAACAAACCACAAATCTCTGCTTTGATTCTATCTTCTTGCTCATCTATTTCTTTTCTTGTTTTCTTTATTGCCTCAAACTCTCGCAACCGAGCAATCGTCTCAACCGGTAATTCTACCGTAAGATTCCTGTCGCCTGCGGGATGTCGGGTTGCTATATGGCGGAACTCGTATTGCACGCCCTCCGGCAACATGCCCATATCTATGTGGGCCAAGAAACGACGACAAGCTTCAATGTGGATTTGTTTTTCGTCAGAGGAAACCTTTTGGACGAAACAATGCAGTTCCAGGTTCGAATCGAAAATTGCCCAATCGATACTGTGCACCCCGGTACAAATGGCCTGGTGTACGCCTTGCCAATACCAGTAATCGGGCAAGACGCCGAGCCATTGCTTGTTGGTGGTTTTGACCTCAAAGATCCTTTCATACCCGGGCTCGGCCAAACTTATTGCATCAATTGTCGACAACAATCGCACACCTTCCTCTTCGTAGCAGTACATCTCGTCGGGTGTTACAAGATTTAATTTTTGATTGTCGGCTGCCCACTTGATCAAGGTGGGTTCAAGTCTGTTGCCACGTTCCATGGCGGCGTTGGGCTTGGTTGGTTCCGGTGGTGTTGGGCTGAGTAACTGGCTGGCCAAATCGGCGACGCTCATGTATGGGTGGGCGCCGTGGATGACGCCGGCTACGGAAGCTGTTATGCGGGCGTTCCCGTCTGTGTCACGCCATCTCAGACTTAACCATTCTTGTGAGCCGTGAACCGGCTTAGATATTCTGTACCTTCTCATTGTGTACCCCTTTTTTAAATGTGAATGTTGGTTGTTCCAGAACAACGATTTTCTCTATCATTTTTATCGGAACATGGGTAACCATACCAATTGTTTTCAGGTTTGGCAACTCATCTGGAAAATAAGATCCGGTTATTGTGAGGTAGTCAGACAGGCAATCAGGCCACAAATAGCCGACCGAAACAACGTTACAAACTTCAGGCTTGTAACTATCTATCTCTATCCAGCCGTTGTCGGAATCAAAAGCGTCAATCCAATGAACGGCCACCAAAGACCAAACACAGCTCATTTTTTTTCTTGCGGTAGATATTCATAGCTTGCGTGAGACATGGACACAATTCGACCATCACGCGATATTGCTACCCAGGTCGGGGCGTCGGGGTCGCACAGGCACGACGACACCTTTGTTTCATCGTGCTCGATGATCGCGTCACAATGTTGGCAGCAAAGCTTCATAGCCAGCACACATACTCCGAGGTTACCCTGCCCTTGATCGGATCAACAAAATGTAGCCGTTGCGAAGGTTTGCCGACAGCCGCAATAAACGTACGGGCATACTCGTTGTGTGATTCGGGTGAGCCCGTTACGAACACACGGCCACCATTCGCCATTGTAAGCGCCGTGGGCGTATGGAAATGCCCCATGTAGCAGTCATGAAATGATTCTACAACACCGGTTGACCATGCCGATACTTTGCGCAAAATGCTGCCAAACCCGCCTATTTCGTCGCCGTGAACCAATAAAACGTTGTAGTTGCCTATGGCAAATGTTTGATACCAACTATCTGACATCTGCCATGTTGCGTGTTTGATGTCCGAACAGTTGTTTGCCGCAATCCGGTATGCCATTCGGTCAATGTTGTCGCCGGCGGGCATTTCGCCCTTGTGTCCAAGACGCCCGTGATTACCGAACTCGCACACCACCTTGACTGACTCAAAGTTGCTGGCAAGGGTACGAATAGATGACTCGATGATGCGTACAACAGCAAACATTTGTTCGTATAGGTGCGCACCGACCTCGAATTGTTGCCCCGGGAATATGCCGACGCCTTCTACCATGTCGCCACCCAACATGACGACACACTCTTTGACCGGATGATGGGCTCGTTGAATCTCGGTAAGTTGCACCACTTTGCGGATCATGTCCTCAATGCGAGCGGTCAACACAGCGATGTCGTAGGAGACTGTCTGTTTGCCTGCCTGCCAGTCGGTGAGATGAACAAGAGCTACTTCTGCTTTTGATTTGCGCTTATCTTTTATTGGCGGAATGATCGCCGCTCTGGGCGTCGACAACAAAGATGATCGTGCGGCTTCATAAACAGCCTCTACATAATCTGCTGTTTTTAGTTTTGCTCGGGACTCCGCCAACTGTGTTGCTCGCAACGCCTTGCGCAAATCTGCAATTTGTTGTTCGTAATTAATTTGTTCAGAGATTTTCATTTAATTTCCTTCGCATTGAAGAAATGGTACTTATACCAACCTTGAAACCGTTTGCATTCAGGGCTCTACAAATTGCATGACCACTAATAGTCGGATCTTTTATGGCGAACAAGAAATCCGCGTAATCCTCCTCTGACAATTCTTTTTTCAAACGAGTTTCTACCGTATTGTTTGGTCGTTCGGCCCTCATTGCGTCAAGTAATTTACCCATTACTTTGCCGCCATGTTGAGACAGGTCAGATAACCGAGCGCATCCACCAAACTGTCGTGGTGAATTACGCCTGCTTCAAGATTGGTGTGTAGTCTCGCCATTTTGACTGCGACCATAAACAGGATCGCTTCCGACACGGACAAATCAACACCGGATATCGCAAAAAAGATTGCCGACACTTTGCCGTAATCGTCTGCTGGATGACCGTAATCTTTTTGTCTCGGCCCGTTAACAAGCTTGTGTGCCTCTAAAAGGATTTCACTTCCGGGTGTTTGTTTTTGTTCGTATGCCATGTTTGTTCCCTTCGATAAGTTTGTCCAACTTTGATATTAGGTTCCAAAGATTGTCTTGCTCGTTGACCCCTGGATAAACCCTACTAAGATATTTCCGTATTTCCTTCAGTTCTATTTTTGTTAACTCGTCGTTCATTGTCAAGCCCCTCAATTGCGTGTGAAATTAAATGATTGGTTAACCTGCTGTCAACTTTATCTATTTTTGTTTCAACGCGCCCAATCCCTTGGTTCATTATACGCAGGTTGGACAACACAATGTCGTGATCAGTTCTGCTTTCTCTACGAAACAAACTTATCAACGTAACAAGAATACCACCAACCGCCGTAACTGCGGCTGAAAGTATTAACGCCCAACCGCCATCCATATCATACGGCCTTGCGCAAATCAACCCACGCCTGTACGGCAGGAGTAGGGTTGTCCCCGGTTACCAATCTTATGTGCCACGGTTCGCTTGGCACCACTTCCCAACTAAAACCAAAGTCTTTGACGTGTTGAGTAAGCCACCTAAGTCGCGCCGGTTCGCTGGCGGAATGAATATCAATAGCCAAACCTAAATTATGGTTTGACTTACCCGGAGTGGCAAGCATCGCCATACCTTTTCGTAGATACCAAGTCTTGCCCTCGAACGTCTTGGTTGACGCACCGGGAATCGGGTCAAGCCGGTAGCGTTGCAGAAACGATGTTTTTTGTAATTCGTAGGAGCGGTATAGATCGCCTGCGCTCGTTGGCTTAAGAACAAGGCCATCTAGCGTGGCTTTTGTGGTCATAGCGTTCCAAGCGTCAGCGGCTCGCCAATGCAGCTTGCCACCATTCTTAATAGGGCGCAGCAAACCGTCGGGTAGCTTCCCCGGCTCAACACCTTTTAGGTCGGCTGGCAAAACGATAGGAACAACGTAATCCCACTCAACTTTTTTGGGCATCAGCAATCCCACTTTCGTAACGCCAACGCTTTACGAGTCGGGCGACCTTTGCTATCTTTCATTGGACCTGGCATACCACCCATTCTTGCACAAAACGATTTGCGTCGAGCTGCTGATTTGGGCGACTTTGCTGCTTGCTTTGCGGATACGGGTGGTTTAAGGGTGCCACCGGTCTCACGTTTGTATGATGCGCGACCTTTAGCGTTCAACCCGCCAGAAGGGTTCTTGCCTTCTTTGCGTTGCCATGCTGCTGTTTTAGCCATTATTTTTTCTTCTTTGTTTTTGATGCACTACCCGCAGGTACGCAATTAGGCACTTTTTTGTTGCCTTTCATCTTGAAACCTTTCTGTACATAGCTTTCCCAGCATGGACCTTTAGTAGCCATTATCGGTATCCCTTCGTTTTCTTTGCCACGTTTTTTGGTTGCTTCACAAATTGTTTGCCTGCGGCGTTGCCTTTTGCTTTTGCTCGGTTCGTTGCTGCTTTTTCTGCAGGGCTGAGCGCGTTCCATGCTGCGTCAGGCAGGTAACGCTTCTTGCCTTTTGATGGTTTACCGTCCGAGGTACGCCACTTTTGGTTTGACCAGTTCTTTAACGACTGTTGCGATTTTGCAAGAGCCATTACTTGTACCCGCCGCCCGCTTTTTTATATTGAGATGCAAGAAGTTGTGCTTTACGAGCTGACCATTCGCCAGGATCGCCGCCTTTTGTGCCGGCTTTGATCTTGTTAAACAGACGTTTGCGCATTTCGGGTTTCGTGTAGTTGCCTGCTTCGTTGACACGCGACTTGGGTTTTTTGGCAGCCATGACTTGCCTTTACGGACAGCTTTCCTGCCGAACGCTGGGTCGCTTGTGTTTGCCCAACGAAGGATTGGTGGAATCAAAGCAGCAACGGCCGCTTTGCCCAAGTCATCTGGCGCATAGTTGCCCGTAGCGGCAACAGCCACGACAGCAGCAACAACGCTACGGAAGTATGACTGTAAGGCTGCTTTTTGTTGTTTACTTATTTTCATTGTTTTCTCCTTAGGATTGCTGGTAGCGGTATCAGCCACCTAGTTAAATAGCGACCCATTCAAGTTCTGTTTCATTCCAGTAATAGTTGCCTTCAGGTTTCGGTGTTGGTGGTTGCCAGTCGTGGTTCGCATCAAGAGTCCACGAAGGGAATGATTGTGGTTTTACAAACACATCAGCGTCAGCGTTGTATGTGAAGTTAATCCCTGCATATTGTTTGCGATAACCGCCAGTTGCGTTATAAGAAGTTCGCTTGACATAAACACCTGGTTGATTTATTGCCTGCGTGTAGAACTGTTCCCATGCTTCAGTAGAACCACCGACACCTTGTTGAGTAACAGTTTCATCTACACCGACAGTCACATTGACAACAACATTGTCTGAGTTGATCCAAGCGTAGTGTGCCATTATGCCCAACTCACATTTCCAGCAGTCGCCGCAGTAATTGTTGCTCGCTTATAGCCACCTGATGCGGCTGACTCCGTGCCTGTAACACCAGCACCGAAAGTGATTGTGAATGTGTCTGGAAAGCGAAGAATCACTACGCCTGAGCCGCCAGCACTCGCAGCCTTGTCCACACTAGAGTGAGAACCAGCACCGCCGCCCGAACCTGTGTTTGTAGAACCAGCAGAACTGTTTGAGTTTCCGTTGGATCCGGATCCGCCACCGCCAGAACCACCAGGATGAGTACCGCCAACATTGTTCCGTGAAGCACCGCCGCCACCACCAGCCCGAGTGACAGATGAGCCAGTAATATCTGTTGCCACACCATCACCGCCCGAACCGCCTTCCTGAGTAATCGCATCAGTACCGGCGACACCAGCACCGCCACCACCACCGCCTGCACTCTGGAAACTTGCGGATTTCCCTTTACCACCAGCACGACCTTGATTTGCGGTTCCAGCAACAGATGTTTCTGTTCCACCTCTTTGGCCACCACCGCTGCCACCAA
>SXGR01022868.1_pt1 | contig 38371 bp, 38 predicted proteins | sample 3174711 | NCBI WGS metagenome assembly SXGR01 (sample SAMN11356860, study PRJNA531348) | freshwater metagenome | isolation source: freshwater sample F1-60 | place: China: Fuxian Lake, Yuxi | collected 2017-12-25
CATCATGACCCATATCGGCAAGCGTCTCGGCCCAATAATGCGCGCTACCGCATGCTTCTAAAACAACAATGGCCGGCTCATGAGACTTCATGAATTCTTTAAATCTATCCCGTGAAAGCTTCTTTTTTGACAAAACCTTGCTAGTCATCGTTGCGATATGGAGCTGAAAAATATTCTTTGCCAGATCAACGCCGATCATCGTATTCTTATCCATGGTTGCCTCCCTTTCCGCTCTGTGAGCTCTAACACTCACAAACTTGGCACATCTCGATGCCGTCTGGGAGGGCGGCAACCACACCATCTAGTATTGTTGTAATTAGCGCAAAGGCTCAACAATTAAAAGCAATAAGGCTTAGACGCTTATTAAGTTGATTTCAGATATGTAAGGCGCGTCGCGTGACCGCAAGAGCAGCCTCTCTCATGGCCTCAGACAGTGTTGGATGTGCATGACAGGTGCGGGCTAAATCTTCGGAAGAGCCTGAGAATTCCATCAATACGGCTGCCTCGGCAATTAATTCGCCTGCGCTAGCGCCGATAATATGCACGCCCAACACGCGATCCGTTACGGCATGTGCTATAATTTTGACTAAGCCATCGGTTTCTCGCATGGCACGCGCGCGACCATTTGCAGAAAAGGGAAACTTTCCAACAGCGATTGGGATCTCTTGGGATTTTGCTTCTTCTTCCGTTAACCCGATGGCGGCTACTTCTGGCGTTGTATAAACAACGCTGGGAATGACGTGGTAATTGACGTGACCGGCCTCGCCAGCAAGAATTTCCGCTAGTGCTATCCCTTCATCTTCGGCCTTATGTGCGAGCATTGGTCCCCGCACGACATCGCCGATAGCATATATGCCCTTTAAATTAGTTGCAAAATGATCATCAATAATGATCCGTCCTCGCTCCATAGCAACGCCAATCTCTTCTAAGCCTAATTGATAGGTGAAGGGAGTGCGGCCTGTAGCGATGAGAACAGCGTCTGCGGATAGTGTTTCCTGTGATGAGCCATCAACAGCGGCTAAACTAACGACAGCTCCTTTTTTTGTCTGTGAAACGTTTGTGACCTTGGAGGCAAGTTTGAAGGAGAGACCTTGTTTTTCTAATATTTTTTGGAAACGTGAGGCGATTTCTGTGTCAAAGCCAGTCAAAATACGATCAAGATATTCAATGATCACTACTTCAGAGCCGAGCCGTCGCCAGACAGAACCGAGTTCTAACCCAATCACGCCTGCACCAATAATGATGAGTTTTTCTGGTACTTTCTCTAATGCGAGCGCGCCAGTTGATGAAAGTATTATTTTTTCATCTTTTACAATTTCAGCCCCTGAGGCGTCGCGTAAGGGCGCTGGCGAAGAGCCCGTTGCAATAACGATGTTTTTGGTTTCTAAAATCTGACGCTCGCCTTCAGATGTTGTGACGATGACTTTATCGGACGCTTCAATTTTACCTACACCATGGTAGGAGTCGATTTTATTTTTTTTGAAGAGGAAGGCTACTCCATTTACGTTTGCATCAACAGTTTGTTGCTTGTGTTGCATCATTGATGCGAGATCGAGTCTGGGAGGACTTACAACTATGCCGAGAGGTGCAAGTCCAGATTGAGCTTCTGAAAACATATGTGAAGCATAAAGCAGCGCTTTGGATGGAATGCAGCCGACATTGAGACATGTCCCTCCGAAAGTTTTTTCTTTTTCAACGACGGCTGTCTTTAATCCAAGCTGCGCCGCGCGGATCGCGCAGACGTAACCTCCAGGCCCTGATCCGATAACGACAAGATCGTATGTCATTTGCGCTTCTTTGAAAATTAGAACCAAAAACTAATTGGACGCCCAGATGAATGACGCGCTAGCGATTAGACCGATTAAGGTTTGGCCTAATTCCAGCGCTCCCCATAGACGAATGACGCTCCTGGCTTCGTGTGCGGCCTCAGCTCCAATCAAGCCAAGAATACGATCATTGAGCGGCACTATGGCAAGGTAGGTGTAGGGTAACGATCCAAGAATCATCAGCGCGCCGTAGAGCCAGCGCTGATCATTTAAATCACGGTAGGCAATAAAACCCAATAATCCCGTGAGAAGCGCTAATCCAGCGAGAAGTATGAAGCCTCTATGATCTGAGGGCTCCCATTCTTTGATCAAAGCATCATCTGATAATTTCATCCGAGCAGGTTGTTCAACATAATTTAAATAGAAGGATGCGCCCGTAAAAGCGCCCGCCATAACTAGCGTAAGAGATCCAATCATCATATTGGCTTCCTTGAGGAGGGTAAGAGTTAGTCTCGTAGAATATTTATGCTGACTCAATTGCTTCTTCGTCGCAGACAACACGAGCATTTTCCTCTGCCTCGGCCGCAACATCAAATTTAACAGCATTAATGGCCAGAGATTCGTGCGACTTGTCGGTGAAATGATCAAAGAACATTTTCATCGTTCGATCAATTCCTTGAGTGTTAATTCTGCGTGTATCGTCGCGATAAAAACGCGCGGCGTTTGGCGACACATTGACCAAGTCATAAGAAGGGAAATAGGCAATATTGGGTCTTGCGCGAACAACCTCGTCTGCAGCTGCGCGCAATATGGCTTTAACCGCTGTGTTTGAGACGACGACATGGCGTTCTTCATAAGTCGCTATAATGCCTACTGGCGATACGCTGAGCACAATTCTAACTTTAGGATTAATTTCGCGAATGCGATCAACAGAAGCAAGGAAATCGCGCACAACTTCGCTGACAGTCATATTATAAAATTCGTAGACATTATCATCCCAATCGCCGCCTGCTACGCCTGGGGCTAATTGCAGGATGGCGCCGTCCGATTTATGCCGCCATGTTTCTGTATGACCAAAAGTGAAAACAAAAACATCCATCGTCTCTATCATATGACGTACGGCGGCAAAGTGACGGTTGCGCTCGTCACGCATTTCTTCAAGCGTGGCGAAGCCTTCTGGCTCTATTCTTGGACGGAATGGATCAACAATGCGACCGTCTTCCTCTCGCGTCCAGTAATCAAGTTCTGGGATAAAGTCGCCATAGGCGCGGTCAATGAGTTGGCGTAACTGCGCAGTCGTATAAAGGTTGCCGTAGCGGCAGGAATACATGAAATAATTCCGCCGATCGGCCTCCGCCGCAGACATGCCGCTAGGCGGGCGCTCGGCAAGATAATAAGTGTAGCCGCTGGCTTGCAGTCTGTGAGCGATTTCCTGGGCAAAACAGCTTCCTGCGGTCGCCACACGGTCATGACGCGCAATTTTGAAGGGAGTCTGAAGTAAAGGATCGATCGCAAAAGGTGGCAAGGAGGTCACTGCCTTGCGCCAGAAGCGATGGTCAGGTAGGGAGCTAAAGGGGTTCTCGGCCATTGGCCAGGCTCCTTATCGATGCTGTTCGATTGGGTCTGATACGGCTTTGTCAGCTTTTTTAAAGCCGCTGCTGTGTGTTCGGAACATAGACAAGACCTAGAGACTTGTCACCCAGGGCTCTTCCTAAACACGCGATTTTGTCGCGATAAATCCGGTGAATAACCGCATGTTTTCCCAGATAGATAAGCAAATTTTGAAGTCCTGGCGTCAATACGCCATTGAGCCTCGGCTCGCTAAGATGACCGGTAGAGTTCTACGCAACACGGGTCCCCGAATTGCTGTGATTGGCAATTGTCAAAGTTTTGGCGTGGCTTACTCTATGAAGCTCATGGATCCCAGCGCAACTGTTGATCATTTTTCTGCAATTGGCAGTTCACGCGCTCACATGTCGCTATTTGTAAAAACCTTAGCAACATACGACTATATTTTTACCCACGATTTTGTCGCAGGTCATATACGCGGAGGAGACTCAAAGGATTTATGCGCGCAGCTCCCTAAAACCTTCGTTTATCCAGCGATCGGATTCGCTGCTTATCATCCAGACATGATCTTGATCCATGACTTGTCGCGTACGCATGGTTTCTTGTTTGGTCCAATTGGTCCTTATCATTCAGCGATCGGATTGTTCGCGTTTCGGAAGGGGCTTTCGCTTGAGGAATGTAACGCATTATTTAATGAAAATGTTTTTGAGGCGCTTGGTTATTTCAATGTCTGGAATGACGCCGCTAGCGAATTGATTAACTCGATCAAGGCGGGCTGCGATATTGATCTTTCTACAGATTTGTTGAATTGGTCCCGTAAGGGCGTATTTATGTTTTCTACGGTTCATCCCAAAAGTTTTGTTCTTTATGATTTAGCCAGGCGTCTATGGGAAAAGGTCGGGCTCACGCCACGAGAAGTTGATTTTAGCTTTTATGGCGTTGACGATTTGTCTCGTTCGGAGGTATTTCCAGTTTATCCTCCAATTGCAAAAATGTTCGGCGTCAGAGGCAGTTATCTTTTTAAACAGCAGAACCATAATTTTGCGCATACTGTTGGGGATTTTCTCACCCTGCCGCAGTATCTTTCATCATGTTACAAAACATATGCCGCAACCGAAGCCGCTAAACTTTATAACGCCCGCGTTGAGACTTGGCTGACTAATGAAGATTTGTGTAGTTCTTTACTTAAAATGGCCCGCGAGAATTTACGCGCAGGCCTTACTCACTCTCTTTAATTATGATGGATCAGTCGGCCCCTATTAACCAAAGCGCGGATCAAAGCGACTGAGATTGAAGGGAGGTTTGTAGGGGTGTAGCGGGTTCTCTCCCGAGAACGGTTTCGTCACCGTAATTATTTTCTCACGGTGCTTGAGCGCTTTAAAATCTGAGGGGTCTTTGTCGCCAAGCGGCCCGGTAAGATGGCTTGGATCAATATTGACCATTATTCCTTGCGGAGGCCGCATCCATCGCTGAGAGATCACGTCCATATAGGCGGTCTTGAGCATATGGTTGAGACCCCATTGCGTCGGCACAAAACAAGATTTCGAGGAATCGGACATATCCCAGTAATAAGTGTCTGGCCGGAGTTCGAGCGTTGCGTCTCCTTCAAAGATGGCTATGGAATTTTCATGCATCAGATGGCGGACTTCAGCAAAGCCAGCAAAGGGGTCGACAAGGTGATAATAGACCCCAAGACAAATTATGATATCAAAAGTTTGATTGAGTTTTGACGCTTCATAAATCGAAACGCTTTGATTAATTTCTGCCTTAGACTTAAGCAGCTTGTGGGCGAGCCTCAAACCAGCGCCATTGGCCCAGTTTTGTGAAACGTCATCTGTGGCGAGCACGTGCTTTGCGCCGCGGCGTTCTGCGTAAAAACTCCAATAACCATCCCAGCATCCAATTTCGAGCACGGTTTTGCCAGTGAAGTCGATCTTTTCAAGTTCGCTCTCGATAAAACGCCAGACACGACGATGATCTTCCGCCTGCGAGACGCTTACCGAACGCAAGCCATTCCCGAAGTCAAATTCGTGGTACCAGTGAATAGAGTCGATTTCTTTTTGCAGCGCCTCGCAAGTTGCAGCATCAAGCGTGTCCATGCAGTGTTTCCCTGAATTACAGTCCTGCCGCTAAAAAGCAGCGCGTGAATTTTATTTGAAAGTAGTAGATACCTGGCGGTCTATCGCCTTTCTAGTAGTTTTGCCTCTAATTGAGACGCGACACAAGATGGGTTCTACATCTGCGTCTCCTCGATCATTTTAGTAAACTCACAAATCTGAGGAGCTATAAATTCCCTAAAACGAGAGCCGTTGAAAACGCCATAATGTCCCACTGAATCTTGCAGGTAATGTTTTTTACGGTCAATGGGAATATTCGCGCAAAGGGTCAATGCCGCTTCTGTCTGACCTACGCCTGAGATATCGTCTTTTTCGCCCTCAACAGTAAGGAGGCCGACACGATGAATTGCCTTGAGATCGACCAAGGTCCCATGGTGTCTAAATAATCCAAGTGGCACCTCGTGTTTTATGAATACGCGCTCAACCGTTTGTAGGTAGAATTCTTCAGTCAAGTCCATGACGGCAAGATATTCATCATAGAAATCTCTGTGTTTTTCCGCGTTGTCCCCATCTCCCTCGATCAGGTGATTGAACATGTCGAGATGCGCGGACACGTGCCGCTCAATATTCATCGCCATGAAACCCGATAACTGTAGAAATCCGGGATAGACATGACGCCCCATTGCTGCGTTTGGAAATGGCACGGTATGAATGCAGTGTCTTTGAAACCACTCAATGCCACGCTGTTCAGCTAATTTGTTTACGGCTGTTGGATTTACTCGAGTATCAATAGGTCCGCCCATTAAAATCATCGACGCTGGAGCATCGGAGTCTTGCTTTGATTCAAGATGGGCAATCGCGCAAATCAGAGGAACGGATGCCTGGCAAACGCCGAGAGTATGCAGCGCAATGCCGTCGTGCTCGGCGGACAGGCAGCGCATCATGTCGATGAGATAATCGATATAGTCATCCAGATCAAAGCCGCCATCGGTCAAGGGAACGCTTCGCGCATCGCTCCAATCTGTAATGTAGACGTCATGGGTAGGGAGGAAGGCTTCAACAGTCCCCCTCAAAAGCGTAGCGTAATGGCCAGACATGGGGGCCACGATCAAAAGCTTGGATTGTTTGGGGGGAGATTTTTTGAATTGGCGCTTGAAGTGAAGTAGGCCACAAAACGGGCGACGCCATAGGATTTCTTCAACAACGGGAACTGCTTCGCCTTCAATAATTGTTGTGTCTAAGCCAAAGAGCGGTTTGCCATATCGGCGGGTCATCCGCTCGAAGAGCTCCGCGGAGGCAGCAATATTGCGCCCAAAAGTTGTATGGTTCAGAGGATTAAGCGGATTTTTTATGCTATGAAGCAGTGCGTCTGTGATCGCCCGCGCCGGAGCGAGCGCTAAATGCATAAATTCATAGAATTGATAGGATATTCGATCCATTCTGACGCTTCCTCCGTCGGATTAACCCGACGTGCCTCGCCGCAATCCTGTCGTGTTTTGCCGCCTTCAACATGTCACGCAGCGCAGGCCCAACAAGATTTATAGCTCTACTGTCTTTTAGCGCGCTTAGTTGTCGACAGGAAAATCTGCCTGCAAGAAATAGACGGCTAACGCGATAGAATAGCCGTGACAGCTAGTAAAATCCAAAAGATCAGCGCCGCTCTTCTATATAGGCTTAAGGCGCGTCTGATATCAACCGAGCCTGTCGGGGCGGGCCCATCGCCGAGCTTGGTTCCCTGAAACAATGTACCCGCGTAAATTCGAGGCCCCCCTAAAGAGAGGCCGAGCGCGCCTGCCATTGCCGCCTCGGGCCAGCCCGCATTTGGAGAAAGATGGCGAGGCGCATCTCTCAAGGCTGATTTTAGAGCGCGGCTGGCTGACGCGTTGGGCGCAATTACCGACGCCAGAATCAGAAGACTTGCAGATATTCTGGCTGGAATAAGATTTAAAAGGTCATCCAAGCGCGCAGCGGCAAAACCAAAAGCTTCGTAGCGCGCTGACATGTGGCCAATCATGCTGTCAGCCGTGTTCACAGCTTTATAAATTGCTGCGCCAGGAAGAGAAAATAATGCAAGATATAGTGCAGGAGCAATGACGCCATCGGAAAAATTTTCAGCCAAGCTTTCAATTGCAGCGCTCGCAACACCTGTCTCATCTAATAACGTAACGTCTCGACCGACGATTTTACCGACGGCTGCGCGACCCTCTTCTAATGAGGCGTCAAGGCCATCGGCTACAGCCTCTACATGAAGATCAAGGCTGCGCAGGGCCAAGAGGCTTGAAGCAATAATTGCTGTCAGTAGGGCTCCCAATGGGAGAAGATTTAAAACGAAACCTACCGCGCAACTCATAATCAAGATTGTGATGACTAGTATGAAGAGGGTTATAAAGCCTTTTAATCTACGACGTTTAAAATCCTGGCTTGCATCATTTAGTTTCTTATCAAGCGCTGAAATTAAGGCCCCCATCCAGGTCACGGGATGGCCAATAAATTCTAACATACGGGATGGATAACCGGCGCTGGCTTCAAGAGCCAGCGCGATAATTGTTATGATGAGAGAATTCAACGTCCAAAAAAACCTGTAAGCGAGGATTTCGCCAAAGCATTTTGTTCAATCGTAAAACCTGCAATAGCCGTTCGGCCGAGCGCTGCATCCCCTAATTTATCAATTTTCAAGGCGTAAATCGTGAAAACATATCGATGCGGCGCTCCCGGCGGTGGGCAGGGGCCGCCATAAGCTTTTTCGGCAAAATCGGTTTCAAGCATTTGTGCGCCGATCGGCAGGTTCTTCCCCGACGCCGCCCCGGAATTTTGTTTGAGGTTCCGTATATCGGCGGGAATATCTACGACAATCCAATGCCAGAAACCCGCACCGCCTGTTGGCGCATCTGGATCATGAGCTAGGACAGCGAAACTTTTCGTCCCCGGAGGTGGGTTGTCCCAGCTGAGTTCTGGGGAGAGATTCTCTCCTACGCAGCCAAAGGCATTATAGACATGTTTCATGGCGATTCTTTCGCCATCTATGAGATCTTTGCTTTTAAGTTGGAAAGTCGCAGCGCCCCTTGCGTCGTCTCTTGCAAGTGCGGCGAGGGCGAAGGTCGAGAAATTCTGGCGCGTCATAAATTGGACTCCAGTCATGAAGGGATAGTTCTTTTAATAGCCTGTAAAGTGGATGTCGCCCACTTTGCAGTCGGAGGGCCGTGTTTCGCTCTTTTGGTCGCTTCGCGTTAAAAGGGCCTATGGAGGATTTGACAGAACATCGAACTTTGCGCCGAGGGTGGACAACCGGCGCTTGTGCGACGGCCGCCGCGCGCGCAGCTTTTGAGAGCTTGATGAGCGGCGATGCGCCGCCTGACCCCGTAGAAATCGCCTTGCCTTCTGGCCAGCGCGTTGCTTTTGCTGTGGCTGAGGTCGAGCAAGGAACGGGTTTTTGCCGCGTTGGAATTATTAAAGATGCCGGGGATGACCCTGACGTGACGCATGGCGCGTTGATCTGCGCCACCGTTCGGCTGGGGGCGAAGGGCTCTGGGGTAAATTTTTGTGCTGGAGAGGGCGTTGGAACTGTCACGCGTCCTGGACTGCCCGTTCCCCCCGGAGAGCCGGCCATCAACCCAGTTCCACGGGCTATGATGCGCCAAGCCATCAGCGAGGCTGCAGGCGCATTGGGCGTGGAGCCCGATGCGATAATTGAGATTTCTATTCCCGATGGTGAAGCCCGAGCCAGACATACGCTAAACGCGAGGTTAGGAATTATTGGCGGCCTGTCTATCCTTGGTACGACCGGCGTCGTTATTCCCTTTTCCTGCGCTGCTTGGATCGACAGCATCCACCGTAGCATTGATGTCGCCCGTGCGATCGGAATTGGACATGTGGCCGCGACAACTGGCGTTACATCAGAAAAAGCAGTTCAGGCTTTGTATAGCTTACCAGAACCTGCATTAGTGGAAATGGGCGATTTTGTTGGTGGGTTTTTAAAATATCTCCGTTCGCACCCCATCTCTCGCGTGACGCTTGGCGGTGGTTTTGCAAAGATGCTCAAGCTCTCTCAGGGTCGGCTTGACCTCCATTCTGCGCGGTCGCATGTAGATCTTATTCAGCTCGCCCATCTCGCGAAAACGCTCGGCGCAGAACAACATATACTGCAGCGGATTGAAGCATCGAATACAGCGCTAGAGGCTCTGCAGTTATGTCAGGCAGTCGGAATAGATCTCGCGTCGTCAGTAGCCGGTGAGGCTTGGCGCACAGCCGCTAAAGCTTTAAATAAAAGAGAAATAGAATTGGAAATCATAATATTTGATCGTGATGGAGGGCTGCTTGCGCGCTCTCCCCTTAAGAGCGCGGTTCTATGAAGGAGAATGCTAATCTCGTTTTTGTCCTTGGCGGCGCAAGATCAGGAAAAAGCGTCTATGCGGAAGGCTTAATTACTCTCTACGAACCTCAATGGGTTTATCTAGCGACTGCGCAGGCTTTCGATGAAGAAATGCAGGAAAGAATAGCTCTGCATCAGGCGCGCCGGAAAGACGGCTGGCAAACAGTAGAGGCGCCGCATGATTTGTCAAAAGCTATCTATGAAGCGCCAAATAAATCACCTTTATTGATTGATTGTTTAGGCGTCTGGTTGTCAAATAGGCTGCTTCATGGTGCGGATCTTGCCGTAGATCGCTTGGATTTATGCACCGCCTTGTCTGCCCGGCAAGCGCCAACGGTAGTGGTCTCGCCAGAGGTTGGACTCTCTATTGTTCCTGAAAATCCCCTGGCGCGCGCCTTTAGAGATGCGGCTGGTCAGCTACACCAAGATGTCGCGCGCATCGCCAAGAGCGTGAGATTTATTGTTGCTGGTTACCCGGTTATTGTTAAGTGAGGAGTCATCACTGATCAGCAGCCTTTAATCCGCGCTCTAAGTCAGCAATGATATCGTCAATGTGTTCCAGTCCAATGGAAAGCCTGACGTAGCCCGGAGTGACACCGCTAGCCAGCTGAGCGTCTTCGCCAAGTTGAGAATGCGTCGTTGTCGCGGGATGAATAGCAAGGCTGCGAGCATCGCCAATGTTTGCGACATGATAAAACATTTGGAGGGCGTCGATGAAGCGACGGCCTGCCTCCATCCCGCCTTTTAATTCAAACCCAAGCAGCGCGCCGTATCCTCCTGTCAAATATTTATCAGCCCTTCTGCGCATTTCTCCTGTTTGTTTGGAGGGATAGATAATTCTGGCGATTTCCTTTTTAGTCGCAAGGAAGTCAACAACTTTTTGGGTATTTTGGACATGCCGCTCCATGCGCAGCGTGATTGTTTCGATACCTTGTAAGGTTAAGAATGCATTGAATGGCGAGATCGCTGAGCCTAAGTCGCGAAGTAATGTGGTGCGCGCTTTAATAGCATAGGCGACGGGACCAATTGGTTTAACTGCCTCTACCCAGATGGCGCCGTGATAGCTAGGATCTGGCGTTGTGAGGGCAGGCTGTCGTTGTGGGTTTTTCTCCCAATCGAATTTGCCGCTGTCTATGATCGCGCCGCCAATGGATGTGCCATGGCCCGCAAGGTACTTTGTCGTCGAATAGACAATAATTGCCGCGCCGTGATCGAAAGGGCGCGCTAGAAGGGGAGCGGCGGTATTGTCGATTATTAGCGGTATTCCATATTCCTTGCCAATTGATGCAACCTCTGAAATTGGAAAGACGCATAGTTTAGGGTTAGGCAATGTCTCCGCGTAATAGGCCCGAGTGCGAAAATCGGTCGCGCGGCGGAAATTTTCGGGATCTGTTGGATCAACAAAGCGAACCTCGACGCCTTGATCTTTGAGCGTATTGGCGAAGAGATTCCAGGTGCCGCCGTATAGGTCGGTTGACGAAACAATATTGTCGCCAGCTTTGGCTAGATTTTGAACTGAAAAAGCTGAGGCTGCTTGACCTGACGCAAGCGCAACCGCCGCAGCCCCGCCCTCCAATGCTGCAAGACGCTCCTCTAGAACGCTCGTTGTTGGGTTGCCGATCCGAGTGTAGATCTGTCCAAGTTCCTTAAGGGCAAAGAGGTTGGCGGCATGTTCTGTGTCTTTGAATTGATAAGAAGTTGTTTGGTAGATTGGCACAGCGACAGCGCCATTTGAGGCATCTGCGCGCCATCCTGCATGAAGAGCGATTGTCTCTGGATGGACTGATTTAACTGACATGCCAAACTCCCTAAATCTTCTAGACGCCGGTCGTAAGATTAGCTGTGTTTGCACGCTTTCGTCGAGGTGTGAATGCAGGCGATCGCAAAGGCGAACTCCAAAGCAACGTCTGAAAGCGATTTAAAGCGACCTGAGGCCCCAGCATGGCCCGAGTCTAGATGGGTCCAGAGCAATATTGGACCGGCTCCCTGCATCAGGGCGCGTATTTTCGAGATCCATTTTAGCGGCTCCCAATAAGTGACGCGGCTGTCGGAAATTCCTGTGATACAGAGGATTGGCGGATAAAATTGTTGTTTGATATTGTCATAAGGAGAGTAAGCGGAAATTTCGCGAAAAGCTGTCGCGTCTTTAATAGGGTTTCCCCATTCCAGCCATTCGGGCGGCGTTAAAGGCAAATCATCTCGCAGCATGGTATTTAAAACATCAACGAAAGGCACGCCGGCGATTACTCCCGCAAAAAGTGTGGGCTCTTGATTAACGATTGCGCCCATCAGCATGCCGCCTGCCGATGCGCCTTGGGCAATGATTCCCCCTAAATAGGTATAGCCAGTATCAATAAGAAATTTCGCAACGCTAATGAAATCAGAAAAACTATTTTTTTTATGCGTCAATTTACCCTGAGTATACCATCGCCACCCCTTTTCGCAGCCCCCCCGCACATGCGCAATGGCGTATACAAAGCCACGGTCAATGAGAGATAGAATATTTTCGTCGAAAGCAGCCTCGACGCTATAGCCATAGGCCCCATAGCCATAGAGTAATAAAGGCGCGCCTACTCCTGGCGTGAATTTTTTATGATGCAAGAGAGTGACGGGTATGAGCTCTCCGTCTGGCGTTGGCGCAAAGAGGCGCAAAGTGACATAGTCATTTGGTTCATGACCAGAAGGGATTTCCTGTTTTTTTAATAAAACGCGTTTTCGCGTCGCCATGTTGTAATCATAGATTTCTTCAGGCGTTTTAAGAGAAGAATACGTGAATCTTAGAATGTTCGTCTTAAATTCAAAACCCGGGGAGAGTTCAAGAACATAGGCGGCTTCATCAAATGTGAGGATATGTTGGGCTTGTGAAGAAAATTCGCGGACATAGAGCGTCGGGACTGTATCGTTGTGTTTTATCCAAACTAGAAAGTCATTGAAAACTGTCATCGATGTTATCATCGAGCCCGGTTCGTGACTGACAATTTCTTGCCAACAACTGATTTCAGGCTTGGTCAAGGGTGCGATTGAAATCTGAAAATCATCCGCTGAGCCATGATTATTAAGGATATAGAGCAGATCTCCGTGCGGCTCGACTTCGTAACGTAATCCGTATTGGCGTTTGGTAACGAGCTGTGGCGGTAAAATCTCATTGTTTAAGTCGATCAGCCAGCATTCAGTCGACTCGTGGCCATGAAGCGAAACAACGCCATAATTACGACATCTGCTTTGACTGAGCGAGATGGACCAAGCGCTATCAAGTTCTTCAAGAATTAACTTATCTGTAGTGGGGTTTGAGCCAATCGTATGGCGCCATACTTGTGAAGGGCGATGATTTTCGTCCATAACAACGTAATAAAATGCTTGAGCGCTTGTGTTCCAGACAATGGCTCCATCAGTGTTAGATACCACGTCGGCACGATCGTGATCATCGCTAATTTTTTTGCTGTAAATTTTAAACATTTCACAGCCATTTTCATCAACACTCCAAGCGAGTTGCGTATGGTCAGGTGAATGACTTATTTCTCCGACATCAAAAAAATCCTTATTCTGCGCTCTTGTTTCTATGTCGAGCAGAATCGTTTCTTCCCGGCCCCCGCGAGGCCGGCGGCAATAGAGTGGATACTCAGCGCCTTCTTGAAATTTTTCATAATATTCATAACAGCCATCAAAATCCGGCACATCTCTATCGGTTTCTTTGATGCGGGCGCGCATCTCGGTAATAAGCGTTTTGCGCAATAGGGCGAGTGGCTTGACAACCTGTTCGCAGTAGTCGTTTTCAGATTCAATTAAATCTTTTATGTTTTTTGGCAGGAGATTTGGATCTTGTAGGGCTTCACGCCAATTTGCTGCTGCGAGCCAGCCATAATCATCCACGAGGGTTTCCCCATGAATCTGACGGCATGTTGGCTTTTTTTCTGGTTTCGGCGGGCTCGCGCCGATATCAAAATATTCGGTTTTTTTTTCACTGTTTTTCATAGTCGGCTTCCGCTCTCGCATGATGTCTTCCCTATGCCAATTGTTATGTTTTTTTGAGGGTTAGGCTCTATGCGCGGGCTGTGATCGACGGCAAGAATTCGGCGTGTTCGCGCGTTCATGATCTTCAAGATTAAAACGACCCAAACCAACTCAATTTTTTTTTATAATCTGGGTCTTTAGCTGGTTGAAAACTCTAGAGTCTCTGTGCGTTTATGGGAGGGAAGTCTCATGATAACAAGATGTTTCTTAAACTCTTGGACGACTTTTATCAGCGAGTGCATTGCAGCATATATGACGCCGCCTGGCTGATAATGTAACGAATGATTGATTATTGGTTTAGTTAAGATAAGACCTTTGCCGGTTCTGCGGTATACATTGTGGAAATTTTGCTAACTGTCTATTTGAGATGGGCGACAAAATATTTAGACTCGATTAAATATGAACCGTAGGAGAGATCGCCTGAGGGCGATGTCCCCCCTAACAATAAGTGAGTGGCAGCGAATGAAACTTAAGAAATTAGCTTATCTAAGCGCTAGCGTGTTTTTAACTCTTGGCGTTCTTGGCGCAACTGCTTTTGCGGAGACAAAATGGGCTCCGCCTGCCGAGATCGCAGGAAAGGCGAAGGAAGAGGCTGCAGCCGCCGGAGCTCCTGCTGCAAAAGCAGATGTGGAAAAAACCTGCACAGCAGAAGCGGACGCTAAAGCTTTAAAGGGCCGTGCGCGTAAACACTTTGTTGCAGATTGTAAAAAGCGCTAAGCTCGGTTAATTCCAGATAAAAAAGAGCGGTCTCTCTCGCGTCCGCTCTTTTACTTTTTCTCAGCTTCTTATGAGCCTGGCTCAGTAGACTCTGTCGATGCAAAAATCGACGACTTCCAGAAGTGCGTTTTTCCATGGCGAGGCGGGGAATATTTCCATAGCATCGCGGGCAATAGCGCCGTAATGGGCGGCGCGTTCAATTGTATCATCTAATGCTTTATGCTTTTTCATCAGCCCGCATGCCGTTTCAATATCGGGTTCAGAAATATCGCCTTTTTCGAGTGTGCGCCGCCAAAACTCACGTTCTTTTTCGTTTCCGCGACGAAAGGCAAGCACAACTGGCAGCGTAATTTTACCTTCGCGGAAGTCGTCGCCAACGTTTTTGCCAAGTTTTGCTGAGGAGCCGCCGTAATCCAACGCGTCATCAATAAGCTGAAAGGCAATGCCAAGATTCATGCCATAGCTTCGCGCCGCAGCTTCATCTGCTTTGGGTTTGCCTGCAAGCATCACCCCAACTTCGGCTGCTGCAGCGAATAGTTCAGCTGTTTTGCGCCGAATGACGCCCATGTAGGCATCTTCTGTAGTGGTCGTGTCCTTTGCCGCATTCAATTGAAGAATTTCACCCTCGGCGATCACGGCTGCGGCTTGTGACACCACTGTCAGTGGCGCAATGGCGCCTGGCTCAACCATCATTTTGAAGGCGTGTCCGAGTAAAAAATCGCCAACAAGGACGCAGGTTTGGTTGCCCCAAAGCATGCGCGCGGCAATTTTACCTCGCCGCATATTTGACTCGTCAACGACATCATCATGCAAAAGCGTTGCGGTATGCATAAATTCGATGCCGGCAGCGAATTTTAGATGGCCATCGCCTTTATAGCCGCACATACCCGCGGTGGCGAGGACAAGCATCGGCCTTAATCTTTTGCCACCTGCTGATATGAGATGGTTCGCGACTTCAGGTATAGTGGTGACGTCAGAGCCTGTGCGCTGAATGATTAGTTGATTGGTGCGTTCAAGATCAGGGCGGATCAGTTCAACAAGACTGTCGAGGCCTGCGTCTTTTTTTTCTTCCAGCGGAATAACGATGCCCACAGACCCCCCTACGGCCTTTCTGTATCAATTTTGGCGAACTTACGTGCTCGAATGGATGGCGGCAAGTCATCTTGCTCTAGCGTTGCATACCGGAATGGGCTTTTTAGGAAAATGGCCCTCTATTTTACATCTGTTGTGGTCATAATTCCAAAGTAAGATCATCCGATTTGAGAGGATTATGAGCGAAAATACTACTCTGGACGCTTTTTTGAGCGGCGGTTTGAAGTTGCGCCAGGCCCGTGCGGGACATCGCTCCGGAACAGACGCTATTTTGCTTGCGAGCGTGACGCCGCCGGGTACGGACGGCCTGATTCTGGATGTCGGGGCCGGATCTGGCGCTGTTGGTCTTGCTGCGGCTGTCCATGCGCCGGGTTCGAGGGTGGGGCTGATAGAGCGCGATCCACTCGCTTGCGCCTTGTCGCGGGAGAATATCGCTTGTAATCAATTTGGCGCGCGGGCGCGTGTTTTTGAATTGGATCTAGCATCCGGCTTGGATCGTCGGAAATCAGGATTAATAGACGAATCTGCGCAATTAATATTAACCAATCCGCCATTTTATGAGCGGGGTCGGGTGCGTATCACGCCTGATAGCGCTAAAGCCAACGCCCATATCGCCAGCATGCCACTTTCTGAATGGACGCGTCATTGTCTCGCTTTACTCGCGCCAGGCGGTTTTTTTTCCATGATTCACCGCGCAGAAGCCCTAGGGGAATGTCTGGCGGCTGTCTCAGGACGGCTAGGGGCTGTTCGCATCCTACCAGTGTTTAGTCGGCCCTCAGAACCAGCAATCCGAATAATCCTTGGAGGCGTCAAAGGATCAAAGGCACCAATGTCATTGCGGCCGGCGCTTGCTCTACAAGATGCTAATGGGGCTGTGAGTGATATTGCTCGAAAATTGGGTGGTGGGGCCCTGCTACAAGATCTTGTTGGACCTTTTTTTTAACTATTCAAAAAGAGCTTACGATGAAATTACTATACTCATGAGCAATGCTTAATTTGACATCTCATACAAGACTAGAGTGCATGCGACTGCTGACTTTTTATAATTTCTCTTTTACTTCAGTGTGGCGCTTTCAATAAATAGTTTCATCGCGCTTGTTTTGATTAACGAATTAAGCGTTGAGTTGGGTTGACCGGGTTTAAACGCACTCATAAATTACGTTTTTTTAACAGGGGTTTCGGATGTCTGTGGATGCGGCAGCTTATCTATCGCCGACAAAATCGTTTCAAGGGCTGATCCTAACGTTGCAAAACTATTGGGCGGCTCAAGGATGCGTTATTTTACAGCCTTATGACATGGAAATGGGCGCGGGTACTTTCCACCCTGCAACGACGCTGCGGGCTCTTGGTCCGAAAAATTGGCGTGCTGCTTATGCGCAACCGTGCCGCAGGCCAAAAGACGGGCGTTATGGCGAAAATCCCAATCGCGTACAACATTATTACCAGTTTCAAGTTATCCTGAAGCCTTCGCCAACAAATTTGCAGGATCTGTATCTTGCTTCTCTTGCTGCGATTGGTTTGGATGCAAAACTTCATGATATTCGTTTTGTAGAAGATGATTGGGAGAGCCCCACGTTGGGGGCTTGGGGGCTAGGTTGGGAGTGTTGGTGTGACGGGATGGAAGTTTCTCAGTTTACCTATTTTCAGCAAGTCGCCGGATTTGAATGCTCCCCTGTCTCTGGTGAATTAACCTACGGATTAGAGCGTCTTGCGTGTTATCTTCAGGGTGTTGATAGCATTATGGAGCTAAATTTTAATGGCCGTGAGGGAGACGAAAAAATAACTTATGGCGATGTGTTTTTGCAGGCTGAGCAAGAATATTCTCGACATAATTTTGAAGCGGCTGACACCACAAAATTATTTGAAGACTTCAAAGATGCTGAAAAAGAGTGTGTGCGTTTATTAAAATTTGGAGCAGGTTCCGGAGACGCAAAACACTTGATGGCATTGCCGGCTTATGATCAGTGCATCAAAGCCAGCCACGCATTTAATTTGTTAGATGCTCGGGGCGTGATCTCAGTTACTGAGCGGCAAAGTTATATTTTGCGCGTCCGAGAGCTCGCAAAAGCCTGTGGCGCTGCATGGCTTAAGACCGCTGGCGGCGGTGCGAACGCATAGTGTTTTTCATTGAAATCTGCGTTCTTTTGTTTTGATCTATTTTGAATTCTCAGTCCCCAAGCATTGTCTCAGTCTGGGGCTGCTGTTCACTGAGGATCGGACTTGTGCGCTCGCGCACATCCTTTTCATAATCTCCCCGCGCTAGTTCCCCTCGCCTAATGAGGATTGAAACAATAGGCCTTGGGAGCGTTGGGGAGCCAGTTTTCAAAGACAATAGCCCCGCCCTTCTTGACTCTGTTCTTTTTATGTTCTAGTTTAGTTCTAGTTTTGATCCGGAGTAATGAAGGATGTCTCTCGCCTACCCTCTGACTTCGACTTTTAGTGTTGGGCCGCATGTCGATAAATATTATGGCCACCGGGGAGACAAGGGAGGCGCCTTAACCTCTCTTTCCCGCACTCAAAATCTGCGGGATCGTTTCTTTTCCTGGCAGGGTCTATCCGGTCGACGCTACGTTTGTTCCATTTTCAAAAGTGGCGAAGAAGCGTTTGTGGCAGACATCACGCTTGGCGTGGCAATTGGGGTTATCCGCAGTGCCGGAGACGCCCATGCGCGCTTTGTAACTCAGCTAGGGCAATATGATAGCGGCGCGCAATTACGCGCAATTGGGCGTGAGCTGGGTGTTAATGAGTGGCATGTTCATTTTAGTAACTCAGATGGCGTTTTTGAAGATTTGACTGGCTCTTTACTGAGTTAATCAAAGTGAAGTTTGTAGCGTTGAGTTGTGATTTTTTGTAATGAGCGTTTCGGCCGGGGTTATCCCCGGCCTATTTTTTTGTATTTTTCAGCTGGGCGTATTTGTGGTTGCGTTGCGGTCAAGATGACGAACTACTTCGGCAAGCTGAGCGTCGTGAATATTTAGGCGCTGTAAATGTTCGTATGTGTTGCGCACATAAGCCGAATTATCGCCATTAACTCCCGTGCCTTTCAAAATGAGCTGCGTCATCTTTTCTATTGAAAGTGGCCCGGCATATTGATTGTGTCGACGGTCAACAACATAAGCGATGGCGCGTTTGCGTGAACCGTCATTCAAACGCAACGTAACAAATTTTTCGAGATAGACGGATGTAACCAGCTCTCTTTCTCTAAGGTAAGCAATTGTCTCCTCGCGTTTTGAGGATGCAATCCGAAACACCACGCCTTGGCAAGAACCGCCATGATCCAAACCCAATACTAAACCAGGACTTTGCGGCGTTCCGCGATGAACATGAGAATAGATGCAGAGTGCTCGATGGTAGCCATGAACCCAGGCAAGAGCGCAGTCGATGAAGTCAAAACCGGGTCGCCACATGAGGGAGCCGTAACCAAAAACCCATAATTCGTTTGTGTCGTCATCAACCAAATGCATTGCTCGCTAGTTTAATATCCCCCGAAAGATGGTTAGCTGGACGATTCGTGTTTTGTACGTCTTTCGGGAAGGGTGATAAGCAAAATTATTGCCGCAGAAAGCCAAGTGAGCCTGCTTCTAGCCTGTTTTGTCGTCAAATATTTTATTTAAGATGATTTTGCGGCGATTTTGCTCATGATGCCCACAAGATATTGAGAGAGTTTTCTTGCATTCCCCTTTGATTTGTGGCGCTCTTTGCCCCCATGAAATTCGAACGTCTGCGCCTTCTAGGCTTTAAAAGTTTTTGCGAGCCGACTGAGCTCTTAATCCAGCCAGGACTAACGGGCGTTGTCGGCCCTAATGGGTGTGGCAAATCGAATCTCATTGAGGCCCTTCGCTGGGTAATGGGTGAGAATTCATATAAAAATATGCGGGCATCCGCGATGGATGACGTGATTTTCTCGGGTGGCGGCTCCAGAACCGCGCGTAATTTTGCTGAAGTTGGGCTAATTTTAGATAATTCTGATCGGTCAGCTCCCGCAGCTTTCAATGATGCCGACACAATTGAGGTTACGCGCCGCATTGAGCGCGAGCAGGGATCGGACTATCGGATAAATGGCAAGGAAGTTAGAGCGCGAGATGTTCAGCTCCTTTTTGCCGATGCAGCGACTGGATCGCGGTCGCCTTCGCTTGTGCGCCAAGGTCAAATCGGCGAGATCATATCTGCAAAGCCTCAGGCTCGTCGACGAATTCTGGAAGACGCCGCCGGAATAGCTGGATTACACTCACGACGCCATGAAGCCGAATTGCGGCTCAACGCCGCCTCCGAGAATCTAACGCGTCTCGAAGATGTTTTGAAGCAAGTTGAGGGTCAGTCAGATAGTTTAAGACGACAAGCCCGACAGGCAGAGCGGTTTCGAAATCTTGCAGCCCAGATACGTCAAAACGAAGCGATGGTTGCGCTGGTTTCGCATCAAATTGCAACAAATCAATTGCGTGAGACTGCTCAGAAATTAGAGCTGGATCTCAAATCTGTTCAAGAACGTACTTTGGAGCAAGCGGAAGCTGCGAAGCTACAAGCTGTTGCGGCGCATGAATTGCCTCCTTTGCGGGAGCGAGAAGCCGAGGCTGGCGCGGCTGTTCACCGATTGGTCGTCGCGCGGCAAACATTAGAGGCTGACGAGCAACGCGCAAAAGATCGTATCAATGAACTGCTGCGTCATATTGACCAATTTTCGCGCGATCTTGAAAGAGAGCGTGCACTGATTGAAGATGCTGCAGAGGTTGCCTCTAGGCTTGAGGCAGAGCGTGCAGAATTGCTCAGCGCTGATGTCGACGAAACGACGCGGGAGTGTGAAGCGCGCGGGCGTCTTGATGAAATCGAAGCAAAGCTTGCGGCTACGGAAGCATCTTTGAATGATGCACAAGAGCAACTTGCGGGCGTAAATGCCCGAAGGTTCTCTTTAGATTCTGCTCTACGGGATGAGAGTCAACGTGTTGCGCGTTTCGAGGCAGAGCTTACGCGGTTGGATACGGAATTTGCGTTGATTGCTGGACAGGGCGGAGGCGCTGCAGAAGTTGCCCGCTTAGCAGAGCTCTTTGCGGCTGCCTCAGATCAGGCGAATATAGCGGAAGAAAGCGCTCGGATTGCTGAAGAAGAGCAGGCGCTTGCTCGGGAGTCTGAGGCTTCCTTGCGTCAGCCGATGGAGCAAGCCGCGCTACGCGCTCAGCGGCTTGAAACTGAAGTAAGAACGCTCGAAAATTTGCTTTACTCTGGGGTAGGTGGTCTGTGGGCTCCTATTGTTGAGAGCGTAAGCGTATCAAAAGGTTATGAAACCGCGCTTGGCGCTGCTTTGGGGGATGATCTTGACGCTTCAGCGGATGATTCCGCCCCTGCGCATTGGGCTTTAACCTCGTCCGCCGGAGATCCGTCGCTTCCCCCAGGTGTCCGCCCACTATCAGAGCTAGTTCAGGCTCCGCCCGCATTAATGCGTCGTCTCTCTCAAATTGGCATAGTCCTTCGCACTGAGGGAGAAAATCTGAGAAAACTTTTACGCCCTGGACAGCGATTGGTCTCTAAGGAGGGCGATCTATGGCGGTGGGATGGATTTACGCAAGCCTCAGAGGCGCCTTCGGCGGCAGCGCGACGTCTCGTTGAGAAAAATCGCCTCAATGATTTGCGTGAAGAAGCTAAAATCTCGCGTGAACAAGCTGATTTGCTGACACAAGATCAGGAGACCGCTCAGACGGCTGCGCGGCTGGCTGCGCAGGCGGATCATCAAGCGCGCGAAAATTTAAGACGCGTGCGTATTGAACTAGAAGAAACTCGGGAGCGCTATACAACAGCGGAGCGGCGTCAGGCGCAAATTGGTCAGCGTTTATCAGCGTTGGAAGAGGCAAAAGCCCAGACGCTTACTAACCGTGATGAGGCGACGCAAAAACGCGCTGAATTGATTGCCTCGATCGATCAACTTGAAGAACCTGCTTCGCTTATTGGGCATCTCGAAGGACTACGCGCTCAGGCTATGGTTGAGCGGGCTCAAGCGAGCGAGGCTCGAGCGGCTTTAGCCGCCTTACGGCATGAAGTAACGGCGCGCCAAGCTCGCGTTGCGGCGATTGTCCGAGAAATCACATCGTGGGCGGAGAGGCGAGATCGCGCTCAAGATCGTCTTGGTGAGCTGGAAGAGCGTCTTGAGTCGGCGCGTGAAGAACAATCAGGCCTTTCTCAAGCGCCCGATACATTCATGCAGCAGCATCGCGCTCTGTTGAATGCGCTTGAGGAAGCAGAAATTGCTCGACGTGAAGCGACGGATGCTCGAACTGCAGCAGAAAATCGACTTATTGAAGCGGATCGGGCGGCGCGGATAGCGCTCGAAGCGATGAGTTTGGCGCGTGAAGAAAAAGCACGCAGTGAGGCGCAATTGGAAGCGGCGCGGCAACGCGCCTTAGACATAGCGCATGCAATAACGCAGGATCTAGAAACAACTGTTGAAGATCTTGCTGAGCTAGCAGGCCTCAAGGATGGGGATATCTTGCCAGAGATTGCCGCGGTCGAAGGACGTCTTGAAGGATTGCGATCAGATCGAGAGCGTCTCGGCGCGGTAAATTTGCGCGCCGAGGAAGAGCTCAACGAGATTGAAACACAACGTGATAAGATGATTGCTGAGCGAGATGATCTATCTGAAGCAATCAAAAAACTACGGGCTGCTATTGCTAGCTTGAATAAAGAAGGTCGAGAGCGTTTGCTTGTTGCCTTTGATAAAGTCAATATGCACTTCAAAGAGCTCTTTACCCTGCTTTTTGGCGGTGGTTCAGCTGAATTACAGTTGGTCGAGAGCGAAGATCCATTAGAGGCGGGTCTCGATATTCTAGCTCGCCCGCCAGGTAAAAAGCCTCAAACGATGACATTATTGTCGGGCGGCGAGCAGGCTTTGACTGCAATGTCCCTGATCTTTGCCGTGTTTCTTACAAATCCCTCGCCCATTTGCGTTCTTGATGAGGTCGATGCGCCTTTGGACGATTCAAATGTCGAGCGTTTTTGTGATCTTCTTGATGAAATGCGAAACAAGACGGATACACGCTTTGTTACAATCACGCATAATCCTATAACCATGGCGCGCATGGATCGCTTATTTGGCGTGACTCAGGCTGAAAGGGGCGTTTCAGACCTTGTTTCAGTGGATCTAGCCCAAGCCGAAAAATTTGCTTTGGCGAGTTGATTTTCAGCGTCGTCAGTGAAGCGCCTGCGCCCAAGCCCGCGCCTGCCTTCGTTTTAGTTTTGCATGCTGCGGGTGCGAGTAGGGCGCGCGTGACGCAAAGCTGAAGAAAGGCTATATATTACTAATATTCAACAAGTTACGAGATCGCCGCCCTGCCTTGACTTCATAGGGCGCCAAACATATGTTGCGCTCGGCTTGATAGGACTTGGCGGAGACGCCGGCGGGTGTTGGATGAGCTTCTTCAGGCCAATTTGTTCGCCTCTTTTCTGGCTATCGCCGTTATCCCCATTTTCACGATCACATGCGTGAGGGAGGTTGATGATGACGGAGGAGGACGGGAGAAGTTCAGATCAGGAGGCGCTGCAGGCGCGGCTTGATCAGTTAAGCGCTGCAATTCGCAGGGCAGATGAAGAAAAATTTGCTGCCGAGTCGCTGCCTCCTGAGCGAAAGGGATTCTCTCGCGCGATGCGTGTGGGGCTTAATGCGGTCTCAGAGTTTATGGGCGCGATCTTAGTCAGCGCATTTGTTGGCTGGCAGGCAGACAAATGGCTTGGGACTCAACCGTGGTTCTTGGTCTTTTTAATGGGCTTAGGCGTTGCGGCAGGATTTTATAATGTGTATCGCGTTGCGAAGCCTAAAGGCTCGTTAGGCGGTAAGACCCTCGATCGGGATGCTTAATGCGTCAAGGCAGGGCTGAGATGAAAAAGGTCTAAAAAAAGCAATGACACCGGAAGAAACCGTTTCCGCTCCAAATCCAATTGAGCAGTTTGAACTGCATCGGATTTTTCCGCTTGAAATAAGCGGTATTGAGACTTCATTCACCAATGCGTCCCTTTACATGCTTTTGGCGGCTCTGGGCGTAGTTGGATTAATGGTGGCGGCGACCTCACGTAAGTCTATTGTGCCGGGACGTATGCAGGCCTTGGCGGAAATGCTGTATGAGTTCGTCGCTAACATGGTGCGTCAAACAGCTGGCAAAGAAGGCATGAAATTTTTTCCTTTCGTGTTTTCGCTCTTCTCATTCATTCTCATCGCAAATATTATTGGCTTGGTGCCGTATAGTTATTCCGTTACCAGCCAAATTATCGTTACCTTTGCTTTCGCCGCGCTGGTGATTACACTGGTTGTCGCCTATGGCGTTTATCGCAACGGCTTTGGCTTTCTCAGGCTTTTCGTTCCACATGGCGTTCCTTTGCCGGTGCTTGTTGTGCTTGTGCCTATTGAGATTATCTCTTTTTTGTCGAGGCCAGTTTCTCTGTCGGTTCGACTATTTGCGAATATTCTCGCGGGCCATATAACTCTGGCGGTATTTGGCGGCTTTGTGATGATGTTGTTGGCCTCGGGGGGCTGGTCATTACTCGCGCCTGTGCCGCTATTAGCCATTGTCGCTTTATACGCGCTGGAACTATTGGTTGCCTGTCTTCAGGCATTTGTCTTTTCTGTTCTAACCTGTGTCTATCTCAATGACGCAATTCACCCTGGCCACTGATAAATACCTAACAATAAAAGCGGCCTTAATTTAAAATAGGAGAAAAATATGGCTTCGGAAATGCAATTAGTCGGCGCTGGCCTAGCGGCAATTGGCACTGGCGCGGCGGCGATTGGCGTTGGCATTATTTTTGGTAATTTTGTCAACGGCGCGCTTCGGAATCCTTCTGCAGCTGCAAGCCAATTCACCAACGCCATCATTGGCGCAGCTCTCGCCGAGGGTTTGGGTATTTTCGCCTTTTTGATTGCGATCTTGCTCTTCCTTAAGTCGTAAAGCAGCTTCAGCCTCTTATTTATTAAGAGAGCTGTTGGGATTTAGATATCGTCATTCGCGCGCAGTGATTATATGCGCGCGAATTTTACCGTCCCTGTCTTATTCGAAGACCTGTGAGCGGGATCAGGATCATGAACTTACGCATTATTTCGACCGCAACGGCTGCTGAAAACGCGCAGGAGACGCATCCTAGCGTTGGCGCAGAAGGCCAAGCGCATCATGAAGGCGGCTTTCCTCCCTTCCAAACAGAAAATTTTGCGCCGCAGATTGTATGGCTCGTTGTAATTTTTGGGGTCCTCTACATCCTCATGTCTCGGCTTGCTCTGCCGCGCGTTGGCGGAATACTTGAGCGCCGTTCTGAAAAAATAGCGTCCGACCTTGAAGCGTCTCGTGACATGCAGGCAAAAGCCCAGGCTGCAGCTGTGGCAAATAACGAGACTATTCGCCTGCGTCGAGAAGAGGCGCTGGCGATCGGCCGTGAAGCGCAGCAGAACACTGCAGCAGAAACATTATCTCGAAGATCGCGTGCAGAGTCGGAGGCGTCAGAGAAAATCCGCGCTGCCGAAGGGCGCATAGCTGATGCGAAGACGCGAGCTCTAGCTAATGTGGAGCAGATTGCGATTGAAGCAGCTGGATCAATCGTCGAGAAGCTAACAGGATCTAAGGTAGATAAAGATCGCTTGTCTGCAGAATTTCGTAATGTAAAATCAAGTTAAGGGGACGGCGTCAATGCATTTCGATGCTGAATTTTATGTTGCTATTGGTTTTGCCATCTTTTTAGCCGTGTTGTTTTGGGTCGGCGCGCATTCGAAATTAACAACGCTAATAGATGCCCGTATAAATCGAATTAAGCACGAATTGGCTGAAGCTGAGCGGTTACGGGTTGAGGCTCAGAGCTTGCTAGATTCCTTCGAGAGCAAGCGCGCTGAGGCTGAAGCGGAAGCCAAGGCCATTGTCGCGCAAGCGAAGGAAGAAGCGGAATTGGTTGCTCAAGAGGGTCGTCGACGCCTTGATGAATTTATGACGCGCAATGTCAAACAAGTTGAGCAGAAAATTGCTCAAGCTGAAGCTCAGGCTACCGCAGAAGTCCGCGCGGCGGCGGCGGATGCAGCGGTTAAGATTGCTGAAGGAATCTTAAGCAAAGGCGTTGGCGGTCATGATTTTATTACTGCTGGGATCGATCAGATTAAGGCTTTGGGGCATTAACCGCTTCTGATTGGGGCGCGGTCAATATCATATTGAAAGAGTCAACCTTCGGGTTGGCTCTTTTTCTTTTTTCCTCCGGGCTTAGCGGGAGAGGCGGAACCGCCCTGACTAAAGCCGACAATAATTTCATAATCTTCATGTGCGCGTTTACTGACAAGGGGAACAGATATCGGATCTGCTAATAAACGATAATCCCCACGCGTTCCGCCGGGTGAGACGGTCGCTGACACTTGATAGCTCTTGCTCGAAACGAGCGAGTAATCTTTTAATCGTCGAAGCGCAACGGCAATGGTCGCCGTAAAGCTCCCCGGAGCGCCTGCCGGGCCTAGTACGACACCCCCCTCAATACCGAGTTTGATTGATACATTTTCGCCTTCTATCAAACATTCGCGCGCGGTCTGATCGATGGAGAGTTGATAGCGCACGCTGGAGGCGTCTGCATCTTGCGGCATTCGAATCATAGAAGCGCCATTATCAATAAAGACAACGGGGCAGTCTTGAGTAACATTCGACGTAGATGGGCTATCGCCAAATAATTTTGGCATTTCGAGTGCATAGGCTGTAGAAACGGTGCCTAACATGCAGATGAAGAAAATTCCTGCGCGGCGGCTGACGCTATTCATGCTTGTTGATGCCCCTCAACTTGACGTTCTATCAAGGTAGTTTCGCGTAAGCCTCTTTAAACCCTTGCAAGGTTAAGGGCAGACCGATGCCTTCATCAGGCGTTTGGTGGAGGATAAAAGTTGCTGTTTTGCCGTTTTTCAACTGATCTATTAATTTTTCGTCCATTGATACTTCCGCAACGCAGCCGGAAGACAGACATTTCACAAAACCTGCCCGGCCAATATCTGTGTCATCAATTTTAAGGCCCAGGCCATTGGGCAGCAACACGCCTAAAGGAGCGATGACGCGTAAAAGTCGGCTTTTACCATCACTTGTCTTCAATACAATGACAACTAAATTAATGTTTGACTTGTCGTCTGCAACGACGCTTTGAATCAGGGCGCATTGCTCACTAGCCGCTCCTGCGGGTTTCTCACAGCGTATTTCCCAATCGCCAAATTTAGATTTCACAACACCCTGAGCATTACTGTCCCCCGCGGTAAAAAGGGCGAGGAAGGGTAAGAATAGGCCTAGACAAATTCCCGCGACCTGTTGTCGCAATAGCGGTGTTTTTATCGCGTCGCGAAAAGGCGTCATTTTGGCTCCAAGGGCGTTTAGCCTAATGCAGCGATCTATCCTGGAAAAGCCAGGCGATTTCGTGACCGCCGGTAATCCCGGGGGAATTTTCTGACTAACAAACCACCTTGATCTGTCAAGGTTAGCTGGATGGGAAGATTTCCCCGGCTGATAATCTTTCCTTGTCACTACTTTACCTGTATAAATATTGCGGTGCAGCAATTGCGTGGTCGGCGCGATTGTGGTTGAACCAGCCGCGATCACACGAGCAAGTTCTATATAGGATTTCTCGGCGTGAAAATTGCGTCGGAATTATCGAGACACAGACCTGTCTAATTGGTGCGAAAGGCGACCTTCATGTCTACGGACACTCGTCAGTTGTTTAGCCGCGGCGCGAGCCTGATGGCGTTGGCTTTACCGCTTATTTTATCGGCCGGATTGGCGCTGGCTCAGGTTGAGGGTCAGCCTGCCCCAGGAGGCGTAGGACTGCCCGCGACGGTTACAGACGTCGGACATGATACGCAGTTCTTTTATAATGGCATCTTATTGCCCGTAATTACTTTTATTGCGATTTCCGTATTAGGTCTCTTGTTGTATGTAAGTTGGCGTTTTAACGAAAACTCTAACCCTGTGCCCTCAAAGCTCACTCATCACACCGGACTAGAAATAGTTTGGACCCTAGTGCCTATTCTTATCCTTGTCTTCATCTCTGTGCCATCATTCAGATTATTAACAAAGCAAGTAGAGATTCCAGAGGCTAAGGTGACGATCAAAGTTACAGGTAACCAGTGGTACTGGTCATACAAATACCCTGAAGACCAAGGCGGTGGTTTTGGGTTTGATCAGCTTATGAAGGCAGACGCTGATCTGGAGCCCGGCGACGTAAGGTTATTATCGGTGGATAATGAAGCGGTTGTACCAGTAAATGAGGTAGTGAAATTACAAATCACCGCCGCAGATGTCATCCATTCCTTTGTTATACCTGCTTTTAGTATTCGTATGGATGCCGTGCCGGGAAGATTAAATGAGACTTGGTTTAGGGCTGAAAAAGAGGGCGTCTATTATGGGCAGTGCTCAAAAATATGCGGCAAAGATCATGCCTTTATGCCTTCCGCCATTCGGGTAGTAAGCCGCGAAAAATACGAGGAATGGCTTGCAGAAGCAAAGAAGAAATATGCCGCTGCTGAGACACCGGTTAAGCTAGCTGCAAGCGAAGCAGTCCGCTAACCTGAAAATAAAAACCTGACAGGATTTCGAGGAACAAGAAGATGGCGAGTTCAACTGCCGGAGCGCATGATCATCCCAAAGGATTGCGTCGCTTTCTCTTTTCGACAAACCATAAAGATATTGGCACGCTTTATCTGATCCTTGCGGTGATTGGCGGGCTGGTGGGCATGCTGATGTCTGTCGCAATTCGCGCAGAACTGATGCACCCCGGCATATCCGTGTTTCCAGGGCTTGCGCAGATGCTCTATGGCGCAGATCCATCCATGGCTACGGATGCGGGTAAGAATCTTTATAATGTTTTCATCACGGCGCATGGCGTGCTGATGATCTTTTTTATGGTTATGCCAGCTCTGATGGGCGGCTTCGCAAACTGGTTCGTGCCAATTATGATTGGCGCGCCTGATATGGCTTTCCCTCGGTTAAACAATATTTCATTCTGGTTTCTTGCGGTTTCTTTGATCCTTCTTGTCATGTCGATGTTTGTAGAAGGCGCGCCCGGCATGATGGGGTTCGGCGGGGGATGGGTATTTTATCCGCCCTTATCTTCCAACATCGGCCACCCAGGGCCAGCGATGGATTTTGTTATTCTTTCGCTTCACCTGGCTGGAGCGTCATCGATCCTTGGATCTATCAATTTTATTACAACAATTTTTAACATGCGCGCTCCTGGCATGACACTGCACAAGATGCCGCTTTTTGCTTGGGCAATTTTGGTCACCGCCTTCCTTTTGGTTTTGACCTTACCCGTGCTGGCTGGCGCAATCACAATGCTGCTGACGGATCGTAATTTTGGTACAATGTTCTACGATCCAGCTGGCGGCGGCGATCCCTTGCTGTTCCAGCATTTATTTTGGTTTTTTGGTCACCCAGAAGTGTATGTGCTGATCCTGCCTGCTTTTGGGTTAATCAGTCATATTGTTTCAACCTTTTCCAAAAAACCTGTGTTTGGTTATCTTGGAATGGCTTACGCCATGGTCTGTATCGGTTTCCTAGGCTGTATCGTGTGGGCGCATCACATGTATACTGTCGGTCTCTCGTTGAATGCCCAGCGCTACTTTGTTTTCGCAACAATGGTGATTGCGGTGCCAACGGGAATTAAAATTTTCTCATGGATCGCAACCATGTGGGGTGGATCCATTTCTTTCCGCGCCCCAATGATTTGGGCTATTGGATTCATTTTTGTGTTCACCATGGGGGGCGTCACCGGCGTCGTGCTTGCTAATGCAAGTGTCGATCGACAGCTCCATGAGACCTATTATGTTGTCGCGCATTTTCATTACACGATGTCGCTAGGCGCTGTTTTTGGGGTCTTTGCGGGATTCTATTATTGGTTCCCAAAAATGACGGGCTATCTTTACAATGAGACGCTATCCAAACTGCATTTCTTAGTTTTGTTTGTGGGCGTAAATCTGACATTCTTCCCCCAACATTTCTTGGGACTTGCCGGAATGCCGCGCCGCTATATTGATTACCCAGATGCTTTTTCGTCGTGGAATTACTTGTCTTCGCTTGGGGCCTTTATTGGCGCCTTCAGCATGCTTGTGTTCTTCTATACGGTCATAGAGGCGTTTATGAAAAAGCGTTACGCAGGATATAACCCATGGGGTTCTGGCGCGACGACGTTAGAATGGACCTTGCCATCTCCGCCGCCATTCCATCAGTTTGAAACTTTGCCGCGAATTACAGGCGCTGAACACCAGTAAGAGAGGGGTCGGCGCGCATAATGCGCGCTGACGTTTTTTGTCTTTTAGATAAAAGGCGGCAACCTCTTTTCTCTTCGCGCATATTAACAAGGTCAGGCAAGCAACGATGAGCGATGCATCCTACTTTGATGAAAGCACGACCCCCAAGCTTCCGGTTGCGGCGCCGTTAGATTTTATTGCCCTTCTTAAGCCGCGGGTAATGTCCCTCGTTGTGTTTACAGCGCTTGCTGGATTTTTATTGGCGCCAACCCTCCCGCATCCGCTACTCGTTTTTGCCGCGCTGTTAGCTATCGCCGTGGGGGCCGGTGCGTCCGGCGCTCTTAATATGTGGTATGATGCTGATATTGATGCGGTAATGCGGCGCACGCGCTTGCGTCCAATCCCAGCGGGCCGCATTGATACTGATGCGGCGTTGGCTTTTGGCGTTATTTTATCAGTTCTTTCTGTTTTTACTTTAGGTTTCGTATCTAATTGGCTGGCTGCTGCGCTACTTGCTTTCACAATATTTTTTTATGTCGTTATTTATACCATGTGGTTGAAGCGCTTAACGCCTCTCAATATCGTTATTGGCGGCGCTGCCGGGGCCTTGCCGCCAATCGTTGGTTACGCTGCCGCTACTGGCGATGTCAGCATAGCGAGCCTCATGTTGTTTACGATTATCTTCATTTGGACGCCGCCACATTTTTGGTCGCTCGCAATTTTGAAGCTTGACGAATATGGCAGCGTTGGCCTGCCAATGCTGCCGAATGTCTCTGGCTTGCGGCGAACGCGTCTTGAGATCCTAATCTATTGTGTTGTTCTTGCGCCTACTGGCGTTGGGCCGTGGCTTCTGGGCTTTGCCTCATGGCTTTATGGCCTCGCTGCAATCGGTCTGGGCTTAGGACTTTTGTATCTGGCGGCGCAACTTTTTTTCGCGCAAGAGGATGCAGCAATCCAAAAGGCTGCTCGACAAATGTTCGCCTTTTCTATCTTTTATCTTTTTACGCTCTTTCTCATGCTGACGATTGAACGAGTCCTAAGCTTGATGGGCCTCTTTTAATGATGATGAACGGATGTGGATAACGCGATGAGCGATAAAGGTCCTAAAGATGAAGCGCAATCTTCGCAGCAAGGGATTGTTCTAACACCCGAGCAAATGCGAGGTCGACGCGCGCGTAACATCGCCATTGGTCTCGGCGTTACATTTCTTGCAGTCCTGTTCTATGCCGTCACGATTGTCCGGCTGGGTGGTGCAGTGGCTAATCGCTCAATATGAGATTCTAGATGCGTGGACTGCCTCCTCCTCTCAATAAGCAAGGCCAAGTTGCATTGGCCTTGCTTTTTGGCTCTGTGTGCATGTTGATATTGTCTTTTGCATCAGTTCCGCTTTACCGGGCTTTTTGTGCGGCAACTGGATTTGGTGGAACGCCGCAGAAATCACAAGCTCTGACTAAAACAACTCCGGGCGCGCGTATTTTGACAGTGCGGTTTGATGCTAACGTCTCTAAAGATTTACAATGGCGTTTTGAGCCAGAGATATCGAAGATATCTCTGCGCACAGGTGAAACAACGACAGTTTATTTTAAGGTTGCTAATTTATCAGATAAGCAAACAAGCGGGCAGGCTGCTTATAATGTCAGCCCAGATCTTGCCGGCGCATATTTTGTAAAAATAGCTTGTTTTTGTTTTGAAGAAAAGCGCCTTGCGCCTAATGAAGAAGCAGAATGGCCGGTGGTTTTCTACCTTGATCCAGCCCTTGAGTCTGAAGAAGGAATGGGTCGAGTAGAGGAAATCACTTTATCTTACTCTTTTTTTCCTACAAAGACGCCGGCTAAATCCAAAACAAGCGATATGAAAGCGGAAAAAGAAAAGTCCTGATGAAGCGCTGCATGATGTGGCGGGGGATGAAAACTCGAATGAGCCGGTAGGCTGACGTAAATGGTGAGGAAGAGAAGAGATGGCTGACGGACACGCAAAATCCAACCATGAATATCATTTGGTTGACCCAAGCCCATGGCCAATCGTGGGGGCGTTTTCAGCGCTCATAATGGCGATAGGCGCGATCATGTGGATGGCGCAACATAAGGGCTCGCCAATTTATGGGTTGCCCTATGGGGGAACTATTTTCTTCATTGGTTTTGGCGCTGTTCTGGCTGTCATGTATGTGTGGTGGCGAGATGTCGTGAGAGAGGCTCAATATCAGGGTCATCACTCGCCGGTTGTGCAGCTGCATCATCGCTATGGAATGATTCTTTTCATTCTATCTGAAGTCATGTTTTTTGTGGCTTGGTTTTGGGCGTTCTTTAATTCCTCTATTTTCCCAGACGATATTTACCAAGTTACTCGAACAGAGTTATTTCAGGGCGTATGGCCTCCCAAGGGAATAGAGGTTCTTAGTCCGTGGAAGCTTCCTTTACTCAACACGCTATTATTGTTGACATCAGGAGCAACCTTGACTTGGGCGCATCACGGGTTGCTTCATAATGATCGTAACGTCTTGAAGAAGGGATTAATAGCAACAATTGCGTTGGGATTAATTTTTACATGTGTGCAGGGCTATGAATATGCTCACGCGCCATTTGCGTTCTCCTTTGATCCCGCGCATCCTGCCGCTACAAATTATGGCTCGACCTTTTTTATGGCCACAGGCTTCCATGGCTTCCATGTTATTGTTGGAACCTTATTTTTGATTGTATGCTTGTTTCGTGTAATGAAGGGACACTTTACGCCAGAGCATCATCTAGGATTTGAATTTGCTGCCTGGTATTGGCATTTCGTTGACGTTGTTTGGTTGTTCCTCTTCTGTTGTATCTACGTTTGGGGGAATTGGGGTGGAATGATGGAATAAGCTTTTTGGCTTATTTTTCGAAACAAAACGGTCGCGATCAAATCGTGACCGTTTTTCATGAGGGCGGCTAATGTCTGAGGAGCATGTTTATCCTCCAGCGGAACTCTACCTCGATGGCTTGCGAGGCAAATGCCCAAGGTGTCATCAAGGACGCATGATTCAGGGGTTGCTTGCGATTGCGCCAAACTGCGATGTCTGCGGATTAGACTTTTCCTTTGCTGATACCGGAGACGGTCCCGCAATTTTTGTCATGACAATCGCTGGTTTTATTGTTGTTGGCGCTGCTTGGTTTATTGAGGTTGTATATATGCCGCCTTATTGGGTTCATGCGGCAGTCTTAGCGCCTTTATCTATAATCGTTTGTGTTGGATTATTGCGTCCTGCAAAGGGTCTCCTTATTGCTTTACAATATTTCAATAAGGCTGAAGAAGGTCGTCGAGAACAATGAGCCGGGGCGCTCGGGCGCTTTTTTTTCCAGCACTTGTTGCAGCCCTCACCTTTTCTTTTTTGATCCATTTAGGCCTATGGCAATTGCGCCGCTTAGAGGAGAAAGAGGCGCTTATTGCGCGCGTTCAGTCTCGCATCTCCTTGCCAGCGCAAGGGTTGCCAGCCAAAGAAGAATGGAAGAATTTAAGTCCTGTTGATTATGAATATCGGCATGTGCGTGTGACCGGGCGGTTTCATCAAAGTTCTGAGGCTTTGATCTATTCTCAGGCGCCTGAGGGATTAGGCCAAGAACCAGGTTATTTTGTATTGAGTCCCTTCGATTTAGCGTCGGGTGGCGTTATTTTGATCGATAGGGGGTTCATTTCTAATTTAGACCAAACGAATGCTGCGCATCGATCTGCTCCGTCTGAGCTCATTGAGCTTTCAGGGTATTTACAGGCCCCGCAGAGACGTAACATGTTTACGCCCGCCGATGAGCCGGAAAAACGAATTTGGTATACAAGAGATCCTAAAGCCATTGCGAAGGCGCTTCATCTGGACGAGGCAGCGCCGTTTATTTTTTTGCTCGATGGCTCACTAGGGTCAAGCGGCCGGCCCCTACAACCAGTATCGATTGCGCCTAGAATCGTTAACAATCATCTTGCATATGCTTTTACCTGGTTTAGCTTGGCGGTGGCTTTAATCGTCATCTTTTGTCTCTTCGCACGCGAAAGGTTGCGTCGAGGATACGAGAAAACCTAGCAGCTTCATTATGATTTCTTGATCAGCCAGCGAGTATGTTATGAACGAGCGGATCGAGAGAGCCGTTTCTGCTCAGTATGCTCATAGTCAATGGAATTTAATTTGCGCTATCTATCTACCCGCGGCGAGGCTGCTCAACTTGGATTTGGTGAGGTTCTTCTCGCGGGTCTAGCTGCGGACGGGGGCTTGTATACGCCGCTTGCATATCCGCATGTTGCGCCTGATGAAATCGCGGCGCTCTCTGGCGTTTCTTATGCTCATGCCGCCACGCGTTTAATTAGTCCTTATCTAAGTCAGACATATTCCGAAGATATTTTACTTCAGCAGGCGCAAAGCGCCTACAGTGGTTTTCGTCATCAAGCGATTGCCCCTTTAGTTCAGATTGATGACAATCTGTTTATTCTAGAATTATTTCACGGGCCGACGCTGGCTTTCAAAGATATAGCCATGCAGTTACTTGCGCGCATGATGAATCATATCTTAGAAAAAAATAATTTACGTGCAACTATCGTTGGGGCGACATCGGGAGATACTGGAGCGGCAGCCATAGAGGCGTTTCGCAATCTTGATCGAGTCGATGTTTTTATTCTCTACCCTGATGGATGCGTTTCAGACGTCCAGCGTCGACAAATGACTACTGTATCAGATAGTAATATTCATACCATCGCTCTAAATGGCACGTTTGACGACGCTCAAAATATTCTAAAAAGACTTTTTCGCAATGCTGCATTCCGAGAAAAAGTAAACCTTGCAGGAGTGAACTCAATTAACTGGGCGCGAGTAGTCGCTCAGATGGTCTATTACTTTACGAGTGGCGTCACATTGGGAGCGCCGCACAGACATATTTCATTTTCTGTGCCAACGGGTAATTTTGGCGATGTATTGGCGGGGTATGTCGCGAAGCATATGGGATTGCCGATTAGTCGATTAATCGTTGCAACAAACGCCAATGATATTCTCGTTCGCGCCTTCGCCACGGGTCGATATGAACCTTTAGGGGTAACGCCTACGCAATCTCCATCAATGGATATTCAAGTTTCATCAAACTTTGAGCGGTTGTTGTTTGATGCATGTGGACGGGATCATTCGGTTATTCGTTCTGCTTTCGGAGCATTGGATCAATCAGGTTCCTTTGACTTGCCCGCTGGAGCGCTTGCGGCAATTCGTCGAGAATTTGATGCCTATTCGGTGAGTGAGGTGGAAACAACCAATGAGATCCAACGCACATATCGTGAGGCAGGCTATATTCTTGACCCGCACACAGCAACAGGCGTGCATGCCGCGCGCGCGCAGCTAAAAATTGATCCTAAAACGCCAGTTGTAGCTTTGGCGACAGCGCATGCCGCTAAATTTCCAGAAGCGATTAGCCGGGCAATTGGTCTGACCCCTCAATTACCTACAAAAATAGCCAAGGGCCTTGCTGGGAAAGAGCGATTCACATTATTGGACAATAACGAAAAAGACATCATGAATTTTATTTGTGAACGCGCGCGTGCAGTGACGGAATAAGATGGGATTGTTTGGAATATTGGGTCGCAGAGGCATGCCAATTCATGGCGATGGTATTTACCTGCGGCCAGCTGAGCTTCGGGACTATGCACAGTGGTCCCAATTACGCGAGCAGAGTCGGGCGTTTCTGACTCCTTGGGAACCAGTCTGGCCTAGCGATGATCTTACACAACAAAGTTTTCGATATCGTGTGAAACGCCATACGGAAGAGATGGCGCGAGATGAAGCTTATTCCTTCCTGATTTTTAGACAGGAGGATGATTTACTTGTTGGCGGATTGTCCTTTGGTTATGTTCGACGGGGTGTGTCACAATCCGCTTCGCTCGGTTATTGGATGGGGGCTCCTTATGCTGGAAAAGGGTACATGAAGCGCGCAGTTTATGCCGCCTGTCTATACGGATTTGATAAGCAAGGATTAAATCGAATTGATGCGGCGTGTTTGCCCGCGAATGAGCCATCGAAGCGCTTATTGGAGCGTGTTGGCTTTCGGCATGAAGGATATGCGCGCGCTTACTTAAATATTAATGGGGATTGGCGTGATCATCTCTTATTTGGGCTATTGAGCAAAGATCTTACTCCGCCGATCTAAGACGAATGATCTTGATTATATAATTTATCAAGTCATTCATCGTAGCCGCATGCGCAAACGTGACCATAATAAATTTTCAGCTGAAAAAATATAATCTAGTTTTGAGCTCGTTACTCTTGTTGCGCCTTGTGCGACGAGCCAGTCTGCGAAGGAGCCGACATAGTTTGCGGGACAAGAAAACGCACTTTCATTGGATGATTTACTGAGTAACTTAGCTTCATAGAGGCGCTCACAATCTTTGATAAGACTGTCGGTTAATTCCATGGATGTTATGCGGACTTCTCTTGTCTTTCTTGCAACCTCTTCTGCGGCGATGCGAGAAAGAATGATGCGAGCAGACTCAAGTGCTGTATCGCTCCAGCAAGCTGTCAACGAGGCAACAAGATTGGCCTGTGAGCGTAAGATAATTCCGTCTTCCAATACCTTGAGCGCATTGGCGGCAAGTGTCGCGCCGGTTGTGGTGATATCCACAATAAGATCTGCTGAGCCAGCTGCTGGAGCGCCTTCGGTTGCTCCAGAGCTTTCAACAATACGATAGTCGCCAATATTGTGTTGAGAAAAAAAACGGCGTGTTGTGTTTACGTATTTGGTTGCTACCCTTAAGCCTCGGCCATGACGCGCGCGAAAGTGGCTGGCGACATCGGATATGTCGGCCATACTGCGAACATCAATCCACGCTTGAGGAACGGCAACTACAACATTTGCTGACCCAAATCCAAGTGGCGCAAGGAGTTCTACTTTGCTCTCCGGTTGAAGAATTTCTTCTCTAATTAAGTCCTCGCCAGTCACTCCGAGATGCGCTTCTCCTCGAGCAAGCCGAGAGGTTATTTCAGACGCCGAAAGATAGGCAACCTCAACATTGTCTAAGCCGCTGATTGAGCCTCGATAGTCACGGGCCCCGCGTCCCTGTGTTAGTTCTAGACCTGCGCGGGCAAAGAATGCTGCAGCGTTCTCCTGTAAGCGACCCTTTGAAGGTGAGGCGATTATTAATTTTTGCGCGTGATTCATATCGCGCCCCCAAGACGATCAACCCAAATTGCAGCGCCAACAGCGGGTATATCCTGCGTTGCGCCAAGCGTTTCTAATAGACGATCGTACCGACCGCCGCCGATAATAGGTTCTTTGATATCTGGCTCACGAGCTTCAAAGACAAACCCTGTGTAGTAATCGAGTTGACGGGCAAAGCTCGCTGAGAAGATCATTTCCTCAATAATTATTTCTTGAGCAGCGATGAATCCGGTGCGTGTATCGAAACTATCGAGAGTTTTAGATAAATTAAGGCTAGCTTCCGCAGCAAGGCGTCGCAGAGCGTTTGAAGCCTTGTCTGGGGTATCTTCAATAGCAAAAAATGCTTCTAAAAGAGCGCGCTTTTCGCTTGGAACTCCTTCTCCAGATGTAAGCGTGGCTTGATCCAGGAAACGTTCAGCAATTTCTGCGGCGCTTCGGCCGCCAATGGCTGTAATACTCGCGATGGAGAGAAGATCTTCGACGAGTCGTCGGGCATCAGCCGGGTCTACGCGAGAGAGCGCGGCGCGAACGCCTGCTTGCTCAACATTGGCGCCAATAACAGAAATTGGTTCAAAAATAGATTTAAGACTTAGGCCGCGGGCGTGACCAGTGACAACGCGCCTGCGCCAAACGCTAGGTAGATTTAGTTCATCAAGAAAAGCTGCAACTAAACTCGCATCTCCAATTCGTACTTTTAGATTTTTTGCGCCAGTCGCTTTCGCAGATTCAAGCGCGACAGCCAAGATTTCAGCGTCAGCGGCCTCGCGATCTAAGCGCCCAAAGCTTTCAATGCCTGCTTGAATGAACTCTCCCTCTTTTGAAGACGAGTTTTCAGGAGCTCGGAATATCGAGCCGCCATATGAATATGCAGCGGTCTTGGGAGCGAGTTGTGCAAGATATTCAAGACAAATCGGGATTGTATACTCTGGGCGTAGACAAAGCTCCGCTCCTGAGGGGTCGTTGGTTAAATAAAGTCTGCCTCTAAAGTTCTCTCCCGAGCGATCTAGAAAGACGCTTGCAGGTTGAAGCAATTTGGGTTCCCGTCGCCCGTAACCAGCCTTCTCGAAATGATCAAGAAGTGTGTTTAGCTTGCGGCTAGCCGACGATCTCGCCTCAGTCACAGATTCATCCTCAGTAAAAGTTTTGAGGTGTTTAGCAGCTGTTATGCGCCTGCGCATCCGCTTCTTTCCAGCAAGGTGAACGAATGGCTCTAGGTTGGAAACCTTGGAGGCTGACTAATTTGTCGTCATACATTTAAGAAGCCGAAAAATGGGCAGCAATTGTCCTGCTATTTGAGGCTAGGCGTCTCTTCATAGGCTTTAAATGAATTACTGACGGAGCCTAAGGGCTCTTGCGCAAGGAGCGCGCCTCTGCCAGATAGAAGTCGGGAGGTTGGCGGTGGACGCTTCACTCGCCAACCGGGTCAGGTC
>SXGR01566537.1_pt1 | contig 38300 bp, 35 predicted proteins | sample 3174711 | NCBI WGS metagenome assembly SXGR01 (sample SAMN11356860, study PRJNA531348) | freshwater metagenome | isolation source: freshwater sample F1-60 | place: China: Fuxian Lake, Yuxi | collected 2017-12-25
ATTAAAGGTAACCCCGCCAACCCATTGCAGTTGGGTGTAGGGCGAAAACGGCGATCGCAATCCTGACAATCGAGCGCGTACGCCGGTGCGAAGGGTAAATGGCACGGTGCCCGCTGCCCCGATGGCCAGATCGGTGATGGTCGAAATCACAGGGGTAAATGCGTACTCAAATCCAGCGTTGATCATCATGTAGGCGGCGGAAGCGGGCAGGCTGGACTCCATTTTGACGGCAGGTCCAATGCCCCCACTTACATACATGGCGCCAGGCTCAATGGTCTTGGCGAAGGCGGGTGATGCACAAAGAACGATCGCGAGATATGCACAAAGACTGCGGATCATGATCATTGGACTGCCGGAGAGTGTCATGCGTGTCAATGAAAACGGTGACCTCCCCGCACATTGACACCCCTCCAGCCCAGGGATATTTCCGCCCGGTGGATCCACTTACACCCCGTCAGGCAGCTGTTGAAGCTTTGCGTCATGCGTCACGTGTGGGTGCGAGTGCGTCCAGCGTGCATCGTTTGGGGCAAAAAGCGCGGCGTTTTGTGGACGATGCGATCATCGAAGTTCGAAAATATCTAGGGAAAGAACGCGGTGGGGTGGTGTTTTGTGCCACGCGTTCAGAAGCCAAGCGGCTTACCCACGGTCTTGGTCCTGATGTCGCAATTGTTGTGGATGCCGAAGCACTGGGGGCGTTGCCAGGACTTATTCCTGTTTGGTTTGCTGAAGGGGTTTGTCCAAGGCCGCTTTGGTACGGCGGTGGTCAGCAGGACGGTATTCGTCCTGGCACCGTTCCAGCGCCTTTGTGTGCGGCTCTTGCAGCAGCATTGCGTATCCAAAGTGGAGTGCAGCCATGACACGCAGACGGGTTGTGGTGGCCATGAGCGGTGGCGTGGATTCAAGCGCGGTCGCAGCGTTGATGGTCGAAGCGGGCCACGAAGTCATCGGCCTTTCCATGAAGACCCACCGTGGTGCGCCAAAGGGTGCCAAAGCCTGTTGTACGCCCGATGACATGCGCGATGCGCGCCGTGTGGCCGACAAATTGGATATCCCGTTTTACCTACTGAATTACGAAGCGTTGTTTGAGCGTGAGGTGATTGAGCCTTTTGCCCGTGCTTATGCCGAAGGCCGGACGCCCAATCCCTGCGTGGATTGCAACGACAAAGTCAAATTCGTACCTCTCTTAGAACGTGCACAAATGCTTGGTGCCGATGTTTTGGTAACAGGACACTACGCACGCATTGTGTGCGATCCTTCAGGTGCGCGCCGACTTGCGCGGGGTGTGGATCCCAACAAAGATCAAAGTTATTTTCTCTACAGGCTCACCCAAGCCCAGTTGGCCATGCTCGAATTTCCTTTGGGTGGTATGCACAAAGATGAAGTGCGTGGTCATGCCGAACGTTTGGGTTTGGGTGTTGATGTCGCGCAAAAACGCGAAAGCCAAGAGATCTGTTTTGTGGGATCCGAAGGCTATGCCGAAACGGTTGAGCGTATCCTAGGGCGCAGTTTGCCCGAGGGCGATATTGTGGATGGTGAGGATCGTGTGGTGGGACGTCACCAAGGGATCCATCGTTTTACGTTAGGACAGCGCCGTGGTTTGGGTATTGCCCACGAAGAACCGTTGTATGTGACCGGGGTGGATGTTTCTCGCAATGTGGTGCGTGTGGGCGCTGCGGGAAGCCTTAATGCCCAAGGCATTCGCTTGGAACGCGCCAAATGGACGGCTGGTGTGCCTCGCATAGGCGATCGATTGCTTTTGCAGCAGCGTTACCACGGAACACCGTGTGTGGCCGAAGTGACCGCCATCCAAGCCGATGGATCCGAGGTTACGTTGCATTTTGATACAGAAGGTCGTTCGGGTGGTCTTGGCCAAGCGGCTGTTTTGTACCAGGACGATGTTGTTGTGGGGGGGGGAGTGATTATAGAAGTGATTCGACAAGTGGATCGGCGCAACCATGCATGTGCTGTTGCCGATACCTTGGGGCTCACTGCGTACTGATTGGACGAAGCATGTGTGATCCACATGTTCCTTCCAGACAGCACCGTTGATTTTATTATTGTGGCACATGCCGGAGTACCTCTTTTATGGTTGACGATCCTCAGCGCTCGCTTGCGCAATGGAAAGCTCTTGAAACCCGTCTCGGCTGGACTTTTCGCGATCCCAATTTGCTGCGAATTGCCATGACTCATTCGACCTATGCGAATGAGCATCGCGAGATCCAAAGCAATTACGAACGCATGGAGTTTTTGGGCGATGCAGTTCTCGATCTGATTGCGGCAAGGCTTTTGTATCAAACTTTTCCGAATGCCACCGAAGGTGAATTAAGCCAGCGTCGTGCGCAGGTGGTACGTCGTGAAAGTTTGGCGGTGATGGCGGGTGAATTAGGGCTTGAGTACTGCATTCTTCTTGGCGAAGGCCAACGGCGTGCAGGAGGCGAAGTAAGCCGTCGTATCCTTGCCGATGCCTATGAATCACTTGCAGGCGCGATTTTTTTGGATGGTGGTTATGATATCGCCGAGAAATGTTTCTCGGCTGATCTTAAACGAACCATTCAACGCACAACCGATTCTTTTGACTTTAAAACACAATTACAAGAGTTGTGTCATCTTCAGGGTTTCGGTCAACCGATTTACACGGTTGTTTCTACGGATGGACCTGATCACGCACGCGTTTTTTCCTGTGATGTTTCTGTGGATGGCGTGGTGATTGGAACGGGTGTTGCGCCGAGTAAAAAATCCGCAGAACAAATTTGTGCACGCATTGGCTCAGACGTTTTATCGCAATCAGAACCCTCGGAAATCAGTGCTTAAGGAGTATAGAATGACAGAAAATGCATCATTTCGCTGTGGCACAGTCACATTGCTTGGACAGCCGAACGTAGGCAAGAGCACATTGCTCAATCGTATTTTGGGCGAAAAAGTATCCATCGTCACGCCCAAGCCGCAAACGACACGCAATCGCATTGTTGGTGTATTGCAAGCCAGTGATAGCCAAGTGATTTTCTTGGATACGCCGGGTTACACCGAACGTTCTGGCGATATGTACAAGCGCATGCGTGCATCGGCACGTGATGCCGCGGGTGATGCCGATGTGGTGGTCTTTGTGATCGATGCCTCTGCATCGGAAAAACTCACCGAGCATGATCGTCGTTTGCTTGCGATGGGTGCCGAGTCGGGCGCACCGATCATTGTTGTGCTCAATAAAGTCGATCGTGTTAAACCCAAAGATCGTTTGTTGCCTTTTATTCAAGACATGATGGGTGTTCAGGGCGTTGCGGTGGTTATCCCTGTGTGTGCACGCAATGGCGATGGCATCGATCCCTTGTTGCAAGAGATCCGTGAACGGTTGCCAGTGGGCGACAGACTTTTCCCTGAAGATATTTACACCAATGCCAGCGAGCGATTTTTGTGTGGCGAACTTGTGCGTGAGCAACTTTTGTTGCAATTGCGCCAAGAAATTCCTCATGGCACCGCGGTGGTGATCGAAACATTCGAAGATGCGCGTGATGAAGACGGTGGCGGCATATGCCACGTTGAAGGCCGCATCGTGGTTCCGCGTGAATCGCACAAAGTGATTGTGCTCGGAAAAGGTGGCGAACGCATTCGCGAGATGAGCACCGAAGCACGCATCAACATGGAAAAATTGCTTGGAAGCAAAGTGTTCTTGCGCATGTTTGTGGTGGTGCATTCCGATTGGATGTCGAGTCCGGGCGCGCTTGAGGAATACGGAGTAGGGACATGAGTTCACGACCTCTTGTTGCTTTGGTCGGTCGTCCCAATGTGGGGAAATCCACCATTTTTAACCGTATGACACGCAGTCGTCGTGCCCTGGTGTACGACCAACCCGGTGTAACCCGTGATCGTCTGTTTGGCGATGTTCGTGTTGATAATCTTGCATTCACGGTGATCGATACCGGTGGACTTGATATCGATCCCACCGATCCTTTGATCGAAGCCATGATGATGCAAACCCGAGCGGCCATTTCTGAAGCCGATATGATTTGCTTGGTGCTTGATGGTCGCAGTGGCGTTGTACCTATCGAACATGAAATCGCATCCATGCTGCGTGCATCGGGTGTGCCGTTGATGGTTGTGGTGAACAAAGTCGAAGCCGAAGACACCACGAATTACATCGCCGATGCGTACAGCCTTGGTCTTGATCATGTGTACGCGGTAAGCGCCGAACATAATTTGGGATTTGATCTTTTATATACGGCCATGGGCGAATTGCTTGGCCCCGATGCGCATGTTGAAGAAGAAGTCTTTGAAGAAAAATCCGAAGACGATGAATATTGGTTTCGTGAAGAAGGCGAAGAAGACATCGAGGGCGATGCTGCGAAGGCCTATGATGAAGCCCATGCGTTTGACAATGCGTGGCTATCGCGTCCCATGCGAGTGGCCATTGTAGGACGTCCTAATGCGGGCAAGTCGTCGCTTATCAACCGCTTTGCACGGGAAGATCGTGTGACAGCGAATGCGCTTCCAGGCACCACCCGCGATGCTGTGGATGTGCCGATTGATTTTCATGGTGAAGAAATTTTGTTGATTGATACCGCGGGCATTCGTCGTCAGCGCAGTGTGTACAGCAAACTTGAACAATTGACGGTGATGCAGGCTTTTCGCAGCATAGATCGCGCCGATGTGGTGATTGTTCTGCTGGATGGCACCGAATTACCCAGCGATCAGGATGCCCGTATTGTGGGCATGGCCCATGAAAAAGGCAAAGGCATCGTGCTTGTTTCCAACAAGTGGGATCTTAAAAAAGGCGAAGAAAACGGCTTTAAAGAATACGAAGAAGTCTTTCGTCGCGTGATCCCATTTGTGGCCTATGCGCCATTGTTGCGCATTTCTGCGGCCACGGGGAAGGGCGTCGACAATATTCTTAAAGTCGCACGTCAAGTACATGAAGCGCGCAACAAACGTTTAACAACAGGCGATCTCAATCGTTTTATGCGCGAGATCATCGAACATACGCCGCCGCCGGTGCATAAAAGCAAGCGCCCAAAAATATTCTTTGTCAGCCAACCCATGACGGCGCCGCCAACGTTTGTTTTTTCGACGAATCGTCCCAAAGACATTCACTTTTCTTATCGGCGTTTTCTTGCCAATTCTTTGCGCGAGCATTACGGCTTTGAAGGTACGCCATTGTGGCTAAAATTCCGCGAACGAAAAAGTAAAAGTTTTTAGGGCGTGTCATCATTTACCAATGCAGCGCCATTTGAGGCTATTTTTGGGCCTCACGAGGAGCGAGGCCGAGATAATATGTTCTATATGTTGAGCGCCGAGCGACAAAGTGAGGCGAAAAAAGAGACCAAATGGTGCGTGTTGGCTAAATGATGACACGCCCTTGTCATGACGTAGGGGCAATGATGAAATTTTATTTTCAAAAATCAATTCTACTTGCATTTTTCCTTCTCGGTTGTGCAGGCAACATCCAAAAAGTTGTATCAACGCCGCAAGAGAAAAATTATTTCCCTGACCAAAAGGGCTGTTTTCTCCTCTACAACATGAAAACGGGCTTATTTGAGAAAGTAATCGGCGAAGAGAACTGCCGCGAACGTTTTGTTGCGTGCTCTACGTTTAAAATACCTTTGTCGGTGATGGCATTTGATGCGGGTGTTTTAAAAGATGAAAATCAGGTGCTGAAATGGGATGGCAGCAAAGGCTTTCTTGAAAGTCACAACCAAGACCACAATGCAAAAACGTGGATGCAGCATTCAGTCGTTTGGTTTTCTAAAAAACTGACACCCCAAATTGGACAAGAAAAATTTCAGAGATACTTACACGAGTTTCATTATGGCAATGAAGACTTGTCCGGTGGCATCACCCAGGCTTGGTTGACTTCACCTGCTGAAAAATCACCTTCTTTAGATATTTCGGCCTATGAACAAGCATCATTCATGGAAGAACTTTGGGCCGATCGCTTGCCTGTTTCCAAACGTTCTATGCAAATCACCCGTGATATTACATTTCTTGAAACCTCGCCCAAGGGATTCAAATTAAGCGGAAAAACTGGATCCAACTATTACGATAAAAATTACGGCATTGAGAAAAGAATGGGCCTCGGTTGGTTTATTGCCCATCTTAAAAAAGGCGATCAAGAATATATCGTGGTAACAAACTTTAGCGACTTAATCCCCACAGATGCCAAGCAATATGGCGGTCTTCGTGCCAAGGCCATCACCAAACAAATCCTTTCGGATCGCGGCCTTTGGTAATAAAATAAATAAATATTCATTAAAATAATCCAGAAATAGGATGTTTTTGTTGTCATATTGCTTAAATGTCACCACCAATCGGTAGAAATTTAGACAAACTTGTTCTTGTTGTAGGTCAAGGTCCCGCGGGCGAAGCCGTGGCTGGCATGGCCAAACAAGCAGGTTTTGACGTTCTTGTCGTCGATCCACGCCCCGTGAATACCAGACCCCAGCGCGTCACCATCCGGCAAGACAGCGTCACGACCCTTCGTGATCTCGGTGTTTATGAAGGACTGCGTGAAACAATGATCCCCATTGGGAGCATTGAATTTAATGGCAAACCCGTCCCATTAACGCGTCCCGATCCTATTCTTCCACCGCAGTGGTCTTTAGAGCACAATCCCGACTTTGCGTCGGTGCTTAAAGAAGCCCCCATTGGCGTCATTGCATTGCGCGATCTGCAAGATATTCTTCACGCAGAGAATGGAAAACAGGGCGTACGCTACGAGGCTGCTGAAGCAACATTGGTTCCAGCCCCCACGACACTCGGAGAAGGCATTCCAACAGAATGGGCTGTTGAGTACAAACGTAAAGATGGTGCCAGCAAAGTTAGGGTGACCCCCTATCTTACGTTTATCGCCGATGGCGCCCACAGCCCAAGCACCACGGGACTTGTTCCGCGTGAGACACTTACCCACACGCAATACTTTGTGGGGGCATTCGTCAAACAAACGCATCCTGATCTCGTGGCTGTTGATCATGAACGCGTAGGCGCAGCACGTCTTACGCAAACGCCTGGTCCGGAACTGGGCGAACAGCGTACCACCATCATGTTCAGCAAGCCGGACGACAGCACGTGGACCGTTATGGAAATGACCCCCTCCGAATATGCGGGTCTGCCAGCCACCAAAGCGGTTGATCGCGCATGGTGTTTGGCCCACGCACAGGCAGGGCTTCGTGGTTCCGAACCCCATATTGTTGCGGGTGGGGATCGCATTTTTGAGGCACGCGTTGAACACGCAGTACAACCGACCCTTGGCGAGAACGTAGCCTTGATGGGGGATGCACGCCTGGTCACAGGGATCCTCGGAGGCATCGGCACACAGGCCGCTTTGCGCAATGCCCCCATTGTCCGTGACCATCTCTTTGCGCCGCTTCAGCGGGCGCTTGATGATGGCATAAGTCCGGAAGAGGCACGAAGTATTGCGTTGGCACAATGGTCAAAGGCCGTTGCTGAACAAGACCGAGATGCCATCGCCTATGCGAGGCCACGTTACACCCATGCGGACGCGAAAGATTCTTATCGAAAATAAAAGCAAGCAAACAAAATATTAGAATGGAGAATTTCAATGAGTGGATATAAAGCAGCAGCAACGGCTTCCCGTGATGAGTCGCGTGTTCGTGATTCGGCACAGGCTTCATCACTCGAATCGCAAGGTGTAGTTACAGGTGAAGGTGCAGGTGTGGGACCGCAATCTGCAGCAGCTCAAGCAGCCACTGCGTTTAAGAAGTATCTTCACATTACGCCAAGCTGCCGTTACGAGCCCCATGGCCGCGCTTATGTGTGTGATGCGTTCACGCGTGCGCGAGAACAGGGTATTAAAATTAGCCTGAATATGCCCGCATTCCCATTCAAGGTGCCCCGTGAAAAAACATTGGCAGAAGTCAGTGGGCAAGGTCCAGCATTGGTTGATGCGGGAGAACACGCCTCCTTGACACATCTTGCAAAACTTCAAAAAGAACTTGCGCAGCATAATCCAGTCGGTGGCGTCGAAGTTCGTATTTACTGCGACACCGAAGTTTTTACAGGCCTTCTCGAGATCAGTGTGCTCGATGCCGGTGCATACCGTGCAGGCATGCGACGCATCTGTGAAGGATCGAACGTTGCATTTATAAGCCTGGCCGATATCTACCCTGACATTCATAGAGACGATCATGCAGCCTTGCGTGCTCGCATGCTTGAAGAGGTGGCAGCCTCCAAAAAAACAACGGTAGCCGGTATCACAGCCAGCGAAATTGAGGAAAGCGAAGCAGGTGTAGCACAGTACATCATGGAATTACTGGTTGAGATCCATACCAAGCGTTTGATCGCAGAAGGCTTGGATCCGGTTGTTGCTGCTGAACGTGCAGAAGGCCGTGCGACAGCCGGCGTCATGGAATTTCTGACACTCAACCGTGCCTATGGCGAACTTATCAGAATTCACCTGGCGAGATATCAGAATGAACTTGGAATTCGTATTTCATGCCATGCGCAAACCAATGCCAATAAGTTTGGGGTTTCCATGTTTCCATGGGCACCCAGAACGCCAGAGCAGTCCACACCATGGCAAACGGTGCCTGTTCTTGTGAACGAGACCGTGATCCCCATGCGCCGTGAACAGGCACTACGGCTTGGGTGTCAGCTATACGAAGATCGCAAAGGTTATTTGGCGATGGTCCCACCCCAGGGGATCACCCGCCATACGGCCGAAGATCTTGCCGAAGCAGCAGCGCATAAAAGTGCTTTGGAAGCAGTGTTGGCAGAAGAAGGCTTGACCATGCAAGCACTTGGTTTTCCGGATCTGGCAGAGATTGATCGTTGTCCCCCGAGCCGTATCCATTCGATTTACGGTGACTTGATACACCTAGAGAGTCTAAAAAACGCTATGCAGAATGCCCGAGAGGGTGGCCGTGTTGCGCCAAGTGGTGAAGCCAAAAGAGCATGGGGAACCCTCTTGCCATTGATTCATCCGGCATTGTTTGATGTGGAAACGATCCATGCTGATTCAGTTCGTGAACAGGTCTTGATGTTGCGTGATACACCCATTTCCGCAACTGAAAGTTCCCGCATGAAGGTTCTGGAAGCCGTTCGAAATTATATCAATGCCCGTGAGCGTGCGAATCAAAGCGATGCGGTTCCCGTGATACTGCGAATTGGCAAAGAGGGGCATAAACAAGATCAGGTGGTGACATACGTTGGACATGCCGCTGCGGCGCAACACGCACGCTTGGCTCCGGTGGAAATGGCGCCAGTCCCTTTGTGTGTTGTTTCTACTGAATGGGTAAGGCGCAGCAGTCTCGTGCCTACGCTGCCTGCAAGTCGGAATGGTTGGAGACCTGCAATTGTTATTGAAGACTCTGTTGCAGCTCTTTCACTGGACAAAAGCAAACACGAAGGCGAAGACAAGCATGAATACGCGGCACGTATGAAAGCTATGTCGGATGTGCAGTTGGCAGCGAGAGACGAGGTCAGGCTCGCTCTCATTGCGCTCGATGATGGGCATGCATTGACGTAAGGAAGATGATGTCATACATTGCCTCATTATTTGACTTTTCAATAAGATCGCATTTGAACGCTTAATACAAGAGATCCATATGGCTGGGATAGCGAAGATAGATCTTGTGCCTGGGCGTCATGCCGCATCAGCACATGACGGCCGATCTTCTGTCCCATTGCATGCTGCAGCACGCCAGTTTTGGCGCACAGAGGACTCATGGGCTCCAAAACCTACATTATGTGAGCACGGCATCTCTGAAGTGGATCTCCCTAAAATACCGCATGCGACCTCCAAAATCTGTCCCACAACGCTAGCCTTCCAATTGGCGATGTCTCTTGACCCGCAGACGGTGGCCCCCTCAATGCTTTCATCGAAAGCCCTTCCCAAAGATCCCATACCCAACAAACAGTGGGAGCATTACGCATGCAAAGCCATTCAATGCGTGATGCGCGACCTCTCTTTCATGAGTTTTCCCGACGAGCCTGCGCATGATGTTGGAGAAGACGTAGGGCACGGGATCAACCGCGGCGATTGCGTGACGCACAGTCGTGTTGAAGCACTCAGGCACCTCTTTCAAGTATACCAGTTACCTTCGGCATTGTTTGACTTGGTTTTGTGGCACACCACGCTGCTTGCTTTTCAAGATGCCAAACCGAAACTACATGCGACAACAGCCACGTTGATTGAGAAGGCACTCAAGCTGCAAAATAAGCATATTTACCATTCTGCATGTGAATCATCACAATCGGCTTGGTTCATGGAAATTCCAGGGTTATCAACAGAAAGCTTATCCACGTCATCGCGGATAGAAAGCCCGATCATGTTGGGTCTTCACAATGCCTATGAAATGTTGGCACCCGCATCATCGGTTGGCTATCAAAAAAATGACAAGATCGAATCACATATGCATAACAGAGTCATACCTTCTATGCATGCGGGGCCTCACAGCAAAGCGCGTGCAACAAGCGAAACATGGACGACCCTTAGCCGGCTTGTGAGACTCACGCAGATATCCGTGGACAATAAACTCGCCATGGATAATGTGCGTCACTTTGTGAAGCAATTTATTCTGCCGCACTTGCTTCTGTTTATTCAACAGCGAAATGCGATTCACTTGCCGACACAAATTTCCATTGAATCTGGTGCGTATGGGATGTTTAACAAGCATGTCTTTGTTATTCTCATTGTGAAGGGGCATGTCTATTGGATCGATGGTAATGCTCTCCCAGGGGATCCGCAGTCCTGCGTAGGACTCCTTCATGGAAAGTCTAATGCACATGTGGCCGATTTTCTCACGGAGGCGATTAGCATTGGCCTTACAGGTTCGCCCGCGGATACATTAGCTGATTCGAAATGGTTTGCCGGCATGGATGTTGGGAATGCTGCTGCTTCGTCTGCCGCTACTGGGCCTGCTATGGAAGTGGATGAATGATTTTGGCGCAGGCGGGAACCCCGTTGTTGATCAATGAGATAATATCACCCGACCACCTCAATAGCTTGAAGCAACACCGCATCTTCATGTTTTTCCGAGGCCGATTTGGGGTCCACATAGGCCTGCAATGCAAATCCTGTTTCTTCGCCTTGCTTGTCTAAGAGATCGTGTGAAACGCGCCATGTACCGTCATCTTGTTCTGTCACCATAAATAAACGTGTTTGGCGTGCAATAGGTGTGCGGTTGATGCGACCCACCGCTTCAACGCAACGTTGCCATGACGCAAGCAATGCATTGGCATCGGCGTCTTCGCCGATAAATCCAACGAGGCCTTCGGCATCGCTTGCATGAAGCCGTGAGATGATGTGCAATAGTTCGGTGCGTGCAAGGGCTTTGATGGCTTTTGGACTCATGCGCGTGGGTTGTAATGGTTTCATCATCGCGGGATCGTCATCACCCGGTGTTCGCAATGTTTCCCACTCAGCCACCAAACTGGCATCGGCATGGGCAACGGTGGTTCGTAAAAATGCTTCAATTTCCGTAAACCCATCGGTTTTTGCAGAAAGTGGAACGGTTTGTGCACAGGTTTTCACCACCTGATTGAGATAGCGCAAAAGAACGCCTTCACTGCGTGATAATTGATAATCGCGTACGTATTCGGAAAAATTACAAAAATTTTCAACCATTTCACGTGCAATGGATTTCGGCATGATGTTTTCTTCACGCATCCATGGCCGAACTTTAGAAAATTCATTGAATGTCGTGTAAATAAAGTCGCGCAAGGGCTTTGGATATTCGACATCGTCTAATTGATTGATGCGATCGTGAAAATCCACACCTTGTGCTTTGAGTTCATCAATTTTTTGTTGTTTTGCACGATCAAGCTGTGCCCGTAAAACCACGTGAGGGTGTTCCAAAATCGATTCGACAAGCGTCAATAAATCTAAAGCATAGGTTGGGCTTGTGATATCGAGATAATGAACGGTATCCACCAAGTACAACGACAACGTATGATGCAATGAAAAGTCATGTTGCAAATCGGCATTGATCACAAGACGCGCACCCGAAACACGATTGCGCACAATCGAAACAATACCCGCATGTCGCAAAGCGCGCAGTTGCTCGGCTGCGCTGCGTCTATGGCGGGATTTTTTCTTAGGGCTTTCGTGGCATCGCCCAATAATTTCAATAAGACGTGCGTAACCTAAATTGGGTGTATCGCCCGCTTGGAGAAAACCGAGCAACAATCCAAAGCTTACCGTGAATTGACTTTGCAACGGTTCTGACTGACTTTCGATTAAACGCCGATAGGTGTTTTCATCCCAATGCACATAGCCTTTGGTGGGTGCTTTTTTCTTCACCACATTTTTTTTGGCCTGGGGATTGGCATGAACACGACTATCGATGCGTTTATTCTCAATGACGTGTTCAGGGGCTTGGCAAACCACCCAGCCTTTGTCGTCAAATCCTTTGCGTCCTGCGCGTCCTGCAATTTGCTGAAAATCACGCACCGAAAGAATTTCGACTTTTTCTCCAGTAAATTTACAAAGCTGCGTGAATAGCACGGTACGAATAGGAATATTGATGCCGACGCCAAGCGTATCGGTGCCGACCACGGCGCGCAGCATGCCATCTTGTGCAAGCTTTTCTACCAACCGCCGGTATTTGGGGAGAAGGCCCGCGTGATGCACACCGATGCCGTGGGATACCAAACGCCGAATGTCTTTTCCAAAAGGGCTGTCGAATTTAAAATTCCCTATGGCTGCTTGAATGGCTTGTTTTTGCTCTTTGGTGGTGATGTTGATGCTTGATAAGTTTTGCGCTTGCTCAATGGCTTCGCGCTGCGTAAAGCACACAAGATACACCGGCGCTTTGTTGCTGGTGATGAGCGATGCAAGCGTTTCATGCAAGGGCTCTTCGCTGTAGCTGAACTCCAGCGGCACAGGCCGTTCCATGCCTTTGACCACGGCAACGTCGCGCCTTGTGTATTCACGCAACGCTTCCAAAATAGCTGGATTGTCGCCCATGGTGGCGCTCATCAGCAGAAATTGCGTGCGCGGCAATGTCAGCAAAGGAAGTTGCCACGCCATACCGCGTTCGCTGTCGCCGTAATAATGAAATTCATCGAGAATGGCTTGGCCCACGCAATCGGCTTGGGTGGGTTCCAGGGCGAGCTTGGCTAAAATTTCGGCGGTGCAGCAGATGATCGGTGCATCGCGATTGATGCTCGCATCGCCCGTGAGCATCCCTACATTTTCGGCACCAAAATCTTGGCACAATGCAAAAAACTTTTCGCTCACCAAAGCTTTGACGGGGCTGGTGTAAAAAGATCGCTGTCCCCGTGCGAGTGAGAAGAAGTGCAAGGCCTGGGCCACCAGCGATTTCCCTGAGCCCGTGGGCGTATTGAGCACCACATGTTTGCCTGCAAGCAGTTCGAGAATTGCCTCTTCTTGCGCGGGGTAGAGGCGCAACCCTTTGCTGTCCATGCTGTCTATAAAAGCATCGAGAAGGGCATCGTCCCCTGGGAGCGCGGACGTCCCGTCTGCATCGCTTGTCGTTGTCATAATCGGTGTGTGTAACATACCTCTATCGCTCTGTAACCGCGCGAAACGACAAAACCATTCAAATGTATGCTTTATGCATACATACTATGGTAGGTATGCATTACTTTTTTAGCAACGCTTGGGATGGAACTGCCGATAAATAGTGGGAGCGCTTAATAGATTAGGCTTCGTAATTTGATAGTCATATTCAATAGAATATTTAATATTTTATTTTCTACGTCACATTCACTTGAAAAATTTCCCCTGTTTCCAAAGCGTACGCACTTAACGTACGACCCCATCCTGCGCCCGAATCGAGCGCTACGGCATGTCCCATCACACGAAGACCCGTTGCAGCCCAATGGCCAAAAATATGATTAAGGCCATGCTGTGCCACGTGATGGTACCATGCCGATGAACCCGCGGGTATTTCTTCGGGGGGCATGCTGCCTGGCATCGGCTGGCGATGCGTGGGATCCACAAGGCGCATTTTTGTAAAGACACGCAATGCAAAAGCAAGATCATGCTGATCGAGGGCAGAGGGTTTGCGTTGATAGCGTGTTAAAAGTGCGTGAGGATTAAGCCCCGTAAGTTCTTGATGAATACTCTCTGCAAGATGCTTGGTTGTGGCGTGGTCCCACCATGGCCAGACGGCGGCATGGAGCATACGCCAGCCATGTTCTTCATGCATGACAGGACGTTGCAAGAGCCATGCAACCAGCGTGTCGATATTGGATGACTTGAGCAAGCGCGCAATATCACCATACGCATCGTCGGCCTCGCGTATGCCCAATGCACAGGCAAGCAAATACATTTCATGGTTTCCTAGCACCACCGTGCAAACATCTTGATGGTCATAAACAAATTGCAGCACGTCGTGTGATTGCGGACCGCGATTCACCAAATCGCCCACGAACCACAAACGATGGGTGGATGGAGAAAAATCTATTTGTTTAAGCAACGCGCGAAGTGCACGGTATTGTCCATGGATATCGCCGATGACGCATGTGACGTGGGGCATGACCTTTGATCCATTTCACAAAAATCAAGTCAAAGGCAAATACGATTAAGTGCATTGCAGTATCTCATGGATAAAGTTAAAAGCGGGGAGGTGGAGGATGATGTGATCCGTTGGATAATATTTCTCGCATGTTTGAGTTCGACCGCGTGTGTTTCCACACCGATGTTTAGACGCGTCGCGCTGTTTGTGCCTACCGACCGGGCTTTGGAAGCATCCGGTGATGAGCAGGCGATCCAAGTGTATACTGCAAAAGAACATCCAAACGATGCGAAAACCCAATTGTTTTGGGAAGAGCAAGCCAATGAAGTGGTGCGGCTTTTGGCCGTGATGCCCGATGAAGAGGCATCGCTCTACCGTGATATCTTTAAAAGCCTTCGTACTGCCGAGAGTGATGCAGAAGCCGATATGATTTCTTTGGATCGTGGTCGTTCAACGTTGGGGCGTGCGCGTTTGCGCATGGCGCGTACAGCACGTGATTTTGTGTCATTTTATATGTTTCGACAAACCTATTATGCGGAACATCCCAATGAATTGCCTTCATCCGATGCGCCGCCTGAACGTACCCGCGCGGATCTTGAAGCTTTGCATGTATTGCTTAAGGATGACTCTGCCCTAACCCAATCTGTTTTAGATCATTTGGCAAGCATGTCGCTTGTTTCTGTCAAAGCAGGTGATGACGCCTATCAGCGCACCCGGCAATTGCTTGCTGACGTGACGCGAAGTTTTGATACGCGTACTATGCAATTGCGTGATGTGATCCGTGGCAAACGCCACGATGCCGATGCATTTACGGATGAACGTTATTCACGCCAAGCGATGATGACGTTGCTTGCGGTCCAGTCACCTTAAAAGACGTTAAAGGCCGTTGCCCGTATCGTTCGTCTTTCCAGCTCACAAACCGATTGCCGATGACTTCTGCAGGTTCATTGATCACCACAAATGCTGCGGGATCGATGGCGTACAAAATTTCTTTAAACCGACCAAGTTCATGCAAATTAAAAACGGTGTATACCACGCGCAGATCTTGCCCGGCCCTTGCACCTTGTGCTTGAAAAAATGTGGCACCGCGGCCCAGATCTTTCATGATCGATTGGGCAATGCGATCGGGTTGACTTGTGATAATAAACGCCGATCGTCGTCGTGAAAATCCTGCCTGCATGCGATCGACCAGAACCCCTGTAATATACATGCTGATGCCGGTGTACAGCGCGATTTCTAAACTGTTCATGAAGGCATTGAGGGTGATGATCAGCATATTAAAGCTGATGAACGTGATCCCAGCGGGGAGCCCTAAACGCTTGCGAATGATTGTGCTGACAATATCGAGGCCGCCTGTGGAACCCCCAACACGCAAATAAAAGCCAATGCCTATACCCGAAAGCGCACCGCCTAAAATGGCGGCGAGCAAAGGATCTTCCAAAGGAATATGGATGCCTTGAAACGCTTGGAGTCCAACACCGCTCATAAACACGCCCGCAATGGATACGACTAAAAACGGCGCACTCATGGTTCGCCAGCCTACAATGAACAGCGGAATGTTGATGAACCAATAAATGACCGAAACAGGAAAATGGCTAAAGAAAGAATAAACAATCAACGAAAGCCCTGTGATCCCACCCGCCATGAAGTGGTGCGGGATCAAAAGTCCGTTGATGCCGATGCTGAAGATCACAACACCGATGGCGGTGAAGAGCAAAGAGCGCCAGAAATGCCATCCCCGCATGGCGGTCGCGATATCGCGAGCTTCACTGTGCAGTGTCTCTTTGAATGGATAGGGCAGCATGGGCAGGCTCCTTAAGGACCTGCGAATATATAACAACATATTGATATTGGCACTGGGGTTTTTGGTACGTGAAAGGTCGCTTGACATCCCACCTTTGCACTTGTAACTGAGAGCGCAAATGATTCTCATTATCAAGATTGGCTTAATATGAATTTTTATACGAAATTGTGGGCTTTGGCAGTGTTCATGTGCGCTACGTCTTGCAGCAGCGATTCGAGCGATTCTTCTGACGCTGCAATCCGTGCGTCTGTCGTGGGGAATTATGCCGAAAATACGTATCAGAGCTACCTGCAAAGCCTGAATACCGCCAAGCATCTGCAGTCTGCCGTGAATGCTTTTGTGGCAAGCCCTTCCGAGGGGACATTGGAAGTTGCAAAACGTCGTTGGCTTGAAGCGCGCCAGGTTTATGGTCAAACCGAGGCGCACCGTTTTTATGATGGCCCTATCGACGATCCTGAACATGGCCCTGAAGGCAAAATCAATCCATGGCCTTTGGATGAATCGTTTATTGATGGGATCATCAATGATTCAGAGCACTATGCTGAACTTACGCCGAGTATTTTGGCAGATCTCAACAACACGTCCAAGCCGGGTGAAAATCAGCCTGAAGAAGCATTGGATGCCAACGTCGCAACAGGCTATCACGCCATTGAATATTTGCTTTGGGGTCAAGATCGCAACGCCACATCTGCGGGCACACGTTCGTTTACCGATTATACAACGGCTTCAAATTTTTCACGTCGTAAAATATATCTTGTCGCAGTCACGGATTTGTTGGTGAGCGATCTACAAATCATCACCAATGCGTGGATATCAGAACAAAACAATTATCGTAAAACGTTTGAAGAGGGCGATTCGAATGTCGCTTTGCGAAAAATGATCATGGCCATGGGAATACTTAGCAAAGAAGAGTTGGGCAGCGAACGCATGGACGTTGCATTGAACTCAAGAGACCAAGAAGATGAGCATTCATGTTTTAGCGATAACACCCATATCGATCTCCTGATGAATCAATTGGGCATTATCAATGTGTATCTTGGACGTTACGGCGTCACCGATGGTCCAGGCCTTGATGAACTTGTGCGTGCCATCGATCCCGTACTTGATGCGAGTATTCAAAAACAGTTGTTTGAAAGTTACGATAAATTGATAGCGATCCCTGTACCGTTTGATCAGGCTATTCTTAGCGATGAAGGTCGTGCTGCCATTGATGCTGCGATCACATCGATTCGTTCTCAAGGTAACAAAATTGCGGGAACCACCGTGGTGTTGGGCTTGGAAGCATTGGTGATCAACGATGGATAGCTGTGTGTCATCCCCGCGAAGGCGGGGATCCAGGATATTGAGATGGATTCCCGTTTTCGCGGGGATGACGTGTGTATTGGCCTGCGCCAACGATACCCACGATGATGTTCCGCTTGATGTGTTATCGGGTGGTGATGCAACGGTGTATACCCATGATCGGTTGGCATTTTCACATCCGGCACCCAATTTGACAGATGCCCATGATCGCGCATTTTTTCGAGGCAAAGCCTTGTTTCGCGATATGTGGGTGACGGCGCCGTCGTCGACATTTTCACACGATGGATTAGGTCCCACATTCAATACGCGCTCATGCGAAGGATGTCATCAAGACGATGGTCGCGGTTCGCCTCCCAATCCAGGCGATTCCATGCGCACCATGGTTATGCGGATCAGTATTCCTGGTGAGGATGACAACGGAGGTCCGAAAGACGAGCCCAATTACGGTGAGCAAATTCAATCGCATGGTATTTTGGGTATTGATGGAGAATCAGATCCCACGGTGACTTATGAAGAACGTCAAGGCCACTATGCCGATGGCACATCCTATTCTTTGCGTGTGCCTACCTACCATTTGGGTGAACCTTCGTATGGTCCATTTCATGACGACATTTTAATTTCGCCCCGTGTTGCGCCTGCAATGATTGGGTTGGGTTTGCTGGAGGCGATTTCTGAAGAAACGTTGATGGCTTTGGCTGATCCTGACGATCACAATCGTGATGGCATTTCTGGGCGAATGAACATGGTTTGGGATGTTGTCAAAAACGCCGTAGCGATAGGGCGATTTGGTTGGAAAGCCAATCAGCCAACCTTGTTGCAACAAGCCGCAGGGGCATTTTTGGGCGATATCGGCATGACATCGCGTCTTTTCAACGTTCAAAATTGTCCGTCGGTGCAAACCGATTGTGTTCATGCACCCGACGGGGGTGTGCCCGAGATCAGCGACAATATTTTGGATGATGTTGTGTTGTATAGCCGCACATTGGGTGTGCCCGCAGCGCGCAATGTGAACGATCCTGATGTTTTGCGAGGCCGTGCAATATTTCAGGAAGCTGGATGCAATCGTTGCCACATCGAAACACTGACCACGGGCGATTATACACCTGTCCCCGAATTTTCAAATCAAACCATCCATCCTTATACTGATTTATTGTTGCACGACATGGGAGCGGCGTTGGCAGATGGTCGTCCTGACTTTCTTGCGACCGGATTTGAGTGGAGAACACGTTCGCTGTGGGGCATTGGCCTGGTACCCCATGTGAATGGTCACGGAAATTATTTGCACGATGGTCGCGCGCGTGGGATCGCTGAAGCCATTTTATGGCATGGCGGCGAAGCAGCATCGGCGAAGTCCCGTTTTGTGGGCATGTCTGCTGCCGATCGTGCGGCACTCTTACGATTTATTGAATCGCTGTAAGTTCGCTGCCAGGATCATCCGCATGCATGTTGCAATGATCATCGCGAATCCTGCGGCGGGTGGTGGACGTGTGTGGCAATGGATTGGCCCTATCCGTGCGTGGGCTGAAAATAAGTTTGGTTTGTGCACCTTAAAAATGACGCAGTCGCGTGGTCATGGGCGCTTGCTCGCGCAAAAGGCCATCGAAGATGGATATCGTTGGATCATTGCTCTGGGCGGCGATGGAACCTTAAGCGAAGTGGCGTGGGGTTTTTTTAACGATGAAGGACGACCTATCACCACGCAAGCGTATTTTGTGCCGTTGCCGATGGGCACAGGCAATGATTTTGCAAAGTCCGTGGGATTGCAGGGATGGACACCCGCAAAGGGATCGCCATGGTCCGATGCGCGTGTAAAATCCATTGATATTGGACGTGTGATCTTGGGGGATGGATCTGTACGCACGTTTATCAACATGGCAAGTCTTGGATTGAGTACTGTAGTGAATTCCGCAGTGGAAAAGAAACTGCTGCGTACGGGCTTGGCGGGCACATGGATGTATTTGCTTGCCACGCTACGCGCTTGGCGACATTTCGATTCGCCACGCATTCGTTTCACCATCGATGATAAAAGCCATGAACAATCGGTGACTTTGATGGTGTTGGCCAATGGGCGCGTTTTTGGTGGCGGCATGCGTATTGCGCCCCACGCGACGATCGATGACGGTTGGATCGACGTGTTGTTTGTTGATCCGCTCACCCGTGTTGTTGAACTTTTGCGGGATCTCCCCGCACTTTATCGTGGCACCCACCTTAAAAGTCCGTTGGTCCATACAGTACGTGCGCGTGTTGTGCGTATCGAAGCGGTGGAACCTGCCCAGATTGCCATCGAGCTCGATGGCGAAGTATGTGGCATGCTTCCTATTCAAGTTGACTTGCTCCCACAGGCATTGCGGGTGTTTGCGCCATTTTGAGGACACGGCGTGCCTTGACCAGCATTTTTTTTCCCGATAGCTCGCGGTGAGTGTTGTTAGATGTCCCCTCCATATTTTGATAAGGTGTTGACGATGATAAGAACGACCCTGATCCATAGTGTTCTTATGTTCGCGTTTATTCTGCCATCATTGGCCCGTGCCGAGGAAAAAGAAGAGCCCCATTGGATCAAAAAAGCAGGCACGGCGATTGATCAATATCTCGATTTTTCGGCAGTATTCACTGGCGGTGTGGGATACATGGGCGAAGATTCCCTCAACGTCCCGCAGTATTCTGAGCTCTACAAAACCGAACTTAAGAACGATGGTATTTTGGGTTTTAATCCCGAGCGCCGTGATCGTCAGTTGCAGTTTCAAATGCAACAACTCAAGTTGACGGTGTCGGGCCATGTGGACCGATTTGCGCGCGCGGAGTTGTCACTCACCATGCGTGACGGTGCACCTCAAATTTATGAGGGCTATGTTGAGTCCTTGGCGCTCCCGTGGGGGCTGCGTGCCAAGGGTGGCCAATTCTTGGTCGATTTTGGCCATGAAAACGGATCACATTTTATCGAAACATCACCATTTGTTGATTTGTCGGTCAGTCAGCGTCTTCTTGTGGGTGAGCAGCAGCTCAGTCTTTTGGGTGCAGGGCTTGGCTGGAAACTTCCTGTACGTTGGAACAGCGAGTTGATGGTTTCAGTGGGCATACCACGAAGTCGGTCATTTGCCATTCAAACCGTACCAGGGCTTGGCGATCACAACGATCTCATCGCGTCGGCACGTTTCAATAATGTCTTTTGGTGCAATCAGTCGTTGCGCTATCAGATAGGTGTATCGTATGCGATGGGCCCCAATACCCAAATCAAAGAGATTGCAGCACCGAAAGATCAACGCGGTATGTTGGCTGGGGCCGATATGGAACTGCGCTTTGTCGATCGTTCGTCGCCGCGTTACATTGCAGGCCGCTTGGAAAGCATTTATCGTCGATCAACGGTTAATTTTGCCAGCAGTGATAATGTTGTGACACAGGACCTGGGGCTTACCGCTGCGGTGGACGCGCGGGTTCTTCCATGGCTGCAAACCTCTGCGCGTTTTGATTATTTGGGTTTGTTGCATGATCAGAGTGGGGATTGGCCCGTTCCAAGCCTCAATTATCCCAAGGTTTATGCGGCAACGCCGGTGACTTGGGCGATGGCGACGGCACTCAGTGTTCACGTTTCAGAAAATCATCGCTGGCGTGTTCAGTACCAGGTGGAAAAACCTGTGGATACCACGATTTACATCCATTCCGTGTTTCTCCAGGCCCAATTTGCATTGGGTCGCAAGTCTGTAAGTACCTAGAAAATTACCTTTAAAACGATTTCCTAACGCTTCTTGAATCCGCAACGTGCTCATGCTATGGGAGCCCCACATGAAATCGATAAATACAGCATTGAAGTTAACCGGTGTGGTTGGGCTAGTTGTTTCTTTGGGCGCATGCGTCAAAAAGAAAACCGAAGAAGCGGTGATACCCGCAGTACCCCAAGTGACTGTTACGCTTGATGGCTCCAGCACCGTGTTTCCCATCAGTGAAGCCATTGCTGAAGAATTCAAAAAAGCCAACCAAGACAATGTCACCATCGGTGTGTCAGGTACGGGCGGCGGATTTAAGAAATTCTGCAGCAAAGAAGTGGCCATGGTCGGTGCATCGCGTGCCATTACAGCCGAAGAGGCACAGGCATGCAGCACCAACGGTGTTAATTTTATTGAATTGCCTGTTGCATTTGACGGTATTGCAATCGTCGTGAATCCTAAGAATACATTTGCTGAAAGCGTTACCGTGGCCGAGCTGAAAATGCTATGGGCCCCTGAAGCCCAAGGCAAAGTGACCAAGTGGAGCCAAGTACGCGCAGGCTGGCCCGACAAAGAAATCCACCTCTTTGGACCCGGTGTGGATTCAGGTACCTATGATTACTTCACAAAGGCCATTGTGGGTACCGAGCATTCGAGCCGTGGTGATTTCACCTCCAGCGAAGACGACAACGTCCTTGTGCAAGGTGTGACCGCCGATGAATTTTCTCTTGGATTCTTCGGTCTTTCTTACTTCGAAGCAAACAAAGAAAAGCTAAAGCTTGTTAAGTTGGATGATGGTGTGGCTGAAAATGGCGAAGGTCCCATTGCCCCAAATGCAACCACCATTGGTGATGCAACCTATCAGCCCCTGTCGCGTCCCATATTTATCTATGTTAGCAGCTCTGCTTTGACTGAGAACGAAGCCGTCGCGCGTTTTAGCAGCTTTTACGCACAAAATGCAGGCCGCGTTGCTGCACACGTGGGCTACGTGGCATTGCCAACCGATTTGGCGGCCATCGTGACACAGCGCTTGACAGATCGTAAAATTGGCAGCTTGTTCTCTGCTGAAGCAGCCAAAGGGACCGTGCGTTCTGTGTTGGAAGCCAGCAAGCTACCCGCCGCGCCAGCCGCCGAAGGTGCTGCTGTTCCTACTGATGCCGCTGCTCCTGCGCCAACAGCTGCCCCAGCACCCGCAGCTGTTCCAGCTGCGCCTGCACCCGCTCCACACGGTCAGCATCCTGCGAAATAATTGTCGCGCAGTCTTTTAATGATCATATCTTAATTTCACGATTTCTTCGTCCATGACGAGGCTTTGATGACACGGAATGCTCAACGGATTGGGGGAGCCGCTGGGCGGAGCAGTCGATCGGCCTTAGAGCGTTTGATCGAAATGTTCTTGGTCGCCTGTGGCTTGCTTTCCGTGCTTACCACGGCGGGTGTTATTTTTGTCTTGGGCGAGGAGACCGTCGCTTTTTTTAGCGAAGTTTCTTTCTCCCAGTTTTTTTTCGATACCCAGTGGACACCCCTTTTTACTCAGAAACATTTCGGGATTTGGCCTCTTGTGTGCGGGACGGTTCTCACGTCGCTTGTGGCCATGGTGGTCGCGGTTCCCTTGGGACTCTTAGCAGCGATTTACCTGAGTGAGTTTGCGCCTAAAAATGTTCGCAATGGACTTAAGCCGGCCCTTGAAGTGCTCGCTGGGATCCCAACCATTGTTTACGGTTATTTTGCCTTGGTGTTTGTGACGCCCGCATTACAAAAAGTGATCCCGGGTCTCGCAGGGTTCAATGCATTGGGGCCTGGGATTGTGATGGGGATCATGATCATCCCGTTGATTTCATCGTTAAGTGAAGATGCGCTGTATGCCGTTCCCCAGGTGTTGCGCGAAGCGGCGTGGGGATTGGGTGCCCGACGTGTAACCACGGTTTTTAAAGTCGTATTGCCTGCGGCGGCGTCAGGGATTGGTGCTGCACTTATTTTGGCACTGTCACGTGCTATCGGTGAAACGATGATTGTGGCCATTGCAGCGGGACAACAACCCCGTTTGACCTTTGATCCACGTGTTTCTGTAGAAACCATGACGGCTTACATTGTGCAGGTGAGCATGGGGGATACGCCAGCCGATACTCTGGAATATAAAACCCTTTTTGTGGTGGGAGCGTCGCTCTTTGTGATGGCTTTTGCGGCCAATCTTGTGAGCCATCGTCTTAAAAAACGTTTTGCGGCGGGTGGATGATGAAAAAAAATCATGAGATCTGGTACGAGCGAGGGTTTTTACTCCTGTGCGGATTTTCGGTTCTTTTGCCTTTGGCCATTCTATTTTATTTTGTGGCGCAAGTGGTCATGGATGGATTCGGCCGGCTTTCATTGCAGTTTTTGCTCGGTTTTCCATCGCGTTTTGCTGAGCAAGCAGGTGTTCTTCCTGGACTTGTGGGGAGTTTTTATCTGCTGCTGATCACGGGCCTGATCGCACTTCCTATCGGGGTGGGTGCCGCTGTGTATCTTGAAGAATATGGTAAACGCAGTCGGCTGGCGACGCTTATTGAAGTCAATATTTCCAATTTGGCCGGCGTGCCTTCGGTGATTTACGGATTGCTTGGGCTCGCTGTGTTTGTGCGCGCGCTTGGAATGGGTCGGAGTATTCTTGCGGGGGGATGTACGCTTGCATTTTTGGTGTTGCCCATCGTGGTGATCTCCACCCGAGAGGCACTGCGTACGGTGCCCCAGGGCTTTCGTGAGGCATCCGCTGCATTGGGCGCCACCAAGTGGCAAACCATTCGTGGCGTGGTGCTCCCTGAGGCCATGCCGGGCATTTTGACGGGTGCTATTTTGGCGCTGTCGCGGGCGCTGGGTGAAACCGCACCTCTCGTGGTCGTTGGGGCGTTAACCTACGTGACCTTTCTGCCCAATTCGCTCAATTCGCCATTTACGGCGCTTCCGCTTCAAATTTACAACTGGGTTTCACGTCCTCAAGCTGCATTTGCAGCGAATGCTGCGGCTGGCATCGTGGTGCTGCTCATTCTTATGCTGGCGATGAACATGATTGCCGTGATATTGCGCGGGCGCATGCAGAACCGACGTTGAGAGACGATTTTATGAATGTAGAGCAAAAAGAGCCGGCCCGTGGTGGCGCTATCGAAACCCGTGAGATTGTTGCGGGGTTTGATACCAGAGAGGTGCTGCACGGCATTTCCATGCAGATCCAACCGGGGCAGGTCACTGCGCTGATTGGGCCATCGGGCTGTGGAAAATCCACATTTCTTCGTTGTCTCAATCGCATGCATGAACTGGTGCCGTCGGCGTTTATACGCGGGAGCGTGCAGCTTGATGGTCAGGAAGTGTACGATCCTGAACTTGATCCCGTTTTTTTGCGCCGACGTGTGGGGATGGTTTTTCAAAAACCCAACCCATTCCCTTCCATGTCTATTCGCGACAACGTGCTTGCGGGCTTAACGCTCACGAACCGTTTAAAGGCGAGTGAGGCCGATCTGCTCGTTGAAAGAGCGCTTAATCAGGCTGCTCTTTGGGATGAAGTGAAAGACCGTCTTAAATCGCCTGGGATGAGCTTGTCGGGTGGTCAGCAGCAACGCTTATGCATTGCAAGGTCGCTTGCAGTGGATCCCGATGTGCTCTTGATGGATGAACCCTGTTCGGCTTTGGATCCCATTGCGACGGCGCGTGTGGAAGATTTAATTCAGTCCCTGGCGGGTGACTACACAATCATTATCGTAACCCATAACATGCAGCAGGCCGCACGGGTGTCATCACGAACTGCATTTTTGCTGTCGGGTGAATTGGTTGAATTCGCGGAGACCAACACGATTTTTACATCACCGCGCGATCAGCGTACCGAAGACTACATCACCGGAAAATTTGGGTAAGAGTTGTTGGGTGGTTCAAGAACCGCCCCTACAAGGTTGCATACGATACTCTGGCACTTTGTCTCGTTCTGCTTTATCCTAATCCTTATGCCTGATCTCAAGTCACACACCGACAAAATTTTTGACAAAGAGCTTGCGGAAGTCAGCCACCGCATCGAGCGCATGGGAACCATTGCAGGTGATATGCTGGCAGCTTCGGTGCGTGCTTTTAATACGCGCAATACGACCCTGGCGCGCGAAATTATGGATGAAGATACCCAAGTCAATCGTCTGGAAAAAAACATCGATCAGCTGTGTTTGGAGATCATCGCGAAGCGTCAGCCGATGGCGTCAGATCTTCGATTTTTGGTTTTGGTGATGAAGGCGGTGGTGGATATCGAACGCATTGGTGACATTGCGGTGAATGTTTCAGAGCGCACGATGGATCTCTCACGGGGGGCTTTGACAGGGTCGTGGGAAGAACTTTCTGAGATGGGTGCCATCGTACTGTCCATGGTCCGCGATGGGATGAGGGCGTTTGTCGAATCAGATGAAGTTCTGGCATGTGAGGTGCTTAAACGCGATGCCGAAGTCGACCGTTTGTTTGTCAAAGTATTCGCGGATCTCATCGAACTGATGGGCAATCGTCCCGATGTGATCAATCTTGGGATCCATGTGCAGTCGGTGGCGAAATGGATCGAGCGCGCAGGAGATCATGCGATGAATCTTGCGGAATATGCGATTTTTCGTGTGAAAGGGCATGACGGACGTCATGCCGGGCGATCATAACAGATCAAATCAATTGATATCTTTGGCGCCAGCGTCGACTACAGTCTTCTTGTAGTATTCGTTCTTGGCGATGCCGCTCTTCTTGGCTTTCGCGAGTTCTTCGTCGATCAAGGCTTCAAAGTTTTGTGTTGGCTGCGCGCCGCTCAAGAAGCGACCATTGATGAAGAACGCAGGTGTTCCACGTGCACCAAGTTTGCCGGCTTCGGTTTGGTGCGCAAGGATGTTGTCTTTGTGCTTATTGGCTGTGAAGCATTCTTTCCACTTAGCGACGTCAAGACCCACGGCCTTGGCATAAGTTTCAAGATCGGTGTCTTCGAGTGCACGCTGATTCTCAAACACGTGGTCGTGCATCTGCCAGAATTTGCCTTGGTCACCGGCGCACTCTGTGGCCATCGCTGCAGGCATGGCGCGATTGTGGAAGCCCAAGGGGTTGTGCTTGAATACGAAGCGAATGTCTTCGCCGTATTTCTTCTCAAGCTCTGTCATCGTTGGGCCTACGCGCTTGCAGAAAGGGCATTGAAAATCGGAAACTTCGACGACCGTGATCCATGCGTCTTTGGGGCCCTTGGCTTGGGCATTATCGACGGTCATGGCGTACACTTTGGCTGGATCTGGCATGGAAGGGCGTTGTGGCGCTCCTGGTGCCGCTGCGCTCTTGATTTCATCAAGCTTGGCAATGATCTTGTCTTGGCTTGCTTTGAGCTCAGTAATATCTGACTTGCTGGCGCAGCCTACCGCAGTGGCAAGACACGCGACCGCAATAACGCGACGGGTGATAAACTTCATAAGTCACTTTCCTTTTTAGGGTCTTTGTAGGGGCGGCCCGCGAACCGGTGCAAACCGCCCTGCATCTATATCGTAAATGTTTCACAACGCAAGAACGCAGATCGGCATGGGCGTGGCACAGTAATGTTTGCTGTCTTCAAAGGGGCCCGTACATTGTATTCCAGAAAATGTACTTCCACATGGAAACTCATGACGTGGATCGCATACCACCGGTTTTCTGTCCGCATTTTTTTGGATGTTAAAAAGAGGTGTATAGGGTTGGGTTGGGGCAACGCAGCGATAACCGATACCGCAATCGAGAAAATTATCATCGCCATCGCCACATAAACCAACACAGACCGGAAGTGTCCCTGATGTTAATTGCATGCATTGTGCATGTGCGGGTGTTGCAGAGGGCGTGCCACGCAGTGCGCATGGTGTTTCAGCCTCTGGATCGCAGCTGTTGCCGAGGGCAATGTGTCTTGCAAGCCCGGCATCATTGATTTGTCCAAGCATTGGCGGGGTTTGTTCGCACCAACCTTTGGCTTGCACGCATCGATACGTATGTGGATCGGCGGGTACACAGCGCATGCCCGATGGACATGGATCAAGCGCCTGTGGATCGCATGTCGCGTGTTGCTCATCAACATGCACCATGGGTGCGGCAAAACATCGTCCGTTAAAAGAACACGCGTCGTGGTGGTCGATAGCGTTTGATGGGCATGTGACGGTACAGGCATGTTCAAGCATGCCGACAGCCTCGCAGGATCCAGCCCCTGGTGCGCATGCAAGCCCGTTGTGTAAACAAGAGGTATTGCGCAGCGCCGTGGTGGGCATGCACCACCCACTTTCCGTGTCAGGATCGCGTTCGCACAGATGTTGTGGATAGCAATCGCTTTGGTTTCGGCATGGCATCATGCAGCGTCCAATGCTGGGTGGACATGCAAGACCTTCTGCACACTCGATTTGTCCTGGAAAACATGGTTGTAATGCCGTGCGGCCTTGAGCTTCATCATCTGGACACAGGGGGCCGTCACAGGCTTGAGTGGGCGTATCGTCATCGACGGGTGTGTTGATTATTTCGGGCGTTGTGTTGGGATTTTTTTCGGGTTCAATGGGTGACGTGGGTATGGGGGCTTTAGGCTCTGGACTTTGAATCAAGTTTGTTTTTTCGGATGTGCGTTCAGACCCCTCGTTGCAGCAGGTCAAACATAAAGCAATCCATAAAATATGTTGTGCGCGAAGCATGCGGACCATGAATTTACTCCAATTCGTCGCACGTGATGGTATTGTTTTGTTTAAGGCAGTTTTTACCACAGAGAATGCGCGTTCCGTCGCTTAAACAGTGATGAGTGGCATTGCGTGCACATTTGGCCAAAGACCCATCGCGGATACAGTTGTAGCCACACAATGTGGTGTCTTGATGCGTGATGCACATGGGGGGTTCGGATCCATAACGTGAACGAATATCATCCAAAAGACTCGCGGTGGTGGTGGGGGTTTTCAATTCTTTTTGTGTGAGTGGGGAGTCGTTGGGTTCTTTGCTTTGTGCTTCGGCGAGCAACACAATTTTAAGTTGGGTATCATCGGCCGCATGGCGATGGATCCCGAGTGAATAGCCTTGACGATACATTTCCTCAATACTTGGATCATGCGCTTTACATTGTTTTTGAAAAATTGCATCGCGCATGGGGACGCCTTCGTTGGCATCCATTTGTCCAAGTGTGTAAGCACCATTTTCGTTGCAATACGTGTTGCGAAACGCTGTTTTGCTGTGTGCACATCCCCATGCACTTAGAAGTGCACACACGATGATCGTGCGCATGGCGGCTCCCCCCTCTTTTGGCGTGATATGCACGGGTTATCCTGCCGATAGGGAGACCGAGGCAAATTTAGGCGCCTTAGGTGATCTTTTGTGGAGCACTATTTTGTGAGATCAATAACTATGATTTCAAAAAAACTTACGCCTATGCTCGGAAATTCACAGTGTTTGGATGGGGGCGCCATGTTCGGCAATGCGCCAAAAGCGCTTTGGGAACGTTGGCACAAAACCGATGACCACAATCGTATTCCATTGGCATGCCGTGCATTGTTGGTCGAAGAAAAAGATCGCCGTCTTTTGTTTGAAACAGGGATCGGTGCATTTTTTGAACCCAAATTGCGCGAACGCTACGGTGTCGTTGAAGAAGAGCATGTGCTTTTGGCATCCCTTGCGAAGCACGGACTTTCACCTTCGGATATTGACGTGGTGGTTTTGTCGCATTTGCATTTTGATCATGCAGGTGGATTGCTCTCTCGTTATCAGCCAGGTGTGGCGCCTCATTTGGTGTTTGATAGAGCGACGTTTGTGGTGGGCGAAGATGCATTCGCACGCAGCCAAAATCCGCATCCGCGCGATCGCGCATCGTTTATCCCTGAACTTGCCAATCTACTTATGGAAAGCCGCCGATTGCATTTAACACATGAAGGTGTCGATGCGGTTTTGGGCGAAGACTACACGCTTCTTCGCAGTGATGGGCACACGCCTGGCATGCTGATGTCCGAAATCGCAACTCCAGAAGGGCCTGTGGTGTTTGCGGCAGATCTTATTCCCGGTCGTGCATGGGTGCATGTGCCGATCACCATGGGATATGACAGGTTCGCCGAAAAAGTGATTGACGAAAAACGTGAGCTTCTCGAACGTTTGGTTAATCAAAATGGGCGATTGTTTTTTACCCACGATCCTGAGGTGGCCATGGGACGTGTGGTGCGCGATGCCAAAGGAAATTTTGCGTGTGTTTGAGGAACTGACCTTACGCGATCACACATCACTAAATTGCATGGAGTAGCGTTTTCGCCATTGCGTGTGCAGGTTCCTCCCGCCTTCCACAAAAGCCACGTGACGCGCACGTTTGTTTGTATTGCTTGAATGCGTTGATTGCGTCACAACGCTTTTGTGGAGATGCGGTCCGGTCCGTTTACACTGCAATGGCGATGCAGCTTTTTTTATCAATCAAATGTCCGTCATTGCGAACCCGAGTCATCGAGGGTGAAGCAACCCAGCTTTTGGCTATGGATTTCAGGCTCTCTGGGTTGCTTTGCCCACGAGGCGTGGACTCGCAATGACGAACATTTTTTGTCGAGAAGCGTTGTGACGTGTGCTCTACCTCCACTTCGCGGTAGCGAGGGGGAGGTCGGCACGAAGTGCCGGGTGGGGGTCAGTGATGATCTTAAAATTTATCCAAGGCGTTCGTTGACGCTCAACGTGATTGTGGGATAAGCTTAATCGCTTATGCTCTCTCGTTTCCGTGGCATATCCACGCGCACCGCGTGGCTTTGTATGGCGCTCTATCTGGGGGCCTTGACGCACGGGATTGTGATCCAGCACAGCCGTTGTGTTGAGCACGGCGATATTGTTCATACAGGGGATGTCCATCACGTAACGCATACCAACACGCAGCACGCATTGCTCCCAGATGCATCCGATCCTGAACACGATGAACATTGTGCACTTGCGGTTCTCTTAAGAAATGCTTTCATAGGATCGTCAGCAAGTAATGTCATGTTGTCGGGGATCTACGCGACAGCGGGCCCTCTCATTGTACAGTCTGAACGTGTACAAATTCCTATTACCCTTCTTGCACCCAAAAATTCGCCACCCGTCTGATTTGTCCTTTTTTATAAAACAAAAAATCAAATCATAAAAACGCACGGTATAGATCCGTTCGCGCAAGGACGATACTGCGATGTCTCCACAAGGATTATTAGGGGTTTCTCCATTACGCCAAGCCACGGTGCATATGCACCGTCATGGCAATCACGCCCACGTTCATCCAACGGGTGAAAGCACGCGTCCTTCCCGTAACACGGGACGTGCATGCAACTGCCCATTTGTTGATATCGATGAATTGGGTCAAGCAGGGAATGGTGCCCAAGGTGCGGATCACTTTGAGATCAAATGGCAGCCGCCGCATGGCAGTGCTGAAATTGGGATAGGGATTGCCCAAGGTGCTTTGGGCTGTGTTTCCATGTATTTTGGTGCACAAAATTTTCGTGCGGCGGGTGTCCACTTGCAGCGTTACAAAGCGGAAACGCGCGATGCGCACGAAAAATGGGATAGCGCCCACAGAGATTTGCAAGACAAACGTGCTCGGGATATCTCCGGCATTTCGCATCACGATCGGTATCTTGCTAGCAATGTAGCACGCAATGCAGCGGCGCATGAAGATATTTTAGAACGTGCGATTCATTTGCAACGATTTTCCCGTTGGGCTGCGGGGGCGCTGCCCTTTGTGACGGGTGCACTGATGATCGCAGGCATGTTTTTCCCGCCTCTTGCGGCAGCAGCGCTTGGATGCACAGCACTTTACTGCCTGTTGCATGTGATACGTTACGTGCGTACGGAAATTCCAGAACATCGTTTGCCGGATACCTCGGGTGAGGTGCGTGAAACCGATCGCGTGGCCTTAAACGGTCTCAAAGCGGTAGACGATATTCATCGGAAGCGATCGCGATATTTTGGGATCACCGCGGTAGCGTTTGGCGTAGGTGGAACGGGGGCATGCATTGCCGTGGGCGGTATGATTGCTGCTCTGACCATGGCATCGCCGGGTGGCGTTGCCACGGTATTGGTGGTGGGGGCTGTCATTGCGGCGGCGGGACTCCTTGTGACGGTGTACACCAATAACAGCCGTGTTCTCAAAGATGCAGGCACGCGAACCGATCAAGGATTTGGTCTTGAACGAGAAAACATGGGTAGTTCGGCATCCATTCGTCGTGCCATTGGTTATTGGCAGGATGAGGAAGAACGTTGTCAACAACTCAAACGAGAACTTCGTGCGGAAGGGCTCACATGGCAACAACGCGCGAAAAATCGTCTGTACGGCATTGCCCATGGTATTTCCCAGATAGTTCCGTTTGTGAATGGGTTCGCCCATCGTCGTCAACGGCATTTGGTGCGTCATGCCAACGATATGCTTGCAACGAAAATTATGGTGTACCTGCGTGATTCGGAACAGGCGCGATTGACGTATTTAACGGAGGAATACGCCGCCCAGATCCGTCAATTCAAGCGTGATGTTGGCCGCAATGCATCGGCCCATCACAATGAGGCGCGAGATCTTCGTGCGTTGAAAGAAAAATGTGATGTGGCGAATGCGCGTGTGCTTGCTTTGAATGCGCTCCCCAACAATACGACAGATATTGCACGTGCGTTGTGGGACACTCTGAGCGAACGTGGCGAGCATGGTTATCCCGTGGCGCAACTTCTTGAAAAATCAAAAATATTGGCGGCGGTGGGACGTTTGGGGCTTTTGCAGGAGGGTGAACATCATCGCGATACGTTTAATTTCGATCCGCTCCTTGTCATGGATAGCGAGGATCCACATACGATATTGAATCATTTTTTTCGCGCGGCGGCGATCCATCTCATGGATGGTTATCGTGCAGAAATCTCTTATCGAAAACTTGCCCATGTGGATCAATATCGGGCGCGCATACGATTGCGTGCGCAATGGCCTTTGCGCAGTGGGCAATGATTTTGGGCAAACTCAAAAATCGGGCTATGATGATTTGTGCGTTGGACGTTGATGTTGGTTTGGTTTCTTGCTGCCTGTGGATCGTCCACACTCGTGCTGCCTTCATCGCGAGGTACGTGTGAGGGAGATTGGCGTCCTTACTGCGATACGGGATTGACCCAACAGGCCTGTTGTCCTGGTGATGCAGCATGCAATCTTGCCGACAATTATCGCCCCTGCGGTGATGGTCTTTGTGTCACATCTCCCGCCGAATGTTCCAATCAAAGCATGGCAATTTGTGCAGGGGATTGGCGATCTATTTGTGTGGATGGTGAGCCACAAACCAAGTGTTGTACCGATGCGAATTGTACGGCGTCGGGTGCTTTTCGTATGTGCGCCGATGGTTCTTGTCGGCCGCTTGGCATGGACTGTCCTCATGAGCCTCCCACATGCGACGGTGAGCCCTTGGATGCATGCATCAAGGACAAGATCGTACCGTTGTGTTGTCCTTCCGATTGGCGCTGTATGCACCTTGAACCTTACATCAACTGTGGCGGGGGCCTGTGTGTGTCCGAAGGGCACATGTGTGCTCAGTAGCGATAGAGACCCGATAAGCAACACTTTTTTGAAGTTTGCCGATAATAAACCATCATGATTGGCATAGACTCAGTACAAGGGCGCCACGGTCGTGGCGGTGGTTGGACAGCAGCCGAGCGCCCCAAGAAAAAGAAAAAGCGTAAACATCGCGCCAAAGAAGTCACGCCACGCGAACATGGTACCGAGCAGCACGCCAAAGAAGTGATTGCATGTTTGGGTGGTCAGGACGAAACCGAAGGTGGACCTTCACAAACAGGCGAGCAATGGCTTGATCCGACACCCAATCTTCCAAAAAATGCCACAGCTGTGCGTGAGTGGAATGCGACAAAACCTTTTGAGCCCCTCAAGCATGCACCTATTTTAAATCGCAGTGCCGCCAATGCCACCAAATCAACCCGTTATGTGAATGTGGCCATGCCCGAAGGTCTTTGTGCAGCACTTATCGCTGCCACACCGGCCGCATAATTGATCCCCGATACCCCAAAATCGTATTTTCTCCTTGCAGCAGGCGTGTGCGCGGAATATTCTTCGGCCCTTCTTCACTGGGAGGCCTGGCGTGGCAAAATTGCTTATTATCGGTGCGGGTGGTGTGGGGAACGTGGCAACGCAGAAATGCGCAGCCATGGGCGTTTTTTCTTCGATCACATTGGCGTCGCGTACGCTCAGTAAATGCGATGAAATCGCCGAGCGATGCAAAAGCCGACATGGCGTGACGGTGAAAACCGCAAAGGTTGATGCCGACAATGTCCCCGAACTTGTGAAATTGATCAAAACGACCGAATCCGACATCGTGCTTAATTTGGCGTTGCCATACCAAGATCTCACCATCATGGATGCATGCCTTGAAGCGGGTGTGCATTACATCGATACCGCCAATTACGAGCCGCAAGACGAAGCCAAGTTTGAATACAAGTGGCAGTGGGCCTATCGCGAACGTTTTGAAAAAGCAGGACTTACGGCACTTTTAGGCTGTGGTTTTGATCCCGGTGTGACGAATATTTACTGCGCGCACATGGGCAAGCACGCATTCGATACCATTCGCAATGTGGATATCGTTGACTGCAACGGTGGCAGCCACGGCAAAGCATTTGCCACCAATTTTAATCCCGAAATCAACATCCGGGAAATTACGGCCAATGGTCGTTATTGGGAAGATGGCACGTGGCGCACCACCAAGCCGTTGAGTGTCTCGCAAACCTTTGATTTCCCAGGCGTGGGTGAGCGCAAAATGTTTCTCTTGTATCATGAGGAACTTGAGTCGCTCTGCCAAAATATCAAAGGCCTTAAGCGCATTCGTTTTTGGATGACGTTTGGCGAAACCTATTTGAAATATCTCGACGTTTTGCAAACCGTGGGTATGACGCGCATCGATCCTGTCAAAGTGGGTGATGTGGAAGTGGTGCCCATTAAATTGCTCAAAGAGATTTTGCCAGAGCCCTCATCGCTCGCCAAAAATTACACAGGCAAAACATGCATCGGTTGTGTGGTTGAAGGCGAAAAAGACGGCAAATTCAAACGCCAGTTTATTTACAACGTTTGTGATCATGCCGAATGTTACACCGAAACCGAAGGCCAAGGGATCTCGTACACCACAGGTGTTCCCGCGGCTTTGACAGCCAAACTTTTGGCTGAAGGTGTTTGGAAAAAACCCGGTGTGCACAACATCGAAACTTTAAATCCTGATCCGTTTCTTGCGGAGATTGGACAATGGGGTCTCCCATGGCAGATCGTGGACTTAGAGCATTCGGTGGCTTAACGCGCGAATTTCTCACGTGTGATGCAATTCCAAGCCCAGCGTTTGTGGTCAACGAGGTTGCACTTCGGCGCAATCTCTCTGTGCTGCGCGGGGTGATGGACCGATCGGGATGTCGCATCATCCAAGCGCTCAAAGGTTTCTCCATGTGGAGTACCTTTCCTATTGCGCGCCAGTATTTGGTGGGTGCTGCGGCAAGCTCGCTCAATGAAGCCAAACTTGCAGCAGAATTTGGCGGTGAGGTGCACACCTATGCACCGGCTTATCTCGAACATGAATTTGATGAGATCTGTGCGTTGTCCCATCATGTTGTCTTTAATTCGGTCGGTGAATTTAAACGATTTGCCGATCGTGCCGTTGGAAAAACGCAGCTTGGTTTGCGCGTCAATCCGCAACATTCTGAAGGTCACACAGCATTGTACGATCCATGCAGTCCAGGATCGCGATTGGGCGCTATTGAAGCCCATGTGCGGCCTGCATGGGATGCGGGCGAACTTGCGGGCATGACCGGTTTGCACATGCATACGTTGTGCGAACAAAACAGCGATGCCTTGGAACGCACGGTGGTGGCTTTGCGCACGCGCTTTGGTGATATTTTACGCGAGATGGATTGGATCAATTTGGGAGGTGGACATCACATCACCCGAGAAGATTACGATGAGGCCCGTTTGGAACGTGTGATCAAAGGCCTGCAAGATGATTATGGCCTGGTTGTGTATCTTGAACCCGGTGAAGCGGTTGCGCTTAACACAGGTGTCTTGGTGTCGACTGTGCTTGATGTGATTGAGGGTGAGCCAGACATCGCGATGCTTGATACCAGTGCTACGGCTCATATGCCTGATGTGCTTGAAATGCCGTATCGTCCCCAGCTTTTGGATGCAGGCGAGCCGGGTGAAAAAACGTTTACGTACAAACTGGGTGGCCTTACCTGTTTGGCAGGGGATTTTGTGGGCTCGTGGAGTTTTGATACACCCCTTAAACGTGGCGACCGTTTGATCTTTGGCGATATGGCCCATTACACCATGGTCAAAACATCGACGTTCAATGGTGTAAATTTACCGTCCATTGTGCTCGCCAACAGCGACACGGGTGATATTCGTGTGGTGCGGACGTTTGGGTATGACGATTTCAAGAATCGTTTGAGTTAGTAATAAATATTCACCTCATAAGATTAAACCCGTCATGACAAATCCTATCGGTATTGCTATTCTTCACGCATGGCAAATAGCATAACAAGTTTCTTTCAGCGCATCACACATCGTACTTCGGACCGTGAAACTGAAAGAGATCCGATCGTCCGCATACCGCTGCTTTCGATTGGTCATGAGGTTTCGTACGCAGCCCTCGCCAGCTCATCCCCACAACCTGTTGCGCCATCGCCTCTGCCACCGACACCCACGTCAGTGCGGAATGTACGGCACGCTAAAATCAAAATCGAAGTAAATAACGTGCTTACGGGTGAATACACATGGGTGCGCTCCGCCAATGGCCAAGAAGTCGCGCGTTTCAAAAATCCCGGAGTTTGCTACGCCGGAGAATTCAACAGCGATGGGCAATTTCAGGGATTCGGTTCATTGCAAGTTCCCTCTCGCTCTGGACAAGCATGGAAATATACCGGTGAATTCGAAAATGGAAAATTCCACGTTCAGGGAATATTTGCCTGGGAAAGCGGCGACAGATACGAAGGTTCGTTTGAAAACGGACAATTCCACGGTCCGGGAATATTTGCCTGGAAAAGCGGCGACAGATACGAAGGTTCGTTTGAAAAGGGACAATTCCACGGTCAGGGAATATTTACCCGCAAAAATGGCGACAGATACGAAGGTTCGTTTGAAAAGGGACAATTCCACGGTCAGGGAATGTTTACCGACAAAAACGGCAGTAAAGCCGAAGGTCGTTTCGAAAACGGACAATTCAAAAACGGTAGAATGAACTACGCGAATGGCACCACATACGAAGGTTCATTTGATGAAAAGGGACAAATCCAAAACGGTAAAATGAACTACGCGAATGGTAGAACATACGAAGGTTCATTTGATGAAAAGGAACAATTCCAAAACGGTAAAATGAACTACGCGAATGGCATCACATACGAAGGTTCATTCGAAAACAAACAGCGCCACGGCCAAGGGACATTCACCTTTGCGAATGGCGACGTTTTCATTGGACGTTTTGTTGATGACAAACGTCGCAATGGAATGATGACGTTCAATAAAAACGACGTCTGGATAAGTTACACAGGGGAATTCGGCGTGGATCCTCAATCTGTTGACGGATCGACGACATTCCACGGCCAAGGCACGCTCACCTTCAAGGACGGTCGCATTCAAGAAGGTAAATTTGAGTATGGAACGTTCATTGATTAGGAACTGATTGCTGATTGGGGACATGATTGGGGACATTCCAGAATTACGCGTCAAAAGTGCTTTTTCTGGCACTGTTTTTGCTCGGCTTCTTTTTGTGGTAAGAATTCACGGTAAATGATAGCAAAAATAATGCCAGAAAAAGCACTTTTGACGCGTAATTCTGGAATGTCCCCACGCATCGCGCTTCTCTTCTTCGCTCTATTATTGCCGACGCTGGCCCATGCAGATGAAACGGCAGTGGATTGTGTTGACGACGTAGCACCTGCGATATCTCCACCTCCCGCAACAAAATTTGAACGCTTCATGCTATCGTTAAAAAATACGGTTAGTGAACACGGTTACGCAGTGGGGATCGCAGGCGGTATGGCATATACCCACGGTGATTTTTCGCCAGCGATGCCCGTGTCGGGGACGATTACCGTGAATGCAGGTTACGCGCTTAAATTGCCACTTACGATTGAAGCGGTGACAGGGCTTGATGTTTTTACACAGGCAAGTCGTGCAGGCACAGCGGGGTCGCTTGGGACATCGCAAACCTTGTGGGCCATCCCATTTCGTTTTGGGATACGTTACGAGCCGCGTATTGGACAATGGGTGCCCATGGTGGCCGTGCGTGCTGGGGCGAGTTTACTGCGGACATCGTTGCATTATGATCAGGGCGAAACAGTGAATGGCTGGCTGCCTTCTATTTCGGGTGATGTGGGCGTTGGCATTGGATATCTGTGGCACGATGTGGTGGTGGGCCTTGGTGCATGGTACGTGTTGCATGCGCCTGTGCAAACGAATGTTATCGGCAATGTTCTTGCGGTGTTAGAAATTCGGTACCGGTCGGTAAGGTAGGGCGGTCCGCGAACCGCCCTAAGCTGCAGCGGCTGTTTGTGGTGCAGTGTATCGTGAGCTTGTAAGTTGCATGCGGCGTTTGCGAAGTTTTCGGAGCTCTGCCCGCGTTACATTTTCTTTAAGATGTCTAAAAAATACACCACCGACAGTGCGACGGCGTTCGCCAAAGGTCATGCCGCCTTGGGCTTCAATGGCAAAAGCTTCCGCGAGAAGGTTTTGGACACGCATGACACCCAACACTTCGAGTGCACTGTAAATGGTGTCCAAGGGCTTTGCGTCGGCCTCACCCAATTGTTCTGCAATCATCATTGTAACGCTACGAAGGGCTTCGCTCATGTGTGCAGGAATTGCACATGTAATAAAATATGGCAATATGTATTGATAGGTAGGGGCGAATGGCGCAGCAAGCGGTGCCCCTACGAATGTGGCAGCGTCACGCCGCGCTGACCTTGGTATTTTCCACCGCGATCAGCATAAGACGTTTCACATACATCTTCGGCTGCGAGGAAAATAAATTGGGCCACGCCTTCGTACGCGTAAATTTTTGCGGGGAGGGGTGTTGTGTTGGAAAATTCAAGGGTCACGTGGCCTTCCCACTC
>SXGR01073064.1_pt1 | contig 38274 bp, 32 predicted proteins | sample 3174711 | NCBI WGS metagenome assembly SXGR01 (sample SAMN11356860, study PRJNA531348) | freshwater metagenome | isolation source: freshwater sample F1-60 | place: China: Fuxian Lake, Yuxi | collected 2017-12-25
CGAGTACTTCATGCCGTCGGTGCCCATCGAGAGGCCATCCGAGACGGTGATGGTATTGAAGATCGAGGCCTTGCCGCCGGCGCCGTTCACGCCCTCGGCGGCATGGCGCGCCAGGACGTCGATGTGCACGTTGCACGGCGTCACCTGGCTCCAGGTCGAGCACACGCCAACCTGTGACTTCTGAAAGTCGGCCCGCGTAAAACCCACGGCGTGCAGCATGGCGCGGCCAGGCGCGCGTTCGGGACCATCAAGCACCAGCGAGGAATGCGGACGTCTGCTCATCGCGCTGGATCATACAACCACGTCCCCTTCGTGTTCTGCGTGTTTGCACTAAGCTGACCCGGTGGACTCCGTAAGGCTCGATGTCTGGCTTGACGTCGCGTGCGTGTTCAAGACCCGCTCTGAGGCGCAGAAAGCGTGCAAGCTGGGCAAGGTCAGCGTCAACGGCCAGCTCGCCAAGGCGCATCGCGACCTCAAGGCCGGCGACCGGTTGATCATCCAGCGGCCGATGGGTCGCAAGCAGTTACTGACCGTGCTCGGCGTCGCCGACCGCAGTGTTTCGCGGGCCGAAGCCCGGCTGTTGTACGACGACACCTCGCCCAAACCGACGCTCGAAGAGCTCGAGCTGCGCAAGCTCGAGCGTATCTACCGGGCCGCCGCCACGCCGCCGACCCGGCCCGACCGTGACCAGCGCCGCACGCTGCGGAGGTTGAAGCGGGGGGAGTAAGATGAGGGTGTGCCATTACGCTTTGTGATCCTTCTCCTGGCCGGTGTCCTGTTTTTCTTCCTGCCCTTTACCGTCGACTTCCTGACCGATTGGATGTGGTTCGGTGAGGTGGGCTACCGGGATGTCTACTCCACTGAGATCACCGCGCGCGCCACGCTGGCCGTGGCCGTGTTCGTGGTCGCCGCCGCCTGGTTGACCTTTCATATGCGGATGGCGCTCGCCGCCCTCTCGCCGGCACCGATCACCTTCACGACCCGCGAGGGATTCACCGTCGCGCTGCCGACTCGCGATCAGCTGCGCCCCCTCGTTATGATCGCGGTGGTCGTCGCCGCGTTTCTCGTAGCGTCGTTCGCCTCCAGCCAATGGATGACGGTGCTCAATTGGTGGCACCAGTCGCCGTTCGGCAAGGTTGACCCATTACTCGGACACGATGCCAGTCTGTATATCTTCACGCTGCCCGCCCTGGAATTGGCCCGCGGCCTGGTGGTGGGCCTGGTGATGCTCGCCGCCGCAGGCTCCGCCGCGCTGTATGTGGCGGCCGGCCAGATGGCGCTGACACCGTTCGGCGTGACCGTTCAGGATCGCGCACGGCGCCATCTCACGTGGCTGGCCGCGGTGTTTTTTCTCACGCTGGCCGTGGGCGCGTGGCTCAGCCGTCTCAACGAAATCGTGGCGCCGTCGGGCATCATTCAGGGTGCCAGCTACGCCGATGTCCATGCGCGTATGCCCGCAGCGCTCGTCCTCATGGTCGCGGCGGTGGTCGCCGCCGGCCTGACCGCGGCCGCGGCCACCAGCGGTTCGAATCGGCTCTTGATTGCCGGCGCGGCGCTCTATGTTCTGACGATGCTCGGCGGCGAAGGCTACGCGACCATGCTCCAGCGATTCGCCGTGACGCCGAACGAGCAGGTACGCGAGACGCCGTTCATCGAGTACAACATCGCCGCCACGCGGGAGGCGTTCGCCCTGGACCAGGTCGAAGAGCGCGAGCTGCCGGGCGAAGGCACGCTGACGCGGGCCGATCTCGAGGCCAACCGCGGCACGCTCGACAACGTCCGCCTGTGGGACCACCAGCCGCTGCTCGACACCTTCGGGCAGATCCAGGAGATCCGCGCCTACTACGACTTCGTCTCGGTCGACAACGACCGCTACATGATCAACGGCAAGAACCGGCAGGTCATGCTCTCGGTCCGTGAGCTCAACCCGGCCGCGCTGCCCAACCGGACGTGGATCAACGAGCGCCTGGTCTTCACCCACGGCTACGGTCTGACGCTCGGGCCGGTCAACGAGGTGACGAGCGAGGGTTTGCCGGTGCTGTTCGTCCGCGACTTGCCGCCGGTCACCACCGTCGACATCGAGATCACCGAGCCCAGCATTTATTACGGCGAGCTGGCTGGCGACTACGTGATCGTGCGCAGCAAGGCGCAGGAATTCCACTATCCGAAGGGCGAAGACAACGTCTACGCGGAGTACAACGGCACTGGCGGTGTGCCGGTCGGCTCGCTCTGGAACAAGCTGCTGTTCGCGGCCCGGTTCCGGTCCTATCAGATTCTGTTGAGCGACGACATCACGGCCGAGAGCCGGCTGATGTTCGACCGCCAGATTCGCCGGCGGGTCTCGAAGATCGCGCCGTTCCTGGTCTTCGACGAGGATCCGTACCCGGTCGTCAACGACGGCCGCATTTTCTGGATTCAGGACGCCTACACGGCGACCGACCGCTACCCGTATGCCACCGCTGCCGGTGGTGTGAACTACATCCGCAACTCGGTCAAGGTTGTGATCGACGCGTACCATGGCTCGGTCGACTTCTACGCCGCCGAACCGGACGATCCGATCGCGCAGACGCTGTCGCGGATCTTCCCGACCCTGCTAAAGCCGCTCAGCGACATGCCGGCGGGTTTGCGCAGCCACGTCCGTTACCCGGAAGGCATCTTCCAGATTCAATCGTCGGTCTATGCGACCTACCACATGACTAACCCGGCGGTGTTCTACAACAAGGAAGACCAATGGGAAGCGCCGGCGGTTGACAGCAGCGGTGAGACCCGCCGCATGGAGCCGTACTACGCCATGATGAAGCTGCCGGGCGAGCAGGATGCCGAGTTCATCCAGATGCTGCCGTTCACGCCGCGCCGGCGCGACAACCTGGCATCGTGGATGGTGGCTCGCAGCGACGGCGAGCATTACGGCAAGCTGCAGGTGTTCCAGTTCCCCAAGCAGACCCTGGTCTTCGGTCCGCAGCAGGTGGTGGCCCGGATCAACCAGGATCAGGTAATCTCGCCGCAGATCACGCTGTGGAACCAGCAGGGCTCACAGGTCATCCAAGGCACCTTGATGGTAATTCCGATTGAGCAGTCGCTGATCTACGTGCGGCCGCTGTACCTGCGCGCGCAAGCCGGGCGCATTCCGGAACTGACCCGCGTGATCGTCGCCTACCAGAACCGGATTGTCATGGAGCGGACGCTGGATGAAGCGATCGCGCGGCTGTTCGGTGAGAGCGATCGGACCGGCCGGCCGGCCGCGGCGCCGGCCGTGAGTACCCCGGCGCTCGCGGGTGCGGCCCCCTCGGCGGCGACGCCGGCGGCATCGCCCGAGTGGGAGCGCATGGCCGGCGAGTCACGCGCGGCGTACCAACGGGCGCTCGATGCGCAACGCGCCGGTGACTGGTCGAAATACGGCGAGGAGATCAAGCGGCTCGGCGAATTGCTCGAGCGGATGAAGCAGCCGCGATAAGGGTGCGTCAGCTGCCTCTGGTGCGACACGGTCAGCCTCCGCAACGCGTCAAGCGACCGCAACCGAGCCAACTATCCCTGCACCTTAGGCACTATGATCAGGCCGTGCCGGTTCTCGACGCTCACCAGCGCCCCTTGCGCAACCTGCGCCTGTCGGTCACGGATCGCTGCAACCTGCGGTGCCAGTACTGCATGCCCGAGGCGGACTACCTCTGGCTGCCACGCGAGGACATCCTGCAGTTCGAGGAGATCGACCGGCTGGTCGAGCAATTCCTGATTCTCGGCGTGGACAAGGTCCGCCTGACCGGCGGCGAGCCGCTGTTGCGTCGCGACCTGCCCGAACTGGTGGCGCGACTCGGCAGGAAACCCGGGATCAAAGACTTCGCGATGACCACCAACGCGGTCTTGCTGGCCCGGTCGGCGGCCGACCTGCAGGCGGCTGGACTACACCGCCTGACCATCAGCCTCGACACCTTGCAGCGCGATCGGTTCATCAAGCTGACGCGGTTCGACGAATTGTCGCGCGTGCTCGCCGGCATCGATGCCGCCGTCGACGCGTTCCCCAACTTCAAGATCGACACCGTGATGATCCGCGGCGTGAATGACGATGAACTGATTCCGCTACTTGAGTTCGCGCGCGAGCGGCGCGCCGAGATCCGCTTCATCGAATACATGGACGTTGGTGGCGCCACGACCTGGTCGATGAACCAGGTCTACTCGCGGCCCGACATGCTGGCCGCCATCGCCGCGCACTTCGGTCCGGTCGAGCCTGTTCGCGAGTCGTCTTCGGCACCGGCAGAACGCTATCGGTTGACCGACGGCACCGTCTTCGGCATCATCGCCTCAACCACCGAACCGTTCTGCAAGTCGTGCGATCGCAGCCGTCTGACCGCCGACGGGCTCTGGTATCTGTGCTTGTATGGTGCGCGGGGGATGGACTTGCGCGGGCCGCTGCGCGGCGGCGTCAGCGACGAGGCCTTGCGCGACCTCGTCACCAGCGTGTGGCGCACGCGCACGGATCGCGGTGCCGAAGCGCGCTTGTCCCAGCGCGAACGCTCACCGCTGATTCCGGTGAGCACCCTGCGTAGGGATCCCCACCTGGAAATGCACACGCGTGGAGGGTAGCCGCGAAGGGCTCAGCCCCTAGCAGTGCGCTTCGAAGGCCTTCTGCAGTTCAGCCGCGATCATGTCCGACGAGCGGGTCTCGATGTCTTTGCGTTCCATCAAATAAACCAACTTGCCGTCCTTCATTAATCCAATTGACGGCGATGACGGCGGGTACGGCGCGAAGTGCGCGCGGGCGGCTTCGGTCGCTTCCACATCCGCACCAGCAAACACCGTCGTCAGGTGCTCGGGGCGCTTGCCTTGGCGCAACGCCAGCGCAATGCCGGGGCGGGCTTTGCCCGCGGCGCAGCCGCACACCGAGTTCACGACGAGCAGCGTCGTGCCGGCCTGCTGGACCGCGGCCTCGACCGCGCCGGGCGTCTTGAGATCTTCGAAGCCCAGCTGGGCTAACTCTGCGCGCATGGGCGCGATAAACGGCTCCGGATAGCGTTGAACGATCATGTGTCTTGAATCCTCTTCAAACAAATCGGCGTCCTACTGGTGATTCCGCTACCTGCTATTGTAACTGCAATGGTTCCCGCCGAGCGCATTTCCACCCTCAACCGCGCGCCCGTTCGCATGGACGGCGACTACGTGTTGTACTGGATGATCGCCGCTCGCCGCTCCCGCTACAACTTCGGGCTGCAGCGCGCCGTCGAACACGCCATCCAGCTCGGCAAGCCCCTGGTCGTGCTCGAAGCGTTACGCGCCGGACACCGCTGGGCTTCGTCCCGCTTTCACCAGTTCGTTATTGATGGGATGCGCGACAACGCGCGGGGTTTTCAGCACGCCGGCGTTCGCTACCATCCCTACCTCGAGTACGCCGACGGTGAGGGCCGCGGGCTGCTGGTCGCGCTGGCCGCGAATGCCGCCGTCGTCGTCACTGACGACTACCCCGCTTTTTTTCTTCCCGCCATGGTCACAGCGGCTGCCAGCCAGTTGCCGGTGGTACTAGAGGCGGTCGATTCCAATGGTCTGCTGCCGATGCGCGGCGCAGCCAAGGTCCATGCCACGGCGTACTCGTTCCGGCGGATGCTGCAGGAGGCTCTGCCGCGGCACTTGCCGCAACGGCCGCTCGAGGATCCTCTCGCGCCACTCACCGGACCCCCGCCGGTTCTGCCAGCGGGCCTGTCGACACGATGGCCCGATGCGATCGCCTGGCTTGACGGGGGCGGCACGCTCTCAGGACTGGCCATCGATCACCGGGTCACGCCGGTTGACATGCGCGGCGGCGAGACGGCCGCGCGGGCGGCCCTTCACGCCTTCGTCGCAAACGGCCTGCCCGCCTACGGCGCCAGCCGCAATCATCCCGACCACGATGCCTCGAGCGGACTATCGCCGTATCTGCATTGGGGCCACCTGTCACCGCACGAGGCGTTTGCCGCCGTGATGTCGCGCGAGGGATGGCTCGGCGATACGCCTCGGCGCGCCACTGGCGCGCGCGAGGGCTGGTGGGGCATTAGCGCCGACGCCGAGGCGTTTCTCGATCAGTTGATCACGTGGCGTGAACTCGGCTTCAACTTCACCGCCAACCGCACCGACTACGACTGCTTTGAGTCACTACCGCCGTGGGCGCTCGCGACACTGGAAGCCCACGAGAACGACGAGCGCGAGTGGGTCTATGACTTGCCTACGCTCGAGCACGCTCGCACCCACGACCCGCTGTGGAATGCCGCCCAGCGGCAACTGGTGAGCGAAGGGCGCATGCACAACTATCTGCGCATGCTGTGGGGCAAGAAGATCCTGCAGTGGTCGGCGACGCCGCGCGAGGCGCTGGCGGCGATGATCGAGCTGAACAACAAGTACGCACTTGATGGCCGCGACCCCAACTCCTACAGCGGCATCTTCTGGGTCCTCGGGCGCTACGACCGTCCGTGGTTTCCGGAGCGGCCGATCTACGGCGTGGTGCGCTACATGACGTCAGAGAACGCCGCCCGCAAGCTACGGCTGCGCGAGTATCTGGCGCGCTATGGAGATCCGAATACAGGAGCTAAGCAGATAAAGCGAACTTTATTCTCCTGATCTCTTGAACTCCTGGTTATCCAAGCAGGTTCTTGATGGAGTTCCCAGGGTTTAGTGGAGACCCTGTTCTCGCGTCCTGTGAACGGTTTCGAACTGGTCAGGACTCACGCCTGGTCGCCATCCGAAGCAACACTGACCGCTGTCACCCGACTTCTTCAGCATGGCGCCGACGACGGTCCGAGACACCGGCTCATCATCCGCGACCATGACCCGCAACAAAGGCATGGCCGAGTGTTATCATCCGCGCCATGCGAACCGTTGCTGCCCTGTCGTGGTGCCTCATCCTTGTCCTTTTGACCGCCGGCTCGGCCTCGGCGCAGGTCACGGCGTTTGTTGGTGGCCGGCTGATCGACGGCACTGGCCGCGTCATCGAGAACGGCACCCTGGTCATCGACGGCGGCCGCATCGTCGCCGCCGGACCGGCCTCGACTGCGGTACCGGCGGGAGCGACCCGCGTGGACGTCAAGGGTAAAACCCTGTTACCCGGCCTGGTGAACGCGCATGGCCATGTCGCCGCGACGGCGGGACTGCGTTCTGATCCCGCCTCGTATACGCGTGACAACCTCACGCGGCAGTTGAAGACCTATGCACAGTACGGCATAACCACGGTGTTCAGCCTTGGCGACGACCAGGCGCTGGGCTTTGAGATGCGGAACGAGCAGGCCGGCGGCCCACTCGATCGGGCCAGAATTTTTGTTGCCGGCGCGGTCATTACCGGCAGCACCGCCGAAGAGGCCAGGGCCATGGCGGCCAAGGTCGCGGACATGAAGCCGGACCTGTTGAAGATTCGCGTCGACGACAACCTGGGCTCCAGTCGAAAAATGCCGGAGCCCGCCTGGCGCGCCGTGATCGACGAGGCGCACAGACGGAACTTGAAGGTCGCGGTCCACATCTACTTGCTGGCCGACGCAAAGGCCACGCTCGATGGCGGCGCGGACTTCATTGCCCACAGCGTGCGCGATGTGCCGGTCGACGAAGGGTTGATCGCGGCGCTGAAGAGCCGCGACGTGTGTTACTCGCCCACCCTCACGCGCGAGATCTCAACCTTCATCTACGACGCGACGCCGACCTGGATTGACGACCCGTTCTTCGTCAAGGGCGTCACGCCCGACATCATCACGCAGCTTAAGGATCCCAAGCGCCAGGAGCAGATCCGGAACGGCGCGGGCTGGAAGGCCGGGCAGCAATACAAGGCCGGCCTCGAAGTAGCGAAGCGCAATCTCAAAACCCTGGCGGATCGCGGTGTGCGCATCGCGTTCGGGACCGACACGGGGCCACCGGCCCGCTTCCAGGGGTTCTTCGAGCACCTGGAGCTCGAGATGATGGTCGAGGCTGGGCTGACGCCGATGCAGGCGCTAGTGTCGGCCACCGGCGATGCTGCGCGCTGCCATCAGCGCGCCGGGCAGTTGGGCACGCTGGCGCCGGGCGCGGCCGCCGACGTATTGATCCTCGGTGCCAACCCGCTCGACAACATCCGCAACACCCGGAGCATCGAGCAGGTGTGGATCAACGGTCGGAAAACGTTCTAAGAGCTCGATAATCTGCGGCTGTATTAAATCTGCGGCTGTCCGTCTGCGACTTAGCGTGGATTCCTGGCGGGGCCGTACACCGGCCGGCCCGGCCGCGCGCTCGTAAGGCCCTTGGGCTCAGCGCATCGACATCCGCGGTGTCCGTGGTCCAGTACGCTGGAGAGCCGCCTTCACCGATGATCTCGGTCGTGATGCCCTGGCGCAGGCGACTCTCGCCATTGCCATCGGCTAGCAGGGTGGTGTCCGACTGGCCCTGCACGTCGATAAAGCCGGGAGCCACCGTTAGACCGCTCGCATCGATCACGCGCCCGGCTTGGCCGGCCGACAGGTCGCCCACCGCGACAATGCGGTCGCCGCTGATGGCGACGTCCCCGCGGGTGGCTGCACCGCCGCTCCCGTCGACCACGGTCCCGCCGCGAATGACCAGATCGTAGCGGGCGGGCTCGGTGCAGCCCGCCGTGGTGCTGACACACAGACCGGCCAGGATCGGAATCAAGCGATCGCGGAGCAAGCTCATTGCGGGCAACTATAATCACTTCATCATCCCAGCCCAAGCCACGGTCAGCGCGTACGTGCCGAATGGTCCGGCTGAAGGTGGACCAACCGTCCGCGGGCTGTTCACGGCTGATGAGTATCGGGCGGTTCGTGCCTTCTTCGCGGCGCGACCGCACCTGTCGCCGACACCGCTCCTCGACCTGCCCGGCCTGGCCCGCAGACTCGGCCTGGGTCGGGTCATGATCAAGGACGAGACCGGCCGATTTGGACTGAACGCCTTCAAGCTGCTCGGTGGCCGGTTCGCCATGGAGACCCTCGCCGCCGAGGGCGCCCTGCCGCCCGGACACACGGTCGTCTGCGCCAGCGAAGGTAATCATGGCCGCGCCGTCGCTCGCGCGGCGCGCGAGGCCGGCTGCCAGGCCCGGGTCTACATGGCCGCCGACGCCGCGCCGGCGCGGGTGGACGCCATTGTCGGCGAAGGCGCGACCGTCGTGCGGGTGGATGGTTCCTATGACGATGCGGTCCGCCGACTGAGCACGGATGCGGCCGCTCACGGTTGGACCATCGTGTCAGACACTTCGTGGGACGGCTACGAGCGCATTCCGCGACTGATCATGTTGGGCTACACCCACATGATGGATGAAATCGTGGCGGCACTGAAATCTGAGCCATTTGTGTCATCTACGGCGCCGGATGATCACGCGTCATCGGCCTTCGATTCTGTGATCGTGCAGGGTGGCGTCGGTGGATTGCTGTGCGGCATCGCCAGTTGGTGTGCGTTTCACGTGCCAACCAGCGTTGTGGTGTCGGTCGAACCGACCACCGCCGCCTGCCTGCAAGCGTCGGCACGTGCCGGACGGCCCACCGCCGTCGGCGGCCCGCTCGCCACGACGATGGCCGGCCTGCGCAATCGCGAGGTGTCGCCCCTGGCGTTTCAATCCCTGCGCTCGACAGTGGCGGCGTACCTGGCCATTGATGATGTCTGGGCGAACGACGCGATGCGGACGTTGGCCGACCCGGCCGAGGGCGATCCCATGCTCGCGGCCGGCGCCTCTGGAGCCGCGGCGCTCGGTGGCTTGCTCGCCGTCTGCGGCGACCCGGCGATGCAGCAGGTCCGCGAGCGGCTGAGTCTCGGGGCCACCTCGCGCGTACTCGTGCTGGTCAGCGAAGGTGTGACCGAACCGGCGCTATGGACCGAGGTCACCGGAAAGCCTGTCGGCCATAGCGCCGAGCGCGGCTAATCCCGACTTGCTGGTGTGGAAGCCGTCGATTCTGAGTCGCTACTACTCAACAAAATTGCTGAAGTCGGACCAGGCAAAACGATCGCTCGTAATGCCGGCTTTGGTCCGGCTAACCAACTTCGCCGAGGGGTCGGAAGCCCTTGAGAATCTCGTCGACGATGAACACGTCGGTGAGCAGGGCGCGCACATGAATCGATGCGTTCACGTTGTCGACCATTTGTGAGCTGATGCCTGGCTGTCCGAGCAGCAGGCGCAGGGCGGCCTGGGTGGCCGCCGCGTCTCGTGCCAGGGTTTCCAAGAAGGTGTCGAGCGCGTCGACCGGTCCCACACCGACAGCTTTGCCGCACTCACGATAGGTGCCCGCCAGGTCGGTGAGCGCCGCCTCAAATCGCTGGAGGTGATCGCGGAGCTGCCCGCTATTGGCAGCCCCTTGATCGGTGTGCAGACCCTGAGCCGCGTAGCCCAGCATCAGTTCGTAACCCGCCTCGATGGCTTCAGCTCGTCGAGCCAGTTCTTCTCGGGCCGCCTCTGGGGTCACTTGTCGGCGACCCAGCGGTCAGGGTCGTGATGCTCAAGGTATTCACGGCGCGTCACGGTGCCGAAGATCATCGCCTTGGTGACCCACAGCTTTTCGGGTCGCAGCGCGAAGTAGATGTGCGCGATGACCAGGCCGACGAAACCGACACCCATGAGGCCGTGCACCACATACGTAATGCCCCAGGTCGCGTCCGTCAGTATGTACGGGTTGCGTTCGACGAGGCCGGTGCGGACACGCCACATCATCAGGATACCGGTGGCGATGACCGCCAGACCCGCGACCAGCACCGCCAGGTGATAGAGGCGGTTGCCGAGCGGATACTTGCCCGGCTTCGGCGCGCCTGGTGTCTCCTGGCCCAAGTCGCGCATCATCTCGGCCTTGAACTCCGGGATGTCCTTCGGGCCGATCCAGATCGACCAGAAGTCCAGCACGAAGGTGGCGTGCACGATATGGAACATGACCGAGGCCGTCAGCAGGATGCCGGCCATCCAGTGCCAATAGACCCACGCGAACTTCACGCCGACGATCGGCAGGAAGGCCGTGACCAGCAACGTGAGCATGCTGAATGCCATCACCCAGTGGAACATCCGCGCCACGAAACCGTGACGGGTGATATTAGCCGGGAGTCCCTTGCGCGCAGCCTCCAGGCGATCCACTTCCGACGAGTCGCGCTTGTGGTGCTGCGAGAACAGCATGTAGCCACCGTGCGCGAGCAGGAACAACAGGCCGCCCACGAGCGCCGCCCAGAACAGATCCCAGGAGATGTGGATGAGGACCGACTCACCCCACGGACTGCGCGCCCAACTTACGAGGTTGCCCATTCAGCCTCTCCGCGAATGGCGCGCTTCACGAGCGCCTTCACCAGCGGGATCTTATAGGCGTTGTGACGCAGCGGCACGGCGCCCTGTACGGCGAGGTCAGCGGCCAGGTCGGCCGTGGCCTTGTCGCGTGGTTTGCCCTTGATGGCGGCTTCCACCGCGTCGAGCCGATACGGCTCGGCGGCGACGCCATTGACCACCAGGCGCGCCTCACTGATCGTCGTGCCCGACATGTTCAGCGAGGCGGCAATATTGACGAGCGCAAAGTCCCACACCTCGCGGTCGCGCACCTTCTCGAAGTAGTGCGCCTTCCCTGCCCAGGTCGCCGGGATGCGGATGGCGGTCAGCAGGTCGCCAGGTTGCAGTACCGTCAGCTTGGTGATGTCGATACCTGGGCCGACGAAGAACTCACGGGCCGGCAAGACGCGCTCGGCGGAGCCGCGCTTGATCACGAATTCGGCGTCGAGCGCGATGAGCGCCGGTGCCGTGTCCGATGGATTCACCGCGACGCAGCGATCGGCATTAAAGACCGCATGCTCGCGGTTGATCGCGGTCGGCGTATCGGCGTAGCAGATGTTGCCGCCCGCACGATAACAGGGCCAACCGGCGCGGTAATACCAGCAGCGCGCGTCCTGCGACACGTTGCCGCCGACGGTGCCTTGGTTACGAATTTGCGGCGACGCAACAATCAACGCCGCGGCGGCCAGCATCGGAAAGCGCTCCTTGACCAGGGGGTCGTTCGCCACGCTCGTCAGCGTCGTCATGGCGCCGATCTCGAGGCCGCCCGCGACGTCCTTGATCCCGCGCAGTTCGGTGACGTTACCGAGGTCAACGACGACCTTCGGCTTCCTGATGCGATCCTTCAGCCAATCGAAGGTGTCCATTCCGCCGGCCATGACCCAGGCATCGGCGCCATGGCGGTCGAGAATTGCAAGAGCGTCACCCACATTCGCCGGCTGGAAGAGCTCGAATGCCGGCATTACGTCGCGAATCGGTGGCATTTGTCAGTCTCCCCTTAAATGAACGCTTGAAGCGGATTGGCCATCACCGGCTTGCGGCCGTTGGCCAGCACTTCGGCAATGTGTTCCGGCTGCACCGGGGTGCGCCTGATAATGTCGTCGCCGACTGCATCGGCCAGGGCCGCCAGCACCGCGCCGGCTGCGGCGACGGTCGAAGGCTCGCCGATGCCTTTGGCACCGGTTGGATTGCTCGGATCCGGCAACCCAACGGCGCCCCACTTGGCGTTGATGGGCACATCGAGCATCGTCGGCGGCTTGTTGTGGTGCATCCGGTTCGAGAGGCCGGCGCCGTATTGCGGGTCGTAGACCAGTTTCTGGCTGCGAATGTGGCCAATGCCCTGGAGACTGCCGCCATTGATCTGGCCGCCGAGTGAGTTCGGGTGAATCACCGTACCGACGTCGGCGACGCCCACGAAATCCACGATCGTCCAGACGCCGGTTTCCACGTCGACCTCAACTTCGGCAAACGCCGACATGAAGCCGTAGGTCTGGCCGTCGCGTGGCAGGTTGTCGCGCGCCACGCCCATGAGCCCGCGGCCCTTGTGCGCCGCCGCCGCGGCCTTGGTCATGGCGTTAATCTCTTTCGGCACTTCCGTGCCATCGTAGATGCCACCAAGGGAAATAGCGCGCTCGGCCGCCTTGGCCCACGTCAGCCGGAGCCCGCCGCCCTTGCGGATGACGCCCTGTGCGTTGGTGTCGTACTGATCCGGCGTGCCGCCAAAGTCCTTCGCGGCAATTTCGGTCAGCTTCTTCTTGAGGTCCATGCCCGTCGCGTAATTCGCGCGAGTATGGGCGTAGGTCGTCTGGCTGCCGGCCTGAATGGAACTCCACGGCAGGCCCTTCGAGGTGTTGCCCCAGACCACTTCGCAGTTTTCCCACGGCACGTTTGCCACTTCGGCGATCACCCGCGCGGTGTCACTGAACGACTGGGTGCCGAGATTGCCAATCCCCTGGTGAATTTCCAGCTTGCCGTCAGGCCGCAGAATGCAGAGGCCGTCGACGCCGATCGAACCGGCCGTATAGGCACCGGTCCCGACGCCGACGCCGCGCACCTTGCTGCCCGTGCGCTTACCGCTATTGCCCTTGCGCGCTTCCCAACCAAACAGTTCGGCGCCCTGGTCGAGGCACTCTTTGACAAAACAGCTGGTCAACTTGTTGCGTGGACGTCCCGGCGGCGTTTCCGGCGCTACCAGTCCGAACAGCGCCTGTCCTTCAGGCGCGTTCAGCTTGCGAATCGCGACCTGATCGAGGCCAAGTTTCTTCGCGGCTTCATGCACCAGCGGCTCAAACCAGACCGATGCCTGCAGGCCGCCGGGGGCGCGCTGCGACGTGCCGGGGGGCGTGTTGGTCGCCACCGAGAGGCCGCGGAAGCGCATGTTCGGCGCCTGGAACAACAACGAACCGAGGTTCGCGGTGGTCGCGTGATCGCCCTGACGGCGATACGGACCGGCGGCTTCAACGATGAACGTGTCGATCGCGGTGACGCGACCGTCCTTCCTGAAGCCCATCTTGACCCAACCCTGGTAGCCTGGGCGGACGCGGCCGATGTAAGTCTCTTCCGCGCGCGAAATACGCATCATCACCGGGCGGCCATTCAGCTTCTTCGACATCAGAGCCGGAATCGCTATCGACTGCGCGCCCGGAATCTTACTGCCGAAGCCGCCACCTGTGTACTCGCTGATGAGCACGAGTTCGTCAGGCTTGACACCCACCCAGCCGGCCACTGACGCCACGGTGCGCGCCAGGCTCTGCGTCGACACATGCAGGTGGCATTTGCCGTTCTGCCAGTACGCCATCGCCGACCGCGATTCAAGCGGCTGGTGCGACGTCGTCTGCTGGTACATGTCGCGCTCGACGATGAGATCGGCTTCCTTGAAGCCTTTCTCGATGTCGCCGAACACCAGCGTCTCGGTCGCCTCAGCGCCAACCGGGAACTTGCCGGCGTCGACTGTCGCCATGTCGGCGGCAGTCCACTTGATGGTCTTCATGCTGGGGCCAACAAAGACGTTGCCCTGCGTGCGGCCATTCGGCGACCCGGGGCGCATACCCTCGAGCGGGTCGATGACGAACGGCAAGGCTTCGAACTCCACCACGATCTTGTCGATGGCTTCGGCGGCGAGTTCTTCGCTATCGGCGGCGATCGCGAGTATGGGTTCACCCTCGTAAACCGGTTCGTCGGTCAACGCATATTCCTGCGGCATGGGCGGAGCCGGCGGTGCGGCCGGGGCTGCACCGGCAGCCGGAGCGGCCGGAGCCGCGGCACCAGCCGCAGGAGCCGGAGCGGCCGCGCCTGCCGCAGGAGTTGCTGCCGCAGCGGGTGCGCCGGCCGGACGTGCCGCAGCACCGGCTGCGGCTGGCGGCGGTCCTGCGGGCGGTGCCGGGACGGGCAGATCCTTCGCCGTCAGAATGCCGTGGACGCCAGGCATGGCGAGCGCCGCTGACGCGTCAATGCTAATTACCTTCGCGTGCGGACGCGGGCTCGGCATCAACTTGATAAAAACCATGCCCTCGGCCTGGAAGTCCTCGGCGTACTTCGCCTTGCCGGTCACCTTGGCGACCAGATCAGGCGTGACGTAGTTGTGACCGAGGAGCCTGAATTCCATTTTCCTGGGTGGCTCGACCGGTTTCGCCGGCGCGACTGGCTTCTGCTGTTCAGCCATGATTACGCCCCCCTCGATTTGTCGGCCGCCACCATCATGACGTCCAGAATCTTGTTGTAGTCAGCACACCGGCAGAGATTGCCGGAGATGCCATGCGCGAGCTGTTCGCGCGTCGGACTGGGATTGGTCTTCAGGAAGCCGACCGTGGCCATCACGAAGCCGGGCATGCAGAAGGCGCACTGGAAGCCCTGGCCATCAACGACGGCCTGCTGCACCGGGTGCAGAGTGCCATCGGGCTTGGCGAGGCCCTCGATGCTCACGACCTTCTTGCCGCGCACGCTGTGCGTCAGCACCGAGCACGCGTAGCGCGGGACATCGTCGACTGTGACGGTGCAGGCGCCGCACTCGGCGCGGTCACAGCCTAACTTGGTGCCGGTGAGACCCAGCTTGTAGCGCAAGGTCATGGCCAGCGTCTCGTTCTTCAGCACATCGACACGGCGTTGTTGGCCGTTCACGTCGAGCGTGATGAGACGTTCAACCGCACCAGCCATGCCATCGTTCTGGCCCATAATGGTGGTGCGGAACAGGTATGCCGACGCAGACACGGTCGCGCCCGCTGCGATGACACCCTTGATGAAATTACGTCGCGAGTGGCCGGATTGAAGACCCGGTACGTCCGTCATGCCGTCTTGACTCATTGAGCCCATCCCCCCCGAATAGTTGCGCATGATAACACCAACTGTCACAATGCAATTACGTCATCATTGGTCGGAGATTAAACTTGAACGTTCGTTCAAGCCCAAGGTCAGACCCGGCGGATGCGGCCTTCAGCCGCTCGAGCCAGCCGGTCCCTGACCGCCAGGCCCAACCCCTCGGGTCCGATCGACGTGGCCAAAATATAGCTGACACCAGTGGCGTCGAGCGCGCGCAACGCGGCGAATAATTCACGCGCGGCCCGCACCGGGTCGCGCCGCGAACCGTAGGGCTGCACCTCAACTCGTCCATGTGACGCCAACGCCGCCAGTTCCGGTGCAAGTGCCACCAGGTCGTCCTCGGGCGCGAGAATGCCGACCCTGGCACCAGTCGCCGCGAGCGTCCGGGTGTCGGCGGCCACCCTCTGGATCACCTTTTCCGCCATTCCGTCGTAGAGCGTCAACTCGGCCCGCGGGGCGTAGTGCCGCGTCAACTGTCCTGGAGACAACTGTGCAACGTCCGCATGGCCACGCGCGGCGATGGCGACGACCGCGGGAACCACCGACTGGATCTGTGCCAGGGTCAGGCCGCCCGGCCGGCGCATGACCGGTGGGTCGACCGTGAAATCGACGATGGTGGACTCAAGGCCGATGTCGGTCGGGCCGCCATCGAGCACGAGGTCGATCCGGCTGTCGAGGTCCGCCAGCACGTGCGCGGCGGTGGTCGGGCTCGGTCGTGAGAATCGGTTGGCACTGGGCGCGGCCACGGGCACGCCGGCCATCTCCAGCAAGGCGCGCGCGACCCGGTGCGACGGGACGCGAAGCGCGACGCTCGGCAGGCCCGCCGTCACGCTGTCAGGAATCTGCGGCTTCTTCGGCAGGATGATCGTCAATGGGCCGGCCCAGAACGCCAGCCCGAGCTTGCGCGCGGCCGGCGGCACGTGCGACGCGCAGATCGACAGTTGCCCGATGTGAGCAAGATGAACGATCAGCGGGTCGGTGGCCGGACGTCCCTTCGCTTCAAAGATTCGCGCCACCGCCTCCCCATCGAGGGCGTTGGCCCCGAGCCCGTAGACGGTCTCAGTGGGAAAGGCGACCAGGCAACCGGCGCGCAACGCCTGCGCGGCTTGCTCAATGACCGCCGGGTCGGGCTGCGCGGGATCAACCGCCACGATACGGGTGATCATTGGCTTGGGGCTTGGGGCTTGAGGCGTGAGGCGGTCAAGGCCTCAGTACCAATCAGCAGTTGGACCACGCGACTGTAGCTTCGCACACCCTCTTCGACACCCTGTGATTTCAACATCTGATCATACGTCGACCACGCGGCGCGCTCGACGGGTCGTACCAGCGCCTTGAGGCGTTGCCGGATGGCTTCCTGATCCTGTCGCGGACCGGCCTCCAGCTTCTCCAGCACCAGTCGCTGGGTGACCGGCTGCAACTGGTTCGTCGATTCCGAGACCAAGTCCAGCCACGCGCTGTACTCGGCCTCGGGACCCGCCCGCCAGGCAGCCAGGTAGCCGACGAAACTGGCGTCTGATTCCAGTGCGTAGCCCGACAGATGCGCCCACTCGTGCGCCAACACCGCGGGCCGCTCGGGGCCCGTGAGATCCGGATTGAGCAGGGTCTCAAGAAAGAACGGTGCGAGCTGGCCACTCACGCCGGCGACGCGATAGAACGGCGACAGCATCGATGTCTTGGGATGCGCCACGCGCGTCGGACTGGGCCGCCCGAGCTCGCGCTCGACCTGATGCAGCGCGTCGCTGAGCGCGGTGGGCCAATCATGAATCGCCGGGAAGCCCTCGGCATGCGCGGCGGCGTAGGACCGGTTCGCTTCACGAACCGCCAGTTCGGCCAGTACGCGCACGGCATGCGGCGTGATGCGCGACTCGTCGAACGGAATCTGCGTCTCGATCATCGGCCGCGCGTAGTTCAGTCCCCACGCGGCGAGGAACCACAGATACACCACTGACCCTCCGGCCAGCGTCGCGAACAGGCCGCGTGCGATCGGCTTGATCGATTTCTCGCGCCGCACACGGCGCAGCCAGTAAATCCAAGACCCGGTCACGATCAGAAGCAGGAACCCTAACGTCACGTCGAACAACGCGACCGGGGATCGATTTGACAGCGCGGTGAGGTTGCCCTGGATGAACGGATACAGCCCGCGCGCATAGTAGCGCTCCACGGTCTGAGCGGACGGCGGCGCCAGCGCCATGACCGCGGCGACCGCGATCGGGGTGAGTTGAACGAGGGTCTTGGGAGATAGTTTCAAGGGTTGGCTTGCCAACCGAGGCTCGAATTTGAATCGAACGGTCCACCTCCGCTCGCCGCATTCAGCGCAAAAGAAGGTGGCCAACCTTCGCCTGAATCCAGAGCGAAGGTTGGTCGGGATGCCGAGATTCGAACTCGGGACCTCCTGCACCCCAAGCAGGCGCGCTACCAGGCTACGCTACATCCCGTCCACTACGAGCTGACGGACTTGCGGGGTTCTCAACGACCAACCTGAAGGTTTGTCGCCACCGATTCTATTTTCTCTTAGTGGCTTTCGCCACTGTCTTCTTCTTCTCGACCGGGGACGGTGGCACCAATTCCAGTTCCGCCGTCTCGACGCCGTCTTTCGCCAGTAGCCGAAGAATCGATTGCAGGCCCGTCTTGACGTCCCGCAGGCTGTCCCTCACGCGGTCGCCGACGACCTCTCTGACCAGGACCGCCGCACCGCTTTCCTCGCCTCCGTCGCCGGTCTCGCCGTCCTCGACCAGACGACGTCGCGCGCCCGACAGCGTCAGGCCTTCTTCAAAGACCAACTGCTTGATCCGGATGACCAGCTCGACATCGGCGCGGCGATACAGGCGCGGCCCGCCGCCCTCTGGTATCTGGCCGATTTGCGGGAATTCCGCTTCCCACGACCTTAGAACGTAAGGCTGAATCTGCACCACTTCGCAGACGTCCGCGGCCTTGAAGAGCTCGCGCTTGGGTGCAGCCATCGAGGCAATCTCCAGCGGGGAGTATAGCACGCAGCCCTCAGCGGCCCGACCGCTTGGGTCCCTGCTTGGAACGCGACTTCTTCGACAAGTTCGGCTTCGCGGTCCGCGCCTTCTGCTTTGCCGACACGGGCTTCCCCTTATCCGCCCTGCCGGCCCCACCTGCCTTACCCGTTTTGCCTCGCATGGTGGGAGACTTGTCCCAGGCTCCCTCGTTGGCCGACTTGCTCTTCGCCTTCAGCCGTTCGTGCTTGGAGGGCGACGATCCAGGTCCCTTGCGGACCGGGCTGCGCCGTTCAGGCGCGCGCTCGCGCGCCGTCTTGCGCGTGTCCTCTCCGCGCTGCTCGGCGCGGCCGCGAATCTGGATGCGAATGGGCGCACCGACAAAGCCATACTCCTCGCGCAGCCGGTTCTCCAGAAAACGCTCGTAGGAAAAATGCAGCTTGGTCAGGCTGTTGGTGAACAGGATGAAGGTCGGCGGCGCGACGGCGGCTTGCGCTGCATACATCACGCGCATGTTCCGCCGGCCGGCTGTGACCGGCGGCGCGCCGGTGGTGATTCTCAGGATGAAGCGATTCAGCTCGCCCGTCGGCACGCGCTGGCGCGTGGCGGCGTAGACCTTGTCCACCGTCTCGAGCAGCTTCGGCGTGCGCTCGCCGGTGGCGGCCGAGATGTGCAGGATCGGCGCGAAGTCGAGAAACTTCAATTGATAGCGCAGGTTCTCGTCGAACACCTTGGCAGCTTCGGGACCTTGGTCCTTCATGAGGTCCCACTTGTTGGCGGCAACGATCACGCCGCGGCCGGCGTCTTTCGCGGCGCCGGCGATCGCGCCGTCCTGATCGGTCGGTCCCACGGTCGCATCAATCACCAGCACGACGACGTCGGCACGCTCGATGGCGCGCTTGGCCAACATCACGCTCAGGGTTTCGACCTGGCCCGACTTCGACACTTTGCCGGGCTTGCGGATGCCGGCGGTGTCGACAATGCGGAACTGGCGCCGGTGCCACCTCAACACCGAGTCGACCGAGTCGCGGGTCGTCCCCGGCATCTCGGACACGATCATCCGCTCTTCACGCAACAGCCTATTCACCAGTGACGACTTGCCCGCATTGGGGCGGCCAACAATTGCAATCGCGGTCTCAGTCTTGATCTCGTCGGCGGCCTCGGCGTCATCCGCACCCGCCTCGCTGTCCACGGGATCCGATGCGCGCGATTTCACCTGCGGCAGAATCTTGACGACGACTGCCAACAGGTCGCCGACGGCCTGGCCATGCTCAGCGCTGATCTCGACGACCGACTCGAAGCCCATGCGATAGAGCTCGAGCGCGCCGTCCTTGCCGCGGCGGTCGTCCATCTTGTTGATGGCCAGGATCACCGGTACGCCGGTGTGGCGAACCGCGGCGGCAATCTGCTGGTCGCCGGGGATGAGCCCTTCGCGGCCATCGACCACGAAAATAATGAGTCCGGCGGACGCGAGTGCGCGCTGGCCGCGTTCGACCACCAGCTCGTGCAGCGGATCCTCGCTGGCGCCAAACAGGCCGCCGGTGTCGGTCAGGTCAAACCGCGCCTCGCCCCACGTCACCTCATGCGTAATGACGTCGCGAGTCGTCCCGGCAATGGCCGTCACAATTGATCGCCGGGCGCCGCTCAACCGGTTGAACAGCGTCGACTTACCGACGTTGGGGCGGCCAACGAGCACGACACGGGGCAAATGCCTGGACGACACAATTGCCCTTATCTTACAGGTTTTAAAGGGCTTGCGCCGGTCACTCCCCTACAGTGCTGCACCGCAATGCCGATAAATCCATCCAGACAAAGCACTTATCCGTTTGACAGCGTAAGTGCCTTGATTTAAGCTACTTACACCGATTAAGGAGCGACCAGGCAGCATGATCAAGGTCGACATCGTGAACCAGGTCTCACGGGTGGCAGACGTCACCAAGGTGAAGGCCGAGCTGGCAGTAGATGCCGTATTTGAAGCGATGCGTCGCTCGATGCAACGCGGCGAACGCATTGAACTGCGGGGGTTTGGCGTGTTTCAGGTAAAGCCCCGAAAGCGCGGGATTGGCCGCAATCCCCGTACCGGCAAAGAAGTACGCATTCCTCCCGGCCGGACCATTCGCTTCAAGCCCGGCAAGGAACTGCAGAACATCGGTTAAGCCTTCGTGTATCCACCCAACCATGGGCGGCTCTGGGTTCAACTCACCCTTCTCGCCGCCACCGTCATCACCACCACGCTGGTCGGTGGGTGTCACTATTACAGCTTCGCCACCGACCTGTCGACGATCAACGACGTGCCGACCAGCGCGGCGCCGCCGGTCCTGTTTTCCGATCCGCTCTTCTGGCTGCGCGGGCTGTGGTACAGCCTGACCGTTCTGGCCATTCTGGGTTGCCACGAGATGGGCCACTACCTCGCGTGCCTGCGCTACGGCGTGGATGTGACGCGGCCGTATTTCCTGCCCGCACCCCTACCCCTCACCGGCACGCTCGGCGCGTTCATCCGCATTCGCTCGCGCATTCCCAACAAGATTGCGCTGTTCGACATCGGCATTGCCGGTCCGCTCGCAGGATTCGTGGTCGCCGTGCCCGCGTTGTTCATCGGCTTGTGGTTGTCGCGTGTGGATCGGCTGCCGGCCGATGCCTCGAACTTGATGGAACTGGGCGAGCCGCTGTTCTTCCGCTTCGCGGCGTGGGTGGTCTGGGGTGACGTCGCTGACGGCTACACCATCAACATGCACCCGATGGCGTTCGCCGCCTGGTTCGGCTTGCTCGCCACCGCGCTCAATCTGTTTCCGATTTCGCAGCTCGACGGCGGCCACATCTCGTACGCGGTGTTCGGCCGTCGCTCGACCGCGATCACCATGGTGATGATCGGCGTTGCGGTCGGCCTGACCTTCGTGTCATCGAGCTGGATCGCCTGGACGGTGTTACTGGTCATCATGATCGTGACGATGGGCCCGCGGCACCCACCGACGCTGAACGAGGATGAGTCGCTCGATCGTGGACGCCTGATCCTCGCTGCCGTGGCGCTCGCCATCCTGGTCGGGTGCTTCACGCCGGCACCGATCGGTCCGTTTATCGGCGCACCCTAGTCACAGCATCGACAACGGGTCAACGTCGACGGCGATCGCCTTGGTCCCCTTGGTCAGCCGCGACAGCGCCAGCTGTAGGCTCTCGCGCATCGCCCTGCGGCTGGTGCCCTTCAGGAACAACTGGACGCGATGCTCGCCGCGCAGCCTGATGAGCGGCGCGGGTGCCGGGCCCAGGACCACAAACCCCTTCGCCCCGCGGAAGCCGGTCGCGAGATCGCGAGCGGTCGCCATCGCTCCTTCGAACGTCTGGTCTCGGACGACGACGTTGACCATGGCGACCTGGGGTGGATAGCGCATGGTGCGCCGGAACTCGACTTCCTTGTCATAAAACGCGCGGTAGTCCTGATCGCACGCCAGGCGCACGCTGTAATGCTCGGGCACCAGCGACTGGATGATGGCCTGCCCCGGCCGCTCGCCCCGGCCGGCACGGCCGGCGACCTGCGTCAACAACTGGAATGTGCGTTCGGCCGAGCGAAAGTCCGCCGTGCCGAGGCCGACGTCGGCCGAGATGACTCCGACCAGCGTGCACTCGGGAAAATCATGCCCCTTGGCGATCATCTGCGTGCCGATCAGGACATCGACCTCCCTACGCGCCACTTGCTCCAGCATCTCGACGAGGCTGCCCTTGCGCCGCACGGTGTCGCGATCGACGCGCGCCACCCGGGCCGCTGGGAAGGCCTCTCGTATTTCAGCCTCGACGCGTTCGGTGCCAAACCCGATGCGCTCCAAGTACGGCGCCGCGCACCGCTCGCACTGCTTCGGCACGAGCTTGGTGAAGTTGCAATAGTGACAGCGCCCCCGCCACTCGCGACCCTGCGTGTGCACCGTGAGCGTCACGCTGCAGTTCGGGCATTCCAGGCTGGCGCCGCACTGCCGGCACACCACCGAGGTGGCGAACCCGCGGCGGTTGAGCAGGATCAGCGACTGTTCGCCCTCATCCAGCCGGACCTTGATCGCCTCGCGCAGCGGGCGGCTGATCACCACTTCGGCGCCGGTGGCGGCAATCTCCTCGCGCATGTTGACGACCTGGACGCGAGCCATCGACCGATCGAGGACTCGCCGATTGAGCGTCACCAGGGTGTAGCGGCCCTCAATCGCATGGGTATACGACTCGAGCGTCGGCGTCGCCGATCCGATCACCACGAGTGCGTTCGCAAACTTGCCGCGCATGATGGCGACATCGCGACCATGGTAGCGCGGCGTTTCGTCCTGCTTGTACGAGGTGTCATGTTCTTCGTCGACGATGATCAGTCCGGGATTGGCCAGCGGTGCGAACACGGCGGAGCGCGTGCCGATCACGACATCGACCGCGCCGGCGCGGATGCGGTGCCACTGGTCGTGGCGCTCGCCATCGGACAGGCCACTGTGCTGGATGGCGACGGCGGTGCCAAAGCGCGCGCGGAACAGTGCCGCCACCTGTGGCGTGAGGGCAATCTCAGGCACCAGCATCAGCACACCGCGCCCGCTCTGCCTGACCGCATCGGCCAGCCGCAAATAGACCTCGGTCTTGCCGCTGCCGGTCACCCCGTGGACCAGCGCCACCCGAAACGCCTTCGCGGCCGCCAGTGGCAGCAACTGCTCCATCGCCACTTGCTGTTCGTCGGTCAACGGACGGCGCGAGCCCCCTTCATCCGGCGTGTGCGCGCCGACGGCATGCTCGAACGGATCGCGGTCAACGCGGTCGTTGCGAATGGCGACATAACCGAGCCCGGCCAGGCGCGAAATGGTGGCAGCGGCAATGCCTTGCCCGGCCAGGTCGGGCACCGAGCGTCCATCTGGTGCACCCTGCAGCAGCACTAGCGCCTGCTTCTGCTTTGCACCCAAGGCAGGTTCGGTCCGGCTTCCACCGTCGCCAAGGCTTCGGCGGACAGGGAAGCCGGACGCTACATCGACATCTGTGGTGTCCGCCTTCAGGCGGACCATGCCACGTTCGGTCAGCGTGACGACACGAACGGTCTTGAAGCGAGCCACGCGGTTCGCCAGCCCGCGCGGCGGCAGCGCGGCCGACAGCGTCGCGCCAGGGCCGGCCAGATAGTAGTCGGAGACCCACCCAGTGAGCTTGACCACGTCGGCCGGGACGAAGGCCTCGGCATCGAGCACCCGGACGATGTCCTTCACCTTGAAGGCGACATCGACCGCACTGAGGTGTCCGACCACAACGCCGGTCAACTGGCGCGGCCCGAGCGGCACGATCACGCGCGCACCGGGTAGCGGCATGACCTGATCGGTCGGGACGCGATAAGTGAGGAGGCCGAGCGCGGGTACCGGCACCGCGACAGAGACGAGACGGTCGATCACGTGGTGCCTACGCGTCGCCCTGGAGAATAGCGCGCACCAGCTTCATGTCGTCCCACACTTCGCGCTTCGCTGACGGGTTCCGCAACAGGTAGGCAGGATGGAACGTCGGGATCAAGGTGGTGCCGCGATAGTCGAACCGGCGCCCGCGCAGCTTAGTGATCGGGTCGGTGGTCTTAAGCAGGCACTGTGCGGCGAACTTGCCGAGCGGAACGGTCACGGTCGGGTTGATGACGTCGATCTGGCGGAACAGGTAGGGTTCGCACGCCGCGACCTCGTCCGGCTCAGGATTACGATTGTTCGGCGGCCGGCACTTGATCACGTTGGCAATGTAGACCTGGTCGCGCGACAAGCCGATGGCTTCGATGATCTTGGTCAGCAGCTGTCCGGACCGGCCCACGAACGGCTCGCCGCGCTCGTCTTCTTCCTCCCCCGGTGCCTCGCCCACAAACATCAGGCGCGCCTTCGGATGGCCGACGCCAAACACGACCTGCGTTCGACCCAGGGTGCACAGCTTGCACCGCGTGCAGGCCGGACCGATCTCGGTCTCGATGAGGTCAAGGGATTCGGTGGCGCTTTGTCCTGTGGCGTCCGTCTTCAGGCGGACCTCAGGGACCGCATCGGCCCGCTCGCGCCACTTGGCATCACGGCTCAGCCCCGCGACACCCAACTCGGCATAGTAGCTCAGGTGATCGGCAATCTCGCGTGACATGGCGTCAGGCCTTGGCGGCGGTCGCGCGCGACGGCACGGCGATCAGCAATTGCTCGAGTCGATCGAGCACCCGCGCGGCGACGGCACTCTTGCTTTGCAGGGGGACGTCTTCAACGCCATCGGCCGACACGATGGTCACCGCGTTTAGGTCGACGTCAAAGCCCACACCCGCGCGCGACACGTCATTGGCCACTACCAGGTCGACGGCCTTCTGTTCGAGTTTGCCCTTCGCATAGGCCACCACGTCCTGCGTCTCGGCCGCGAAGCCAATCAGCACCGGCAGGCGTTGCGCCCGCGAGGGCAACCGGCCGAGGTCACCTAGGATGTCCTTGGTTCGCTGGAGGGTGATCGTGAGATCGCCCTCCGCTTTCTTCACCTTCTGCCCGGCGGGATTGGCCGGCGTGTAGTCGGCGACGGCCGCCGCCATGATCACCGCGTCCTGCTCGGCCGCGCGCGCCATGACCGCCGTGTGCATGTCAGCGGCGCTGCGCACCGCGAGCAGGTCCACGCCGTGGGGCGCGGCCAAATGCGTGGGGCCGCTCACGAGCGTCACCGTCGCGCCACGACGTAACGCCTCGGCCGCCAGCGCGTATCCCATGCGGCCACTGGATCGATTGCCGACAAAGCGGACGGGATCGAGGTCCTCGTAGGTCGGTCCGGCCGTCACCATCACACGGCGTCCGGCCATGGTGCCGCCTTCACCTGCCGGCTTCGGCGCGCCAAGCGCCAGAGCCTTAATACGCAGGAGTTGCTCGGCCACGGCCACGACTGCCTCGGGTTCGGCCAGGCGGCCCTTGCCAATCCAGCCGCAGGCCAGGTAACCGGACCCGGGATCAACGACGTGGACGCCGCGCGCCATCAGCGTCTCGAGGTTCTTCACCACCGCCGGGTGCTCGAACATGTTGGTGTTCATGGCCGGGGCGATCAGCACCGGCGCCTTGGTGGCGACGAACAGCGACGAGAGAAAGTCATCGGCGAGGCCGTTGGCAAACTTGCCGACGGTGTTGGCCGTCGCCGGCGCCACCAGCAGCAGGTCGATGGTCGAGGCGATCGAGATGTGCTCGATGTCGGCGTTGGCACCCGCCTTCCACTGGTCGGTGATGACCTCGCGCCGGGTAATCGCCTCGAACGTCAGCGGCCCCACAAACTGGGTGGCCGATCGGGTCATGATCGCGACCACCTCGTGCCCGTTCTTCTGGAGCCCGCGGGCAATCTCCACCGCCTTGTAGGCGCCGATGCCGCCGGTCACGCCGAGTGCGATCAATGCCATGGCCTGCCTACCCGTGAAAGGTGTCGATAATCTTCAGCGCCAGTGCTTGCATGCGCGGCGTTCGTGACCGCGCCGCCGCGATGATCTCCTGCAGTCGCACGGTCGCCGACTCAAGCTGATCGTTGATCACCACAAACTCATACTCGGCGTAGTGCAACACCTCGCGGCGAGCGGTCTTCAAGCGCCGCTGGATCGAATCCTCGCTGTCGGCACTACGCCCTCGCAGCCGGCGTTCAAGCACTTCAAATGAGGGCGGCAAAATGAAAATCCCGGTGTAGCCGACACCGAGCGCCTTCACCTGGAAGACGCCCTGCACATCAATCGTCAGCACCACGTCCTGGCCCGAGTCCAACCACGTTTCGGTATCCACGCGAGAGGTGCCATAAAGGTTGCCGAACACATCGGCCCACTCCAGAAACTCGCCCCGCGAGATCATGGCTTCGAAAGTCTCGCGGCTGACGAAATTATAGTCGACGCCGGGCCGCTCTTCGGCCCGCGCGGCGCGCGAGGTGTACGATCGCGACATCCGCAGGTTGGGCATGATCTGCACCAGTCGCTCGGCCAGCGTCGTCTTGCCCGTACCCGACGCGGCCGAGATGATGAACAGCAGCCCGCGGCTCTTACTCGACATTCTGGACCTGCTCGCGCATCTTCTCCAGCTCGGCCTTGGCCTCGATGACAACCTCCGAGACCTGCAGCCCATCGGCCTTTGAGCCAATGGTGTTGATCTCACGATTCATCTCCTGCAGCAGGAAGTCGAGCTTGCGGCCGCAGGGTTCGGGGCTGTCAGACAGCGCATCCCAATGCGCCAGGTGACCGTGAAAGCGGGTGATCTCTTCGCTGATGTCCGAGCGCTGCGCCACGCGCACCACCTCCTGCGCCAGCGCCGACTGGTCGAGCGGCAGCGCGCCGGCCAGTTCGCGGGTGCGCTCCAACAGCCGCGCCTCGAGCTCCTGCCGTCCGGTCTCCGCCGCGGCGGCAATCCGAAGAATCAGCTCTGCCAGCAGCGCCTTGCGCGCATCCAGGTCGACGCGCAGGTGCTGCCCCTCGCGGACCCGCATCGTCTCGAGTTGTTCGATCGCAGCGTCCACGGCGGCGGCCACCGGCGTGCCCAGGGCCTCGGCCAAGCCACCAGACTCGGGCAATTGTTCCTGGATGGTCAGCGCCTGCGGCAATCGCAACAAGTCACCGGGCGTGAGCATTCCGCTTACCAGGCCCTTCGCCCGCGCCTGCTCCATGGCCGCCGACAGCGCCTGGGCGAATTCGGCGTTCAACTCAATGCGTGGCATCGACGCCTGACGGCTCTGCAGTGACACGGCGATTTCGACGCGGCCTCGACCCAGGCGCTTCTGTAGTAATGCGCGCAGCGGCGGTTCGAGTGAGGCCAGCGGCGTGGGCAATCGCAGCTGGAGGTCGAGAAAGCGGTGGTTGACCGCCCGAATCGTCACCCCGATCGTGCCACGCTCATCGTCATGCGTGAGTGAGGCAAAGCCGGTCATGCTCTTGATCATCGGGTGCTTTCGGCCTTCAGCCGGCGGGTTTCCGCCTTCAGTTCCTTGGTATCCGAGCGGGTTTCGAGCAACTGCATTTGGTGCAGCCGCGCGTAGGCACCGCTCGGCCGTTGCACCAGCTCATCGTGCTTGCCCATCTCCACCACCCGGCCTCGCTCGAGCACGATGATCGCATCGGCTTTCTGGACCGTCGACAGCCGATGCGCGATGACAAACGAGGTGCGATTCATCATCAGCGTGGCGAGTGCTTGCTGCACCAGGCGCTCGGATTCGGAATCAAGCGCCGAAGTGGCTTCGTCGAGAATCAGCAGCGGCGAGTTCTTGAGCAACGCGCGGGCAATCGCCAGTCGCTGGCGCTGACCGCCCGACAGGCGCTGGCCGCGCTCGCCAATTGTCGTCTGGTAGCCCTGCGGCTGCGTGGCGATGAAGTCGTGGGCGTTCGCGGCGCGGGCGGCGGCCTCGATCGCTTCGCTCGACGCACCCGGCGTACCGTAGGCGATGTTCGCGGCGATCGTGTCGTCGAACAGCACCGTCTCCTGCGTGACCATGCCAATCTGCGCGCGCAGCGACGCGAGGGTGACATCGCGAAGGTCCCGGCCATCGATGGTGACGGCGCCGCTCGTCACGTCATAAAAGCGCGGCAGCAGGTTGACCAGCGTGGTCGTGCCGGCGCCGCTGCGGCCGACGATGGCCACCATCTGCCCGGCCCGCACCGAGAACGACACGCCGCGCAGGGTACTGCGGCCGACGCCATCCTCGTAGCCGAAGCTGACGTCGCGGAACTCGATCGCGCCCGTGAACGGCGGCAGTGGGACGGCGCCCGCACGCTCGGTCACTTCCGTGTGCGTGTCGAGAAGTTCGAAGATGCGATCCGACGCCGCCATGGCCTGCTGCAGGTTGGCGTTGACCCGCGACAGCTTCTTGATCGGCCCGTACATCAACAGCAGGGCGGCGAGGAACGAGGTGAACTCGCCGGCGGTGAGCCGGCCCTGCGCGATCTCGCGGCTACCGTACCACAAGGCGCCGGCGATGGCGACGCCGCCCAGAAACTCCATCAGCGGTGGCAGCGTGGCCAGCACGCGCGTGACCTTCAGATTAGTCCGGAACAACGTCGCCGAGGCACGCTCGAACTTGACCGCCTCGCGCCCTTCGGCGCCAAACGCCTTGACGATGCGATGACCGGCGAAGGCTTCGCCGGCGACGTGCGACATGTGCTCCTGGGCCTCCTGACTCCAGCGCGACACCTGCCGTACACGCTTGCCGAGGCGCACAATCGGATACACCACCAGCGGCGCAGCGGTCATGCAGACCAGCGCCAGCTTCGCGTCGTAATAAAATAACAATCCGGCGCACCCAAGCAGCGTGAGCGACTCGCGCGCCAGGTCGCCGATCGTCTCCGACACCGCGCGCTGCACCATGCCGACGTCGTTGTTGATGCGCGACAGCAACTGCCCCGCCGTGCGGCGTGCGAAGAACGCCGCCGACTGATCGAGCAGGTGGCGAAACAACTGGTTGCGCACCACCATCACCACGCGATGGCCCAGGCCCTCCATCAGGTAGCTTGAAAAGTACGAGCCAAGCCCCTTGAGCAGGTTCACGATCAGGATCGCCGCCGTGACCGACGCCAGGTTGCCGCCCGTCGGCAGCACGTCGTCGATGATCGGCTTAATCAAATACGCCAGCGCCGCGGACGCGGCCCCGTACACGACCATGGCCACGGCCGCGCCGGCCATGACCGTCTTGTGGGGGGTCGCGTAGCGAAGGAGGCGCAAGAAGGGATTCATCAGCGGGTGTCAGACACCCTATATCCTGTCGGGTGGCTGGAATGCCACTGCCACGCGTGGCGGACAATCACCTCGAGGTCGGCGTAGCGTGGCGTCCAGTGCAACTCGCGCTGGGCGCGATCGCTGGCCGCATACAGCTTGGCCGGGTCGCCGGGCCGCCTCGGCGCCGCCTGCCACGCCACCGGCGCACCGACCACCCGGCTGACCGTGTCGATCACGGCCCGCACCGACTGCGGCGTGCCGGTGCCGATGTTGTAGGCCGCCGACGCCGCGCCTCGCTCGAGCGCCGCGAGCGCGCACAAGTGGACTTCGGCCAGGTCGCAGACGTGGATGTAGTCGCGCTGGCAGGTGCCATCAGGCGTCGGGTAATCGTCACCAAACACCTGCAGCGGCTGGCCACCGGTCGCCGCCTGGATCGCCAGCGGAATCAGGTGCACTTCGACTGCATGATCCTCGCCGATGGTGCCATCGGGATGCGCACCGGCGGCGTTGAAGTATCGCAACGCCATCCACTGCAGCCCGTGAGCGCGCTCGAGATGGGGCAAGGCGCGCTCGATCGCCAGCTTGGTCTCGCCGTAAGCATTGATCGGCTGCCGGTCGTGGGTCTCGACAATCGGCACCTGCGACGGCTCGCCGTAGACTGCACAGGTTGACGAGAACACGAAGCGGCGGACGCCGGCCTGGCGCATCGCTTCGAGCACGCCGAACGTCCCGACGACGTTGTTCTGGTAATAGTCGAGGGGCTTCTGCACCGACTCGCCGACCGCCAGCCACGCGGCGAAGTGCATCACGGCATCAGCACGATGGTCGAGCAAGAGCTGACGGACCGCGTCGACATCGTGGATGGCGGCGCGCACCAGCGGCACGCCGGCCGGCACCGACTCGGCGTGGCCGGCCGACAGATCGTCCAACACCGCCACCGCGTGGCCCGCGTCCATCAGGGCGCGCACCGCGTGGCTGCCAATGTAACCCGCGCCCCCGGTCACGACCACGCGAGACATGGCTAGCGTCCGATCGAGAAGTAGGTGAAGCCCTGTGCCTTCATCTGGTCCGGCTGGTAGATGTTGCGGCCGTCGAACACCACCGGCGTGCGCATCAACTTCTTGACGCGGACAAAATCCGGTTCGCGGAACTCCTGCCACTCGGTGATCACCGCCAACGCGTCCGCGCCCGTGAGGGCGTCGTAGTTGCGGGCGCTATAGGTGATGCGGGCACCGAAAATGCCCTTGGCCACTGTCATTGCCTCGGGATCGTAGGCCTGCACCTTGGCGCCCCTGGCGAGCAGCGCCTCGATGATTGGCACCGACGGCGCTTCGCGCATGTCGTCAGTCTTCGGCTTGAACGCCAGGCCCCACACGGCGATGGTCTTACCCTTGAGGCTGGCGCCGAAATGGGCCTCGATCTTCTTCACCAGCACCCGCTTCTGGCTATCGTTGACCGCGTCAACGGCCTTCAGGATCTTGAAGTCGTATTTCTTGTCGGCTGAGAACTTCATCACGGCCTTGACGTCCTTGGGGAAGCAACTGCCGCCGTAGCCGACACCGGGAAACAGAAAAGAACTGCCGATGCGTCGGTCCGCGCCCACGGCCTGTCGCACGCGGTCGACGTCGGCGCCAAACAGGTCGCAGACATTGGCAATCTCGTTCATGAACGAGATCTTGGTCGCCAGGAACGCATTCGAGGCGTACTTCGACAGCTCGGCACTCGGGCAATCCATCACCATGATCGGCGCGCCGGTGCGCGTGAACGGCTGGTGGAGCTTGACCATCAGCTCGGCCGCCCGTGGATCCTCGGCGCCAATCACGACGCGGTCGGGCTTCATGAAGTCATCGACCGCCGCGCCCTGCTTGAGGAACTCGGGGTTGCTGACGACGCTGAACGGGTGGGTGGTCTCGCGACGCACGACTGCGCGCACCTTTTCGGCGGTCCCCACCGGCACGGTGCTCTTGTTGACGATGACCTTGTAGCCATTCATGGCGCGGGCAATGTCTCGCGCGACGCCCATAACGTGGCGCAGGTCGGCAGAGCCATCTTCGCCCTGGGGCGTGCCGACGGCGATGAACACCACCTCGGCCCCGCGAACGGCCTTCGGCAATTCGGTCGTGAATACCAGGCGGCCCTCGGTCTTGTTCCGCTTGACTATCTCTTCGAGGCCCGGCTCATAGATCGGCACTTTGCCGCGCCGGAGCATGCGAACCTTGGCGGCGTCCTTGTCCACGCAAGTAACGTCGTTGCCTGACTCGGCCATGCACGCGCCAAGCACCAGTCCCACATACCCTGTCCCGACAACCACTATCTTCATCAGCCCCCCGAAACACGAAAGCCTATCATCCTGGATTTATGCTGTCAACATACTGAACCCAAAGGACTTGCTGGTCTTGTGGTAGCCTCTTTGGCGTGCGAATCCTGGTCGACTACCGTCCGGCCCTACGCGAACGGACGGGCGTCGGTGAATTCGTGCACGGGCTGGCCACCGCCCTGTGCGCCGAGACCGGCTCCCCCGACACGATTACCCTCTTCAGCAGTTCCTGGAAGGACCGGCTGTCGTCTGAGCTGCCGGTTGAGCTGACAACGGTCCGCCTGGCCGATGTTCAGATTCCCGTTCGCGCGCTGATGTGGGCCTGGAACCGTCTGGAATGGCCGCCGGTCGAATGGCTGGCGGGCGAACACGACGTGGTCCACAGCCAGAGCCCCATGCTGATCCCGACGACCCAGGGCGCTCGGGTCGTGACGATCCACGACCTGGATTTCCTGCGCCACCCCGAGCAGATGGCGGCCGAGATTGGTCGCGACTATCCGCGGCTGGCGCGGTCCCATGCCAAGCGTGCCGATGCCATTATCGTGTCGTCCCGTTACGCGGCAGGTGAAATGACTCGGGAGTTGGGCCTCAGCGCCTCGCGCGTGCACGTCTGCCCGCCGGGCCGTCCCGATTGGGCCGGAGCGGTGGCGGCGCGACAGGCCGTGCGACGCGGCGCGACCATCCTCTTCATGGGCACGCTGAACCTGCGTAAGAACGTCGGTACGCTGCTCGAAGCCTACGCCCGGCTGCGTAGCCAGGTGCCGAGCGCGCCCCGACTGGTGCTGGCCGGCCACACCACGCCAGCCTCGGCGCGGTGGGAGGCTCGCGCCAAGGAAGCGCCGCTCGCGGGTCACGTCGAAATCACGGGCTACGTCGACCTGGCGCGGCGCATCGAGCTGTTTGCAGATGCGCGCATGCTCGTCTTGCCGTCATACGAAGAAGGCTTCGGCCTGCCGGTCCTTGAAGCCATGGCCTGCGGCGTCCCCGTCATCGTCTCGTCGCGCGGCTCGCTGCCCGAAGTCGCGGGTGGTGCCGCGGTGCCAATCGATCCCGACGATGCCGAGGCGATGACGGCGCGGATGCGAGCTTTGCTGGATGATGGCCAGGCCGATTCGGCGGCGCAGCGCGGGCTGCTGCAAGCCTCGAAATATAGTTGGACCACCTGCGCGGCGGCCGCGCGGACGGCGTACGCCTCGGCGATCGAGGTCCATGCGCATCGCGGTTGACGCGCGCGAACTCTGCGGCCACCCGACCGGCGTGGGTCGCTACCTGGGCGAGTTACTCACCGAGTGGGCGGCCGAGGCCGGCGCCATGCGTCACGAGTGGACATTGTTCGCGCACGCGCCACCGCAGGTCCCGGTCGCCTGGCAATCCGCGGTGCAAGTGATCGCGGGCGACGGTGGGACATCCTGGGAGCAATGGGCGTTCCCACGGGCCCTGGGATCGCGGCGGCCTGACGTGATCTTTGCCCCGGCCTACTCCGCGCCGTTGACCGCACCGGCCCCGGTGGTGCTGACCGTTCACGATGTCTCGTTCTACGCACACCCGGAATGGTTCTCGTTCCGGGAAGGCGCGCGCCGGCGGCTGCTGACGGGGTGGTCGGCACGCCGCGCCCGCACGGTGATCACCGATACGGCGTTTTCACAGGGTGAGATCGCGCGTCACATCGGCCTGCCGGCATCGCAGATCAGGGTGATTCCTCTTGGCATTCGCGAAGCGCTGCGCGTGACGGCGGACGCGACCCTTGATCTGGCGGCGTCGCCGCGAGAACCAATCGTGCTATACGTTGGCTCGGTATTCGAACGACGAAGGGTTGATCGATTGATAGCGGCATTTGATGCAGTGGCAGACCAGGTGCCGGCGGCACATCTGGAAATCGTCGGCGAGAACCGGACCCGGCATCCGCGTCTTGACCTTGCGGCGCTCTGCCGGCAGTCGCGCCATCACGATCGCATCCACCTGCGCGCCTACGTGGACGACGCGACCTTGGGCCGTCTGTATGCCCGTGCCTCGGCCTTCGCTTTCCTGTCTGAATACGAGGGCTTCGGCTTGACGCCGCTCGAGGCGCTGGCCGCGGGCGTGCCGCCGGTGTTGCTCGACACGCCGGTCGCCCGCGAGACCGCTGGCGCAGCGGCCCGGTATGTCGATGCCGGCGCCGGTCACCAGGCCATTTCCGACGCCCTGATCGCCGTGCTCACGGACCAGGACGTGCGGCACACCATTCTCGACCGCGCGCCGGGCGTACTCTCGCAGTACAACTGGACCGTGACGGCCGCGCGGACGCTGGCAGCGATTGAAGGGGCGGCACGTGGCAGATAACCCCTCGTCCCTCGCGATCATCATCGTCACCTACAACTCGGCGACGGAGATCGGGCCCTGCCTCGACTCGCTGGTCGGCCACACCGGCCCGTTTCCCACCACCATCACGGTGGTCGACAACGCGTCTGGCGACGGGACTGCCGGCATGATCCGCGACCGCTGGCCCAGTGTGCAGGTGATCGAGTCGCCGACCAACGTCGGCTTCTCGCGCGCCAACAACCTCGGCATCCGCGCCACCAGTGGCGACTATGTGTTGCTGTTGAATCCCGACACGGTGGCGCCACCCGGCGCGATCCAGACCCTGGTGCGCGGGTTGGCGGCGCATCCGGACGCGGCCATCGCCGGGGCTCGGCTGCTCAACGAACGCGGCTTTCCTGAGCTGTCGTGGGGCAGCCCGATCGGGCCGTGGACCGAACTCAAGCGGAAGATATTTTCCGTCCTCTACTACCGCAAGATCCGCCGCATCGTCCGCCGGGTCGACAAGCTGAGCCGGCAAGGCCGCGAAGTGGCGTGGGTCAGCGGTGCCTGCATGGCGATTCGCCGGCCTGATCTTGAAGCTGCCGGCCTGCTCGACGAGCGCTTCTTCATGTACACCGAAGACGTCGACCTGTGCCTGGCCATGACCAAACGTGGCCGGACGGTGCTGTACGTCGCTGCCGCCGAGGTGCTGCACTATCGCGGCCGCTCGGCCGCCCGCAACCCCGCCTCCGAGCGGATGTACCGCCAGAGCCAGGTCGCCTATTACGAAAAGCACCTGCCGCGGTGGGCGGGACTGCTCCGTACCTACCTGAAACTCACCGGCAAGCCGATTGCGGACTGACGATGCGCATTGCTATTGACGCGCGGAAACTGCGCGATTTCGGTATTGGCACCTACATCCGCAACATCCTCATCGAGCTCTCGCGCCTCGATCAGACGACGGAGTACGTCGTGCTGTGCCGTCCAGACGACCAGGACTCCGGCGAGGTGCTGGGCCGCAACTTCCGGATGGTGCCCGAAACGGCGCCGACCTATTCGCTCGCCGAGCAGTACCGGATTCCGCTTTCGCTCGCCCGCGAGCGCGTGCAAATGGTGCATGAGCCGCACTACGTGCTGCCGCCTGCCATCGGCTGCCGGTCGGTGGTGACGATTCACGATTGTATCCACTTGATGTTCCCGCAGTACCTGCCGGGCAAACTGGCGTATGTCTACGCCAAGGGCTCGATGTGGAGCGCGACGCGCAAGGCCGACCGTGTTCTGACGGTATCGGAAGCATCCAAGCGAGACATCCTGCGCTTCTTCGACATCCCGCCGGAGAAAGTGGCAGTGGTCTACAACGCCATCGACGAGCGGTTCCTGGGGCCTGCCGACCTGGTTCGCATGGACTTGACGCGGCAACGGTACCAGCTTGATCACCCGTTCGTGCTCTACGTCGGCAACATCAAGCCGCACAAGAACATCGGGCGGCTGGTCGAGGCGTTTGCGATCGCGCGGCGCACCGGCCCGGACGACCTCAAGCTGATCGTCATCGGCGACGAGCTGTCGAAGTATCCGGTGCTGCGACAGTCGGTGCACCGCCACAAGCTCGACAAGCATGTCCGGTTCCTCGGCTTCCAGCCGCAGGCGACGCTCGCTGCCTTCTACCGGCTGGCCCGCGCGTTCGTGTTCCCGTCGCTCTACGAGGGCTTTGGCCTGCCGCCGCTCGAAGCGATGGCGTGCGGCACGCCGGTCGTGACCTCGAACGTGTCGTCGTTACCCGAAGTCTGTGGCGACGCGGCGTTACTGGTCGACCCGCTCGATTCGGACGCCATCGCCACCGCGATCGTCCGCGCCGTCACTGACGAGCCACTGCGCGCAGAGATGATTGCCAGGGGTCTGGCCCGCGCCCGCGATTTCTCGTGGCAGCAGAGTGTGGCGAAGATTCATCAGATCTACATGGAAGTGGCTAACCGGTAATGCGCGTCGCCCTCATTCACGACTGGCTCACCGGGATGCGCGGTGGCGAGAAGGCCCTCGAGGTCTTCTGCGAGCTCTACCCCACCGCGGACCTGTTCACGCTGGTCTACCTGAAGGGTACCGTCACGCCGATGATCGAGCGGCGCGTGGTGAAGAAGTCGCCGGTCCATTGGCTGCCGTTCGCGGGCAAGCTCTACCGGCAGTACCTCCCCCTGTTTCCCATGGCCGTTGAGCAGTTCGACCTGGACGACTATGACCTCGTGCTCAGCACGAGCCACTGCGCGGCCAAGTCAGTGGTGGTCACCGGGCGGGCCCGGCACCTGTGCTATTGCCTCACGCCGATGCGGTACGCCTGGGACCAGTTCGATGCGTATTTCGGGCCCGAGCGCGTGGGGACAGTGCCGAGTGCGCTGCTACGGCCGGTGTTGGCGGGTCTGGCCCGATGGGACCGCGCGACCGAGGGCCGCGTACACCGCTATCTTGCTATTTCTCAATATGTTGCGCGGAGGATCGCGCTGTACTATAATCGAGCGTCGACCTTGGTGTATCCACCGGTCGACACTGAGTACTACAGCCCCGTTTCGAACAAGGCGGCCATCGCCGTGCCCCCAACCACTTCACCCGATCACCAGATCGCCAACTCGCCACATTTTCTGGTGGTGTCGGCCCTGGTGCCGTACAAGCGCGTCGATCTCGCCATGATGGCGGCTCGGCGTGCCGGCGTGCGCCTGACGGTCGTCGGCAACGGTCCCGAGCGGCACAACCTCGAACGGCTGGCGGGCGACGGCATTTCCCTGGCCGGCTGGCGCACGGATGAAGAAATTCGCAATTTGTACCGCACCTGCACGGCCGCCATCCTCCCCGGCGAAGAGGATTTCGGCATTGTCCCGGTCGAGGCGCAAGCCTGCGGCCGGCCCGTGGTCGCACTGGGCCGCGGCGGCGCGCTCGAGACCGTGATTGACGGCGAGACCGGCGTGCTGTTCGGCGCCGCCACGGTGGACTCGCTGGCGGCAGGCTTGCAGCGCGCCGCCACCACGCCGTGGAGTGCGACCCGCATCCGCGCTCACGCGGAGACCTTTTCACGGCGCCGGTTTGTCGCCGAAATCGAACAGGTCGTCGACGACACCTTGCGCGCGCCGGCAGGTACTCGATGGTAAGGCGCCACAACCGCCTGCTGGTCGCCTTCCACGTCGGCACCGATGCGGTGATGGCGATGATGGCCTTTCTACTCGCCTACGTGCTGCGCTTCGAGTCGGGCTTGTTCGAAATCACGCGCGGCCAGCCACCCATCGAGCAGTACTTCAGCGTGCTGCCGTTCGTCGCGCTGGTGGTGCCGCTCGGCTTCCACTTCCAAGGTCTCTATCGCTTGCGCCGCGGCCGCTCGCGCATCGACGATTTCTTCAACGTGCTGGTCGGCAGCATCTTCGCGGTCGTGCTCGGCATCGTCAGCACGCTTTACTTCCAAGCCTATTACGCCTCGGATGGGCAACGCGAGATCGGGGCCTTCGCCGTGTCGCGGCTGGTGTGGGGCCTGTTCCTGGCCGGCAACATCGCGTGTGGGTATCTGTCGCGCAAGTTCATTCGCGAAGCGCTGGAACGGCGCTGGCTGGCGGGGGTCGGCCTGCGGCGCATTCTGATTGCCGGCGCCGGCGAACTGGGCCGCGTCGTCGCCGACCGCATGCTCGAGCATCGTGAGCTCGGCTACCAACTGGTCGGCTTCGTGGACGACAAGGCCGGCGGCGATCACCTGGGCTATCGGGGCCTGCCGCTGCTCGGTTCATTGAGCGAGGCGGCGGCGATTGTCGCCAACGAGAAGATCGATGACCTGTATGTCGCGCTGCCTCTCGAAGAACACATGAAGCTGCTCGACCTGGTCGAGTCGACCAGCCGTGAGGGCGTCGACGTCAAGGTCGTGCCGGACCTGCTGCAATTCATCGCCTTGCGCGCGCGCCTTGAGGACCTCGATGGCGTGCCCGTCATCAACCTGAACGACGTGCCCATGCAGGGGATGAGCGCCTTCATCAAGCGGTCGCTCGACATCCTGATTTCGATGGGCGCGCTGGCGGCCATGGCGCTGCCTGGCCTGCTGATCTCATGGCTGATCAAGCGCAATTCGCCCGGCCCGGTGTTCTACACCCAGGAACGCATGGGTCTCGACGGCAAGCAGTTCCAGGTCTATAAATTCCGCACCATGCCAATCGACGCTGAACGTGAAGGCCCGGTGTGGTCTGACGAGAACGACCCGCGCGCCACCGGCATTGGCGCATGGCTGCGCACGCACGATCTGGACGAGTGGCCGCAGTTCTGGAACGTGCTGGTCGGCGAGATGTCGATTGTCGGCCCGCGGCCGGAGCGGCCGTTCTTCGTCGAGCAGTTCAAGCACCGGATCCCGCAGTACATGCTGCGCCACAAGGTCAAGGCCGGCATCACTGCTCGGCGTGGACAACCTCTACGACCCCGACCATATGGACCTCGTCCACCACGTCGTCAAAGCGCTCCAGGCCTATGCCCTCTACAAGCGGGATGTCGACTATGTCGTAAAAGACGGCGAAGTCATCATCGTGGACG
>SXGR01176647.1_pt1 | contig 38255 bp, 22 predicted proteins | sample 3174711 | NCBI WGS metagenome assembly SXGR01 (sample SAMN11356860, study PRJNA531348) | freshwater metagenome | isolation source: freshwater sample F1-60 | place: China: Fuxian Lake, Yuxi | collected 2017-12-25
GATGCGACCGGTCGAGCGCCTGGGCATCGACGGCTGGGTTCCACCAAGGGTCGTAGAGCACGACGTAGCTGGCGGTGGTGAGGTTGAGCCCGGTGCCTGCAGCGCGGAGCGATAGGAGGAAGACGCAGGACTCGGTCTCGGCCTGGAAGGCGTTGACGACGTCCTGACGGGCCTTGGTCTCGCCGGTGAGGATGTGGGTCTTGATCCCCCTTTCCTTGCAGGCGCCCTCGAGCAGCTTGAGCATCTCCACGAACTGGGAGAACAGCAGGATCTTGTTGCCCGACTGGAGGATGGGCTCAAGGAGCTCGAACAGCGTGTCGGTCTTGCCGCTGGCGCTGTCGTTGCCGACGAGCTTCGGATGGCAGCAGATCTGGCGCAGACGGGTGAGGGCAGCCAGGACATGCATCTTGGATTTGGCCACACCCTTCTCCTGGAGGGCCTTCATGACCTGGTCGCGGCTGCGACGGAGCTCCGCGAGGTAGAGCTTGCGCTGTTCCTCGTCGAGGTCGCAGTCCCGACGTTCCTCGATCCGGTCAGGCAGGTCCTTGGCGACCTGTTTCTTGAGACGACGGAGCATGAGCGGACGAAGGCGGGCGCTGAGCCGCCGTCGAGCAGTGCTCGGCTCCCATTCGGGGCCGTCTCCCTTGGGCTCGTAGGTCTCGTGGAAATGCGCCTGGCTTCCGAGGTATCCGGGTTGGATGAAGTCCACGATCGACCAGAGGTCCAGCAGCCGGTTCTCCAGCGGGGTACCCGTGAGGGCAAGCCGCTGCCCGGCCTGGATCTCCTTCACGGCCAAGGTGACCTGGGCATTGGGATTCTTGATAAACTGGGCCTCGTCGAGGACCAGCGACCGGAACTCGAACTTCGACAGCTCCTCGAGATCCCTGCGGAGGATGGCGTAGTTGGTGACCACGATGTCGTGCTGCGGGATCTGCTTGCGGAGATTGTGCCGGGCCTGTCCGGACTGGAGCACGAGCACCTTGAAGTGCGGGGTGAACTTCTCGGCCTCACGACGCCAGTTATGGAGCACGGAGGCCGGGCAGAGGACGAGGGTCGGCTTCCGGTCCTTCTTGTGCTGGTCATGAAGCCAGGTGAGCCACGACAGCGTCTGGAGCGTCTTCCCCAGCCCCATGTCGTCGGCCAGGATGCCCCCAAGCTTCAATCGGGACATATTCGCGAGGAAGTTGAACCCGTCGCGCTGATACGGACGAAGATCGGCGTGGATGTTCTCGGGAACCTTGGTGTCGGGTACGCCCTTGAAATTGGCGAGCTTCTCCCGGAGCTGGGCGATGGCCTTGGCCGTGCCGAGCTCGGTGAGCGTGCCCTCGTCGAGCTGAGTGGCATGCAGCAGAGACGCCTTCTGGGCGTCGGGGCTCAAGCCATCGAGACCAAGCGTCGCCGCGGTCTCATTGGCCTTGCGGTTGGCATCGACATCCAGTTCCACCCAACCGCCATCGGGCAGTTTGACGAAGCGGGTCGTGGCGGCCGCGAGGCGCTGCAGGTCGGCGGTGCTCAGGCGCATGCCCTCGGCCTCCCACTCCGCACTCACGCTGAGCCAGTCGATTCCCGAGCCCTTCAGGACCAGCTTCGGCTTGACCAGTCGACGGTTCAGGAAGAGCCGCTGGAACGAGGGATTCCCGAGGAAATCGGCATCCTTGGGCTTATCCGGCCACGCCGTGGCAAGGGCGCTGAGGAACACCTCGTTGGCGTCACCCACCCAGAGCCCCGGCTCCGGCGTGAACCAGTCGAGCTGCTGGAGCCACTGGATCGCGGCCTGGATCCTCGCGTCGTCGATCACCTCGGGCCGGTCGGCCTGCCGTGTCCGGCTGGCCGTGACCCGCGACCATTCGTGCCCGTTCCACTGCCATTCCGACTGGTCACGGTCGCTCACGCAAAGCAGGCGGAGACGGACCACCTCGTCGGCAAGTTCGAACACAAACCGAGGCCGTGCCGGATGGGAGATGCACAACTGGCTCCAGTCCGCCTCATGGAGTGACGTCGCACCGCCGACGGGCGACCCGGTCTCAGGCGACCCGGTCTGCGACGCGGAGCCCCCCTTCGCCGGGCGGGTCTGGGACTTCCTGAGCTCGGTCAGCAGCCTGTGGGAGAGCTTCTTGACGGGAAGGACCGGGCGCTGTGCCCAAGGACCCAGGAGACTGACCGGCGGCGCGTTCCTGAGGATGTAGACCTCGCTGTCCACCAGCACGAGGACGGGTTGGCCGACAAAGAACTGGCACCCGGCGAGGGGGCGGGAGGAGCCATCAGGGAGAGCCAGAAGGTGGGTGAAGCTCAGGTCGCCGTCGATGGTGTCGAGGTGGGGCTTGAGCTCCGCGATCTGTCCATGGAACTCCAGGCTGGTGGCACGTCCCGTCAGCTCCAGGCGGGTCCCATGGCCCCAGGTGGCCAACCAGGTCAGGAGGTCGGCGCCCTCGAGGACCAACGGCTCACCCTCCTTGGCGCGATGCGACCAGTTGTCGTGGAGCCAGTCGATTACGGCCCAGTCGTCCGCCGGAAAGAGTTCAGCCTCATGGGCGGCCCGGGTTCGCAGCTCGCAGAGGTCCGACAGGAAGCGTTCCTTCTCGCCGGATCTCGAGCGGAACAACAGGAACTTGACCACCAGCTGCCACTGGTTGGCGTCGTCTCGGACACGGCGGGTCTCGCAGAGGACCCGCAGGGTGGCCTTTGGCGCATCGAGATGGGTGTGGGTGGCGGGCAGGAGCCAATTCTCGAGCTCCTGAACAAACTGCATCTCCTTCTCCGACTGCTCGACCTCCTGGAAGCGCTCGAAATTGGCGTAGAGCAGCAGTTCGGTCGGCAGCGAACGATTGGCCCGGAGGAACAGCATCGCCACCTCCTCGAGGCGGCTCTTGCCCTCTGCCCCCTGGATCCTCGACCACCAGTCGGTCGCACCGAAGTCACCCCGCCGCAACGCGAGCTTCTCGAGGTAGTCGTCGAACAGGAGGTAGGCCCGCTGGGGGTCGCCACAGGATCCCAGCAGCTTGAGCACCGCCTCACGCTCGGCGACCTTCTCCCGGGAGTCCGCCAGTTCCCGGCGAAGATCTGCGAAGGATCCATAGGTCGTGTTGAGGACGCGATGGTGGGCGTCATACTTGGTGCTGGCGGCGGTCGGCCGGCTGGCAGGACGGGTCGTTCTGGAACCTCTAGGCATGCGATGTCGGAAAGGCGACGGATGTAATACTGAATCTTCTCTCCGTTGCCCCTGATGACGGTCAACAAGGAAGTGGACGAAAATTGGTCTCGACACAGACACGCCCCACCGGAACGCCGGGGCCGACATGCCGCTCGGGATGCACGCGGGGAATCCATCCACCGGAAAGGTCTCCGGACCGGGATTTGATTGCCACGGTGCGGCATCAATTTAGTCTCACATCATCAATACGATGACGTCACCGCCACCGTCGCGGAACGACGGGATCTGGCTTGCATTCGCCCTCGTGGTGGCGCTGCTGACGATCACGTTCCAGATGGGGAGCCTGCCCCTGATCCAGCCCGACGAGGGTCGGAACGCGGAGGTTGCGCGGGAGATGAAGGAGCGTGGTGCCTGGCTGGTGCCGACCCACAACGGGCAGGTGTACCTCGACAAGCCGGCCTTCTACTTCAAGGCCGTCGCCCTCTCGCTGGCCGCTTTCGGTGACACTGAATTCGCAGCGCGTCTGCCATCGGTCCTGTTCGCCCTCGGAACACTTGGTGTTTCCTGGCTCTTCGCACGAGGACGCCTCGGCCCGAGAGCCGCGGCGATCGCGGTGCTGGTCACAGCCACGACACCTCTCTTCTTCATCCATGCGCGCACGATCATCTTCGACGTCGCACTCACCCTGTTCGTCTGCGGCTCCATCTTGTCCGGACACCTCGCAGAGGCCTCACGCCAGGGGCCTTGCAGAGGCTGGCACCTCGTGGCGGCCATCGCCGCGGGCCTGGGAACGCTGGTCAAGGGACCGGTGGGGTTTGCCGTGCCGGCCCTCGTGCTGATCCTTCACCACCTGGTAGAGAGACGCCCCCGGGCCATCCTCCGGATGCTCCACCCGATGAATGCGGTCGCCTTCGTGGCGGTCGTCCTCCCATGGTTCGTGGGAGTCTCGATCGCCCAGCCCGACTTCCCCCACTACGGGCTGGTGGAGGAGACTTTCAACCGGTTCACCACGGGGAAATTCCACCGCACCCAGCCCTTCTACTTCTACGCCTGGGTCGTCCCCGCAACCTTCCTCCCCTGGAGCCTGATGCTTCCCGGGGCAGTCCTCCTGATGCTCCGACGCCAGAGATCCCTGGGACCCGTGACCCGGTTCGCGATCGTCTGGATCCTCGTGGTGGTGGGATTCTTCTCATTGTCGAAGTCCAAGCTGCCCGGGTATGTCATGAGCATTGCCGTACCGTGGGGCTGGCTGATCGGCCGCATCATCGACCGGGCCATCGCCGACCCGTCAGGTCCCGAACGACGCATTGTCCGGACGGGAACCCTCGCTCTGGGATCGATCACGCTCCTCGCGACCCTTGCCATCGGTTTCTTTGGGGAACCGATCCTGCGGACGATCCGGACCAATCCCGACATCGACCCGGGACGGATCCAGGCCGTCTGGCTACCCCTCCTTGGCCTGACCGGCTTCGTGGGATTCATTGCGACCATGGGTTGGTGGATGCGGAGGCCGGCCTGGTCCGCCATTGCGTTCGCCGCGTTCCCACTGTTGGCGCTCACGCTGGGATCGGACGTGCTGATGGCGGTCTACGACAGCCGGTCGGCCCGAAGGATGTCCATGACCATGCCCCGACTCCCGGACGACACGGAAATCGTCTTCTACCAATGCATGCCCGTCGGGCTTCCCTTCTACCTCCGGAGGACAGGGACCCTGGTGACCCGGGACGGCGGGGAACTCGCGAGCAACTATGTGAAGTACAGCCTGGCGCAGCGGCCGGAGCGCCCGCCCGGAATCGTCGATGTGGACCGGTTCTCCACCTGGTTCAACGAGGTGAGGACTCCCGTCTACCTGGTCGTACAGCGCCATGACGAGCCCTGGCTGAAGGAACTGGTTGCCCGCCGTGGCGCGACGCTCCAGGGGTTCTATCAGGGATATCTCGGGGCCCTGATCCTACCGAAGGAGACCCTCTGAGATGTGCGGGATCTGTGGAATCCTCGGCTTCGAGGCCGCAGCGGAGTCCGACCGCTTCCAGGAACGCGTGGACACGATGCTGGAGGCACTGCGGCACCGGGGGCCGAACGCCGTCGGCTCGGCGGCATCAGGCCCGGTGGTGTTGGGGGCCACCCGTCTGGCCGTCCGGGGCATCGACCACCCCAGCCAGCCCTCGATCGACCCCGAATCCGGCGTCGTCGTGGTCTGCAATGGCGAGATCGACAACCACAGAGAGCTTCGAGCCTGGCTGGAGGCCAAGGGACGGCCCGTCCCCCCGGGAAGCGACGTCGAGGTCCTGCCCGGGATGTACCTCGAGCTGGGTGACGGGTTCCTCGAACGTCTGGTCGGGGCTTTCGCCCTGGCCGTCTGGGACCCCCGAAGCGGCAGGCTGCTCCTCGCCCGGGACCGTACCGGTGAACGTCCCCTCTTCTTCCGCCAGGATGCCGATCGTCTGACGTTCGCCAGCGAGATCGCGGCAATCGCCTCGTCGGGATCCGGTCCGTTGACCGTTTCCGGGACCGGTATCCGAAGCTATCTCCAGTTCGGCAACTTTGCCGCACCCAGGTCCCCCTTCACGGAGGTCGAGAAAATCGGCCCCGGTGAGAGCCTGGTCGTGGAACAGGGCCGGGTGGAACGGCGACGGTACTGGCGCTGGTCGATGAGCCAGCAGCCGAAGCAGGCCGCATCGGTCGATCGCTTCGACGCGATCTTCCGGGAGGCGGTCCGTCGACAGACCGATGTCGACATCGACTTCGCCGTGTTCCTGAGCGGCGGCCTGGATTCTTCGCTGGTCACCGCTGTGACCCGCTCCCTCCACCCGTCCAGACCTCTGGTCGGCTACACGGTTCGCTTCGGGGAGGCCTCGTTCGACGAGGGGGACGTCGCCCTGGAGGTGGCCCAACGTCTCGGTGTCCGGGCTGAATCCATCTGGGTCGGCCCCGAGGACTTCGCCCGGGAACTCCCCCTCCTCATACGGCGTGTCGGGGAACCGCTGGCGGATCCTGCCTGGCTTCCTGCGGCACTGCTGTCGCGGACCGCCGCCCAATCCTTCCGGATGACCCTCGTCGGCGAGGGAGCCGACGAGCTGTTTGGTGGGTATCCCACCTACCTGGGTGTCCGGGCCGCCGAGACCTACAATCGCCTTCCGGGATCCATCCGATCCCTGTTCAGGAGGATCGTCGAGTCCCTGCCTCCCAGCGACAAGAAGGTCACCCTCTCCTTCCTGTTGAAGCGGTTCGTCGCGGGTGCCGACCTCGACGGCATCACGCGTCACCAGATCTGGAACTCGAACATCCCTCCGGCTCTTCTGCGCCGTCTCGGGATCGACCCAGTGCCCCTCCCGGGTCCAATTCCCGAGGGGCCGGAACTCCTGGACCGGGTCCAGCAGCTGGATCTTGAGACGAGCCTCGCCGAGGGCCTCCTCACGAAGGCGGACCGGGCCGGCATGAGTTCCGCACTCGAGCTTCGCGCCCCGTTCCTCGACCTGGGGGTCCTGGACTATGCCGCGACCCTCAAGGCGTCGGACCGGGTGAGGGGGCTGACCACCAAGGCCTTCCTCAAGGACTACGCGCTCCGATACCTCCCCCGCTCCATCGTCCACCGCCGCAAGCGGGGGCTGTCGGTGCCGCTGGCGGCCTGGCTGCGGGGACCCCTAAAGACCTGGGCCGCGGATCGGCTTTCCGACAGCGCCCTCGACTCGGTGGGGATCTCACGGCAGGCCGCGCGATTGGTGTTCGAGGAGCACCTTCACAAGCGTGCCGACCACGGACGGGCACTTTGGACCCTGATCGTGCTCTCCTTCTGGCTGGAGTGGTCGCGGATGCCAACGCCACAGCCCACTTCCTCCTGAGGCCTCCTCCCACGGGCATCCAACCCTGGATCCGGCACCCCGCCGACGGGTTTCCCGGCGCGACGAGTCATTGCCGACCGAGCTCAGCATCAACGACGGCGGCGAGGGCCTGGGCCGCCTTCTCGATCCACTCCTCCAGCGTCCGGATCCGACGACGACCGCCGCGGACGGGGCGGCACCGGGATTCGGGGTTTCGTTGGAAGACAGGGGGCGGTGGGTGGGCCAATCCAGGCCGTGGTTTTGAAGGGCAGCACATGATCGACTCCGGGCAGGAATAAAATAGGAACGCGACAGGCTAGGCTGCACGCATCGGACCACCAGTCAGGTTGTTCACAGCTTGTTGGCAGGGCCACTCTGGGAACCCGACCCTGAGCGGGTTCATGCCCCGGCAGACCTTGCCGGCATCCCGCCAGGTCCTCGCCAGGTCCTCGCCCTTTGCCAAACGGCGGGTACTACGTAGGATCCGCCTTCAAACGAATCGATGGATGAACCCCAACGGCCACCCCGGATCCCCCCCCATCGCCATCCGTCCCCTCGGCAGCGGTTCTTCGGCATCCTCAGACCGGAACGCCGGGATATCGAAGTGCTGCTTCTGTTCTCCCTGATGAACGGCGTGTTGCTCATCGCACAGCCGATGGCCGTGGACGCCGTGGTCAACAACATCGCCTTCGGCGGCGAGCAGAAGGTGTACCTCCAAGCCCTCATCATCATCGCCGTAGCCCTAGGGATGTTCCTTGGGGTCAGCGCCCTGATGCGAGGAACCCAGGCCTACGTCATGGAGACGATCGAGCGTCGGCTCTTCGTGCGCATGGCCGCAGACCTGTCCTACAGGATTTCCCACTGCAGGACCGGGGACTTCGAGCGGGCTCTCGGACCGGAGATGATCAACCGATTCTTCGAGGTGATCACCCTGCAGAAGGTCAGTTCCACGCTGCTCCTTGAAGGGGTAAACGTGGCGCTGTCGACCGTGATCGGCCTGGTGGTTCTTTCATTCTACCACCCCTATCTCCTAGCCTTCTCCCTGGTCCTGATCGCATGTCTGGTGGCCATCCTAGGCCCTCTGGGACACAACGGCGTCAAGACCAGCATCCAGAAGTCCTACGCCAAGCACGCCGTCGTGGACTGGCTGGAGCAGCTTGCGCGCTACCCGACCCTGTTCAAGGGCACCGGGGCGGCAGAGTTCGCCTGCAGGAAGGCCGATGCGCTCTCGCAGGACTACCTCCTCAAGCGTGAACGCCACTTCAGCATCCTCCTGCGACAGATCATCGGTCTGCTCACCCTCCAGGCCGTCGCCAGCGGAGCGATGTTGACCCTTGGAACGTTTCTGGTCCTCCGTGGGGAACTGACCCTCGGCCAGCTGGTCGCCAGCGAGCTCATCCTGACCGCGATCGTCGATTCGATCGCGAAGCTGAGCAAACAGCTGGCCGCCTGGTACGACGCCCTGGCCTCGTCGGACAAGCTGGGCCACCTCGTCGATCTGCCGGTCGAGCCGGAGCGACAGACGGCCCAGTTGCAGCGGGTGGGGCCTGCTGCCGTGGAGGGACGCCACATCGGTTTCACCTACCCGGATTCCCCCCCTCTGTTCCACGACCTCTCCTTCCGGTTCCCGGCAGGATCCAGGGTGGCAATGGTCAGCGCCGCCGGCTATGGATCCAGCACGCTCCTCGACCTGATTTTTGCGCTGCGTCCCATCGACCAGGGAGAGCTTCTGGTGGACGGGGTCGACCTCCGACACTGGGCTCTGGACGCATTGCGGGAGGATGTCGCACTGGTCCGCGGCACGGAAATCATCAGCGGCACCATCCTGGAAAACGTCTCCCTAGGGCGGGCCAACATCGGACCGTCCGAGGTCCGGAACGCGCTCGAGGCCGTGGGTCTGCTCCCGGCCGTCCTGAACTGGCCCTCCGGCATCGACACTCCGTTGGTGGCCGGGGGGAAACCCCTCACCAGCACCCAAAGAGTCCGCCTCGTCCTGGCACGCGCAATCGTGGGTCGACCCCGGTTGCTGATCCTCGATGAATGCCTGGAGGGACTCGACACCGCCTCCGTGGAGGGGCTGGCCCCGTTCCTCTTTGCGCCTGGCAACCCCTGGACCCTGGTCTTGGTGACGCGGGATCCCGACCTGATCCGACGCTGCGACCAGGTACTGAAACTGGGGGATATCCATGGCGTCACGCCGACCCCCAACACGCCTCCCTCCGCATGAGCGACCCTGCGCTTGATCCCCATCACCGCGTGGACGATCCGATGCCGTTTCTGTCGGACCGGGCGGGTTTCCATGCCCTCGATCTCCCGAGTTCCCTCCGACGCGTCCGGTTCCTGAGCAAGGCGCTCACGTTCCTGTTCATCCTCTCCATCATCGCGGTCGCCTTTCTCCCCTGGCGGCAGTTCGTCCAGGGCGGAGGCCGTGTGATCGCCTACAATCCGTTGGAGCGGACCACGACCATCGAGGCCCCGCTCGCCGGAAGGGTTCAGAAATCCCACGTAATGGAGGGGCAGTATGTACGCCAGGGGGACCTGTTGTTCGATCTGACGGACAACGATCCGAACCTTCTGGCCAACCTGCAGCAGCAGCTCCAGCTGGCCCGTCAGCGCCGGGATGCCGCTAAGGAACGGCTCGAAGCCCTGAACGGGCAGGTGTCCGAGCTCGAACGGGCGATGCCGCTGGGGATCAAGGCCGCCCGCGCGCGCCTCGACGTCGCCCGCGTGAGCGCCGCCACGGCCTCGCAGCAGTTCCATCGGATAGAGTCGCTCTTCAAGGACCAGCGTGGGCTCGCCTCGCAGCGGGACTTCGAGCTGGCCCAGCTCGATCGGGACCGCACCGCTGCGGACCTCGCCCGCTCGGAGATCGAGCTCCGCCGCACCGAGATCGACCTCCGGGCCAGCCTGAATTCCGCCATGGCCTCAAGGGACAGCGCCAAGGCGGACTTCGCCTCGGCAGACCAGGCCTCCATCTCCCTCGAAATCCAGGTCAGCCAAACCCAAAACCAGAAGGTCCTTGCCCCGCGCGACGGCTACATCATGCGCCTCCAGGCCACCGAGGGCACCTTCCTCCGGGCCGGATCGCCGCTCTGCACCCTGATTCCCCAGACCTCCGAGCCGCGGGTGGAACTCTACGTCAGTGGCAATGACATGCCGCTCATCCAAGCCCGGGTGTCCGACGAGAGCGGCAATGTGATCTCCTACGGAAGCCCCGTCCGCCTCCAGTTCGAGGGCTGGCCGGCGCTCCAGCTGATCGGCTGGCCCAGTCTCGCGGTCGGCACCTTCGGTGGCGAGGTGATCCTGGTGGATCCGACCGATAACGGTCAGGGCAAGTTCCGGATCCTGGTCGGACCCAGGCCCGACGTCGTGACCCGGGGTGGCAAGGCGGTGGAGATCCGGGACTGGCCCGAGAACCAATGGCTTCGCCAGGGGATACGGGCCAACGGATGGGTCCTGCTGCAGGAGGTCCCGCTCTGGTTCGAGATCTGGCGGCAGTTGAACGGCTTCCCGCCCGCGCTGACCAAGGACCAGATCGGAGGACTCAAATGATCCTCCGGATCCTCCTTGTCGCGACCCTGCTCTCGACCGGGTGGTTCACGGGGCCAGCCCGCGGGCAGACCTTCCCCAGCTCCCCCTTCCCAGTCCCGACACCCCTGCGGCTCGAGGATGTCGTCGACTCGATCCTGTCCCAATACCCGCCGCTCCTCGCCGCCCAGATCGAGCAGGACGTCGCCAACGGACGACTCCGCAGCGCCCAGGGAATCTTCGACTTCAACGCGTTCTCCAAGGTCTTCGGCGCCCCGGCGGGCTACTACCAGTATGGAACGGCCGACGTCGGCTTCGAACAGTTCACCGGCATCTGGGGCAGCACGATCTTCGGCGGCTACCGGTACACCGGTGGCGACACGCTGCCCTACTACTACAACAACCGGACCGAGGGGGATGGCGAGGTCCGGTTCGGTCTCGACTTCCCGATCCTGAAGGACGGGTCCATCGACAAACGTCGTGCCGCGCTCTTCAAGGCGCGCCTGGACCAGAAGCTGGCCCAGCCGCTGATCGACCGTCAGCGGCTCGACTTCGTGCGGGCGGGCTCGATGGCCTATCTCAACTGGGCGGCCAACGGACAGAAGCTGACGATCTCCTCGAACCTCCTCCGGCTTGCGCTCAATCGGAACACCGGCCTGACCAACCAGTTCGAGGCCGGTCTGCTACCCAGGATCGTGCTCACCGACAACCAGCGGCTCGTGGTCTCCCGAGAGCTGGCTCTCGTCCAGGCCCGTCGACGGTTCGAGGCCGCGTCCCTGACCCTGTCGCTGTTCTACCGCGATGGGAACGGGGCCCCCATCGTGGCCCCCATCGACAGCGTTCCTCCCGCCTTTCTGACGCCCCCCGAGCTCGACGAGGCTTCCGTCGGTATCGCCTCCCACCGGGCCATGGATCTCCGGCCTGAGTTGAGACGCCTGCAGATCAATCGGCAGAAGCTCGAGGTCGACGTCCGGCTTGCCCGGAACCAGATGCTTCCCAGCCTCAACGCCGGGGCGATGGTGATAAATGACTTTGGGAAGCAGATCTATTTCGACCTCGTCGATCCACAGGTCAAGGCTGGGCTGGAATTCAAGATTCCCCTCCAACGTCGCGAGGCCCGAGGACGCCTCGACGAACTCGCTGGACAGCTGGGGCAGCTCACGAACGACCAACGCTTCGCGCAGGATCGCATCCGCAACGAGATCTGGGACGCCTTCTCCGCCTACCGGGCCGCCTCCGACCAGATCCGTCAGACCCATCTAAACGTCACCCTTGCCCAGGAGCTTCTTTCCGCAGAGGCCTCCCGGTTTGAACTCGGCATCAGCGATCTCCTCGCTCTCCAGATCCGGGAACAGGCTGCCTTCGACGCCAGAACGCTCGACGTCGACGCGGCGGCCGATGTCCTTCGGGCGCTGGCCGACTACCGAGCCGCAACTGCGTCCGACCTCACGAATGCCTCGAAGCCGTCCGTGTCCGATTCCAAATAGGACCGGATGGACTGGAGCGGACGGCACCGCCACTCTGACACCATGATCCCGCCGCCTCGAAGCCGAGACCCGGTGTCGCGACGCCAGTTCCTGCGACGGGTCCTCACCGCCGCCCCCGTGCTCCTCGGAGTGTCCTGCACCCGGTACCAGACGCACGACTCCACCCGTCCCCGACTCGCCTTCGTGAACCGGGGAGTGACCGAACTGATTCATCCAGACGGTTCGGGCCGACGCCCGCTCACCTTCAATGTCGCCAACCAGGCGACCTGGCAGCCGGCGGCATTCTTTCCGGATGGACGGCGGATCCTGCTCCTGAGCATGGAGCCACGGAGGGACGGACCCGGTCGCCCCTTCGAGGACTACTACACCCAGACTCCCACCCATCTCTGGACCTTCGACCTGGAGTCGGGGGAACTGATCGAGGTCGCCCACCGCGATCGGATGGCCGTGTTCTATACTCCCCAGCTTCTGCTGCGGGACGGACGCCTCCTCGTCCAGGTGGTCCGGGGCAAGGTCGGGCAGGTCTTCAACATGGACCTCGACGGATCGGATGCTCGCCCGTTCACCCACGAAGGCGAAGGTCTACCCTATGGCTTCTCCGCGAGTCCGGACGGGCGACGGATCGCCTTCCACCTCGCGAGCCCGCGCGGCTACGAGATCTGGACCAGCGATCCATGGGGCCGGGATCGGGTCCGGGTGGCGGGGGATCCGGGACACCTGTACTTCGGTCCCCAGTGGTCCCCGGATGGCGAATGGCTCGCCCACGCGGATTGCATTCCCTTGGAGGACCCGGGACACGACTGGTGTGATATCCGGGTCGGGCGGCCCGATGGACGGGAGGCCCGGGGGATTACGACCGGGCAGGCGATGTGGTTCGCGGCGACCTACGGGAACGTCCGCCACCACGGCGGGGGATCCAACGTCGTCGCCTGGACCCGGGACGGTCGGCTCTTATATCCACGCCGGATGCCCGGATCCCAGGTGCCGTGGCGGTTCCAACCGGACCGCCCGGACACCGATCATTTCAACCGGGATTTCCGACCCGAAAGCGCTCTCGGTGGCACGTGGATCGACCGCATCGATCCACGGACCGGGAAATCCGAAGCCGTGACCGGACCCACAGAGGGGACCTGGGACTTCCGATGCAGCGAGTCGGAGGATGGACGCTGGATCAGCTTCTGTAGGGCAACCACTGGGGGGCTACCGTCACTGTGGGTTCAGCCCGCGACAGGAGGGGCTGCACGGGAGATCGTCGCCGATCCGGACGGCACAGGAGTCGATCATCCGCGGTGGCTTCCGCATCGCGGGAAACCAACAGGTCAGAGGTTCCGATCCGCGAGCTCGGCTAGTACGCCCTTCAACAAACTCTCATAGCTTACCTCGATCGAGGTACCCCCGGTCTGGATCGTGAGCCGGCGTTCTTCTTCCTTAGGCGGATCGAATGGGTACTCGATGAGATTCTGAAGCTCGCCAGCACGGGCACGACGGTAGAGCCCCTTGGGATCCCTTCTCAGACACTCCTCGAAAGAGGCCTCCACAAAGACCCAGACCAGGCGGTCGCCAAGGATCCGACCGACCATGTCGCGCTGGGCATGCTCGGGAGCCATGGTGGCCACAATCGGGACGATGCCCTGGCCACAGGCCAATTTCGCCACCTCTGCGACACGCCGATGATGTTCTGTCCGGGCCCCGGGCCGGTACCCCAGATCCAGGCTCAACCCCCCACGGGCCTCATCGCCATCAATGCAGAACACGGAAAGACCACGGTCGCGCAACCCCTGCCGGAGACGCGTCGCCAGTGTCGTCTTGCCCGCACCCGAACGACCGAACAACCAGAAGACGCGGTTCACGACACGCACCTCCACGTTTGGTGAAGACGACCCCAAACCCGCCTCGGAAGCGCCACGGGGCAGACAACCACCCGGGAAATGCCCGAGGCAGAAAACCGCATTATTGTGATCCGCATGTCAGCAAAACAGTCGTTCGGAGAGGACCGTCCAAGACGGACAAAACCTTTCCCCTGTTGTGGAAAAGGCGGCCCGACCTTTCCCGCTGACCTCCAGGACCCATTGGCCCTGAACCCTTTTGTAACGACCAAAAATTTTTAAATTTAACACCTTACGCATGTCGATTCAAAATCCAGGAAATATCACCCTATGCTGGACCACGATCCGGCACCCTCCAGATGTTGAACTGGCTTCATCGCCGAGCGTCGTACCAGAGAAAGCAGGACTCGCGGTTCCGCAGCGTGCTGCGGGGACTCAGTCCGGCACGCAGCAGGAATCCAAACGTCTCCATAGGACCATAGAGTCGAACCTTGCGAGCCGACGTCTCGAGGGGGTGGCGATGCAGGATGGCGACTCCCCTTCGGTCGGGCTTCCCATGGGCCTTCAGACGTCGGACCAGGTCGAGTTCCTCGCCTGCATAGAACTCAAGACTGAATCCACCGATCGTCTCGAAGGCGCGGCGTTCGACCATGATGAAGGAACCCGCGAGAAGACCCCCGATCCGGCTCAGCAGGTTCCATCCGGCAGCGGCGATGGCCGCGGACGGTCCGCCTCCGTCCAGGCGGATCGTGCTGCCGATGGCCAGCACGTCGGGGCGCGACGCAGTCGAGACCGCCTCCGCGAAGAGTCCGCGCGTCGGCCGCGAGTCCGCATCGACAAACAGGATCCAATCGCCCGTGGCCGCGCCGGCCCCCGCGTTACGAGCACGACCGATCTGGTTCACTGGCTCGAAGACCACCCGCGCCCCGGCGGCGGCCGCAATCTCGGAGGTCCGATCCGTCGAATTATTGTCGCAGACGATCCATTCATGGTCCCACCCGGCGTCTGCAAAACCCATGCTGGCCGCACGGACGGCCTCAAGGGTCGCCGGCAACAGCCGCTCCTCGTTGAAGGCCGGGATCACCACCGAGACCCTGGGGCGAGGAGGGCAGGCGGAAGCCGGTAGGCTTGGATTCATTGTAATTCCGTTCGAACTCCTTGTTCCCGAAATTGGGTGGGAAACCCCAACGGCAAGCCCCAGTAATACTCCAGAAGCCCCCCACTCGAGGCCGGAACAACGATCCACCGAGGACCAGCCGGCCGCTCAGGCTCCCTGGGTTGCGAACCGATAGATCGTCGTCGTCCGGTAGGCCTCACCCGGACGCCACACCGACTTCGGGAACGATGGCTTGTTGACCGCATCCGGGAAATTCTGGGTCTCGAGGCAGAACGCACCGTGGGCCGGGAAGGTCACGCCACCCGTGCAGGTGATGCCCTCCTTAGGGAAATGGTTCGACGTGTAGAGCTGCACTCCAGGCTGGTCGGTCTCCACCTCAAGGACGCGTCCGCTTGCCGGGTCGATCACCCGGGCCGCGAGGGCCTTGCGCCTGCCGCCGGAATCGAGGACGAAATTGTGGTCATATCCCGCGGGGTCGAGGCCGGTCTTGCCGATCCGCGCACCAATCGGCTGCGGCTTCGTGAAATCCAAAGGCGTTCCGGCAACCGCCTTCAACTCGCCGGTGGGGATCAACCCTTCATCGGTCGCCGTGAAGCGTGAACCAAAGATCTGAAGCACCTGGTCATCCACTGTCCCCTTCCCCGCCAGATTGAAGTAGCTGTGGTTCGTCAGATTGATCGGCGTCGGCCGATCGGTCTTCGCATCGTACTCGATCACGAACTCGTTCCTGGTGTTCAGGGCGTAGGTGACCCGGCAGTCCAGGTTGCCGGGATAGCCCTCCTCTCCGTCTGGACTCACCCGCCGGAAATGCACCGCTGCACGATCCGGCGTCAGCTCATAGCCCTCGACCGTCCACAGCTTCTTGTCGAAGCCGGATACACCGCCGTGGAGATGGTTCGGACCATTGTTCACAGCCAGGGTGTAGGTCTTGCCATCCAGGGTGAAGGATCCCTTGGCGATACGGTTGGCGACGCGTCCAGCGATGGCCCCGAAGAACGGGTGCCCCTGCAGGTAGCGCGCAAGGGTGTCGAATCCCAGCACCACGTTGCCCGTCCTGCCGGTCCGGTCCGGTGCCCACAGCTCGGTCACGATCAGCCCGTAGTTGGTGAACCTGAGGACGACGCCACGGCCGTTTCTCAGCGTGAAGAGATCGGCCTCGGAACCGTCGGGCAGTTTTCCGAAGGATGCTTTGTCGAGGGTCATGGGGGTGTTGGTCGGGCCCGCCTTCGCCTGGAAGGTGCCCGCGGGCAGGGATTGCAGCGTCACCGGGGCGGCTGCCAGACGCCAACCACCGGCCAGGACACCGAGGCCGAGAAGGGCCTCACGACGGGTGAGATTCGAATTCATGGGATTACCGTAGGATGGTGGGGCAGGACAGGCATTGCAACCCGTGGACGGGACATGCCGCGCCAGAGGGATCAGTACTTGGGGACACCTGGGTCGATCTGATCGGACCACGCATCGATGCCGCCCTTGACCGACTTCACGTACTTGAATCCCTGTTGCCGCAGGAACTCGAGGGCTTTCATCGACCGCTTGCCCGCCTTGCAATGGATGTAGATCTGCTGGTTGGGATCGAGCTCCGTGAACTGCTGGTTCAGGCGGCTCAGCGGAAACAGCGGAACCCCCGCCACCCGGGCGATCTCGTACTCGTCCGGCTCCCGGACATCGATGACCCGGATTCCCTTCTCCGGAGACTTCAGGGCGTTTTGCATGTCCTGCACCGTCACCTCGTCGGGATTCTGTCCCGCCACCACGGGCTCCGGCACAACTCCACAGAACTGTTCGTAGTCGATCAGCTCCGTGATCGTCGGATGATCCCCACAGACCGGGCACTTCGGGTCCCGACGGAGCTTCAGCTCGCGGAACTTCATGTCGAGGGCGTTGAAGAGCAGCAGCCGTGACGTGAGAAGGGACCCCTTGCCGAGGATCAGCTTCAGGATCTCCGTCGCCTGGATGCAGCCGATGATTCCCGGCAACACCCCTAGAACACCACCCTCGGCACAGCTCGGCACCATGCCTGGCGGGGGCGGCTCGGGATACAGGCAGCGGTAGCAGGGTCCGCCCATCTGCGGCGCGAATACGCTCGCCTGCCCCTCGAATCGAAAGATCGAGCCGTACACGTTCGGCTTCGTCAGAAGGACGCAGGCATCGTTGGTCAGATAGCGCGTCGGGACGTTGTCGGTGCCGTCCACGACGATGTCGTAGGGGCGGATCAGATCGAGCGCGTTTTCCGACGAGATCCGGGTCTTGTGGAGCACGACCTCCGTGTTGGGATTGAGTGCGTTGAGTGTGACCTTGGCCGACTCGGCTTTCGAGACCCCGACGTCGGCATCCGTGTGGAGGATCTGACGCTGGAGGTTGGAATAGTCGACCGTGTCAAAGTCCACGATGCCCAGCTTTCCGACGCCCGCGGCGGCGAGATACATGGCAATGGGCGACCCGAGGCCGCCGGCGCCGATGCACAGCACGGAGGCGTTGCGGATCTTCTTCTGACCCGCGAGGCCAACCTCGGGCAGGATCAGGTGTCGGGAATAGCGTCGGATCTCCTCGTTCGTGAGTTCAGCCATACGATGGGCCGGCAGGTTAAGGTGGGCGCATCCTCGGGCAAGGAAGAGTTCCAACCGCTGCGGCACGAGTTCCACGCGAGGGGGTTTGGAACGACAGCCACCCGCCGGCACCCCTCGATCCTCAGCCCCACACCCGCAGGCCCCACATTGCGCAAGGGATCCGTACTCTGGTCTCCTTCCTCCATGTCCCCCCGCTGTACCCGCCTGCTGACCGTGCTCACCCTGCTTCAACTGTTCGCCCGGGCGGACGTCACGTCCCTCGGGGATCGACGCGAACTCTTCGTGGATCGCGCCCTGCTCGAACGGCTCGACCGCACCGAGCTCCGGCTGCAGACCCCACGTCCCGCCGGGGTCGTGTACCGGTTCGATCGGCCGTGGGAGGGCATCGTGTCGGGCTATGTCACGGTCCTCGAGGACGCGGGACGGTTCCTCCTCTACTACCGGGGGCGCCCGTCCACATCGCATGCCGACGCCAGCGACGAGGCGCGCGAGGTGTCATGCGTTGCGGAGAGCCTGGACGGCGTCCACTGGACCCGCCCCAACCTTGGGCTGTTCGAGGTGGCGGGTACCCGGGACAACAATGTGTTCCTGGTCGAGCCCAAGACCGTCACCCACAACTTCTGTCCCTTCATCGACCGACGTCCGGGAGTCCCGGCCGACCAGCGGTTCAAGGCGGTGGGCGGCACCGGGGCCGGCGGACTCTTCGGCTATGCGTCCGCGGACGGACGCCAGTGGCGGCCGGTACGGCCGACCCCGCTCATCACCCAGGGGCAGTTTGACTCCCAGAACGTCGTGTTCTGGTCGCAGCCGGAACAGCGCTACTGCTGCTATTTCCGGACCTGGACGAACGACGTCCGGTGGATCGCCCGATCGACCTCGACCAACTTCCTGGACTGGACGGCGCCCGAGCCGATGGAGTTCGGCGACGCCCCGCCGGAGCATCTCTACATCAACCAGACCCAGCCCTATTCCCGGGCCCCCCACCTCTACGTGGGGATCGCCGCACGGTTCAATCCGGGCCGACAGGCACTGACCCCGGGACAGGTCCGGGACCTCGACCTCGAGGCGCCATGGAACTATCCGGGACTGAGGCAGGACGACTCGGACGCCGTGCTGCTCACGAGCCGGGGCGGCAGACGCTATGATCGGACATTCCTCGAGAGCTTCATCCGACCCGGACTGGATCCGAGGAACTGGGTGGCGCGGGCCAACTACCCCGCGCTCGGACTCCTCCAGACCGCACCCGACGAACTGTCGCTGTACGTGGTCCGACACTATGGCCAGCCGTCGATCCACCTTGAGCGACTCACGCTGCGACCGGACGGCTTCGCCTCCCTCCACGGCGGATACGCCCCGGGCGAATGCCTCACGCGACCCATCAGCTTCTCCGGGGATGTCCTGGAACTGAACCTCTCGACCAGCGCCGCGGGTTTTGTGCGGGTGGAGATCCAGGACGACGCGGGCAGGCCACTCCCGGGATTTGCACTGTCCGACTGCCCGGAACTCATCGGTGACGCGCTGTCCCGACCGGTCAACTGGACCTCCGGTGCACGGCTGCGTGAGATCGCTGGAAAGCCGGTCCGGATCCGCTTCGTCCTGAAGGACGCCGACCTTTTTTCCTTCCGGTTCCAAAAATCCACTCCGACCGAGACAGCCTCCACGCGGTCTCACCAACCGTTCGTGACGGTTTTCTCCGACGGGGGAGCCGGCCGCTACGAGGCCTTTCCCGACGTCTGCCGGCTCCGGGACGGACGTCTTCAGTGCATCTCGTATGCGTCCTACACCCACGTCGGGGTGCCCTCACCGGACTGGCCGCTGGGCGGCAGGATCGTCGCCAGCTGGTCGAGCGATGAAGGACGCACCTGGACGCCACCCGAAACCCTCCTCGACACGCCGGCGGATGACCGTGATCCCTCGATCACCCAGCTCCGGGACGGCCGGCTTCTTTGCAGCTTCTTCACCACGGCCGGCACGCTGGTGACCGAGGCCCAAGGGCCTTCCGGGCCGTGGAGCAGGCCTCGTCTGATCGGCCCCCGCCTCGGTGTCAGCACCCCGGTTCGGGAGTTGTCCGACGGCACCCTGATCCTCGGGGTATATTTCGAGGATGCCCAGACGGCCCATGGCGCCACGCTGCGGAGCCTCGACCAAGGAAGGACATGGGAACCGCCCTCGCCCATCGACAGCCGCGGGCAGTTCCTCGATGCCGAGACGGATGTGATCGAGCTGAAGGATGGCGGACTCCTCGCCGCACTTCGTGGTGGCAAGGGAGCTCCGATGAACCTCAGCCGGTCCCAGGACCGGGGTACCCACTGGAGCCCAGCCGAACCCCTGGGATTCGTCGGACACTGTCCCTATCTGCATCGGGCTCCAGGAGGAGAGATTGTCCTGGCCTATCGGCAGCCGGTCACCGGCGAGACCCGCGGCACTGCACTCCGGGTGAGTCGCGACGAAGGCCGGTCGTGGTCGGAAGCCACCCGGATCGATCCGGTCATCGGTGCCTATCCCTCGATCGTGAACCTTCGCGACGGGTCCCTGCTGATCGTCTACTACGAGGAGGGCGAGGGATCCGACATCCGGGCGCGCCGTCTCCGCATCGAGGGGTATACGGTGAAGGACATCGGCTGGCCCCGATGACGTTCCTCGTTCGTCCCACTTTGACGTTCCCTGACCGGGTCCACCCGATAGGCTGATCCGGTCATGAGCTGGAACCAAGTCGTGTGGGCCTTCACCGGGCTGCTGATCGTCGGAGGGGTCGTGGGCTTTCTCAAGGCTCGGAGCAAGGCCTCCCTGATCGCCTCGGTGGCTTCGGCCATCCCTCTGGCGCTCGCCGCGTCGGGCCTTCTTCCCTTTTGGGTGGTACCGCTCGTTCTGGGCAGCCTTGTGGTCGTGTTCGCCAAGCGGCTGGCCACCACCCGGAAGTTCATGCCGTCCGGGATGTTGCTCATCCTCACCCTTCTGACGGCCGGCCTGGTCTGGGCGCTGATCCGGAAGCCCTGACCTCCACCCGACCCTAATGTCTCCGAGCGACCTCCCGGTCTGGCAGCTCCACGCCGAGATCCTGTCGGCCCTCAACCCCGGCAACCGTCTGGTCCTCGTGGCCGCGACGGGATCCGGAAAGACGACCCAGGTCCCCCAGATGCTCCTGGACGCCGGCCTCGCCGGGGATCGGCGCATCGTGGTCCTCCAACCCCGAAGGGTCGCCGCCCGCAGTGTCGCCACCCGCGTCGCCTGGGAACGCAACCAGCCGCTCGGCGCGGAGGTCGGATACCAGGTGCGATTCGAGGACCACATCGGGGACACGACCCGCATCGCCTTCGTCACCGAGGGTATCCTCCTGCGATGGTTCCAGGACGACCCGGAGCTCCGGGACATCGGTATCCTGGTCTTCGACGAGTTCCACGAGCGCAACCTCCTGAGCGATGTCGCCCTGGCCCTCGCCAAACGCCTCCAGCAGACGCGTCGTCCCGACCTCAAGCTGGTCGTGATGTCGGCCACGCTCGACGCCGAACCGGTCGCCCGCTACCTGGCCTCCGAATCGGGGAAACCCGCCCCGATCCTGGCCTCCGAGGGCCGGACCTATCCGGTCGATATCCAATGGTCGGACTATGGGGATCGACGACCGCCTTCCGAACAGGCGGCGGACGCCGTGGAACGGCTGGTCCGGTCCGGGGCCGAGGGGGACATCCTGGTCTTCATGCCGGGCATGGGCGAGATCCTCGCCACCCTGAATGCATTGCGGGCGGCGCACCTCGGCTCGCCCTGTGTCCTGCTGCCTCTCCACGGCGACCTGTCACCGGAGGATCAGGACCGTGCCTTCGCCCCGTTCCGCCAGCGGAAGATCGTTGTGTCGACGAACGTTGCGGAGACCAGCGTGACCATCGATGGCATCCGGCATGTCGTGGATGCGGGTCTGGCCCGGATCGCGCGTCATGATGCCGAGCGGGGCATCCAGACGTTGGCGGTCGAACCCATCAGTCGGGCCTCGGCCGACCAGCGGGCGGGACGGGCGGGACGGACCGCACCCGGCACCTGCTGGCGGCTCTGGACCGAGAGCGCCCACCTGGACCGCCCGCCCCGCAACACACCGGAGATCCAGCGGGCGGACCTCGCCGAGGTGGTGCTGCTCCTGCACTCGCTCGGGATCCGGGATGCGGTCGGATTCGACTGGCTCGATCGTCCCGATGCCGAGGCTGTCGCCCGCGCGGAGGGCCTGCTCCGAATCCTTGGGGCGCTCGGATCGGACCCCTCCGGTAACGGTGGCGACCTGACACCGATCGGACACCAGATGCTCCGGCTGCCGATGCATCCCCGCTATTCCCGTCTGCTGGTGGAGGCATCCAGACGCGGCTGCGTGCCAGCGGCAGCGCTCTGCGCGGCACTGACGGGCGGGCGGGACCTCCTGGTTCGGCTCGGCCGCGAGGACGGAGCCGTCCGGGAGGCCCGGGAGCTCTTCGAGTCCAGCCGCCACAGCGACTTCCACACGCTGATGCGCGCCTTCCAGTTCGCCCGCAACCAGCGGTTCGATGTCGTCGCCTGCCGACGCCATGGCATCCATGCGCAGACGGCCCGACAGATCGACGACACCTACCGCCAGCTGATGTCGATCACGACACGGCAGGGTCTCCACCAGGAACCGGAGGCGGATTCCCAGGCCGACACCGGTCCCGGGGGGGCGTCCACGACGGCTTCCGGGACACCGCACCGGAAGGCTGTCGACCCGACCGATCCGCTGCTCCTGTGTCTGACGGCGGGGTTCATCGACCAGCTCGCCGTGCGCGAGAACTCGGGGACGCTCGACTGCCGTCTGACCGAGGGCCGCAAGGGGACCCTGGTCCGGGAGAGCCTGGTCGATGCACCGCTCCTGGTGGTGGGATCGATCCGGGAAGTGGATGGGCGACATGGTCGGACCACGCTCCTGGGCCTCGCGACGGCGGTGAGACCCGAATGGCTGACCGAGCTCTATCCGCAGCACCTCTCGGAGCGGGCGGGCTGCGAGGTCGACCGCATCCACAAGCGGGTGGCGGCGATCCGAGAGCGTCGGTTCCTCGACCTGGTGATCGGACGCGAGCATGCCCGGGACATCGACCCCGCCGCGGCGGGTGTGGCCCTGGCGGACGCGTTCGCCTCGGGCGGATTCGAACTCCCGAACCTCAACCATCGGATCCGACAGTTCATCGCCCGGGTGCATCTGCTCGCGAGGATCGTGCCGGAACTGGAGATTCCACCGTTCGACGGTGCCGCCCTGCGCGCCGTGCTTGCCCGGGCCTTCCATGGGGTCACGCTCGTCAAGGACGCCCAGTCCATCGACCTCACCCCGGCGTTCGAGGGGCATCTCGATGCCGCCCAGCGGGGATTCCTCGAGGAGCTGATGCCGCTGGTCCTTCCCACGGGGACGGGTCTGGGCGGGAAGCTCGTCTACCCGGATCCTTCGACCGATGCCGATGAACCGACGTTCCCTGAGATTCAGGTCCGGGTGACCGACTGCTTCGCGCTGAAGGAGCACCCCCGGATCGCGGAGGGGCGGTTGCCGGTCTCGCTGGTGCTGCTTGCGCCAGACCAGAAGCGGCTGGGGACCACGACCGATTTTCCCCAGTGGAAATCGAAGACCTATCCCACCCTGAGGACCCAGCTGCGGTCGAAATACGGCAGCTTCCCGTGGCCGTGAGACGACGGGCACCCCCGAAGCTCAGGAACGCGTCGGGCGGACGCCGACACCTGGCGTGGCTCCACTGGGCGGAGCCGTGCGCGCGGAGCCCACGGCCTTGGCCGCCTCGTGGACGCCACTGAAGTTCCCAGCCTCACAGAGGGCCACGAAGGTCTCGGTGTCGCTCTTGAGCTCCTCCCAGCGCCGCCGAATCACCTCGGATTCCTTGGGGCCCACCTGGTTCCCCCCGGAGGTCTCGGTGATGGCGGCGAGGAGGTCCGCGAATTCCCGGACGATCTGGTTCGTGGCCGGGATCAGGTACTCGGGATGGGCTTCCCGACGCTCGGGGTTCCGGATGAAGAACCCCCCAGCCTGGTGACAGAGCCAGTGGATGATCCGGGCATCACCCGTCGCATGCATGAGCTGGTCCACCCGATCCAGCGGATTGGCCCCCGTGGCTCCCTGGTCCTCGGCTGGTTTCTCACACCACTTGTAGACGAGGGACATCGAGACGTTGAGGTCGGCCGAGATCTTCTTCGGACTTGTCTCCTTGATCACCTCACGCAGCACCTCGTGGGACTCCATGGCCCGGCTGTCTATCGATCCCCGTGCGCGATGGGAAGCCCAGGTTTGGACCGGGTTGGATCGCACAAGGAATCGTTGTCCTGCCTCCGACCCAAGCCCGACGCGTCCACCACCCGAATGTCCCTTCCCGTCCCCCCGGGTCCTCGCGTAGTCTTTCCCCCTCCCGGATCCTTCCGGAATCCTGTCTACAAGCCATGTCCCTCGTCTCTGTCCTGCTCAAGCCAGGTGAGGCCGACCGCATCGTCGCCGGCCACCCCTGGATCTACTCCAACTCCGTGCTGCGCCTGACCGCGCCCGTCACCGACGGCGACCTGGTGCAGGTCAAGGACCACCGGCAGCGCCTGCTCGGGACGGGCTTCTACAACTCCCGGTCGAAGATCGTGGTCAGGCTGCTGGACCGCGACCGCATCGAGCCCAACCGCAGCTTCTTCCGCCAGCGGATCGAAGCGGCGCTGGCGCACCGCCAGCGTTGGATGCCGGGCACGACCTCCTACCGTCTGGTGAACGCGGAGAGCGACTTCCTCAGCGGTCTGATCGTGGACCGCTACGACGACGTCCTGGTGATCCAGATCAGCTCCCTGGGCATGGAACTCAGGAAGTCAACGATCGTGGAGGTGCTGAAGGACCTTTTGAATCCCCGGGCGATCCTCGAGCGCAGCGACACGGCCTCACGGAAGTTCGACGGCCTCGCGGAGGCCCAGGGATTGATCCGGGGTGAGCCCGTGGGCGAGATCGAGGTGAATCTCAACGGGATCCGGTTCCTGACGAACCTCGCGGAGGGCCACAAGACCGGGATGTATCTCGACCAGCAGGCCAACTACGCGGCGGTCGGGGATCTGGCGAAGGGCGCCCATGAGGTGCTCGACTGCTTCAGCTTCGCCGGCGGCTTCGCCCTGCACGCCGCCCGGGCTGGGGCTAGGCGGGTCCATGCGCTGGACCAGAGCGCCGACGCCATGGCAATGGCCCAGCGCAATGCGACGACCAATGGGCTTGCGGACCGGGTCGAATTCGAGACCGCCAACGTCTTCGATTGGCTCAAGGCCCGGACCGCTGTCGGGCCCAGCGAGAAGGTCATCCCGCGCTACGACCTCATCATCCTCGACCCTCCATCATTCACCCGGAATCGATCCTCCGTGCCCGATGCGCTGCGCGGCTACAAGGAGATCCACCTCCGGGCGCTCCGTCTCCTGAAACCCGGTGGCCTGCTGTCGACATTCTGCTGCTCCCACCACGTCGACCGGGTGCTGTTCGAGGACGTCATCCTCGCGGCGGCGATCGACACCCGCGTGATCCTCCGGAGGGTGGCGAGCCACAGCCAGTCGCCCGATCACCCCGTGGTACCGTCGATCCCGGAGACGGAATACCTCAAGGGATTCACCTACGAGCGGGTCGCCTAGACCGAGGCATCCGCAAGGGAAAACAGGGAGTGGAATCCAGGAGGACCGAAGGGGAAGATCTCCCTATGTCCCCAAGCCTTCCGTTTGGCACCACCCCAAGGTCGATCAGCGACGCCGGGGGCGTACGAGGATGACCTTCTTGTCGCTGCCTTCGACCTCGACGCTCGTGGTCTCCACATCCGGATCGTCCTTGAGGGCGTTGTGAACAACCCAGCGGTCGTAGGCATTCATCGGCTCGAGCTCGAGGACATCCCCCCAGCGGCGAACCTTCTCGGCGGTCTCGGCGGCCCGCTTCACCAGGAGCTCCTTCGCCTGCTGCCGATATCCGCAGACATCGAGGATGACCCGGGGAATCTTGGTGTCCTGGTGGAAGACGAGGCGGTTGAGCAGGTACTGGAGCTCGCTGAGGGTCTGACCCGACCGACCGATGAGCCGCCCTGGGTCGTCCGTCTGGATGTCGAGGAGGATCTGGTCGTCGACGAGCTCCTGGCGGAGGGTCACTTCGAAACCAAGGGTCTGGAGCATCTCCCGTAGCGTGGCCTGGGGATCAATGGAGGGGGCGTCGTTCACGGCAGTGGGTTCAGGGTGGATCTGTTCCTCGGACTGGCTCATGCCTTTTTGCGCGCGAGCGGGCCCGGTGGCGAGCCCTTTTCCGAGGTCTTCTCGTCGTTCATGCGCGTGATCTTCGTCTGCAGCACGCTCAGGAGGTTCTGGACGGTCCAGTAGAGGGTCAGGCCCGAGCTGTAGTTGTAGAGGAAGGCGACGAAGAAGACCGGCATGTACTTCATCATCTTCTGCTGCACGGGATCCATCTGGGGCGATGGCGGCGTCAGGCTGGACATCCACAGCGAGGTCGCCCCCATCAGGAGCGGCAGCAGGTTGAATGGAAGCCCGACACCCGCGACGCCAAGGAAGGGAACCCAACCCATGTTCGGAATGGTGAAGAGGGTGTCGGGCTCGGCCAGGTTGGCCACCCAGAGGAAGCTGGCACCGCGCAGTTCGATCGCGGTCCTGAGCATGAAGAAGAAGCCGATGAAGACCGGGAACTGGATGAGCATCGGCAGACATCCAGTGGCTGGATTCACCTTGTGCCGCTTCATGCACTCCATCGTCTTCTCCTGAACCTTGGCCGGATCGTTCTTGAACTTCTCCCGGATCGCCTGGAGCTCCGGCTGGATGGCCTGCATCCGCTTCATCGACCGGGTGCTGATCGCGGTCAGCGGCCAGAAGAGCGCCTTGATCAGGATCGTCAGCACGACGATGGCCCAGCCATAGGATGGAATGAACTGGTGGAGTCCGTTGAGCGACAGCAGCAGGGCCTTGGCAAAGAACCCGGTGAAGCCAGAGAAGTCCATCACGGCCTCGAGACCCAGGCGCATGCGGGACAGGGTGAAGTATTCCTTCGGACCGGCGTAGAAGCTGAATCGCTGCTCCAGGGACTGGCCCGGGGCCACTGTTCCCCCGGCCAGCACGAGCAACGCCTGGTAGGCCCGGGGATCCGGATTGAGCCGTCCGTCCGCCTCGCGGTCCGCCGGCGTCGGTTTCGGCAGGGCGAAATCCCGCACCACCACCCGGTCCGCCGGACGGTCCGGGATCGCGATCATCGTGAAGAACCGGTTGTGGACCGCAGCCCACGCCACATTCGAGGCACCCGCCACATATTCGGTCCGTGGGACCCCAGGGATGCACCCCATGAACCGGTTGGCGAACCACGTCATGTCAACATGCTCCGCCGCGGTGCCATTGTACCAATAGGCCCCCAGCCAATCCCCCGTCTCCTGGCGGTCGGCGGTCGACGCGGTTCCCATCACCATCTCGCCCGACGGGAGCGCCACCGGCCGGCTCCCACGGTTCTCGTGACGGATCGTCACCTCGAACACGTAGTTACTCGCCAGACGGTACTCCTTCACAACACGAAGCCCCTCCGGGAGGTCCTTCTGGGCGATCACCGCACCATCCCGCTGGATAAGCTCGAATTCCTGGTCCCCTCCGAGACCCGGAAGCCCCACATGCACGAACGCAGGGGAGAACGCCGGATCGTTCAGCATCACATCCGTCGAGGCCTGCGCCCCTTGCCCCTTCCCTCGGGCGATGACGGCGGGGTACTCCTTGAGATCGACCCGTCTCAGCCCGCCACCCAGCGAGGTGAACGTGGCGCGGACCTGGGTGTTCTCCAAAACGAGGGTCTTCCCCGCCGTGGCCGACAGCAGCTGGGCCGGGGGAGCCGTTGGATTCGGAACCGACTGGATCGTGGTCGCCGGGATGGACGAGGTCGACCCGGTCTGCACTCCCGCCACGGAGTTCGAGGAAAGGCTCCTGGGAATGGCGTTGGTGGCGGTCTTGGCCCTCTCGGATGGCGGATACAGGCGGTTCACCAATGCGGGCCAGCCCAGCATGAGTGCGAATGCCACCAACAGAATTCCAATTCCCTTGCGGTCCATGCGAGTGATTCAGCGACAGGTCAACAGCGTTCGGGTACCGGGTCGGTCCCACAACCTCCCCAAGGATGACAGCGGCAGAGTCGGCGGGCCGCCATCGCGCTCCCACAGACGAGCCCATGCCGATCGATCGCCTCCATCGCGTAGGTCGAACAGGTGGGCTGGAACCGGCAGGTCTCGGAAACGCCCAGGAGGGCATTTTTCATCGGGGAGATCCCGACCTGATAGGCCCGGATGACAAGGCGGGCCAGTCCTGCAGCAAGGCGGTTCATCGGGCTGGGGTGAAGGCGGTCTGAGATGGAGCGGGAACCAGACGAGCGCCCTTGAGCGAGCGCAGATAATCGGCCTCCACGGCGTCGAACCCCTTGTCCACGATCGATTTCCGGGCAACGAGGATCAGGTCCACCGGAAGGGTGATCGCATGCTGATGCCTGCGAAAGACCTCCTTGAGGAGGCGTCGGGCCCGGTTGCGGCACACGGCGTTGCCGATGGTCTTGGAGGTCACGACGCCGACCCGGGATCCGGACCGGCGATCGGGAGCGGGCTGCCAGTTCAGGATGAGACAACCCTGGACCCAGCGTTGGCCGGATTCCTTGAGTCGGATGAAGTCACGTCCGGCACGCAACCGCTGCCCTCGTTGCAGACCCAACCGGGGAACGGAAGGCGCCGACATGACGCACCTCGGGACGATCAGACCGGGGTGAGGCGCTTGCGCCCGAGACGGCGCCGGCGGTTGAGGATCATGCGGCCACCCTTGGTGGCCATGCGGGCGCGGAAGCCATGCTGGCGGACGCGACGGATCTTTGAAGGCTGATACTGGCGTTTCATGGTAGACAGTGGGCTCCCGGCCGGAGCGAGCCGCAAACGCTATCAACCACGTCCACAACGTCAATCCTCATGTCCATTTTGACGCGGGTTGTCGGTTGTCGAACCGGCGCTTGACCCGGCTGCTGGAAGGGATTGATCCTCGTCCAAATCCTATGCGACCCCCCTGTCCCACACCGGATGCCCCACTCCTGCCCCACGGCGGACGACAAGGTTCGCCCGCCGGGTGCGGATTCACCCTGATCGAGCTGCTCGTGGTGATCGCGGTGATCGCCATCCTCGCCGGGATGCTCCTGCCCGCCCTCGCCAAGGCCAAGGAACGGGCCCGTCAGACGCAGTGCCTGAACAACATGCGCCAGATGGGCATCGCGCTGCTCCTCTACGAGGGCGACCACAAACGCCTGCCCCCGAAGGCCTCCCAGGTCCCCGACTTCATGAATCCCAAGGCGCCGGGCTGGCAGAACAACTGCCTGTACGCCATCGCCCCCTACCTCCAGGGCACCGCCCAGGGCCGCAGCTCGAAGATCTACGCCTGCCCCAGCGCGAAGAAGCCCGGCGACGGCTCCGACGCCACCAAGAACAGCGCCACCGGATACCTGCCGAATGCCGTGTTCATGGAGCGTACCCTCGACTCCGTCCCGGATCCCAGCGGCCTCATCTTCTGCCAGGAGACCACGCGACTCGTCAGCTTCACGGCACTTCGCCCCGCCTACGGAGCCGACTTCGGAGTCTGCCCCGGGCAATACACCTTCTGGCACGTGATCCTCAAACCCGGCGTCGACTGGTACGCGAGCCTCCACAACCAGGGAGGGAACCATCTGTTCGTCGACGGCCACGCCGAGTACCGGAAGGCGAAGGCGCTTCGGGCGAGGGACTTCGGATTGATCGACGGGGCCACCGGCAAGGCCGAGGACGACCACAGGAGTCCTGACACCCGTTGCTACAAGACCGTCTTCAACTGATCGACGAGGCACCCACTGTCTCAGTTCTTCATCAAGACGCCGTCGAGGTTGAGCAGGACATTGGCCACCGTGGTCCAGGCTGCCGCCTCGGCGGGATCGAGACCGGCCGGCAGCATCCCCAGGGGATCCGTCGACAGACGCAGGGCCTCGTCGGTCCGGTCCGCATAGCCCGACCGCTCCGAGTCATGGAGGGACACCAGCCGCTGGACCGCCTCCTCCGAGGCGGGGCGACAGAGCGCCCGTTCCAGCCCCAGCCTCACCCGATCCGCCACCGAACCATCCGCCTGGGCGAGGCGACGACCGAGGGCCTGGGCACATTCCACGAACACCGGGTCATTCAGGGTCACGAACGCCTGCAGCGGGGTGTTGGTTGGCTGACGTCGCACCGTGCAGTTCTCCCGGCTGGGCGCATCGAAGGTCGCCATGCTGGGATACGGAATGGTCCGCCTCCAGAAGGTGTAGATCCCGCGCCGATACCGATCCTCCCCCTCGCTGGTGGTCCACGACCGCTCCCCGTTGAAGGCCGCCCTCCACAGACCGTCGGGCTGGGCGGGATAGACACTCGGCCCGCCTACCTTCCGGCTGAGCAGACCGCTGAGCGCCAGGGCCTGGTCCCGGACCATCTCGGCATCCAGCCGACGCCGTGACGCCCTCGAATACAGGGTGTTCAGCGGATCCTTCTCGAGTTGGTCGGGCGTGGTCACCGAGCTCTGCCGATAGGTGGCGGAGGTTACGATCAGTTTGACCAGCGCCTTGAAATCCCAACCCAGTTCAGGCCGGAGCGGATCCACCTTCGTTCCGTTCGGACGCGGGGTCTGGTAGCTGACCGCGAGCCAGTCGAGCAGGTCCCGATGGGTCGGCGCGGTGCCCTGGGTGCCGAAGTCCTCCTCGGTCTCGACCAATGCCCGACCGAGGAGCTGGGTCCAGGTGCGATTCACCGCAACCCGTGCGGTGAGCGGGTTCGCCGGGGACATCAGCCACTGGACGAGACCGAGTCGGTTGGTCGGGGCCCCGGCGGGCCACGGGTGGAACCCGGCAGGCACCCCGGGGACGACGGGATCGCCGGGGTCGAGAAAGTTCCCCTTGTTGAGCACGCGGGTCACACGGGCCCCGGTCGGCTCCAGCTCCTTCAACACCGGCAGCGGGGTTCCACGGAGGGCGGCCAGCTGTCCCCGGAGATCCTGAAGTTCGCGGACAACCGGTCCCAGGGTCTTCGATTCCGGTCGGAAATGATCGGCCAGGAGTCGCCGCTGGTCCGGAGTCCAGCGCTCCGGATCCACATCCAACGCCCGGGAGATCTGTTCGGACCAGGTCTGCACCGGGGTCACCCGATCGGTGACCGAGACCCGGAACCGGCCCAGCACCTTCCGGTCCCCCTGGTTCTGCGCGAGGGTGACCTGGACCCGGACGGGAGTCTTGAACTCGAGCGGCTCGGTGAGCTCAGCGGTCCATCGGTGAGCGTTTCCGGAATCCCCGGGCGACCATCCCGAGTTGGCCCCGGAGTCGGCGTCGATCGCCTTGGACGCCGGGAACTCCGCCGCGCTTCGATCGGCACTCGCACGGGTCAGACGGATCGGCGTCGGGGAGGCAGGCCCCACGGTCGACATCGGCGCGGGAGCCCTCTCGAGAAGTCCCTGCCACACCGGACGCCGATTCGCGTCGAGCACCACGACACGGGTGTTGGCCAATCGATCCCCTACGGACCCGTCGGTCCGATTCCACACCGCGATCGTCTCCACCGGCACCTCAACACCCAGGTCCACCTCCCACCACGGATCCTTCTCGGTCTCCGTGTGGGTGGTGGATCGACCCTGCTCATAGCGGCCGTCGGTGTTGCCATCGATCGCCCGGACCGCATCTCCCAGATATCCGGTGCTGGACTGCTTGGCGGTCCCGCGCAGCGCGAGGTTGGTGCCTCTGGACCACACCTGGACCTCCGCGAGGCTGAGGATCCGATTGCTGCCGGAAGCCTCCAGACGCACGAACCGTCCGGCCTGGGCCCGGGCCACCTCCGGGACGAGATCGAGTCGGACGTCGCTCAGGACAAAAGCCCCGCCGTCCGCGCGGCCCGGCCCCTGGGCCGGCAGGGACGGATCGGGCAGGACCTCGATCTGGAGCGCCGTCAGGCGGTCCAGGGTCACCGGTGCCGTGAGACTGTAGGTATCCCGCGGTGCGGTGGGGCCTCCGACCCGGATGGACCGGTCGGACTCGACCTCGAACGCCGGGGCGTTGGTCGCCTGCGAGGTGATCCGGATTGGCGCCAGCAGGGTCCAGGGCACCGGACGGGCGGCTTCCCGGGCCCAGTCCTTGAGCTCGGCCTCGAAGTCGGGATTCAGCGCCTTGAGCTCGGTCTCCTTGCGGTCGATCGACGCCGTCAGCTCGGCGCGACGCCGACGCTCCGCCTCCGAAAAGACAGGCATCGTGGGACGCTCGTCGGGTTGGTCGAAGTCCGCGGTCTGATTGAAGAGCGCATAGAACCCGTAGTATTCCCGATGGGTGATGGGATCGAACTTGTGGGTGTGGCACTGGGCGCAGTTCATGGTCAGCCCCATCCAGACCTGGGCCGTGACCCCGACCCGGTCCTTCACGGCGGCGACGCGCCACTCCTCGTCGTCGGTACCGCCTTCGGTGTTGGTCATGGTGTTGCGATGGAACGCGGTGGCCGCCCGCTGCTCGTCGGTGGCGTTCTCCACCAGATCCCCGGCAAGAAGGTCACGGGTGAATTCGTCATACGGCAGGTTCCGGTTGAGGGCCTCGATCAGCCAATCCCGCCACGGCCAGATGTTCGGGCGCAGCGGGTCGGATCCATAGCCGGCTGAGTCCGCATACCGGGCAAGGTCCAGCCACACCCGCGCCCAACGCTCCCCAAAATGCGGGGAGGTGAGCAGACGATCCACTAGCCGTTCGTAGGCGTCCGAACGACGGTCCGCAATGAACGCAGCCACGTCCTCGGGGGACGGCGGCAGACCGGTGAGATCGAGGGACAACCGCCGGATCAGCGTCGGACGGTCGGCCTCCTCGGCAGGTTTGAGCCCTGAGGTCTCGAGCCGCGCGGCGATGAAGCGGTCGATGCCATTCCGAGCCCAGGCCCGATCGGCGACCCTCGGCAGGGTCGGACGCCTTGGCGGGGTCCAGGCCCAGTGGGAGGCGTACTCGGCACCCTGCTGGATCCATCGAGATAGAATCCCGGCCTCGGCCGGCGTCACCGGATTCTTCAGCTCCGGCGGCGGCATCACCTCCTCGGGATCGGTGGATCGGATCCGATGGAGGATCTCGCTGTCGGCGGCGTGGTTCGGGGCGATGGCCGCCCGTGGGGAGCGGCTGCGGGTGGCCTCGTTGAAGGAATCGAGCCTCAGCTTGGCCTTGCGCGCCGCGTCATCGGGTCCGTGGCACGGATAGCACTTGGACGACAGGATGGGCTGGACCTCAGTCGCGAAATCGACGCGGGACCGGGACGTGGCGGAGGAATCCCCGGTCCAAGCCGTCAGACTGGAGGCCAGGGAGAGGCCCAGGATCAAGCCACGCGGATTCGCAACGGGAGGCATGTGCGGAGATTACGCAGCCCGACCCCGACCGCAAAGGGAAGACCTCAGTCCAAGGCCCTTTGGATGCGACTCCTCCTGGCATCCACCGACGGACCTCCCGAGGGCATCCCCGGATCTCCGAGGTTGCCACCCCGAGGGTTCAGGGGGCCTGCCGCAACTGGAAGAATCGGACCGGCTGGTACGGCAGCAGATGAAACCGTTGAACCGCATTCGTGGCCTTGAACGGAACCACCTCGCGTTCGGTAATGCCTCCCACGATGGGGCCCGCCTCCAACACATAGCTGCGATCCGCGATCAACCCATCCACCACCAGTTCCAACCCGCGCTGGCTCCTGAGGGGAGCCAACGACCGGATCGGCGGCGGTTCCACCTCGAGACGCAGGGGACCCTGGATCGGAGTGCCCGTGCTCTCCACGAGGATGTCGGTCACCGTTCCAGAGTTGATTCGAGCCTTCACGACCGCGCCCACCGCGCCGTTGCCCACGATTCGCACCTTCGGTGCCTCCGTGTATCCTGAACCCGGATCGGTGACGGTGGCCCCCACAAGAAACCCGGCGGCGAGGGTCGGAGCCACAATTGCGGTGCGCGGCACCGGGGTTTCGACCGCGCGGTATTTCAGGGCGGAGCCGGTCACCCAGCGTTCCGGTCGCGTCTCACCCACGAGGTCGAGGCCCGCATCCTCCCACACGCCGTTGACCTCGCGCTGGAGGCGGTAGGTGCGAGCGGGGTCCACGACCTCGAACGACAGGGCGAGCGCCTCCGTCACGCCCAGTCGCAACGGCACCACGCTCGGGGCCTCGGCTTGGATCTGTGGAATCGAGGAGAAGCCCGAACCCGTCCGGAGGACGTCCACCCGAGCGATGCCGCCTCGTTCCACGACGGCGCGAAGCTCCGCACCGCTTCCGCCTCCACCCGTGACTTGGATCAGCGGGACCATGCTGAAGCCGTGTCCACGATCCAGGACCTTCACCGCCACCAGGAACCCGTTGACCACGACCGCCTCAAGACGGGCGGGGCGAACCTGATCAGTGATCGAGAGCACACTTGAGATCTCACCAACATGGCGCTCGTCCTCAATCCGGGCCACGACCCGGTAAGTGCCCGGATCGGTGGGACAGGCCGCCTGCCCGTCATAGCTGATCCGAACCGGCAGTCCGGGAGGATCGGTCATGACCGTCACACAACGGGGCGAGCCGTCGAACACCTGTTCGAGGTCGGCGATCTGGAGGGCCGCAGGAATCCGGGCCACCTCAAGCCGGGCTCCCTCGGTCCGGACTATCCCAGCCACGTTGGAGACCGCGACCGTGTAGGTGCCGGCGTCGGTGAGACGGAGACCAGACAGGGTAAGCCGTGACGTCCGGGCCCCCGGGATCGGTCGGCCGTCCCGGAACCACTGATAGCCGAGCGGTTCCCCGCCCGAGGCGACCACCTCGAAGGTTGCGAAACCATCCACCCGGGCTGCGAGATTCTGGGGCGCGGCATCGATCACCGGCCAGACCACCTCCTCGGTGAAACGCAGGCCGCCAAGGCGCAAGACCCCTTGGTCCACCCACCGGGGAAGATCGGCATCCACCCAGGCGACACCCTCCAACGTGATGGTCTGATCCGGGATCGACGCAGTCCCGTTCTTTCGGATCTCGAGGATGGAATCCGTCCGAGGCACGGCATTCCCGTCCCTGCGGATCACCGATCGCACCCGGACCCGTCCCGCCACCGGACCGCTCATCGATCCAAACAGCCCGGACAGATCGAGCACATCCCCTTGTGACACGGAGAAATCAGTCACGACATCGTCGCCAACGGCAGACCCGAACACGAATTGGTCCGGGCCAACGCCTCCCGAAAGGCGGTCATCCCCGGCCCCGCCCTCGAGGACATCCGCCCGGTCGGCGCCGTTCAGGACATCATCGCTGACACCACCCGCCAGCGCATTGGGAACCCCGAGGCGACCCTGGAGCCGGACCGGATACACTGCCATCCGGCGGTCCCAGACGACGACTCCTTCCCATTTCGCCCGAAGATAGTCCTGGAGCCGCGCCCGGCTCCGATCGCCTAGGGGATATTCGAAGAGGATCCACTCGCCAATGGAGCCCTCCCAACCGCGGGACGCCGTGGTCTCAGCCAGGCCCCGGGCAGCACCGAGGGTGGGGAAGGCCGGAGGCCAAACGGCGGAGTTGGAGGAGGAGATCCAGGTTCCCTGCCCCATGAGATCCAGACGCGTTCCGGACCCCTCATGGGTCGCCATCCCACGCACCTCGGACCCGATCGGTCCGCTCCGTGTCAGGCGTCCGTTCTCCTGAAGTCTCAGGCTCCATCCTGAATTCGAGCCGCCCACGGCGGCCAGTTCCATGCCCAGACCGTTGAACAGGGTCCGCACCGGTGCGACCGCCTGGTCGAGGGAGGCGACGAAGGCCAGGGTGAAGTCCTGGACCCGGAGATCCCGGTCGTCCCAGAACACGAATCGACCCGGATTGAATCCGACCGCATCGCGGGCGACCCGGGGCTGGCTGTCGAGGGTGGGTTGGAAGGCCTCCCGGCCGTTGCCAGAGCGGTCCTGCCACTCCCAGACGCTTCCGGAAGCCATGCCCTTGGCATCGAGCCACGCGCTGGGACGGACCCCCATGCCCCGGACCGGCGAATACGAAACGGCCTGGAAAGTCACCTGGTTCGTCGATGGGGTGGCCCCGGTCCGACGCAGCTCGATCTGCACCGGCGCGGACTGGAACTCCGAGGCCACCGACACGGTGATGGCGCCCGCCAGGGCCTCGGCATGACTGAAGGATGCGGGTGGAGCCAAGGGAACGCCCGACCGGCGCCAGGTCAGCCCCGGAACAGGATCCGCGATGTGATACACCAGGTTCTCGGGCTGCAGCCCGGAAACGACGATCGAAGGTGAGAATCCCGACTCTCCCCCCGCTGGTAGGTCGAGCACGGTCTCCGGGATCGTGCCCTGGAGGTCCGCCCGGTTCGGATGCGTGCCCGCGAGGAACTCAGCGAGGTTGCTGAGCCCATCCTGGTCCATATCCGCCTGCGGCACCGCGGCCTCGAAGTCGATCCGCATCTCACCCGCCCGGGCTGCCTGGGTCAGGGCCAGCTCCTCGAGCTGGGATGGATCCCGTAGCCGCGCCGGATATCCGTCCACGGTCGCCTCCACGATCCGATACCGTTTCAGGGTCGCCGCCACCGCCAACCCAGAATCCCCGTCGAATTCATCCGGCCGAAAGTTCAGCGGGATCGGGTCGAGGTACGAAAACTGCCCGCCCCGGCCCACGGGTCGGAGCAACGGCGTCCGGACGATCCGCACGCCCGGTTCCGACCGATCTTCCAACACCAGTCGGAGGATCCCGCTGGTGATCAGTCGACCCGGTCCGGCCATCCCATCGGTCACCACCCGTCCATAGACCACCAGGGGGGGCTCGGTGAAGTCGGCACCTGGCAGGGCCCACGCGGTCAGCACGGCGCCGACACAGGCCAGCCACCAGGTTCTCAGGCGTGTTGATGTGTTCATGTCGAGGCGTCGAAGCACGGGAAGGGTGGAAACTGAAAGGTCTCGGCGCATCACATGCCCGGGTTGGAGTAGGTCTGGAACTGTATCTCGATGTCGGTGACGGTCTCCACGAACCGCTGGAGGGCGGCCTCAGGATCCGGGCCGAGGCTGGCGCCCGGAATGATCAGCAGCCAACGGGTGTTCCAGACGGAACGCCCATAGAGACGGTTGGAGGCCGACGCCGCCGAGGCGGGACGATTCCACTGGTCGTCGGCTGCGATGGATTGGGTGAACGCCCGCGTGTCCGAGAACCGGATGCGGTCCACAAAGGAGCCGTCCACCCCACGGAGACCCGAGATGTAGTCCATATTGAGCAGCTGGCTCGTGTTGAGCACATACGGCGTCGGCACCCGCTGACTGACCACCTTCCACTCCCGGACCACCGGATACTGGGAATCCGAGGTCCGCTGGCGGTCGACGCCCACTGGGACGAGATAGGCCCTCGGGGACGATGCCAGTTGAGGGCTTCCGGCGTTGTCGTACCCAGGAAATGCAATCGCATGGCTCCGGATCTTCGTCGCGTATTCGGCCACGCTGAAGTAGCGGTCACCGGGCGCCAGCGTATTGCCAAACACATTCTTGCCCGGGGTGATGGTCGTCGGGAACTCGATCACCAGGGCCGGCTGGGGACCGTCCTTCGGTTGGGAGGTCGGACGGCAGTAGGCGACGTATTCGGGGAGATCCCATAGGTTGGCGACCTTCCGTCCCGCCAATACCGTCCGCCATTCGGAATTCTGCTCCGGAGTCGACGGAACCCGATAGTACTCCCGCCGCAGGGAGAAGGTGCTGACCTCACCCTGGGGGGAATCCAGGCCAAGCTGGCTCTTCAGAGCCCTGTGGTTATTGCGGACCTTCGTCAGGATCTCCGCCAGCCCCCCGTTGCCGACCTGCGGCTGGATCCAACCGGTCTGATCGTTCGCAATGAGACCGAGCTGACGGATCCGGAACAAGTCGTCGAGGACCGACTGCGATGATGCGGGATGCCCCTCCGACAGGCTGGTCTCGTAGTCGTACGCCTTGATCGCGAGGTAGGAATAACGCAGGGCCGTCTCAAGGGTCGTGTCGTACTGACGGGCCGCCTCGTTGCGGGTGAGCCGGTTGACGAGGTCCTCATAGCGCGATCGCTGGGCCTTGGCGGCGATCTGCCTATTGAGGGCCGTCCGTTCCTGCTGCACCCGGAGCCCCTCGGCCTGGACCGACCGGACCCGATCCGCGGCCATGTTCATGCGGTTGAGGGCCCCGGTGATCGCCTGGCGCTTCTCCTCCTCGGCCGCCAACTGGACCGACAGACCCTTCAGGAGATCGACACACTTACTGAAATTGTCGGCCACAAACTTACCCAACCCAGGTTTGCCCTTGATCTCGATCAATGTGTTCTCCAATCCCAGCTGTGCGGCCGCGGCAGGAATCCCGAGACCATTTAGAACGGTTTGAACATATGCGACCGCCTCTCCTTCCAAGAATCGCACCCCGAATAGCGCATCAATTCCGCCCAAGAATCCGATACTCGTCGGCTGACCATTTTCTTCCGCGTTTTTGAGATGCTCGACAGTCATGTCGCCGTAACGCTTCACCACCTTACGGAAGCTCTCTAGCTGCAACACCGTGTGCTCAACCGCCCGGTTGGCGCTCTCCCAGTATTCGATGTACTCGATGGACTTTTCAAAGTCCTCTAGTGTAGTGTCTCATATTAGTCTTTAACAATTGGTTGGCTCCGTGCCAAAGCTTCCCGGGCTCGGCGGATTTTCTCCAGGATCACCGTTCCTTCAGCCCGCCACTGGTATCGCTGCGGCTTGAGATTCCGCTCGGCAA
>SXGR01613160.1_pt1 | contig 38244 bp, 39 predicted proteins | sample 3174711 | NCBI WGS metagenome assembly SXGR01 (sample SAMN11356860, study PRJNA531348) | freshwater metagenome | isolation source: freshwater sample F1-60 | place: China: Fuxian Lake, Yuxi | collected 2017-12-25
CCACGAGCCCAAGATCGACGACCCCGCAATCTCACTGGCACTCAACCTCAATGTTGGCTACCTCGGCGCGTTGGGCTCGCGTCGCACGCAGGAGAAGCGCAATGCGCGACTTCGCGAAGCGGGCAATACGGACAAGCAGATAAAGCGTATCTACGGCCCTGTCGGCCTCGATATCGGAGCGCACTCCCCCGCCGAGACGGCCGTCGCCATCCTGGCCGAGATCATTGGCTATCGGTCAGGCCGAGGCGGCCAGCCACTCAAGCACACCACGGGTCGCATCCACCCGTCCGAAGAACCCGAGTCCTGAGCCGTGACTGGCGAGCTAATCAGCCCTCCGCTCGACGTCGCGCAGTACCCGTTCACTCACGTACTACGCGTGCGCTTTGCCGAGACCGATGCGATGGGTGTCGTGCACCACGCGTCGTATCTGCCGTGGCTCGAAGAGGCCCGCGTGGCGCTCCTCGCACACGGTGGTCATGATTATGCTCAGGTGCACAGCGACGGTCTCGACCTGGCTGTGATTGAAGTCAATGTGCGCTATCGACAGGCCATTCGCTTCGGCGATGCCGTCACCGTCCACGCAGGCGTGGCCGATATTTCTCGCACACTCCTCCAGATTGCGTACCTGCTTGAGGTTGATGGACAGACTGCCGCGACCGGGGTGACCTCACACGCCTGCGTCAATCGTGAAGGACGTCCGGTACGCGTACCCGAGTGGTTGCTCGACCTTGGTCAGGACACCACTGCCCTCCGTCGCTAGAACGATTTGCCTCCGTCAAGCGACGCGTACAGTTGCCCATTGTTGCCGGTAGCAAAAACGAGGCCCGGGTCTCGCGGATCTATCGCCACTGCCGTCGCCGTCAGCCCACTCAAGAACCAGGTTGCACCCGCGTTCTTGGTCACCACAACCTGGGGTGTCGTGACTGCAATCTGGCTTGGTGTGCTGCGTGCAGCAGCGACGGTCAGGGCATTAGAGATGCCTGCGATACGAAAGAAATTGACGCCAAGATCGTCTGACGCAAACAGGCCATCACGACCGCACGCAACCCACAGACGCTCTACCTTCGGGCCATTGGGCGCGCTGACTGCAAGCCCACGAGGACGGGGACAGATGCCGACCGCGGACATCGGCCACCAGTACCTGCCGCCGTCGTTTGAATAGTGCAAGCGCAGTCCGTCCATCATCGTGATCGCCCAGAGTCGATTACGGCGAGAGTTTCCCGCCAGTTGCGTGACGGTGCCCGGAAACGGCCAGACCATCGTTGGCTGTGCCGCCCCCTGGAGCGAGAAGTCATAGACCTGAGCCGTTGGACCACGCGAAACCATGATCGTGCTCGCGAATGACGCACCAGCAATCGCAGGTGCCTGACCGTTGTCAAGCACCGTCCACGTGCGCCCGCCATCAAGGCTCTTTTGCAGGCCGTAATCACTGCCGATCAGCAGCGGGCCCTGCGCCTCATCCGAGATCAGCATGAAGTACGGCTCCCCAAAACCTGCCGGCAGTGAACGCGCCTTGGGCTCGACAATACACGCCGTAAGACTCGTCGCAACCAGCATGATCAGCACCACAAGAACAGGTCGACTCACGTGCGGAGCACCCCTCCCCGCATGGTCGACACCACAGGAGGCGGATCGAAACGCGCCCCAGCCTCTTCTTCCTCGGCGCGCGAGATTGTCCGACGCACATCACTAAACGACAGGCCAGCCAGCCACAAGAACACGAAGCCGAGACCAGCGCCAAGCGCAACTTCGATCATCTGCAGACCAATCGCAAACGTCACTGCTGCCCCGAACGTGATGCCAAAAGCCTGCGACAACGCCGTCGCGACGGCGAGCTGGAACACCCCAAGATTGCCCGGAACGAGAGGAATAAACCCGACCAGGTTCGAGACCAGAAAAACAACACAGGCCGCCGCCACACGATTCGAATCGCTGTTGAAGGCGGCCAGTGCGAGATAGATGCCAACGATCTGTGCGATCCACGACAAGATCCCGGCCCCAAAGGAGACGACTGCGAGCCGTGGGCGACGCAAGAGCTGCGCGCCACGACTAACGGCATGAAGATGGAACTCGACTGTGCGAAGCGTCGAGCGCCACCACGTGCGTGCATAGTCCTCAGCGATATCGCCTCGCTTTAGCCGCCACCGACTAATGCCTTCGACGACAGCCACCCCGACGACGCCCGCTAGCACCACACCAAGCAAGATCAGCGTGCCACGCCCTGCCCAGTCCGGCACGCCATCCACGCTAAAGACCATCACGACGAGCAAAACTGCGAGGGTGATCCCGAGCACGAGCTGCTCCATCACCACCGTAGCCGTCATCGTTGAAAGCGGCACATCCTGACCATCCTTCGCGAGGCGTTTGCGCAACACCACCATCCGCCCCACCTCGCCAAGGCGCGCGATCAACACGGTGTTGAGCAAGAAGCCAACGAAGATCGCTGGGACGACTGCGCGATACGGCGCCTTCACGCCTGGCACCGAGTCGAGCGACGCCTTCCAAATAACGGCCTTGAAAGCGACCGAGATGAAGTTGGCAATCAGCGACAGAATTAGCAGTGGAATGCTCAGACTGCGTAACGTGTCGACAATGGCGGTCACCTCACCCCGGTCGACTCGAGCCAGACCGATCGCGGCCAGCACGACCACGACACTGGCCACGATCGCCAGGCGACGCCACGAGATCGGCATCGGAGGGTCAAGCGCCGCAATCTCACTCATCGTCACGAGCTCGTAGCCCTCGGCGCGGGCCGCATCGAGAATCGCAGGCAGCGCCTCAGCCGTCTGGGAACGATCATCGTTGCCCCAGCCATCAGCGTCGTGCAAGAGCAGAATCGCTCCGGGTTTGAGTGCCTTCACCGAGCGCTTGACGATTACATCGGCCCCTGGCTTGGCGGTGTCGAAGACGCCCGCCGACCACGCACAGGTCGAGTACCCAAGCCGACGAGCCGTGCGCGACACGAACGGGCTCCGAAAGCCATGCGGTGCACGGAAGACACGAACAGGAGGTGCACCAGACTGCTTCAGTAGACGCTCCGTGCGGTGCAATTGACGATGCACTTGAGCCGGTCCTGCGAACGCAAGTATGCCATGGTCATACCCGTGGTTTCCCAATTCGTGCCCCTCACGAACAATGCGCTCAACGAGCTCGGGGTACTGTTCAACATGCTTGCCCAGCACGAAGAACGTGGCACGGGCACCGTTGACCTTGAGGGCGTCAAGGATGTTCGGTGTCGTGTCGGGCGATGGCCCATCGTCGAACGTCAACGCCACAACCTGTCGACGAATCCGCGACCCGTCGACAACACCACCAAACAGCGGCGAACTCGCCCCGAACATCCCCCACACACCGAGCGTGAGCAGCAAGATCACGCCAACATCGAGCACCCATGCCAGCCAGCTCAGGTCCATCCGACTGAGCACACCGTCGGCGATCGCGGTGGCCACGATTACGACCAAACCGATCACCACAGCCCGCAGGATCGTCTGGTGCTTCGTCACGCACCCGTTCCCTTCTCAAGCAGTGCGAGGTAGTACTCCTCCAGCTGGCCGGCGACCTTCGTCCACGCATACTCGTTGACCGCGGTCTTGCGGCCCTCGCGGCCCATTCGCTCGCGCTCCTCGGGACGCTCGATCAGATACATCAACGACTCAGCAAACCGCTCGACGTTCTCGGCCGGCGAGATCAGGAGCCCCTGTTTGCCGTGCTCCATCAACAACTGAAAGCCAGAGATGCGGCTCGCCACCACCGGGCGTCCACAACTCATCGCCTCGAGCAGCACCATCCCAAACGAGGCGCGTTGACACGGCGTGCAGTGAATATCGGCGGTCGCGTAATAACGTGGCCGATTCCAATTGACGCGCCCCGCCCAGTGCACATCGTTGGAGATATCGCTTGGAACGAGTTTCTGGTAGCGCGAACGGAGAGGCCCATCCCCCACCACGATCAGCCGTACCTCAGGCCCAACGCGGCGACGAACCTCGGTAAAGGCGCCGATCATCGTGTCGAGCCCATTGCGGGGGTCGAAGCGACCGAGAAAGAGGATGTTGAGCTTGCCATCGCGCAGCTCGGGAATCGGGTCGGCCTCCGGCGAGAAGTGGCGGTCGTCGATGCCGTTGGGGATCACGGTGTACTCGTAGGGAAGATAGGGCGCGAGGGACCCGATACAGGCTTCGCTAACCACGATCTTGCCGTCGAGCCGGCTGATCACACGTCGCAGGATCGGCGCAGCAATATCAAAGCCGAGGGTACGCGGGAAGACCGAATGGAAGGTGCCGACTGTGACCGCTGTCTTGGGCGCTGCAAGCACACCGAGCATTGGCAAGATCGGGCTATACGGCGAGTGCACATGGACAACATCGACCTTGCGCTCTTTGAAGACCTTGCGCAACTTGCGACGCAGCAGCGGATCGACAACGTGATACGTCTGCGAGGCATTGCCATAACCAGGTAGCGCCGCACCAACGCGGACGATCTCGAAGGGGACGCCGTCCTCGGGATGAATTTCGCCGTCAACAATCCCTGGCGGACGCACGACGTTGCCCGTCACCACAGTCACCTCATGCCCGCGTCGAGTCAACTCCGTGGCCTGACCATGGACGTGCTCGGTAATCCCGCCGAGATGCGGGTAGTAGTAGTCGGTGACGATGGCGATCCGCACGCTCTGTGCATCGTAGCCTCGCCCTCGCGGTAGCACTCACGCCCGTGTGCTGCTGGAGTTTTTTCTGCGCGCGCTATCATGCGCCCCGTGCCAACGTACGAATACAAGTGCGCCGAAGGTCATCTGACTGAGGTCTTTCAGAAGATGTCGGACGAGCCACTGAAGAAATGTGGTATCTGCGGCAAGAAGGTTGAGCGCGTACTATTCGCGCCGTCGATCCATTACAAGGGCACCGGGTTCTACTCCACGGACTACGGCAAGGGTGGCAAGAAATCACGCACCGAAGCCAAGTCTGAGGGTGGCGACACGAAGAAGTCCGACTCTGGCGGTGCTAAAAAATCGGATTCTTCCAGCAGCTCGTCGAGCGATACGTCGAGCAGTACGCCTGCTCCCAAGAAGTCCGACTCTTAGAGCCCGCTGACGACGACGCGTCCCGCGTCGGCGACTGCTTGGAGTCCGGCTGGGAGGTCCCAGTTCGCACGATCGGCCTCTTCGACCATGTTCGAGATCGCCCTCAACTCAACACACGGGACACCCGCCTCCGCAGCCGCACGCAACACGGCAAAGCCTTCCAGCGCCTCGACCTCGCAGTCGCGACTACCACCGATACGAGCGGTCGTCGCGATCGGCAGTTGCCGCGCATTGGGGAGCAGCGCAGCAACCCGAGCCAGCAGCTCTGGATCTGGCACGCAGGTCGTAATCAGTGTGGGAACCGCGGCCAGCAGATCGCTATAGCGACTCTCGGTGCCGATTACGACGTCACCAATCTCCAACGCACTTGCGCGCCTGGCACCAGCAATGCCGACGTGCAGAATTGCGTCAGGTGGATCATTGGCAAGGTGCGTAGCCGTCGCAATCCCCGCCTCAACAGGCCCGATGCCAACGGCGAGTTGCTCGTGGTCGGTAGCCCAGACAAGTTCGGGCAGAGTGGCGGCGAGGATCAGGACACGCATTGCGCTAGCGATTGTACGGGCGCTGCGACGCGCGAGTCCAAGCTGCCCTGATTTCCCACTACACTCGGCGTATGAACATCTTGGTGCTCCAACACATCGACTGTGAGCCGCCCGCCGCGTACGGCAGCGCGCTTGCAGCCCGCGGCCACGTGCTCTTGCCCGTCGAGGTTGACGAGGGTGAGCCGCTGCCCGACTGGCACGACTTCGGAGCAATCGTCGCGATGGGCGGCCCAATGGGTGTCTACGAGGATGCTGCCTACCCGTGGCTCGTCGCCGAGAAGCAACTGATCGGCGACGCGGTGAGGGCCGGCCTCCCCTACTTTGGCGCCTGCCTGGGCGTGCAGCTGCTCGCGGCGGCACTCGGCGGTCGCGTCTACGCCGGCGAAACCCCCGAGGTTGGTGTGCTCGACGTGATGCTGACGGAGGCGGGCCTCCGCGACCCCGTCGCCTCGATCCTCCCTCCCAGCTTCAAGGCTTTGCAGTGGCACGGCGACACCTTCGACCTCCCCGAAGACGCGGTCAGCCTCTTCTCAAGCCCTGCGTACGCCAACCAAGGCTTTCGTTTCGGCGAGGTCGCCTACGGCGTGCAATTTCACCTCGAGGTCGACCAGCACCTGGCAGATGAGTGGGCGCAGATCCCGGCCTACAAGACCGCAGCCGAATCGGTGCTCGGACCCGGTGGCCTCGACCAGCTCCTAGCCGGTGTCCTCGAGCATTCGGAACGCATGCTTCCACACGCCCATGTCCTGATCGATGCCTGGCTTGATCAGATCCTCGAACACGGGCACGCGTGATGCCACAGCCATCTATGCGACTCTCCCAGTTCTGGCATCCCATCGCGCGCGTCGAAGATGTCACCGAGCAGCCCCAGCAATTCGTGTTGCTTGAAGAGAAGCTCGTTGCCTTTCGTACCGGCGCCGGCATCAGCGTCTTCAAAGACCTCTGCATTCATCGTGGCGCCGCGCTCTCACTCGGTGAGGTCGAGAACGGCTGCATCGTCTGCCCGTACCACGGCTGGCAGTACGACTCGACGGGCGCCTGCGTCAAGATTCCCGCCCAGCCCGACAAGCCAATTCCGGCGGCGGCGCGCGCAGTCGCCTACCACGTGGCCGAGCGTTATGGTCTTGTCTGGGTTGCGCTCGAGGATCCGATTCAAGAGATCCCCCATGTTCCAGAGAATCTCGATCAGAACTCGACCTTCACGACGGAAGTGTTCAGCGTCCTCGAATGGAATACCTCGGCTGGCCGTTCGACCGAGAACTCGATGGACGTTTCGCACTTTCCCTTCGTCCACCCGGAACTACTCGGCGATCCCGACGCACCTCAGCAGGACCCGTACGAACTGCATGCCGAGGACTGGGGACAGTGGTTTTGTGTCCCCAACCAGTTCTGGCGCAGCGTCGATGGCACGCAGAACTCGCGGATTACCTACGTCTACACGCACGTCTATCCGTTCACGATGCACCTCTACGTGACGGTTGATGGCGACACCTCCGGCAACGTGATGTCCGTGATGGTGATCGCGTCGCCAACCGCTGCGAAGAAGACGAAGGTGTTCCGGATCGCCTTCCGCAACTACATCGAAACCAACGCGAACTTTGTCAGCGACTACCTCTTTATCCTCGAACAGGACCGCGTCGTCGTCGAGAGCATTCGCCCCGAGGAGATCCCCGCTTCGCTGAAGGAAGAGCTGCACATCAAGGTGCCGGATCTCTCCTCGATTGCCTTTCGGCGTTGGCTCGAAGGCGTCGATGTGCAGGGCCTCGCAGAGGTCTGAACGAAAACGGTCCCAATCTGACCTCCTGCTTCATCGAGGCCACCAGTCACGACCACCAAAAACCCGCGCCACCTCCGCATATACTACGGCCGTGCCGCTCGCCTCGCTGATCGCTCCTATCTTTGCGAGCCCGCTGTCGTTCCTCAAGCCGGACGAGATTCTCAATAATGCAGGTGGTCTTGCCATCTGGGTCGCTGCAGGAATCATTTTTGCAGAGTGTGGATTGCTGATTGGCTTCTTCCTGCCGGGCGACTCGTTGCTTTTCGTCGTCGGACTTTTCGTCGGCAACGGCGCCATTGGCATGCCGATCTGGGCGACGTGTGTGATCCTATTTGTGGCAGCCATGGCTGGTAATATGGTTGGTTATTGGATCGGCCATCGGGCTGGTCCGACGTTGTTTCAACGCGAGAATTCGCGCATCTTCAAACAGAAATACGTCGACCATACGGAGGAGTTCTTCAACCGCTATGGCGCAGTGGCGATCATCCTCGGCCGCTTTATAGCAATCGTGCGCACGTTTATCCCCGTCTTGGCTGGAGCCACCAAAATGGATGTTCGGCGTTTTGCGCTGTACAGCGTGATCGGCGCCTTTATCTGGACTGTTGGGCTGACGATGCTTGGCTACCTGATCGGCAACGTACCCGTGATCAAGAACAACCTCGAGTACGCGATCATCTTGATCGTCATCGTCAGCACCGCCCCGATCGTGATTCACCGCCTCAAGGCGCGTCGCCGATCAACTTCCTAATGGGGTCAAACCCTTTTAGGAAGCTGATCAGAGCAAACGCGAACCGCTCGGATCGACGAGTCGGTCGGCCATAACCGTTGCCGTCACCGGACCGTCGAGCGTCTCGACCAGCAGCTGATCACCCTCCGCTATATCGGTCGGGAGGTAGGCGTAAGCCAGCATACGTTCGACGCTATAGCCGTAGGCGACCGACCGCAGCCGACTGAGCGCCTCGCCGTCGCGCAACACGACCTCGCCTCCGTAGGCCGAGACCCAACCGCCATCGCCTAAAGCGAGCGTACGAATGCGTGTCGTGAAGCCCTCTTCGCGACGCACCAGGAGGACATCGCGACCGACGTAGTCGGCGTCCTTCTTGGCACAGAACGCAAGGCCAGCCTGGTCAGGTGTGTCATTCGGCGTCAGGTCCGTACCGATGTAGCGGTAGCCCTTCTCCATTCGCAGTCCATCGAGCGCGCGATAGCCACAGACGCGCACACCATGCTCTGCACCGGCGGCAATCAGTCGATCCCAGACGGCGACCGTCCAGGCGGGGTCGACGTAGATCTCGTAGCCAAACTCGCCCACGTACGTGATGCGTTGCGCGAAGGCTGGCGCCGAGCCAACGACGATCTCCTGCCCCATACCAAACGGGAAGGCCTCATTGCTGAGGTCCGCAGTCGTGGCAGCGGTCATCACCGCACGGGCGTGCGGACCCCAGATGCCAATCACCGACAGTCGATCGCTCACGTCGATCAATTCGACGTCGAGTTGGAGACGGTGAGCGATGCCTTGCAGCCAGCCGAGATCGGATGCAAGCGCACCGGCTCCCGTCACCATCCGGAAGTGATGCTCCGCAAGGCGCGTCACCGTGACGTCCGCGATCATGCCGCCGCGATGATCCAGCATCTGCGTGTAGATGACACTGCCGATCGCTCGATCCATCGAGGCATCGCAGGCAAACTCGACGAGCGTCTCCGCATCGGCTCCCTCAATCGAGATCTTGCCGAAGCTGGACAGGTCGATGATGCCGACCGCCTCCCGCATCGCGCGATGTTCTTCGCCGACGAGGTCGAAGAAGGGCGGCTTGCCCCAGCCCCAGGCACGCTGGTCGGCGCCCATGCGACGCCACGGCTTGCCCGGATCGATGTAGTCGGCTCGCTCGAAGCCCGACTTGACGCCGAACACGGTGCCGGCCTCTTGGAGGCGACCGTGCAAGGCGGAAAGACGCGTCGGGCGACCCCACTCGTCTTGATCGAACGGATAGCGGAGGCGGTAGTAGTAGCGGTAGGCCTCTTGCGCCGCAATTGCCGCGTGCTGCGGATCGCGGTAGACGGAACCGAAACGCCACGGCCGGTAGCCTGACACGTCGAGTTCGGTCTCGCCCGTCGTGATCCACTCGGCAATCGTCTTGCCAATGCCGCCGGCTCCACCAAAGCCATTCAGCGACAGCCCTGCAGCCATCCAAAAACCAGGGACACCAGGCATCGGTCCAAGCAGCGGGTTGCCATCGGGCGTCATCGCATCGGGATGGCAGACCAGGCTGACAACACCGGCCTTCGCGAGGAAGGGGAAGCGCCGAATCGCGCCCTCCATCAACTGGGCGAAGCGCTCTTCGCTTGGCGGCAGCGAACGCGCACTGTGCTCCCACGGCACGCCATCGACCCATCGCGACGGTGCGTCAGGCTCGTAGCCGCCGAAGAGAATGCCGCCGGCCTCGGACTTGCCGTAGACGAGATTGTCGGGATCGCGGAAGCACGGCATGTCGCGTGGCAACTCGAAGCCATCGACTGCGTTGAGCGCGATGTGCTGATGATCGACCGGCGTCGACGGCACCCACGTGCCCACCATCGCGGCGATCCGCGGCGCCCACATGCCCGCGGCATTGACGACACATGGTGTTGCGATGCGGCCCTGCTCGGTGACGACAGCGGTGATCTCGCCGTGCGCGCCTCGCTCGATTGCCGTCACGCGGCAGTGGCCTCGAATCTCGACGCCGAGCTCGCGGGCGGCGTTCGCCAAAGCGTAGGTAGCACGGTGTGGATCAAGCCAACCGTCTTGCGGAACCCAGAGGCCACCGTAGAGGCTCTCGGGCGACGCCGCTGGCATCTTCTCGAGCGACTCCTCGGGAGACAGGAGGTCGACCTCCATGCCAATGCCGCGGGCGCGCGAGGCGCCGCGCTTCATCTCGGCGAGTTGCTCGGGTGACGACGCAATCCGCAGCGAGCCTGTGGTCTCGAAGACCTCGAGCTCGTTGAATAGCTCGATCGAATACTTCCGAAACCGCATCATCGTCTGCGAGGGGTTGAACTGCGTGACCAGACCAGCGGCATGGCACGTCGACCCACTGGTCAACTCGCCCTTCTCGATCAGCACGACCTGCCCAGCGCCCGCTTTTGCTAGGTGATAGGCAATGCTCGCGCCCGTCACTCCCCCACCAATCACTACAACGTCGGCCTGGTCCATCTGTACTCCTAGAGCAGCACGCGGCTGCGGTTGGGGTCGTAAAACGGTTTGAGTGACGCCTCGACGGCGAAGCGTTGACCATTGACTTCGACGGCGTAAGAGCCATCGTTGATCCACGCGGCACTGACGCCCTCTGGATTACGTGCATAGCCGAGAGCCACGGCGCCACCAACGGCGTGACCGTAGGCCGCACTCGTCGTGTACCCGAGCGATTCGTCGTTGCGCCAGAGTCGTTCGCCACCCCAGAGGGTGACGCTCGGCTCGGTGACCATAAACGCCACGAGGCGCTTGGTCAGTGCGTCGAGACCCGCGTCGCGCTGCGCGAGGAGTGCCTCGCGGCCCACGAAACCAGCGGGAGTGTCCCAAGCGATCGCGAACGATAACCCAGCCTCGATCGGCGTCTCGTCTGGCGAGAGCTCGTGGCCCCAGGCGCGGTACGCCTTCTCGAGACGAAGCGAGTTGATCGCGTAGTGCCCTGCCAACTGCACACCATGGTCGGGAGCAGCGGCGAGCAGTGCCTCGAGCACCGTTGTCCCGTAGTCCGATGGAACATGCAACTCCCAGCCGAGTTCGCCCACGTATGTCACGCGCGCCGCGTGGACGCTGGCACCAGCGATGCCGAGTTCGCGCACGGCTCCAAACGGGAAGGCCTCGTTCGAAAGGTCGCCGTCGACGAGTGGCTGGAGCAGCGCCCGACTGCTGGGGCCCATCACGCTCAACACGGCCGATGCAGCCGTCACATCCTCGACCACGCAGTCGCGGCTCTCGGCGCCACGTCGCACGTGCCAAAGATCTCGGATGCGCTGGGCAGTGCCCGTAATCAGGCGAAAACGATCCTCTGCCAGCCGCAATACGGTCAGGTCGCTAACGAAGCGGCCGCGCTCGTCGAGCATTGCCGTATAGACCAGCGTGCCCGGATCGACATCGACGTCATTGGCACAGAGCCGGTTCAACACGCGCACGGCGTCGACTCCAGTGACCTCGAGCTTACCGAAGCCCGACTGGTCGAAGATCGCGGCCGACTCGCGACAGGCGAGGTGCTCCGCGCGATGCTCGGCAAACCACGATTGCCGACCGAAGGAGTAGTCGACGGTCGGGGTGGTGCCGACATCGCCAAAGAAATTCGGTCGCTCGATACCGGCCTTCTCGCCGAACCACGCTCCCTGCGCCTTGATCACGTCGTGCACAGGCGAGGTGCGCAGCAGACGCCCTGTCAACAGCTCGCGATTGGGGTAGGCCATCAGGTAGTGCGTGCCCAGAGCCTCGGTCACACGCTGGCGCAGATACTCAAGGTTGTTCTGCTCGGGTGCGAAACGCGCAGGGTCGACCATGCTCAGGTCGTACGGCGGGTACCCGTCGATCATCCACGCAGCCAGCGCCTCCCCGACACCGCCCCCAAAGGCCATGCCGGCGGAGTTCATGCCCGCGGAGACCCAAACACCGGGGACGTTTGGAGCCGGTCCGAGCATGAAATTCGCGTCGGGTGTAAACGACTCCGGACCGTTGACGAACCGTTCGAAGCCGACCTCCTCAAGAATCGGCAGGCGATGTAGGCCCGCTTCGAGTGGCGGTCCAAAATGATCCCAATCGTCCTCAAGCAGTTGGAACGAGAAGGGGTGCGGCACGGGATCGACCTGCCAGGCCTTCGTAACTGCTTGGAACGCACCGAGCCGAATCTTGTTGTGCACCGTCAGGTAATACGTGCAGCCATCGGCATCGCGCGTGCAGGGATACATGTCGATGTCGCCGACGATGGGGTTCGAGTCGGCGTAGTGATGCTCGACGGGCGCCAACGGAATGCTGATCCCAAACTTCTGCCCCAAGTCGTGCGACCACATGCCACCGGCCAGCACGATCTCCTCTGCCTCCAGCACGTCGCCCGAGTCGAGCAGCACTCCCGTGGCACGACCGTTCGCAACTTGGAGGCCCGTTACGCGCACGTGTTCACAGATCGTGGCGCCACGCATCGCTGCACCCTTGGCGAGCGCTCGAGCGACGCCTGCCGGTTCGACCTTACCGTCGTCGGGAATGTGCAGCCCCCCGACGAGGTCGTCGCCGTACTGCAGCGGAAAGAGGTCGATTGCCTCTTGCTTGCCGACCATGTTGACGTCGATCCCAAGGTGCTGAGCCATCGCACCGGTGCGGCGGTACTGCAACATCCGCTCCTCGTTGCGCGCCACGTACAACGTCCCGCACTGGCGCCAGTCGACAGCCTCGCCCGTTTCGGCTTCTAGGCCCGCGTAGAGCTTGGCCGACGCGTCGCACATCTGCGCGAAGGTACTGCTGATGCGAAGACGCCCAACCATGCCCGCCGCATGCCACGTCGTACCGCCACCGATTTCGGACTGCTCGAGCAGCACAACGTCTTGCTCGCCGGCTTTGGCGAGGTGGTACGCGATGCTGGCGCCAATCACACCACCGCCAATGATGACGATGCGTGCGCGACTCGGTACAGTTGCAGTCATGAGGACACCTGTCTGGACATGTACAACTCAAGGTCGCAGACATGTCTAGTCATGTCAAGAGCCAAGGCGACGAAGTTCTCCGCGCCGTTACCCGCCGCTTTGCCGCGCTTGACGACGCCCAGGCCGCACACATTCGTCTCGCCGCGGCACTGCGCGAGACGATCGACGCCGGCGACCTTCGCCCCGGCGACCCACTGCCTGGCGATGCCGCGTTGAGTGACGCAACAGGCCTAGCTCGCGGCACGGTCCGCCAGGCCGTTGGCACGCTTCGTGGCGAAGGCCGAGTGCAGACGCGCCAGGGCGCACGCACCACCGTACTCACCCGCCCGCGCCTGCAGCCATTCTCCGAGTTGCTCTCTTTCTCGGCCTGGGCTCGCACCATCGATGCGGTCCCCAGCGCCCGCGTCGTCGAGCTCGCCCGAGGCGTCGCGGACGACACCGCCGCTGACGCACTCCACCTTGCACGCGACGAACGTGCGTGGTCGCTACTACGAGTCCGTCTGCTCGATGGAGAACCGACGCTCGTTGAGCGAGCGACCTACCCCGAGACGATTGGCTCGCTCCTCGTCGATGCCGACCTTGAGCGCGGATCCGTCTACGCGGCCCTCGCCGAACACGGCGTCGTCGTGGCCTCCGGCCACCATCGCATCAGTGCTGTCGGCGCCGATCGCCAGACGGCTCTGCTGCTCAACGTCAAGGCCGGAACGCCGCTCCTTCGGCAAGAGCGTACCGTCTATGCCAGCGACGGCACACCGCTCGAACACTCGGACGACCTCTGGCGGGGCGATGCGATCGTGCTCGACGCTGCCAATTCCGCGCAGGGTTCGCTGCTTTCGCGGCGTTCTCCCGACGGGGTCTAATTCCCCGCAGCAGACCGGTCAAAGGTTTGCCGTCAGATTTTCGCTGCTGACGCGTTCTCCGTAGCAGTTTTGGTGATCCGTTGATGAGACCGGGCGCAGAGGTTCCTTCACGAACGAGACCGGGCGGTCGGCGACGACGACCCGCCGATCGGCCGGTTCCGTTTAGTCCTAATACACTGGCGCCATGCCCGACTGTCGCTTTGAAGAGGTCTCTGCTCGCATCGATCGCTTTACGCCCGACGAGCGCACGGACCGACCCGTCCTCGGAGCGATCCGCGGGACCGCCGGCACGCTGATCGTCGACGGTGGGGCCTCCCCTGCGCACCTTGGTGCTTTCGCCACCGAGCTCGCAGCCCACGATCGCGCACCGATCGTCGGGATCGCCCTGACGCATTGGCACTGGGACCACTCGTTCGGCTCGGCCGCACTCGACGTGCCCGTGATCGCCTGCGAGAAAACCGCCGCGGGTATCGCCATCCAGGCCGCCTACGACTGGTCCGACGCAGAACTGGAAAAGCGCGTGCGTGATGGTCTCGAACTCGCATTCTCCCTCCCCCACATCCGGGAGGAACTACCCGACCGCAGCGACCTGCGCATCGTCGTGCCGCAGGTCACCTTCGCCGAATCGCACGACGTCGACCTTGGCGACACGACAGTCGAGTTGCGTTGGGTCGGTGGCGACCACGCCGACGACTCGGTCGTGATCTGGGAGCCCGAGGATCGTGTGGTGTTTCTCGGCGACGCGCTCTATCAGTGCCTCTGGGGCGATCCGGCCTATCTGACGATCGCTGGTACGCGCGCGCTGCTCGACCGCCTCACACGGTTCGATCCCGTCTACGCCCTTGAGGGACATGACGAGAACGTCGCCGATGCGGCTGCGTACGCGTCGCGCCTCAGCGAATTGCACGCCGCCTGCCGCCTCGTCGAAGAACTTGGCGATGGTGCCGTCGCGGCGGCGGGAGACGACACCGACCTGGTCGAGACCGTCGGTTATCTCCTCGCCGGACGCTGAGCCTTAGCCCAGTTCGCTCGTGCGCCGCACGATGTAGGCATCGAGTTCACGCAAGATTGCCTCGTCGATCGGCGGCGACACTTGGGCCTCAAGGCGGTTGCGCCAGATCTCCTCGGCCCGCTGCTCAGCCGTCAGTCCACCGGACCGCGTCCAGCGATCAAAGTTGGCGGTCGAGGCGAGCGTGGCGCGGTGAAAGCACGTGCGAAACCGCTCCATGGTGTGCTCGACGCCGAAAAAGTGCCCAGCCGGTCCAACTTCGCGGATCGCATCCAACGCAAGCGTGTGGTCGTCGACGATAAACGGCCCGTACTCGACCTGCAGCGAGGCGATCAGGTCGAGATCGGCAATCACCTTTTCGAAGCTGGTCACAAGCCCAGCATCCAACCAGCCCGCTGCGTGCATCACGACGTCTGCCTGCGCGGCAAAGGCGGCGCTCATCACCTGCATCGACTCCCAGCCCGCTTGGGCATCCACGGTTTGGCTGGTCGTCAAGCCGCCACCAAGTGCGCGCCAAGGCAGGCCATAGTGGCGCGCGAGCTGGCCACCAACGAGCAGGCTCATCCCAATCTCTGGTCCGGCAAATCCGGCCGCACCCGACTGCATGTCGGTGATAGGCAGTCCGCCACCCAGCAAGACGGGTGCACCTGGGCGTACGACCTGGATCAGCGCGATCGCCGCAAAGGCCTCGGCCAGCAACAGTGCCATGCCGCCAGCAAGCGTGACCGGAGCCATCGCGCCAAGCATCGCGCCTGGCATCACGATCGCTGCCTGATTGTGTTTCGCCAAAACCAACATCGCGTCGGTCATCCGCCCATCCCAACGCAGCGGCGAGTTGGAGTTGAGGATCGCAGTCATCACCGTCCGACCAGCGAGGCCTTGAAACAGGATCTCTGCCATTGCCACGCTGTCCTCAGCCGCCTCTTTCGACGAGACGGCCGCCATGAAAGGCTTGTCGGAAAGCACGGCGAGCGTTCGCACGAGCAGGAGATGTCGGTGCTCGACCGGCACGTCTTGCGGTTCGCAGACCACGCCGCCGGCCGAATCGAGTTCGGGCGCATCTTGGATCAGCGCCACTAGGTCGGTGAGGTCGGCGAGTGTCGCCGACGAGCGCTGGCCGGCGCGACGGACAAACGGTGCGCCATAGGCCGGCACGAACGACATCAGGCCCGAGCCAATCGGAATCGATCGCTCAGCATTGCGTCCTTCCCAGACAAAACTCGATGGCGCCTCAGCAACCTTGCTCGCAACCCAGTCGGCGTCGAAATAGACCGTCTCACCCTCGACCCTTTGGCTCGCCTCGGCAAAAATCGCCAGTGCCTCAGGGTGCTCGAACTGCACGCCCATCTCGGACACGATCTCGCGCCAGGCCGTATCGAGTTGCGCGATGTCGGTCGCGGACATGAGCTCGACGGGAGGACGAATCGGAGTAAACATTACGTCGTCAGTCTACAGCCCGCCAACGCTTTCAATGCGAATCCAACAATCGCGGGCGGGAGCGAGCCGCCGCCGACGCTCCCGCAGTTGCTCACTCCCAGCCGTTCGGCGGCTTTGGGACGGCGTTCTCGTAGTCGAGTTCGTGCGTCGCCACAAGGCGCGCACCGGTCTCGCGCTCGATCGCCTCGATCCGATCCCACGATGCGAGCATTGCCTCGCCATTCCAGAGCACACCCGGCAGGCGCCGCCCGCGCATCGGGGCGATCAGATAGGCAGCGTCGCAGAGCAGAAAGGTTGGCTGGCTCGGCGTATTTGCCCAGAGTGACTGATGCCCGGTGGTATGACCCGGCGTCGAGTGCGGCACGAGCGCACCGTTACCGAAGATGTCGTGCGTGCCCGTCACGGGCCGCCAGTCGACGCCCGCGGAGAAGTCGTCGACAAGGTAGATCTCGGCCTGGTCATGCGTGCGATCGAAGGCGTAGTCAAGCTCGGACTGCTGGATATAGACCGGCGCATGCGCAAGGTGTTCAAGACCACCCGCATGGTCGAAGTGCAGGTGCGACTGCACGACCACGCTGATGTCTTCCGGCGTCATCCCGATTCGCGCGAGACAGCCAGGCACGGTGTCGTCCGGCTCGAGCAGCGCCTCGAAGACATCCGCCATCTCGCCAAGCCGCGCATGTGGATCCGTACGCAGCGTCGGGTGCGCACCGGTATCGAGCAGCACGTTGCCCTGCGGATGCGTGATCACGTACATGTAAAACGGGTTGTAGAGCGCCTCGCCGCCTGTGGATGCTCGAAGTCGAAGATTCCGACATCCTGAAGGTCTCCCCCGCAGTGCAACGCGTAGATTTTCATCGCAGCAACTTACTGCAGCGAGTACCGAGCATCAGCAGCCCATGTCATGTCTGCACCGAGCACGCATGCCCTTCGACGCGATCACGAGATCCGCTCAAGCCCACGAATCTGATCAAAGCCACGATCAAACGATGCGATCTGTGTGATGCCGTAGCGCTCCATGATTGCGACATGGAGCGCGTCCCGCGCGTCGATGGCCCGCTTCCCGTTTACAACCTCGTAGGCGCGCCGGACATCAATTCGCTCGATTGGATAAACCTCATCGACCAAGACATCCAGGTGCGCAAACCCATGAGCGATTGTTACCTCTCGATTGATCGCTCGATAACGGTGCAAAATCTCTTGATAAACCTCTGCACTCGTCACGAGCCGTTTACCAGTCAAGACGAGCTCATCACAGAGCCGCTCCGCCCGCACACGAAACTCCGGATCGCTTCCGACGACATACATCGTGACGTTGGAATCGATGAAAATCACAGGCCGGGCTTACCCTCATAGCGCGAGTTGATCTCATCCAGCATCTGCTCGATCGGCGGCGCAGGGCCACGCTCGGCATCCGGAATATCCGACAACCGGCGTAGGGCCGCGAGTTTCTCATTTGCTCCACGCGGCGACTGGGCCTTCTCCGCGAGTGCCATGGCTCGTCGCACCCACTCGGAGAGGTTGATGCCCTCGGCTTCGGCGCACCTTCTCGCCCGAGCCGCCTCGCTCTCGGAGACGATCACCTGAAGACGCATACTCATGCCATGAGTATGTCATATGTATCAGATACTCACCTGAGCTATCAAGCGAGCAAGCCACCGGGAGTAATAGCGTGCGGATCGCAGACCAGATGGATCAATGCCGTCCGTTCAGCAGCCAGCGCACGTGCAAAGGCGGCCGGAAAGTCGCCATCGCGATCGACGCGTTCGGCGTGGCACCCATAGGCCTCGGCGAGCTGCACGAAGTCGGGATTGACGAGCGTCGTACCCTCGACGTGGCCGGGGTACGAGCGTTCTTGATGCATCCGGATCGTGCCGAGCATGCCGTTGTCACAGACCAGCACGATCAGGCGTAGCTGCTCTTGGATGGCAGTCGCCAACTCGTGGCCCGCCATCTGAAAGCAGCCGTCGCCCGCAAAGGCCACGACCGTGCGCGAGCGATCATGCAGCGCCGCCGCAATCGCAGCGGGAATGCCGTATCCCATCGCACCACTGGTCGGCGCGAGCTGCGTGCCGAACGCGCGATGCCGGTAGTAGCGGTGGATCCAGACGGTGTAGTTGCCGGCACCGTTGGTGATGACGGCGTCGTCGGGCAAGGTGTCACGCAGGTGCGTCACGACCGAGGCGAGATCGACACCAACCAGCTCGCGCGGTATCGGCTCGCTCCACTGCAGATAGTCGGAGCGCAGCTCGTCGGCCCACGCCTGACGCTCTGCCGGTGCGAGAACCCCATGGCGCGCAAGCCCTTCGACGACGAGCGGTGCCGCCGCACAGATGTCGAGACCGGCCCGATAGACCTTGCCGAGCTCGGACGGTTCGGGATGCACGTGCACGAGTCGACCAGCCGTCGGCTTCGGGATCTCCAGCCGCGTGTAGCCACCGCTCGCAATATCACCAAACCGCCCTCCGAGGAGGACGACGCAATCGCTTTCTCGCACCCGAGCGTCGAGCTTGGGGTTACAGCCAAGGCCAAGATCGCCGACGTAGGCAGCGGCCGTGTTGTCGAGTCGATCCTGGCGTCGAAATTGCGCAGCGACAGGCACGCCAGAGGCGCCCGCCCAGGCCGCCAACGTGTCGGCGGTGGCCTGATCCCACCGGGGACCACCCACGATCAGCAGCGGTCGTTCGGCCTCGGCCAACCAGCCGTGGAGCTCGGCGAGCGCAGCGGTGTCAGGCATCCGCCACGCGGGCTCGACCAGGGGCGCATCAGGCGCAGCGGTGAAGTCGCGCTGCATGTCCTCGGGCAAGGCCAGCACAACCGGGCCCAGACGATCGGCCAGCGCAATCTCAAAGGCCTGCGCCATCACTGCGGGAATGTCGTCGGCGCTCTCAATCTGCTTTGCCCATTTGGCAAGTGGCGCAAACATCGCCTCGAAATCGACCTCTTGAAAGGCCTCGCGCCCGAGGTGACCGCGTTCCACCTGCCCAAGCAGCAGAATCATCGGCGTCGAATCCTGAAACGCCGTGTGCACCCCGATCGCGGCGTGCGTCGCGCCGGGGCCACGAGTCGCGAGACAGATTCCCGGTCGCCCCGTCAACTTGCCCCACGCCTCGGCCATATGCGACGCCGTCGCCTCGTGGCGCGCAGTCACAAACCGAATCGTGTCGCGATGCTCCCAGAGCCCATCAAGAACGGTCAGAAACGACTCGCCTGGTACACCAAAGACAGTGTCAACACCCTGAACGACGAGCTGGTCGGCAACGACGTGCCCGCCAAGTCGCGTCATGCCAACGGCTCATCAAGAAAGACGGTGTACCGCTGACTCTTGGGCTTCTCGCGGTCCTCGTCCCTGACGTAGCGAATCGACGGCGAGCCTTGGATGGCGATCGGCAGCAGCATCACGCGCACAAAAGCGGCAGGCTCGTCGCCCCGCACCTCGGCATAGACCGGATCGGACCCACCCTCAAACCAGGCACCCCACGTGTCGATCTCCTGGCGTGCGCCCTCAGTCTCGACCGCAAACAACCCCTCGACTTGGACCCGAATGCCGGGTCCGTTATGCGTGTGTAAAAAGGCAACTCCGTCGGCAGGAAAGTCGACGCGATCGCAGCGCATCACTTGCGTGCCACTCTCGAGCTCGACCGGAGCCGCTAACAGTGCGTCGGTCGCAGCCTCGGCAACCACCGACCAGACGATGTAGCGCCCGGCAGCAGCCGCCCACGCCGAGCCATCCGCAGCAAAGGTCGCCGTATTCGTCGCGGCGTCATACGTAACTGTCGGCCCGGGACGCGAGAGGTCCGCGCCCGCCGCCACATCGACCACATGGACCGGCAGCACCGACCTCAATTGAAGAACGCCCCACCATCGACAACGAGCGATTGGCCCGTGATAAAGCTGGAGCTCGGCGCGCAGAAGAACACGACTGCTCCGACGACATCCTCGGGGTACTGATCGCGCTTGATCACGCGCGCGCCCACCGAAATCTCTTGCAGCGCCTCGATCTGCACCGGGTTGGCCTGCACGCCATCCGACATTGTGAAGCCTGGTGCGACGCAGTTGACGAGGATCCCGTCGCCGCCAAGCTCCTTGGCCAGCGCCTTCGTCATAGCGACTACGGCACCCTTCGACGCGACGTAGTGCAAGAGAAACGGCACTCCCTTAAAAGGCGTGCCCGAGGAGATATTGACGATGCGCCCGCCGCCACCCTTGCGCATTGCGGACACGACTGCCCGCGTTGCGAGGTGCAATCCGAGCACATTGACGTCCATCACTTTGCGCCACTCGTCGATGTCGATGTCTTCCATCGGCGTCGGGACAAGTGACGTATACATGCCCGCGTTGTTGACGAGCCCATCGATGCGGCCGAAGCGTTCAAGCGTGGCCGCAGCCATCTGCGCACAATCCTCCGAACTCGAGATATCCACGCGCACGCCCAGCGTGTTGCCGCCGAGTTCGGCGGCCACCTGCTCGGCACCGGCGAGATCGGCGATCACGACCTCTGCCCCATCCGCCAAGAGCCCCTCGACGATCGCGCGACCGATGCCTTGCGCACCGCCGGTCACGATGATCACACGCTTGCCGCTCATCCCCGGACGCCCGCCCAGGCGAGATACTTGTACTCGAGAAAATCATCGAGGCCATGCTGCGATCCCTCGCGACCAATGCCCGATTCCTTAATGCCACCGAACGGCGCGACCTCCGTCGAGATAAAGCCCGTGTTGATCGCGATCATGCCGTACTCGAGACCCTCCGACGCGCGCCAGATCCGCGCATGGTCTTGGCTAAACAGGTAGGCCGCGAGGCCGAATGGTGTCGCATTCGCCGTGCGGATTGCGGCGGCCTCATCGCTAAAGCGATGGATCGCAGCAACTGGACCAAAGGTCTCTTCGTTCGACATCTGCCAATCCATATCGGCGCCCGTGATAATCGTCGGCGAGAAGAACGTGCGGCCCTGCTCATGAATGCCGCCGCCAACCAGCACTTCACCACCACGCTTGACAGCATCACCAACATGCGCCAACACCTTGTCGAGGGCAGCCTGGTCGATCAGCGGTCCAATCTGCGCAGCCGGGTCGAAGCCCGGCGCGACGGTGATGCCCGAGGCGAGCTCGACCATGCGCTCCACGAAGGCGTCGTGGATACCGTCCTGCACGAGCACACGGTTGGCACTAATACAGGTCTGCCCCGAGTTGCGGAACTTGGCGACCATCATTGCTGCAATCACGTCATCCAGATCAGCGTCGTCAAAGACAAGGAATGGCGCATTGCCGCCAAGCTCGAGGGAGACCTTCTTGATCGTGCGCGCGCACTGCTCCATCAAGATCTTGCCGACTTGCGTGGAGCCCGTAAACGAGAGCTTGCGAACAATCGGATTGCTCGTCATCTCGCCACCAATCTTCGGCGCATCGTCAGCATCGCCCGTGACCACGCTCAGCACACCTGCCGGCAGGCCGACACGCTCGGCAAGCACCATCACCGCGAGCGCCGAAAGTGGTGTCTGCTCGGCTGGCTTGAGCACCATCGAGCAGCCCGCAGCGAGTGCCGGCGCGGCCTTACGGGTCGGCATCGCCGACGGGAAGTTCCACGGTGTGATGCCAACGGTCACGCCAATCGGCTCGCGGAGGACGACGAGGCGGCGATCCGGCATCGGTGCCGGAATCGTCTCGCCATAGACACGCTTGGCCTCTTCACCGAACCACTCGAAAAACGAGGCGGCGTAGGCAATCTCGGCCTTGGCCTCTGCGTGTGGCTTGCCCTGCTCGGCCGTCAGGATCGTCGCCAAATCGTCGGCGTTCGCCAGCATCGCATCGGCGAGATCGCGCAGAATCTTGGCGCGCTCCTTCGCCAGCAACGTGCGCCAGCCAATCTGGGCACGCTCGGCGGCCTCGATTGCTCGGCGTGTCTCCGCCACACCCATCCGCGGCACCTGTGCGATCTCCTCGCCCGTCGCCGGATCGATCACGGCGAACGTCTCGCCACTATCGGCATCGACCCACTTGCCGTCGATATAGGCCTGGGTGCGGAAGAGGTCGGGATCGGAAAGCGTCAGCGTCATAAAGACGATGCTAGCCGACGATGCTCATGGCTTCGACATCCCCTCACGAGAACCGCGATGCGACTCGCGGGACCGATCAACCCAGCGTGCTCAGTCGGCGAGTTCGAAACCGCGCGGGCCGACCTGATAGATATGCACAATGGCATCCTTTAACTCGTGGCGCTCATCGAATGCAACCGAGCTGTCGAGAATCCTGCTTTCAAAGCGCACACCTGGAAGCGCCTTCGTGACGGCACTCCGCGAGACGTCTCCATCTGCCTGACATGCAGTCAAGGCAGCCGTCAGCACAACCTGCATCGCCACGAAGGCTGGACCCCCGTAGGCCTCAAACGTTCCAAAGATAGATTGATACAGGTTGATGATCTCTCTTCCCTCGGACAACTTTGACGCATCGGGAGCATAGGTAGAGACGTAGGCGCCCGGGGCCGAAAACGCCCCGACGAAGAGACTGTCTCCCCCAATCAACGCGGGGTATTTTCCACCCGCCCGGAGCTGATTTGCGAGCCGCTGAGCATCCGTCGCGACGAGCAGCGGCATCGCGACGACATTGACCGAATCCGTCACCTGCGCGACGACATCCTGATACGACTTTTGTTCGAGACTGACCGTGATGCGCTGACTGGAGACGCCCTTTGCAGTCAGCGTCTTCACGATGCTGTCTGCAAGCCCCTTCGAGTACGGCTCATCGTTTTCGACGACCAACACCGTCTTGGGTTTTAGCTCCTTCTCAATAAACTGGGCCATCCGGGGGCCTTGCAAGGCATCGCTCGCAACCACCCGATAGAAACCCTTGAGATTGCCATCGGTGAGCGTGGCGTTCGTCGCCGACGGCGAGACATAGACAAGACCAGCGGTGTCGAAAATAGGACCCACCGCCTTCGTCACGACCGATGTTTTGGGACCAACGACCCCAATCACGTTCGGATTCGTGACGATCCGTCGCGCCTCGGCAAGACCCACTGCTGCATCAAAGTCGACGTTGCTCGGCTCAAACGTGAACAACGTGTTGTGATCCTGGTTGAACTTATCGAGCGAGACACGCGCCCAATTCATCTGCACCGAATCCGTGGCGCCAAAGCGACCATACGGAAGCATCACTGCAACCGTCCCGTCGCAGTTAGTGCCTTTAAACGCGGTGGTCGACGAGGCCTGCTGCTCCCCTCCGACTGACGATCCACAGGCGCCCGCAACGACGGCCACAACGCCCATCACAAGAATAAGGAGGGCAGTTCTGGTCACCAGAACACCACAGTGCCAATCAGACATGCAATGACTACGGATGTGCTGACCGCAATCAACGAGATACGCGACCGCAGCGACTCAAAGAGGGGTGTAAGACCGCTCGCGAGGAATGCAATCGTCAACAGAGCAGCTAAAAACTCGAGACTATGGGCCCGACCTAACTGGAACTCAGCAAGCTGCAGGTATTCGTCGGACCTGTCCAAGGCCGCTTTCGCGTCGATGATCACTCCAGGCGCATCCCACGAGGGATTTGCGGACACAAACGGCGACGTTGGGCGACTCGTGTCCGGCTGCTCGCGCCACCAACCAATCGCCGCGCGCGTATTCGGATTCATCATTCCGAAAATCATCACCGAGCGATCTTTGTTGCTCGAGTCGAGAGCAGAACGAAAATCGATGAACAGTTGACGTTCGCTCGTCATACTGCGCTCAGCCGTTTGCGTGAGAGCATTCGCGTCGGTGGTGGCTTTTGACGAAAGCGTGAGGTTCTCCACCGCATGCCCCTGCATCACGGCGCTTTTCCATGCAGTCACGCCCGCGAGGACGGCAGCAACACCGAGAATCGTGACCGTGGTGACCGAAAGCCACCGTGGGCCGTGCATCTGAGAGTGACCATGCCCGTGGCTCGCTCCGTGGCCGCCTGTCATCCGTGACTCTGGTCCCCAAACATCTCTAAACGTTATCTAAATTGCGACTTCTCACGAGCACTCAGGACGGCACCACCCGACGACGTCCAGGCACTCCACTCCTAAGTGATTGGCTTCGCGGCCTGATACCGAGGTTCTAGTCGCCGAGCTCGGTGCGGCGACGAACGACATATGCGTCGAGCTCTTCACGCATCGCGTCAGCCATCGTCGGCTGTTCGTACTCAGCGAGTAGGCCCTCGTAAATCCCTGTTGCACGGGCCGCCGCATCAAGCCCACCATTCTTTGACCAGCGCTGAAAGTTGTCGGTCGTGGCGAGCTGCGGACGATAGAAACATTCGCGGAAACGCTCCATCGTGTGCTCGGCGCCGAGGAAGTGGCCGCCGTGGCGCACCTCGTCGTGAGCACGAAAAGCGAGTGCGTCATCGTTGATGTCGAGCTGCGTGAATTCGGCGCGTAGAGTGCGCACGATGTCAAGATCGACGATCAGCTTCTCGAACGAGGCGACGAGGCCGCCCTCGAGCCAACCACCGGTATGCATCACGATATTGGCACCCGCGAGGAACGCGGCCTGCATCGTATTCATCCCCTCATAAGCGGCCTGGGCATCCGGCACTGGACTCGTCGTGAGGGACCCGCCACCCGCCCGCCACGGCAGGTTGTAGTGGCGCGCGAGCTGTCCCGAAACAAGCAGACCGAAGTGCGACTCTGGACCACCGAAAGCCGGCGAGCCGTTCTTCATATCCGTCGTCGAAAGAAACGAGCCGAGTACCGCAGGGCAGCCAGGATTGATCGTCTGCATCAGAGCGATTCCGGTCAGAGCCTCAGCGAATTGCTGGGCGAGTGCTGCGATCGTGCTGGCTGGAGCCATCGCGCCCATCAGCAGGAACGGCACGATCAAGACGGGCTGACCGACGCGTGCATAGATCATCAAGGCATCAAGCATGCGACTGTCATAGACAAGCGGAGAGTTGACGTTGATATTTGTGTAGACACAGACCTCGCGATCCATGCGACCACCAAAGATGATGCGCGCCATCGCTAGGGCGTCTTCAGCAGCATCGACCGAAACCGCGCCACCGCCAAGTGGCTTGTCGCTCAGCATCGCGATGCTCCGAACCATGTCGAGATGACGCGAGTCGAGCGGAATGTCATTGGGTTCGCACGGCAGGCTGCCGACAAGATCGAAATCTGGCAACACCTGGGCCAGCCGACAGAAATCGTCGAAGTCGGCGAGCGTCCCATCGCGGCGCTCAAGTCCACGGCGCACGAACGGCGGTCCCTGCACCGGTAGGAAGACCATGTTGTCTCCGCCGATTTGGATGTCGTTGGCAGCGTTGCGAGCACGCAGCGTGAATTCCGACGGCACCTTCGCGACCTGTTCGAGGATCCATTCGGGATCGAAGAAGACGATGTCGCCTTCGGCACGCTGACCCGCGTCAACCAGAGTCCGCACAGCTTCCGGATGATCGAAGCGAATACCTATCTCCGACACAATCCGCATCCAACCGCGCTCGATGGTGGCGAGGCCGTCGGGGCTGACGGGCTCAAGGCGCGGGAAGGAGTTGCGAAACATAGAAAAGGAGCATACGGCTCAGGCGCTTTAGGTGGCGGGAACCGTAGCGAGCCACCAGCGCGCGATGTCGTCGCGACGCATCAAGGTCACACTCGAAAGTTTCGTCGCGTGGTCGAGGAACCCCTGAAGCACGGCCACGCGAGCCGCCTGCCCTGTCCAGCGGGCGTGGACGGCGACGGTCATCATGGCGGTGCGTTGCTCACGAGCAAGCTGATCGAGCCCCATCGTCAGTACCTCAAGATGATCGCTCGGGCTCGCAGAGCCTAGGCTGGCAAGGTAGCGACTGTCGTTGTAGGTCTTGGAATACGGAACGACGAGCAGCTGCCGCCCATCGCAGTCCGCGTAATAGGGCACGTCATCCGAGCAGGGATCGGAGTCGTAGAGAAAACCACCCTCGTCAAGCAACAGTCGCCGGGTCGCGTCGCTGGCGGAGTGGGGACTATTCCAACCGAGTGGGCGCCGACCGCAGATCCGCTGATAGGTCTCGAGTGCGTAGCCAAGGTGCTCGCGCTCTGTTGATTCGTCCATGCCCCACGGCGGCAACCAACGCCAGCCATGTCCAAGCAGATCGTGTTCGCGATCATTCATCCATGCGGCGACCGCGGGGTTGAGTTCGAGCGCCGTCGCCGTCGCCGAGATCATGGCGGGAACGCCGACCTCGTCGATGATGCGCACGAGACGCCAGATCCCCGCGCGACTGCCATACTCGTAGTGCCCTTCGTTGCCGTGGTCGCGTCGAGGCGGTTGCAGGCCCTCCCCCGCGTACTCGCCCCAGTCCTCGTTGCGCTCGTCACCCCAGAGCACAGAGGCCTCGGAGCCTTCTTCGTAGACCACGACGAGGTTAACCGCAACCGTCGCCCCGTCCGGCCAGCCGCACTGCGGCGGCTCGGATCCATACCCGACAAGGTCGCGTTCACGAACGTCGTCTGGGATCGCTGGAGTCACCGCGCCATGCTATAGGCCGCGACTGATCGAGAGCCAAACTACGGCAGCTGATTTGGCAGAGGCGACATTCTGGGCCCGGGCCCAGAATGTCGCCTCGCGTACGATGGCGGTGGTGTCTGAGCCTCAACTTCCATCCGACCAGATCGCTCGTCTGCATCGACGCGGCGGCGAGTTACTGCCGCTTGCGTCACTCACACACGACGGCGACGAGCCGCCAGATGAGTGGGTCGAAGCGCTCGCTGCGTTGGCAGATCGACTCGGCCAGTCGTACCCGTTTGCAGATGCCCAGTACCTCGGGCAGATGCTCAAGCCGCCGCATCCGGTGGCGTGGGCGGGGTACGCGATGGCAATGCTGCTCAATTCGAACAACCACGCCTTCGATGGCGGACCGGCCACCGCGCACCTCGAGCGCGAGGCCGTCGATCAGATCGCACGGATGCTGCACCAGGAGACGCACCTCTCGCATCTGACCGCGGCGGGCACGATCGCAAATCTCGAAGCGCTCTGGGTAGCGCGTAGTCTGCATCCCGAGAAAGTCGTGCTGTCGAGCGCGCAGGCGCACTACACGCACGAGCGCATCTCCGAGGTTGTCGGCGCACGACACGAGACTGTCCCGGCGACGGCCCACGGCACGCTCGATCTGGCGGCACTCGAAGAGCGCCTGCAGCGAGGCGGCGTCGGGACCGTTGTCGCGACGCTTGGCTCGACGGGGCTCGGCATGCTCGACCCGATCGACCGCATCGCCGACCTCTGCGAGGAGTACGAAGCACGCCTGCACGTCGATGCTGCCTACGGCGGCTTCTTCGCAATCCTCGCCGACGGCAATGCGCCCGGCGTAGCGCGCGCACCTTTCGATGCACTTGCCCGCGCCGACTCGATCGCGATCGACCCTCATAAGCACGGCCTTCAGCCCTACGGCTGCGGCTGCATTGTCTTCCGCGATCCTGCTATCGGCCATCTCTACAACCACGATTCGCCCTACACCTACTTCACGAGTGACGAACTCCACCCGGGCGAGCTGAGCCTCGAATGCTCACGCTCAGGTGCGGCCGCGGCAGCGCTTTGGGCAACCCTGCGCGCGCTGCCACTTACGCGTGACGGGCTTGGCAGCCACCTCGCCAGCACTCGTTCAGCCGCCCTCACACTCGCCGCACATATCCGCCTGCTCGACGGCTGGACGCTCGTGCTCGATCCCGACCTCGACATCGTCTGCTGGTACCCAAACCGAACTACTGCAAGCGCCGTCACTGCGGCGACTTCCATCGCCTTCCAACAGCTCGCCGAGCGTGGCTGGCACGTTGCGAAGCTCGTCATCAGCCCTACCGAGCTTGGCCTCGAAGCCGACCAGCCAACGGCGACCGTGCTGCGCTCGACGTTGATGAAGCCCGAGCACGCTGGCATCGTCGACGAATTCGCCAGCGTGCTCGCAGCACTCGACCTTGGTGTATGACAAACGCGTCACGCGCCTGTGACGACTACGTATTCGTCACGCTGAGGCGGCAATTGGCCTCGCGAGGGGCGGTTTCACGATACGCAGGCGGACTTTTTGGGCCCTGGCCCAAAAAGTCCGCCTGCGTATCTGATCCAACAGACCATGAGGCAACGCTCCGCAGCATCGAACTGCTCGGCAACGAAGTCGCACCGCGTGTCCGAGCAGAGGCAGCCATGTGCGTGTCCGCACAGAGGTCGCCAGGCGTGTGGCCGCTGCTGCGACCGCGACCGTGTGATACTCGCGCTTAGGAGCCGCTGTGCCCGTGGGCACGCCACGAAATCAGGTGCCGCCCGAGCAGCGGGGAGGAACTCGCCGCGAGCCAGGCCGCCTCGTGTTCGGCATCCTCGCCCTCTAACCCAAGCACGTCTTGCATGATCGCGAGCGCCGCACGCCGACGCGAGCTGAGCACCAGCGCGGCGCTCGCACCGGCCGGTGTCAGGTGTACGGTCTTGTCCTCGACCAGTCCGAGCGAACGCAACCGTCGCAGCATCTCGAGTGCAGTCGGAGCAGACACACCGAGATGACGCGCAAGGCTCGCCTGCGACGTGTCGCCCGTCGTACCATCGCGCTGCATGTCGTACAGCGCCATCAGGTAGCGTGCCTCACCCGTGGTGACGTCCGCGCACGAGCGTTCTGCATCGGCCTGTTCGGCCAGCGAAACCTGGGTGATGTCGTTTGCCATTGGGTTACAGAATAGAGGGCAGGCGATCGTTGCGCATCCCACGTGCGCAACGGCGGTCTCCTGCTACCTTCGAATCTGATGAACCTCTTCGAGCAACCGGGCGAGTGGCTGCGCTGCCAATTCCACTGTCACACGACCGAATCGGATGGTTGGCCCGCACCTACCGCGCTCGTCGAGCACTACGCCGCGCTGGGCTGTGACGTCTTGGTGATCACCGACCATTGGGGAATCACGCTCGCCGAGTCGGACCACATGCTGATGATCCCGGGCAGCGAGTTGTCGACGCACCTTGATCGTGCCCCGTTCGAGGCCGAGGTCTTGGCGATCGGTATCGACGAACTGCCCGAGCCGCGAGAGGCCTTCTCAACGATCGCCGCGTGTGCCGACTGGATCGTTGCGCAGGGTGGCGTTGCCTTTCTCGCCCATCCCCACTGGAGCACGTTGACCGCCGACGACTACCTTGGTGCGCCGGCACTCTCGGGCCTGGAAGTCTGGAATGGGTCGTCAGATCAGGCCCAGGGAAGGGGACTCTCCGACATGCAGTGGGACGGCGTCCTTCAAGTTGGCGGCTGCGCGTCGGGCCTCGGCACCGACGATGCGCACCATGCTGCCGATCCGTCGGGCGCTGATACTGGACTCGGCTGGACGATGGTGCTCGTGCAGGAGCAGACGCGCGCGGCCGTCTTGGAGGCCCTCCGCACAGGTGCGTTCTATGCCACGACTGGCCCCACGTTCCACGCGGTCCACGTCGATGACGATTATGTCGTGGTCCGCTGTTCACCCGCCTCGTCCGTGACGTTGCGGTCGGGCGCCTGGGATGGCTGCCGCGTCAACGCGAGCGACACGCTCCGCAACTATCGCGGCGAAATCGTGGCGCGCGAAGCGGGCGGCATCGTCGAGGCGCGTTTTGAGATGCCCGAATTTTGGACCTGGGGTCGCGTGGAAATGGTCGGCGTTGACGGCGGCTTGGCCTGGTCGAACCCAATCGATTTGCCCGGCGAACGCGCGCCGTTCGTCTAGCGCTCGGGCGCTAGGACTCGCGAATCACGTAGTACTTACGCACGCGGCCGTCTTGGTGCCATGTGAGCGGCGTGCCTTTTTTGATCGAGAACGCCTCGCCCGGCCCGTACGTCTCTTCCGAACCGTCGGGATAGCGGAACTCGATCGTGCCTTCGATGATCACGCAGGTCTCGTCGACGGGATACCCCTCCGTCTCCCAGGTGAAGGCCTCAGATTCCCAGACGCCAGACGTGAGCCCACCGCCATAGTTGAGGCGCTCGACCGTCTTCGCCAGCGCACCATCTTCCAGGACCGCTTCGACGGTGTCGAGGTCGCTCGCTGCGAGTCGAATTGCCTTGCTCATTGTGCGTCTCCAAGTGTGTTGAGGATGTCTTCTGCAGCCCGTTGGCCACTGCGGATCGCGCCTTCAATGGTGGCCGTCCAGTCGCGTGGTGCGGTGTGCTCGCCCGCAAATGCCAGGCTTCCGATCGCGTCACCGATTGGGTGGCGATCGCGATCGTCGGGAATGCCAGTGACAGCGGAGTAGCTGCCACCGGTCCACTCTCGGTCGGAGCGCCAGACCGTCATGCTTGCGGCGTCGACATCGAGTGCCGGCAACTCGGGCCAGAGCGCTCGAATCTCGCGGGCCCAGACCGTTGATCCTTCGTCGACCTCGAGCAGGTCGAGCACAGGCGTGGCCCCGGCCCACGAGCCAACGACCGTGCCACCGACTTCATCGCAGGGCGACGCATAGGCCCAAAATCGGCCGGGCGTCGACATGATCGCCGCGGCCGCTACGGGCTCATCAGCGGGGACCGCGAGTTTCGCGGCTTGCCCAATCGGGATTGCCGCCATCGCGGCACGGCGCTCCGAAGACAGTGGTGGATCAAACGCAATCTGCTCGGTAACGGCCAGCGGCACGGCGACGATGCAAGCATCAGCCTCGATCACATCGTCCGCTGTGTGGACGCGCACACCGGTCGGGCCGTGCTCGATCCGCAGCACGGGCGTCGATAGACGCACCGCAGTCCCGAGCCCTTCCGCGAGGCGCAGTGCGAGCTGCTGATTACCACCAATAACGCGCCGCGTCTCGCCGTCATCAAGCAGGTGCCCGATCGTGCGCAGGCGTTCTGCCGGCAACAGTTCGAGTGCCACGGACGAGGCGCTCTGCGCGCGACTCGCGAGCAGTTCGCGAATGCGGGCGTCTTCAACGACCTCATCAAGAATGTCGGTCGCCATCGCGTCCGCACCGGCGGCGGCAGCGGCGGTCTCGACGAGTGCGGCGACGCGCAGTGCCTCGGCTCGGTCGATGCCGGGATCGGGGCGTAGGGCCCGGTCGGGATAGCGAATGCCCATGCCTGCGTAGGCAAGGCCAAGTCGCTCGACCATCGCGTCGGTCGCGTCGTAACCGGCGGTGATAAATTCGGCACCCCGCTCGACGAGGCCTCCACCCTCTAGCCGGTCCGACCAGACCCGGCCGCCAACGCGATCGCGAGCCTCGAGGACGACAACCTCGACGCCATGTTGGGCGAGACGATCCGCCGCAGTCAGTCCCGCGACACCTGCACCGATAACGCAGCACGTTTTCATACCGCGGACCCTAGCAGTGGTTGATAGCCTGTTATCATGGACGAGCATGGCGCCTTCCATGCAAATTCTCGTCGTGCAGAACGACGTCGACAAGGGACTCGGTCGGATTGGTGACGGGTTCTACGGCACCGGCGCCGAGCTCGACACGCACATGGCCTTCAATGAAGTGCCCTCGGTCGCCGGCTACGACGGTCTGATTGTGCTGCCGGGACTCGCCGATCCGATCGATGACGACCCAGCGGTACACCGTGCGCGTGGCGCAATCGAAGAGGCGCTGGCACAAGATCTGCCCGTGCTTAGCGTCTGCCTCGGTGGACAGTTGCTCGCCCAATTGCTCGGCGGCGATGTCTACAAATGTGACAACGAGGTTGGATATAACGATGTTCTAACGTTGCCAACCGCGCAAACCGACCCACTGTTACGCGGTGTTCCGGCCACGTACTCCTGCTTTCACGGGCACGCCTTCGCGTTTACTGCGCCAGCCGATTCCACGGTCTTGATCGACACGGATGTCAGCATCCAGGCCTTGCGGCACGGCAAGACGTGGGCCTTTCAGTGTCATCCCGAGACTCCCATCTTCTTCGCGGATGCGCTGGCACGTGCGATCCGCGGCGACTTCGACGGCACGGTGCTCCCCGAGACGGCCGCCTTCTTCGCTCGTAACGGCGTCGACCCCAATCAGCTCGAGCGCGATGCGCGCGTTGCTGATGCTTCGGCGACGGCAATTGGCCATGGCATCGGTACCGGCTTTGCCGCGGTCTGCCGCGGCGACGCGTAATGCAGACCGGCGGGATCCTCTTGCTCGGAGGTACTTCGACCCGCATGGGTAAAGCAAAGGCCGAGCTTGAGTGGTTTGGACGCCCGCTCGCTGCTCACGTCGCCAACGTTCTGAGCGTGGCTGTTACTGGTCCGGTCGTGGCTGTGGCTGCCGTCGGTCAGGCGCTGCCCGAGCTACCGAGCGGAGTCGAGTGTGTCCACGATACCGTCGCCGACGAGGGGCCATTGCGTGGCCTCGAGTCGGGGCTGATCGCCATGGGAGATCGTGCGGACGTGGTCTTCGTGGCGAGTGTCGATCTGCCTCTCCTCCATCCCACCTTCGTTCGCGGACTGCTTGCTGCACTAACGGATGAATTCGATGCCGTCGTCCCGATTGCTGAAGGACACCGCCACCCGCTCGCCGCGGTCTATCGCACGTCGGTGCTGGCGACCGTCTCGGCGTTGCTCGCCGAGGGCGTTCGTGGAGCGAACGCACTGCCCGACCGGATTGCCAGCCGCATCCTCGACGACCAAGCCCTGCTGGCCTTGCACGGCCTCGTCCCGGCCGACCTGGACGCATTGTTCAACGTCAACACACCCGAAGACCTCGCCGCTGCCCGGTTACGCTTCTGCCTATGAGCGATACGAAAGAACTCGTTGCCGCACTCGTCGCGATCGTCGGCGCCGAGCACGTCACCACCTCGGCAAGCGAGCTCGACCGGCACGGCCATGACGAATCGGCGCACGAGACCGTGCTGCCAGACGCCGTCGTTTTTCCCGCCACGACCGAGCAGGTCGCGGGTGTCGTCCGCGTCTGCAAACAGCGCCGCGTACCGATGATCCCGTTTGGTGTTGGCTCGTCGCTGGAGGGCAACGTCACCCCACTCCACGGCGGCGTCTCGATCGACCTGACCCGCATGAACCGCATCCTCACGGTGCGCCCAGAGGATCTCGACGCCACGATCGAGGCCGGCGTGACGCGCCGCCAGCTCGAGGCGCGGCTGCGCGAAGACGGCGTCTTCTTCTCCGTCGACCCGGGTGCGGACGCCACGCTCGGCGGCATGGCTGCCACTGGGGCATCGGGCACGACTGCTGTGCGCTACGGGACGATGCGCGAGAACGTGCTGTCGTTGACGGTAGTGACGGCTGACGGTGAGATCATGCGCACGCGCTCGCGGGCCCGCAAGTCGTCCGCCGGTTACGACCTGACGCACCTGTTGATTGGCTCGGAGGGCACGCTTGGTGTGATCACGGAATTGACCGTCAGGCTGTACCCGCTGCCCGAGGCGACAGCGTCGGCCGTCGTCAATTTTCCAACCGTGCGCGATGCGGTTGAGGCCGCGATCGAGACGATCCAGATGGGCCTCCCCGTTGCGCGGATCGAATTGCTGGACGAGGTCACGATGCACGCGGTCGTGTTGCGGTCGCAGCTGCCAATGGACAAACGCCCGACGCTCTTTATTGACCTGCACGGTTCGACCTCGGGCGTGCAGGAGCATGCCGCCGCGCTTGGCGAAGTCGCGGCCGCACATGGCGCTGAGGGCTACGAGTGGACAACCGATCCGACCGAGGCCAAGCGTCTCTGGTCGGCCCGTCACCAGGTCTACGAGGCAACGATCGCGCTCCGCCCTGGTTGTCGTGGCATGCCCACGGACGTCTGTGTGCCCGTCTCGCGGCTCGCCGAATGCATCGAAGAGTCGCGTGCTGACCTTGACCGTTCTGGCGTATTTGCACCGATCGTCGGCCATGTTGGCGATGGCAATTTTCACCTCACGATCGTGGTCGATCCGACCAGTGCCGAGGAGGTCGAGGCAGCCGAGGCGCTGCACGATCGCCTCGTGCAACGTGCGATCGCGATGGAGGGAACGTGCACCGGAGAGCACGGCGTCGGGTCGGGCAAGGTTCGCTACCTCCCCATCGAGCACGATGCGGAGACGATGGCGATGATGCGCCGCATCAAGGACGTGATGGATCCGCTCGGGCTGATGAACCCGGGCAAAGTGCTCGCTACGCCTGCGCCGTAGAATTGGCTGGAGCGACAATTGGTAACGACTTGGTCACGACCGGGACTCCGCCCGTAAGCATGCAGTGGATGACGCCGACGCTGCACCATGGACACTCAACGCCTCATCATCGGGATCGCTGTCTGCACAATTATCCTGATCAGTATCGATCTTGCCCACACTCTCGCCACAGGAGGCAACCGTGAAGCCAGACGAACGCGACGAAGACAACCTCGTCCCACTCGCTCCGGATCCGCTCGATGACGACATCGCGATTGATGCGCTGTCTGCCGAGGAATACAATGAGTTTACGTACGGCAACGAAGACGACGACGACTTCTAGGCCACCCGAGTGTCGCTGCTAGGAGTGGACTGACCCATCCGGCATGATCGCGCCGGCCAGGCTGGCACCGGCAAAATCGGTGTCGGTCAGATCCGCGCCCGTAAAGTTGGCGCCGTCGAGTAGCGCCTTGGCGAAGTACGCCCCCGCGAGGTTCCCTCCCGTAAAGTCGAAGCCACGCAAGTCGCCCTCCTCGAGATCGATCTCGGACAAATCAACGCCGGCAAGGCTGGGCACACCGCCTTCTTGGATTGCATACTCGGCGATCGTCGGAACAGCGACGCGCCAGAACTTGTCGCGATAGTCCTCGGGCACGTCGAGGTCGACCCAGGCCTGCTCGAACGCCGCCGCCGGCCGCATGCCACTGCCGACAAGTTCTCCTACCACGACCGCGATCGACTCAAACGCGTTGACGTGGTCGTTCCAAGCGAACGGGATGCGTCCTTCATTAGCCATGGCTGGAGTTTCGCAGAGAGGACACCACAACCGCGCGGATGTCATGTCCTCCCTCGCTGATCGCGTGAATACTGATTGCGCTGCTGCAGGGAGGACATGACATCCGCGCGGTTGTGGTGTCCTCCGTAAGCCGATGCCCACCCGCCCCGACGGGACCACCGATGCACGACACTCAAATCCGTAACCACCTGCACGCCGTTTTCGACGCCTCGGGCAACGGCTATGTCGATGAAGTGACGTTTGGTGATCGTCGGATCGACCTGGCCGCAATGCTCGACGGTGTGCTGACGGGCATTGAGATCAAGTCGGCGCAGGATTCGCTAAAGCGCCTGCCTGGCCAGAAGCGACGCTTTCGTAGTCGCTTCCGCCACCTCGTGATGGTGACGGAGCGAAAGCATCTCGCCGGAGTGCTCGCGGGCTTGCCGCCGTGGTGGGGCATCTGGGTGGCTGCCGAAACGGATGGTGTCGTGAAACTCGAGTACCTGCGTGCGCCCCGCGATCCACACAAGTCGAAGACCTATCTGCTGGCACAGGCGTTGTGGGTCGCCGAACTCGAGAACGAGCTCGGACTCGACCCGGGTGGCTCGCTGCGCAAGTCGGCGCTCGTCGATCTGCTGGTCGAGCAGGGTCAAGAGCGAGTCGAAGCGACGCTGCTCGCAGCCGTCCAAGCACGCAAGTCGAGAGAACCACATCGCGACGCATAAGCCACTGGCACCACTGGGCGACTCAGGGACATGAAAATCATCCGCTGGCTCGCTGGTGGTGTGCTCATCCTCGTCGGCGGCTACCTCGCGCTCGTCTCGCTGATCGTTGGGTGCACGGTCCAAAACCAGGCGATGGCCGACGGCTCGGCAACGCAATGGTTCTTGTTCGCTCAGGGCCTGCCGCCGAACATTGGCACTTGGATCGTCGGTGCGGTCGGCATGCTGTTGATTGGATTGGGCTACTCCATCGCCACTGGCGGAAAGCAGACATGAACATTCGAACGTGGACACAGGGTGGCGGCGTGTGGCTGGCGGAGTTCGAGAGTGGCGCTGATGGCGTCGACTCGATCGAAGGCGGCTGGCTGGATGTGCAGCCCGAGTTGGCCGAGGAGGCGTGCACGGCGATTCGGTCTGGCGTCGCACCGTTTGCTCAGGAGATGCGGACCGGCGAGCTTGGCCGTGGCCTCACAACGGTGGCGCTCCTCGCCGCGGGCCAAGACCTCTCGGTGCAGGTCTTTAGTGGGCCGCTCGACGATGTCGCAGACGAACACTTTGGTGGTGTCGACTCCGGCGAATGGGGCGGCGGTGGTGCCAGCGATGCCATGGATCAATGGGACGGCGTCGACGAGGATCCCAATCAGGGACTCGATGGCATCGATGACGGCGGCCCGGGCGACCTCTTCTAGTCGGGCTACGATGGTGCTCGGATGAGCGGCCAGCCCACGACTCTGCAGGATGTCATCGATGGTGGGCTCTGCGTGGGCTGTGGCATCTGCACCTCACTCGCGCCTGCTCAGCTGACGATGACGCTCTCGGACCGCGGCGATCTGCGTCCGCAGTTTGCTGAACCGCTTTCGCCCGAGCAGAATGCGTTGCTCGTCGATGTCTGTCCTGGCGCGACCGCAATTGGCCCCGACCCGGCGACGCTCGAAGCGGGCACCACGCTCGATCCGATTTGGGGTCCATTGCGAGGAATGCAGCGTGGCTGGGCAGCCGATCCGCAGGTGCGATTTACGGCTGCTGCAGGCGGAGTCTTGACCGCGCTTGGACAGTTCTTGCTCGATTCGGGCAGGGTCACGGCAGTGCTGCATGTGCGCACCTCCCCCACCCAGCCGATGTTGACGGACGCGCATATCTCGCGACCAGGTGACAGCACGCTGGTGGCGGCGCAGTCGCGCTATGGCCCGGCCGCTCCTCTGGTCCACGTACAGCAACTGCTCGATGCGGGTGAACGGTTTGCGGTGATCGGTAAGCCGTGCGACGTGACGGCGATTCGAAATCTGGCGCGTCATGACGTGCGCGTGGAAACCCAGATTCCCTATCTCTTGACGATCTTCTGCGGCGGCGTGCCCAACGTGACGACGGCCGAGAGTATTGCCAAAGCGCACGGCATTGAACCCGATGAGGTGACGCTGTTTCGATTCCGTGGTGAGGGTTGGCCCGGGCCGACACGTGTCGAGGCAGGTGATCAACGCTTTGATATCACCTACCGGCAGGCCTGGTTCGATCGTGACGCTCCGTGGCGGTACGACGCGCAGTGGCGCTGCAAGATCTGCCCCGATGCGATCGGCGAAGTCGCAGACGTCTCGGTTCCTGACGGTTGGATCCTTGATGCAGATGGCAAGACCACCCACAACGAGGCCCCTGGCGTAAACATCGTCGTCGAGCGCACGGCGACGGGCAGCGAACTCGTCGCGGCCGCGATCGCGGCCGGCTATCTCGAGACAGCTGAGTGCTCGTACGAGGATTTCGAGCTGATGCACCACGATCACCACAATCGCCGTCTCGGGGAACCGGCTCGTCTTGCCGCTCTGAAGGAGGCGGGTACGGGCGAGCCCCGCGTCGAGCACTACCGCCTCGAAGAGATGGGCGAACTCGCTCCCGCCGATCTCTTGGCAACGCAATTCGAGGGCACGCTCGACCGGATTGCCCGCGGTCAAGCGGTGCTGTAGCGACAGTTTGGGCCCGGGCCCAGAATGTCGCCTCCCAGCGCGAACAACGCGTCTTGACTATCCCAAACCGCTATTTCACCGTTTTTAGATAGTCTGCGCCTATCATGCAACAGGTTCTTCTGATTGGCACAGGGTTTTCGACCGCGCAATACTGTGTGCGAGCGGAGTCCCCCCACCGCAGAGCCCCGGAGGCAAACGTCTGATGGCAGAGGCCAGCGAAATCAAGGAGCGCACCGCGGCAATCGCCGCTGAGTACACGCACCTCGAGGGTCCGCTGATGCCAATCCTGCATGCCGTTCAGCACTCCTTTGGCTACGTGCCCGAGGAGTCCGTGCAGGTGATCGCCAACGCCATCAACATTGCACGCGCCGAGGTCCACGGCACGCTGACGTTCTATCCCGACTTTCGCCGCGAGCCCGCGGGCAAGCACGTGCTCAAGCTGTGCCGCGCCGAG
>SXGR01237325.1_pt1 | contig 38201 bp, 29 predicted proteins | sample 3174711 | NCBI WGS metagenome assembly SXGR01 (sample SAMN11356860, study PRJNA531348) | freshwater metagenome | isolation source: freshwater sample F1-60 | place: China: Fuxian Lake, Yuxi | collected 2017-12-25
ACGAGGGGTGGAGACCTTTACATGGGCTGGAACCCAAGTTATAGTACCAAGATGGCCAACATTCCGCGCTACGTAAGTAGTCGTCGGAGCTGGCCTTGTTTTTTTTCTTATTTAATGATAAACTTTATTTTGTTATCTGGCTTGAATATTTGTGTCGCAAATATTTACTGGATAGACAACTCTATTCTAATTTTACTTTATAAACTTTAAGAACTTTATAACTTTATAAACCAACACCATGCCCAATACTAAATCTGCCATCAAAGCCATGCGTCAGTCTTTAAAACGACGCGAAAGAAATTTAAAAACCAAAGACGCTTACAAAACTGCAGTCAAAGATGTCCGAAAACTTATTACTTCCGCGCAAAAGAGCGCGAGCTTAGAAGCTTTAAAAAAGACTATGTCTGCCTTAGACAAGGCTGTAAAGAAAAATATTATTCACAAAAATAAATCAGCCCGACTCAAATCTAGAATCTCCAAAGCTATAGCAAAATTAAAATAATCCCCAAAAGGGATTATTTTAATTTTATTTCTACACTACTCTCCTTACATTCTGCCTAATACCTAACACCCAGCACCCAAAACCTACTCCTTTTTCCTCACCGCCAAAGAATTATTCGCGCCAAATGGTGTAAAAACCCACTAAAGATTATTTCTACCCATTTCCAAATAGCTTTTAAAATTTTCATATACTTTATTGATAGGACTTGCGGGTTTGAGCCGAGGACGAGGCAAAATATGAGGATTTTGAGAGCCGTGGTTATACTACGGCGAACAAAACCGCAGAATTTTAACGAAGTTATCGGCCAAATACCATTTAGGCTCGGGCTTTGCCCGAGCTAAAATGACAATCCCGTAAGTCCTAATTAATTAAGTTCACTCCTAATTTTACCCCATTAAATTATACAATACAAATTTATGGGGTAAACCATATTATCTCTTATTAATTAAGTTGACCACGAGTTTGACCATAGCATCCTTATCACTTGGTTTGCTTTCCGCAATCAGCAAAGCCAAAGCTGTCAAAGCTGTATCGTTAATTTTTCTCTCGCCCTTTTTATTCATTAAAAAATTATTTTCGATTAAAAAGAGCAAAAATACCAAAGAGCCTATCCGTTTGTTGCCATCGGCAAACGGGTGGTCCTTAATGCAAAAATACAGCAAATGCGAAGCTTTTTCTTCCAAACTAGGGTATAAATCTTTCCCTCCAAAAGTTTGCCCAATACTACCCAAAACACCTTGAAACTTTCCACCCACTTCTTTACCAAACAAATCTCCGGCCTCCTTTTTAGCTACCAACCGATTTTTAAAGGCTTGGATGGATTTTTGTAAACTGCTGTGATCCAAAACCTTAGCTGATTTTTTGGTGATGTCTTGAATTTTTAAATCATCTTTGTCATAAGCATTCAGCACAAACCAAGTATTGGCATAATCGGAAATAATTTTTAACAGTTCCTTTTCATAACCTGCCAGTCTCTTGCTTTCTAAAGCTGTTTGCATAAGCTTATGCGCGCCTTCTAAATCTTTGAGTTTCACTTGTAAATTTTCTGCATCTTTTAACCGTTTTTCGTTTATGGCATAACCTTTGACCAAAAAATCCCTTAAATGACTGGTTGCCCAAACACGAAATTGAGTAGCTTTTTTTGAGCTAACCCGATAACCTACAGAGATTACAGTATCTAAATTAAAATACTCAATTTGCCTTTCCACAGCCCGACCGCCTTCCATTTGAACTGTTGCATTTTTTGCAACACTTGCCTTCTCACTTAGTTCTCCGTCTGTAAAAATTGCGCTTAAATGACGGGAAATTACTGATTTATCTCTACCAAATAATTCTGCAATCTGCTGTAAAGTTAACCATACTGTGTCGCCGTCAAATTTCACTTGGACAGAGAACCCTTCTTGGGCTTTATATATAATAATCTCGCTCTTTTTTGTTTCTTCTAACATAGAATATCCCTTATTCAAACCAAAGCTCGTAAAACGAACATTGGTTTATTTATAAGCTTTTTAAGTTACCCGGAAATTCCGGATAACTCAATAATTGCATTTTTTCAATGGTTAAGCATGTTCCAAAAATGGAACTAAGTGAATATATAATATACTATCGTTCACCTAAAGTCAATTTTATTCTGTGGATAACTAAATTTCAAAATTTTTTAATTCTACTACCTGCTCTTGAGCTTTCATTTCCGTAATTTCCTCTGGCTTAATTTTAGAGTGTTTAAAAATTTGCTGTTCCATTTGCCTTAAAGCGTTTTCAAAAGCCTCTCTGTCTGGGGTTTGCCCACTATGGTTAGTGTATCTACTTCGTAAATCTAAAAGTCTCTCCTCCAAACTTACCACCCCAAACGGACTTACGCGGTCATCTGCATACTGACAAATTTTCTTACCCAAATCTTCCTCTCTGGCATTTTTTGGTGCACCCAAAAAACTTATCGCCCCAATCAACTCCACCACTCGCTCGCTAACCCCAAGCTCTTTTGCAATTTGTAAATGTGCTATATGCTCATCACTTCCATATTTTTCTCTAAATTCTTTTTGCACCCCTCTCCAATAGTCTAAATCCAAAACTTGATTGATTAATTTTTTTGTTTGAGAAAAATCAAACTTTATAATATTCCCCATATCGTGCAATAAACAGGCAATAATAATATCACGGCTGTCTTGCTCTCTCCCTCTTTTCCAAAGAGGGGGGTGCCTGTCCTTCGAAGCTTTCTTGTCCGCCATAGCTTTAGCGACGGTGGAAGCGTAGGAGGAGGGGGAGTTAATGTTCTCACAAATTATCCTCGCCACCCCAGCCACTCTCAGCATATGCTCGGCCTGCTGAGGCATAATTTTGTATTGTTTGTATATGTCTAAAATTTTCATATCAAATTATTTCCTAACACCTATACCCACTACCTAAATCCTAACCTTCTCCACCCCGTTAAATAACTTTAACCGGGTAAATCTCCCCCCAATTCTCCCCAACCTTGGCTTCTACTTTAAGGGGCACAGAAAGTTTAACAGTATTTTCCATAAGCGGAATTAAAAGTTTTATATACTGTTCTACCTTGTCCTCTTTTACTTCAAACACCAGTTCGTCGTGCACTTGTAGAAGCATCCTACACTCAGGTTGTAGGTTGTAGGTTGTAGGTTGTAGTTCTGCAGATACTTGCGACTTGATAACTTGCCTGCCCTGAGCCTGCCGAATGGGATAACTTGATAACGCTTTTTGTATCTCAATCATGGCAACCTTAATGACATCGGCGGCAAGACTCTGAATAGGGAAATTTACCGCTTGCCTTTCCGCCGAAGCCCTTACAAAAAACTGACTGGATTTTATTTCCGGAAATTTGCGCATTCGCCCCAGCTCGTTTCGGACAAAACCTTCCTCTCTTACCTGAAGTTTAATTTGCTCAATATATTCCCCAACCTTTGGGAATGCTAAAAAATATTTTTCAATAAATTTTTTAGCATCAAAATTTGACATCTCCCCAATTCGGCTAGAAAGTCCAAAACTAGAAACGCCGTAAAGAATACCAAAATTTATAGTTTTGGCATCCCGGCGCATATCTTTTGTCACACCCTCAGGCGACACACCAAAAATTTCCATAGCAGTTTTTTCGTGAATATCTTCCCCCTTTTTAAAGACTTCCAGCATAGTCGGGTCTTTAGACAAATGTGCCACAATCCGCAGTTCTATTTGGGAGTAATCCAAAGACACCAGTTTATAGCCAGTTGCCGCCACAAAAGCTTTTCTCACTTCAGCTCCCAAACCCTCTCCCCTCACTGGGATATTTTGTAAATTAGGGTCAGTGGAAGACAAACGGCCAGTTGCCGCTATAGTCTGGTTATAACTAGTATGAATCCGTCCAGTTTTTTTTGAAACCATTTTTGGCAAAGCTAGTAAATATGTATTTTGCAGTTTAGCCAGCTCCCTATACTGCATTATTTTTTCTATTACTGGGTGCTGACCAAGCATTTTTTCAAGTTCACCCGCAGCGGTAGAAAGCCCACTTTTATTTTTTTTGTTGGCAATAGGTTCTAGTTTCATTTTTTCAAACAAAACTTCCTTCATTTGTTTGGGAGAATTTAAATTAAATTCTTCCCCTGAAAGTTTATAAATATTTTTTTCAAGCTCTCTAATATCTATTTCTGCCTCGCCCGATAAACGGTTTAAAAAATTAGCGTTGAGCTTAATTCCAGCCAATTCCATTTTTGCCAAAACTTCCACTAAAGGCATTTCTATGTCAATAAAAATTTTCTCTAGTTTTTCTTCTGCTAATTTTTTTATAAACAACTCTTTTAAACGCCACGTCATGTCCACGTCTTCACAGCAATACCAAGAAACTTTTTCCACTGGCACTTTGTCCATGGTAATTTGCGACTTCCCCTTCCCGATAAGTTCTTCAATACTTTGCATTTGGTAGCCGAGTTCGCTAAAAGCAATGGCATCCAGTCCGTGCTGACGCAGACTAGCGTTAAGTAAATAAGAGGCAATCATGGTGTCAAAAGAAATAGTGGATAGTGGACAGTGGATAGTGGATAGTATTTGAGAATCGTATTTGATGTTGTGACCAATTTTAGCGATTTTTTCATTGGCAAGTAAATTTTTTAACCCTACTGATGCCAAAGCTAAACTAGCTGGCACATAATACGCTTGCCCGGCCTGAGCACACAGCCCAATTCCTACCAATTCTGCCGATAAAACATTTAGCCCAGTGGTTTCGGTATCTACACTTAATTCTTTAGCTAAAAATAGTTCTGCTATCACTGTTTCTAATTTGGCTTCCGTATCTACCAATATGTAATCCTGCTTACCAACTCTCTCCTCCCTCTCCCTCTGGGAGAGGGTAGGGGTGAGGGTTTCTCCTACTTCTTCTTTTTGATTTTCTACCTCAAAGCTGTCTGCTGTCCCTGCCTCGCCGGCAGGCAGGCGCTGTCCGCTAATTGTAGGTAGCTTAGACAGCAAACTCCTAAACTCCAAGGCTTGAAATAATTTAAAAATTTCTTGTTTATGTTTTTCGGTAAATTCATACTGAGGCACCTTTATTTCTATGGGCACATTTTTATCTATCACAGAAAGCTCATACGACATCCGCGCCTGCTCTTCTTGGTCTATTAATAATTGCAAAATTCTTGGTTTTATCCTATTTTCTATTCTCTTCTCTCTAATTTCTGTATAAAGATTCTTAATTGAACCAAAATCCTTTATGAGTTCCGAGGCTCCTTTCTCCCCTATACCCTTAACTCCCGGAATATTGTCCGAAGCGTCGCCTATTAAGCCTCGGTAGTCAATTAGTTGCTCAGGATTCAAGCCATATCGTTCACGCACAGCCTTAGCATCATAAATAGTCGTATCAGCAATTCCCTTTCTTAAAGTGTAAACTTTAATCACATGATTAACCAACTGCAAAGTATCTAAATCCCCTGTGGCAATTATTATTTCCGCGCTGGGATAAGCTGTGTGCAAAACCCTAGCCAAAGTACCAAGACAATCATCAGCCTCATAACCCTCTTGTTCAAAAATGGGAATATTTAAAGCTCTTACCACTTCTTTGACCCGAGGAATTTGGTCATACAAAGCTTGATCTGCCTTAACTCTGGTGGCTTTATAACCTTCGTATTGTTTATGCCGAAAAGTAGGCCCAGCTAAATCAAAAGTGCAAGCAATGTGCGTGGGCTTTAGTTCTTTTATGGCTTTTAAAACTATGGTGGTAAACCCAAAAACTGCATTGGTCTGTTCACCAGTCTTGGTAGTTAAAAACGGCACCGCATGGTATCCGCGATGAATAAACGCATTCCCATCTATTAACATGTATCGCTCTTTTATAGGCATACAGCTATTATATTAGATTTTTTGGCATCTGTCTTTGTCTGATATAATACCCAAGTAATGCCCTACGAAAAAAAATCAAACTCAAATCAAACTCATCTTGCCCTACTAATCCTAATATTCACAGGTCTGATTATTAGTCGGCTACTCCCCCTGCTCAAAGCCCCCATTTCTGCTTTTGGCTATGATTATGGTTTTTATATAGATGCACTTAAAAATACTGGAGCTGTGAATTGGCAAGCTTTACTTACTGCGGTTTGGGGCGGGTTTAACAATCCCATTTTTTATTTCTTTAATTTCCTGAATTTTCCACCGGAATTAGCTTTAAGCATTAGCTATCTATTCTTTTCGTTTTTTACTGGCCTTGCGCTTTACTGGTTTTTTTACCCTCACAATAAAACTGCCGGCCTCTTTGCCCTCCTGCTGTATTCACTGTCCTTAGTGCAAACAGAAAGCTATTTAATGTTTTTGTATAAAAATGCTTTTGCTCTGCCTTTTTTAATCTTAGGACTTAAATTTTTCAATGAAAAAAAATGGCAATTATTTTTTTTATCCTCCTTAATAATTTTACTCAGCCACCGCACCACTGCTATCATTTATTTTTTAACCTTAGGGCTTTATTGGACTTGGCTTCTGTTAAAACAAAAAAAATATACGCTCTTAGTTATTAGCTATTCATTATTAGTTATTAGTTCTCTCTCCTGCTTCTTTTTCTTAAACCTTAAATCCATAATCTTAAACCTAGTTGAGCACAATAATTACAATGTTCGCACTGGGTTATTTTTTGGGGATGAAAATATTTTAAAACATATTTGGCCATTACTACCCTTGACCATTACCGGAATTGTAATATCTATAAAACGAAAAACCAATACTTTAGTGCTTTTTTTAACCGGACTTTGTCTTGTTTGGATAATTTTCCACTTGCCCTTTTACCGGCGAATTTGGCTATATTTTGATTTAAGCTTAATAATGTTATCTTCGTATTTTTTGTCTGAATTAAACTATTCAAAAAAATATCTTAAGCTTGCTTTAGGAATAATTATAATATTTTTTGCTTTTCGTTTTAGTCAATTTACTTGGGCAAAAGACCCGCTTATTTCCAAACAGGAAATTAAAGAAATTAAAAACCTTGATGCAAAAAACATCTTCATCCTCGCGGTTTCCGCTAACGACGCTCCCTGGCTGTTAGCTTTTACTAATGGTTATAGGTTGGGCGCACCCGGACTGTTAGAAGACCCACATACTTACGAAGAGTGGCAAAATTTTTGGCAAGGCCAAAATCAAAGACAGTTTATTTCTAACTACCCCAGGCCCCTCTACCTCTACCACCGTGATTGGCAATTACCAAAATTTAATCTGGGTAATTGCCTAAAACCCATCAGCCGTAATTTTTCGGAAATAGACTTCGTTTGTGTTGAAAAAAATTTGTAGTGGTAAAAATAATCTTAGTCAATTTCCTAACCCCTAATTTAATTAGCATTCTGGATGTATATGCATCCAGAATGCTAATTATGATTACTTTTTTTTAAATCCCCACTCTCGAATGACCGCAGAGTGGGGATTTTGATATTTATTGTTGCTTAAATTAATTTTATCTTCTTTCTAACTTATATTCTAACCACTCATTATCTTTTATTAATACTCCAAAACTATTTAGGTATTTAAAGCTCGTGTCCCCTGAGGATTTAGCTCTCACATAATGCGAGGCTGTGGCAGGATTTGGAAAACTCGCTGGTAGTAAACGAATCATAGACACTTGCTTATCGCTCCCTAAATCTAAAATTATGGAAGAATTATTTTGTGACCCTGAGTTCCAAACTGTGTTCACGTTGCCGTCATAAGCTCGGCTAGCCACGCTATCTTTATATTCAGAAGTGACTGAAGCGCTACTTATAGCAACTTTTTTACCCAAATGGTCAAATACTTCTATTTCTCTCCACGCTACCCAAGAATTACTGGTAGGGGTTTCTATTTTTATTTGTCTGTAAGAAGGGTAATTAGAAGTGACAATTGATGTATTGGTATTTGCATTTGTTGTATTATTACTTACATTAGGTTGCAAATCCACACATCCTTCAGATACTCTACAGCCATTCTCCTCTCGCCATATTGTAGTTTGATTTTGCCTACAAGTAATTTGTGGCGGAGGCACACAAGCTATAATCCCTGACTGAATGCTAAACACTGCGGTTTCTGAACTCCCTAAATCTCCGGAAGACTTCCCGGTAACTCTGGCGTAATAGTCATTGCCATCTGGCAAATTGGTTGGCACTGTCCAGTCTATATAATTATTATTTTTAGCTACATCACTTATCCAATGCACCACTTGAGTACCGGAAGATTTTTTAAAGAGCCAAATATACATTTTTTCTATACCACTTGAATCCCACTTAAACCTGTAAGTTTGACCCTTTACTAAGACCGAATCCGACACCCGCATATTGCTGATACTTACATCTAACGGTGGTTGAGTAAAAATTTTTGATTCTATTTTGAAATCAATAACATCATTAGCTACCAACTGCCCTGTGGCATTATAACCTTCTATTCTTAATTTATATTTTCCTGGTGGCATTGTTCCGTTGCCATAGTATGTACCAACCTTCCAATCATTTATCCCTGGATTATATAAAAATTTGGCAATTTCATAATTTGGCAATACCTGTGAACAATTGGTGTTTAGTGGACACGGAAGCATAAATTGAGCTTCTGCATATAAATTTACTCTGGAAATATTTGAACTTTCCCAACGTATTGGCTCATAAAAATTTTGATAAATTGTCGAACCATTTGTTGGTGTGATAATTTTTAACTTATAATTGTCCTGTGGGGGATTCATAATACTAAACGGTGCGTTGCTTGAATCTACCAAAAGCCAATGCAAGCCAGGGCTTGGATTGCCTACTTCATGACTCCCAACTGCGATATAGTAATCATTACCATCAGGAATTTGCGTGGATACTTTCCATTCATAACTTCCAGTATTTGGCACGCGGATTGAAGTATGCTCTCCTACTCGCATATTTACATCAATTCCACAAAGATTAAAAGAACCACCCGGTTTTGACATACAGGCATTACCTTTGTACAAAGCGATTACTACATACCCTGACTCTGAAATATTTGATTCCCATTTTATATTATATATTTCACCTTTATTGACTTTTTCTCCTCCATTTGGAGATAAAACTTTAAGCAATGGTGGCGGTGGTCCAAATACTACTCTTTGACTCCACCATGACCTAAGTCCACCTGAACCAGTGGGATAAGTTGTGCCCGACACAATACTATAAGTAGTAGGTCTAATTGAAATACTCCCATTAGCTGAATTAGAAACATCCCCACGAACAGACAATGAAACTGTTTGTCCCATTGGAATATACAAAGGTTGAGTTAATTTAAACACTAATTCGTGATGAGCTGGACAAGGTGACGTAAAACATTGGATTTGTCCCCTATATTGTGCTTTAGCTAATACTGTTGAACCATGATACAAAAATACAGTGGGTACATTTTCCAAAGCCCTAGCTGGATCAGCTTCAAAAACCAAAGAATCAATTTGATGAGAGAAGCTTGCAACATCCATTACAATCTCACTTTTAATATCTATATTGGCTAGAGTAACATTAGAAGAACCCGCAGGCACAGGGTTTGAAATTGGCACTGTTGAACTTTCTTTAAAAGTTAAATGCCCCATATACCCATAACTCGGTGTTGAATTATTACATCTTAATTCCAACCCACAATTAGTCTCTGGGTTATAAAATCCACCTGGCACATAAGTGCAATCTAGTGGCGGAGCTGGATAAGAACAAACAGGCTGAAGCTCACACACTTCCACTCCACATTCGTCATCGGTTGAATAGTCTAAATGACAACCTTTTGATAATGGTCGAGCAGGGCAGACAGAATTTCTATGTGGCTTTTCTGGGGCTGTTAAGCTTAGCGAGGTTAATCTTCTTAACTTCCTACCCACTTTTTGATACAAAATAAAATTGTAATTATCACCTGGTTCTAAATCATGACCTGTAAGACCCGAGCCATGCCCACTAATATTATTTAAAAACGGCCAACCATTTACCTTAACAACCCCCACTACCCCGGGTTGAAGCTGGTAATCGATTTGGGCTTGCCAACCACCATTTTGAAAACCAGTTAAAGTATGGTTTAAACAATTACCTCGGTTACAACTTGGTTGATTGTAACCATATGAGGCCATACCTAAAACCCTACCATTCTCAGGTTGGCCTACAGAGTTGCTTACTACTGAGTTTTCATAAGCCAAGCCTGAATTAGTCATTTCTGTATAAGCCACCAAAGTAATACTGCCAACTGAAACGGCAAAAAACAGCACTAGAGCTAAAGCAATACTAGAGCTTACTTTAAAATTAGCCAAAGCACTAAGTGCTTTTCCCCAAAGTGGCTCTTGGGCTTCATGGGCCAACATTTCGGAAATGCTGGCATACTTAGCAGGGGGGTTATAGGTTTTCATTTTTGTTTTCCTAAGATGCACAAAAACTTGCAGATAACGCAGATTTTTACAGAAATTTAATAATCTCTGTGTAATCCGAGAAATCAATGTATCTGTGATCTTTAATTTTTGTTTGGGTTTCTTTCGTAAATTTTAGAAATTTTGTCTAAAATTTACTTTGAATATTTTTGCCAAATTAATTTTGATTCGGTCAAAAATTTATTTTGTATTTTTATTATAGCACATTTAAAAAAAATTTGCAAGCCAAAAATTACTCAATCGCTACTCTGAATACCTCTTCCACATCTGTGATGCCTTGCAAAGCTTTGAGCAAACCGTCTTGAGCCATCGTAATCATCCCCTGTTCTATGCCAACTTTTTTAAACTCACTCATACTAGCTTGTTTAAAAATTAGGGCTTGAATCTTTTCTGTATTTTCTAACAATTCGTAAATCCCAAGCCTACCTTTATAACCTAACTGGTCGCACTGGTCGCACCCTTTAGCATGATAGAATTTTATTTCTTTGGGCAAAGGCACATTAGCGGACTTGGGTATGGCTTTTAGAACATAAACCGCCTTTTCTAAAACTTGGGGCGAAAGCATGGCAGGTTCTTTGCAATTCTGGCATAATTTTCTCACTAATCTTTGAGCAATGACCAAAGACAGGGCTGGCGCGATTACAAAGGGTTTTATGCCCATATTAATTAGCCTCGGAATGGCTCCGGAAGCGTCGTTAGTATGCAAAGTAGATAACACCAAATGCCCAGTTAAGGCTGCTTGCATGGAAGTTTCAGCAGTTTCTTGATCCCGAATTTCACCCACCATCACTATGTCCGGATCTTGCCTCAAAACTGCCCTTAAGGCTTTAGCAAAGTCAAAATCATGGGAATGATCTATGGGAGTTTGCACTATACCTTCTAACTTATATTCAACTGGGTCTTCCAAAGTAATAATTTTCACCCCAGGTTCATTGAGTTCACTTAGGCAAGCATATAAAGTTGTGGTTTTACCACTCCCCGTGGGGCCCGTAGTAATAGCCATGCCATTGGGTCTGGCTAATATTTTTCTTAACAGTTCAGAATGCACAGGCGACATCCCTAAATTTTCAATTTTTAATTCCAAAGCTCCAGCTCCAAGTAGCCTCATTACTACTTCTTCGCCATAATTACTGGGCAAAATTGAGACACGGACATCAGTCGGTTTGGTCAAATAATAAAAAGTTAACCTGCCGTCTTGGGGCACATTGCTAATATTTAATTTTAAACCACCTAAGATTTTTAACCTCGTAATTATGCCTTTGCGGACATCGGAGCGGATATGTAAAATATCATGAAGCACGCCGTCCACCCGAAACCGAAGTTTTAAAAATTTTTCTTCTGGTTCTAAGTGAATGTCTGAGGCATTATACTGAATCGCAGCTCCGAACATCACTTCCATAAAATCCGAGGGTGTTTTTTTTGCCTGCGAGTCTTCGGTTTTTAAAGCCAACAATTCTTTTTTAAAATCCCTCTGAGTATTTAACCTTACTACTTCGTCCTGCGACGCTTTGGGTTTTAAAATTTTTGCATATAACCTTAAGGTCTCCAAAAAACTTTGCTGGGAGATAATATACACAGTAATTTTAGTTTTATTGTCAAAAGTTTGGAGTTTAGTTTTTAACTCAGGCAAATGCGGATTCACTGCCCCCACGCGCATATCATTCTGTTCTTTAAAAAAAATTACTGTCTTCAAGGCTTCTGCTTCGTGTTGTTCTAACAACCCTAAGACATTAAAATCAATGGGAAAATTATGTAAATCCACATAAGGCACACCCAAAGACGAAGCCTTGGCTTTAGTTTCGTCTTCTTGCATTTTACGGTTTAAATCCGACAACGCCCTTTTAAAATCTTCCTGGGTGCCGGGTAAAAAATTGTGTTTGGTCATATAACAATACTTTTGGTTTCAAAAAATCCCTTTTATATTATACCATTATTTGAAATAATTTTTAATTGCTTACAACCGCATATTCTCTAAAAACTCTCACCGTTTCTGTATAAATTTTTTCTGATAATCTTTCAGTTTGTAAAAAATCTACTATACCCTTCTGAAGCAAAAGAAGTCTTACATTCTGACGAATACGAGCTTTTATTGTTTCGTTGTTAGTCCAGTCAATTGCCAGGTCACGCCTAATACGCTTCGTGAGTTCTTTCACAAATTCTTTAATATCAATTCCGGCATTTTTTAGATCTGGATTTTTTTCAAGCGTGTCGTAAAAAACAATTTCTTCTTCAGACAGTCCTGTGTCTTTACTCTCTTGATCTAGTTTTTTAATTTCATCTGCAATTTCAAGAAGCTGTTTTATTATTTCCGCCGAGCTGATTACATTGTTTTCGTATTTTTCAATAAGTCCTTCCAGCAATGTGAGCATTGTTTCGTAGCGAGCAGTATTAACGCGCATGCGGGCTCGAATTTCCTGATCAAGAAGTTTTCGAACCGAATCAACGGCAAAATTGTGATACTGGGATTTTTTTATTTCAGCAACAAATTTCTCGTCGAAAATTGAGATGCTTTTCTTTTCTTGACCTTCCACATTAAACAAATCAACAATACCTTCGGCTTGAATAGAATCTTGCATCAAACTGCGAATAGCGCTCTCCGTTTCTTCGGGGAATATCGCATGTGGTAATACAGTCTGCTTTCGTATCGCTTCGCGAATTGATTGAAAGAATTGTAGATCATTCACAATCTTCATAGCTTCCTCGCCCGGCATAACAAGGGCGTGTAGTTTCGAAAGTTTTGAAACCATTCCCATGTATTTCATTTTTCGCTCATCAGACAAATATCCGTTGTTAGTTATAACTTCGTTTATTCCCGCCTGCATAATCCTGACTAGTTCAACTCCTTTTTTCTGTTTCCAAGAAGCATAATCAACTTTGCCAAAAAATTCTCCAACTTGTTTGTGTATGGTGTGCATTTGCGCAACGACTTCATCAATAGGAATTAGCGCATCATTTTGAATATCAGAGTCATACCAAGCGAGCGCTTTTTTTAGATTTTCAGCAATACCAATATAATCAACAATCAAACCCCCCGGCTTATCTTTGAAAACTCGGTTTACACGAGCTATCGCCTGCATGAGTCCATGATTTTTAAGTGGCTTATCAAGATACATGGTATGCAAACACGGCACATCAAATCCAGTGAGCCACATATCACACACAATAGCGATTTTTAGAGAGTCATTTACTTTTTTAAATCTTTTCTCAAGTTTCTTTACATCTTTTTCTATTTGTATAACTGAAGCGTATTCATCACTGTTTGAAATAACCACCGCACATTCTGGAGCGCCATTTATCTTTTTAATCGCTTCATACATGAGAACCGCGATTCGGCGGCTCATTGTCACAATCATCGCCTTACCCTCAATCGGTCTATTTTTAAAGTGATTTACAATATCTTCCGCAATTTTATTTATGCGACTTGGTGCTCCAACAACTTCCTCAAGTACAGCCCATTCTTTACGCATTCTCGCGTTATCATCAGACACAACTTCGCCCAATACAGCGTCGAATTTAGAATCGATAAATTTATCAGCAAGATGAAGTGGCACAAGCCGTCCTTCATAATAAATTGGTACGGTTGATTTATCTTTTACTGATTGGCTGATTTTGTACGAACTAACTACATTACCGAAAACTCTAACTGTGTCCTTATCATTTTTTGAGATAGGCGTTCCAGTTACTCCCAAAAAGCTTGCATTTGGCAATGCAAGGCGCACATTACCAGCCAAATTGCTGTATTGCGTACGATGAGCCTCATCAGCAAGAACAATAATATTATCTCGCTCGGTTAAAGCATTTTGCGCATCTGGATCTTCTTGAAATTTTTGAATGGTAGTGAAAATGAGCTCTCTACCAGTATGAGATAACCTGTTTCTAAGATCCCTTATACTTGTTGCTCGGTGTGCTAAAACTGAATATCCGGTACGACTGAAAGTTTTAAATAATTGATCATCCAAATCTTCACGGTCTGTTAGAAAAACATACGCAGGACCTTTTAGTTCTGGAATAGTTTTTGTTTTGTTCACATAGAAAACCATTGAGAGGGATTTTCCAGAACCTTGCGTGTGCCAAAATACTCCGATTTTTCTATCTTGTTCTCCGAGAACTGCATGAATAGTGCTAGTAATTGTTTTATTTACTCCATAATACTGATGATACAGACACATCTTTTTTGTATAAGTTACTGCCTCGCCATCACTATCCGCTTCAAAAATTGTAAAATGTTGTAGCACATCCAAGAAGCGTTTTTTATTGAAAAATCCTTTTGCCAATACTTCCAATTCTTCCGCTTCTTTAGGAAAATCATTTTCAACCTTGATACCTTTCCATGTTCCATAGCGCTCCCATGAAGAAGAAATTGTGCCATGTCGAGCATTAAACAGATCAGAGAGCCCAACAACTTGATTGAATAAAAATAGTTTCGGAATTTCCTTTTTGTAATATTCAATATCTCGCCAAGCTTGCCCAATTGTTGCTTCTGTGCGAACACCACTTTTTAATTCAAACACTCCGAGTGGTAAACCATTCACAAAAATAACAGCATCTAACCGGCATACATTATCTACACCTTGTACTGTGAATTGATTCACTACTAGAAATTCGTTTGATAACGGCTCCGTGAAATTTATAAGTTTAACCCAATCTGTTTTTTCGTCTCCGTTTTCTTTCCATGAAATCTTTTTGCCATTTGTAATCCATGAATGCATTTCTTTATTTCCAAGAATCAGGTCATTATGAGAATAATCCGAAATTTCTTTAACAATAATCTCGGCTTGTTCGGCAGGAAGCGATGGATTGATTCTACGAATAGCTCCCAGGAGTCTATCTTTCAAAACAACGCCTCGAAAATCCTCGCGCTCCGCGCGAGAAGTCCCTGGGTTTATATCCGGCCCATAGGCATGCTCATATCCCTCGCCTTTAAGCCAGTCGATGAGTGATTGTTCTGTTAAGTTGTTTTCGTTGATAGGATTCATAAATTTATTCCTCTTGAACTGGGGGTGTCTTTTTTGAGATAGCAAGGTCTTTAAGTTTTTGGGCCCTGTTTTTTCTATCTTCGCGAGCAACATACCATTCATCAACTAATTGCTCGATCAAGCCTATCAATAATTGCGCCTCATCAGTTTCAACATCAATAATAATATTTATGTCTTTCTCCATGTGGGCACCGATGTTTCCGACGCTTCTAACTGCATCGATACTTTCCCAAACATCAGTATCGACTTTCTCCTCTAGAGCGTCAATCTCTTTTTTGAGGGTGGAATCTTTAATTCCCCAAAAATCCCGAATCATTCCCTGTAAGCAACGGCGAGCAAGAGTAGCTGATGCTTTTGGACTTAGGTCGCGAATTCGACATGCTTCATAGTAATCTTCTTTTATAGCTTCAGGAATATAATCTGGTAAAACTTTTGCTTCTGATTCTGGAAGTAATCTCCAGGTTCTTATAATGGTATATTTATCCCAACTTCCACCCACCACCCGTGCTTTTGTTAATTGCGCAACAAGGACAAGTTGATGACAATCTTTATTTGGACAAGTAACACATGTAATACCAAAACCGACATCACCTTGAACTGATTTTTCAATATCAATTTTACGCCAATGAGAATACTGGTTTGGATTGGTAATAGTTGTATGTCGTCCACAATATGGACAAGTGTAGTTCATAAAATTTTATATTAATTTTGCCAGTAATTGATCTCGGGATTCCTTAAGCTGGAAATTTTCAACGTATAAATTGTAAATTAAATCATGCAATGGAATAATCGACTCATGAAAACTCGAACGAATCTTATCTGAGGGAACAAGAATCTCTATTTCTCTAAAAACACCCCGACTAATTTCAGGGAACGTACTACCGGTCGCAAGGTGCTTAATCATTTGAACATTTGTCTTTAACCACCAAAACATAAATGCAGTATCCTCAACTTTTATACAAACACAAGAAATAAAACCTTGGTTCGTTGTTATTGGAACTTTAGAAATGGCTAAAACGCCAACGGTTGCACGACTTGTCATTAAAATTGTATTCTTGGGTAACATTCTCGTCGACGAACCTTCTAACCCCTCTTTAGTAATTTTATTTTTAGTTCTGTCTATAAAAATTGAACTTAGTAAGGTCATATCTGTAGGAGTTACCCATGATATATCCCCCCCTTCCCAGAACTTTGTATTTTTTGTACTAGGCGTACCCCCTCCATGGGCTTCACAAAAATCTGATATTTTTTTTACCTCCCACCCCTTCGGAATTTCTCCCATTTCACTCTCAACCATTTTAATCTTTCCATCAGGAAAACCCGCCTTCGTTAAAACTTCGGCGGGCAGGCGGAATTTTACAAACCATTCATTAAAAATAGTTTCCGCGGTAGTTTCCAAATTTTTTATTATTTTATTATTATTTTCGATTTTTACATCATACGCACTTAAAATCGAAGCTATTTTCTTTTGGGTCAAGAGTTTCGGAACTTTTACATTAAGACTGTAAATTGTATCTCTACTCAATCCAGGGACAGCCGAGTCGCCACCATAACGAGGTAAGTTGATTCTGTTTAGGAGATAAAAAATATATTTCAAGTCAAAACCATCGTTCGGTTCGTCGATAAAAAAAACTGTATCGATGGGAAAAGAGGGTTTTTCAGAAAAACTAAGAGAGCCCACATTTCCTTTTCTTCCAATAATTATTGCGGGCTTACTAACCTTTGCTTCATTATGGAAACCAACAACGCCACTTGATGCATACACTGGAACAGACCCTTTAATTCTTTTAGGTTCTGGTAATCCAAATCCATACTTTATATCAGCCAAATCGCTAATAATGTATGATTTTGATTCTATATTTATTTGTTCCAATAATTTGCTCATTTTTGATTTATCCACTTTTACTTGATACCGACCGCTCGCTATGCTATACTCTCAATACATGTGGCAGTAGTGCCAAATGACATCAATTGCGGGGTCCCGGGCCGAAAGGCTCGGGACTCTTTGCTTTTGGAGTTATTTTCATAAAAACTGACCTAAAATTGGCTATGTCAAAATAGTGAGAAAGAGCTGGTGGTAGTTCTTTCGCCACATGACCAGAGCGAGAAAATCCGACAACAATCTTGCCGTTACCCCGCAAAAATTTAACCAAATATTCAAAATCACAATCACCAGAAAATAAGACGAGGGTGTCAAAATTGTTCATATCAAATACAGAATCAACGGCAATTTCTACATCAAAATTTGCTTTTCGGTGAGGAGCTTCAAAAGTATGATCTCCATATTCCTTGAGGGGTTTGGTGATAAGTTTGAATTTCAAACCCTTGCTCAAAAAATATCTAAATTTATGATGGGCTTCTCCTGAAAACTCTGCTGTATAAAATCTCACCCCCTTAAACTCACCGAGGGATTTTAGAAAGTCATTTAGTTTTTTATAATCCATTGACCACCGTAAAGCATCTACAGATAGATGCTTTAAGTTATCGGGGATATCATCCGCTCGGACAAACATGTCTTTTACAGACTGCTCTAAGTTTGCAGTATCAATAAATATGGCTACCCTGCCTTTAATCAACCTATTTATTTTTTCTATATATTCATTCATATTTTTATTAAAATCCCAATTCTTTTAAATTTTTCTCAATATCTTTTTCTAATTTACGACCCTTTGTGAATGCTTCACGGAGTACTCTGGAAAGCTTTTGCATTTTTTCTTCAAAAGAAACCCCATCGTCTTTTATATCGGCAAGTCCCACATACCTTCCGGGGGTAAGCGTATACCCGTTCTTCTTTATTTCTTCTAAACTCGCTGATTTACAAAAACCAGAAATATTTTCATATTTTGGGGCGCCTTTTTCGTCGCGCCATGCTCGAACAGTGTTTGTAATCTTTGCAATATGTTCTGTATTAAAAATAACCTGCTTACGAGATATTTGTTCAAAAACATCCCGTGCATCAATAAATAAAGTTTCACCTTTGCGGTTACGGAAACGGTCGCCGCCTTTATTTTTTGCCAAGAACCAAAGGGAGACAGGAAGTGCGACATTATAAAAAAGTTTTGACGGACAAGAAATAATCACATCAACAAGATCTTGCTCAATAAGTTTTTTGCGAAGCTCTCCCTCTTTGCCGGAAACCGCGAGTGCCCCATTTGGCATAACAAATCCTGCAAGACCATTGGGCGATAGATGATGAGCAAAATGTTGCACCCACATAAAATTAGCATTACCAGATGGTGGCATGCCTAAAGTAATGCGAGGATCGTTGTCAGAAAGTTTTGCCGGTTCCCATTCCGCATTGAAGGGCGGATTCGCAATCGCAAAATCTGCTTGTAAATAAGGAAATTTATCTTGATAATAAGTATTTCCGAGCTCAATCTTGCCGGAAAGACCTCGAATTGCTAAGTTCATTTTGCAAAGACGAAGTGTTGTTTGATTGCTTTCTTGTCCATTAATAGAGAGTTTGGATGGATCCATTTTATGGTCGCATAAATATTCTCCCATAGAGACAAACATTCCTCCACTACCGCAGGCAGGGTCAAATACGCGGGCATTTTCGTACGGTTCAAGAATTTCAACGAGCAATTTTACAATTGATCTTGGAGTAAAAAATTCCCCACCACGTTTTCCTTCAGCATCTGCAAACTTACCTAAAAAATACTCATAAATTTGACCGAGCATATCCTTCTCACGATCAAAATCGTGATCAAACGAAATACGAGAAAAAATATTTACTAATTCACCCAAAACAGTTGGGTCCAGATTCGCTTTTGTATAGACTTTTGACAAAACATTTTCCAATTTTTCAGGATTTTCTTTTTCAAGAAAATCTAAAGCATTATCTAAAACTTTTCCCAAATCAGTACTCATGGTCTTTGTTTGTAAATATTCCCAACGAGATTTTTCCGGAACATAGAATACTCCTTCAGAGGTATAAAAATCTTTGGTTTCAAGAATTACCTTGCGTGCCTCGTCGGTCGGGACATAAAAATCAACATTCTTTTTATCAGCAATCTTCTCTGTAAGAATTTCTCGCCGTTTATAAAATGAGTCGGAAATGTATTTCAAAAAGAGAAGTCCTAAAACAATATTTTTATATTCAGAAACATCTATATTTCCACGCAATTTATCTGCCGCCGCCCAAAGCTCTTTTTCAAAACCAAGATTATGATGGTTATTTTTTGTGAGAACCTTTTCAGTATTCTTTTTTTGCTCCTTTTGAATGCGATTTTGTATTTCAGGTGATAAGGATGCTTTAGGAATCAAATACGTTGGTTTAGCAGAATCACCAACATTTTCAGCTTTAATTTCACCCTTTTTTATTTTTTGGTGAATTGCGATACGAGAAATACCCAACATTTTAGCTAATTGGGTAGGGGTAATAAATTTTGACTTATCTATAAGCATTTTATAAAAATTTTAATAAAATATACTTAACATATGTTAAGTATATCACTTTCTGTTACTTTGTCAATATGTAATAAAAATGCCCACTTAAGGGCATTATATCATTTTTTTATTATCAGAACATACGAGAATGAAGAATAGCTATTTTACGCGCCTTCCAAAACCAACTTTTTCAGCTGGGCTTCACTAACTTCAATAGATTGATTTATGACAGTAAATTCATACATACTAAAAGCCCCGTTCATAATAAATCTGGGCTTTTTTGGCTCTCCAAACACCGAAGTAAACTTCGACATATCCATCCCCTTTTTAAAAGCCACCAATAATTTTAAAGATTGGGTGGGTAGTTCAACTAACATTGCAACCAAGTGTTTGCTGGTTAAATTCTCTTGCAAATCCCGAAGCACCAAAGGCAAAATTTGTTCATCAGCGTCAGACTTTTTAAAATCCGACAAATACACTACGGCATAAGCCGAGATGTCTTGAAGCTGAAGTCTGGCCAAAGCCCTACCTAACAACTTAAGTTCAGCCAAGGGTTTGGTTTTAAACAGTTCTTTAATAATTTCCTGTTGTCTGGCACCTTTTTCCACTAAAATCCCAGCCTGCATAAAACTTTTGGGGGTCACCTGCGAGTGCTGAAAACTATGAGTGCGCACCATAATCCCAGTTAATAAGCTGGTGGCAATGTCTTCATTAATCAAGTCTTCTTCGTAACCCTGCATCAGTTGCGATACAATTTCTGACACTGAGGGAGAATTTATGTCTACAATATTTATAGCCCCGTAATGTTTATTGCCTGGCTGATTGTCAATATTCACTTTGGGAAGCCCGTAAAGCAAATCCGCATACTTTTCCAGACTCTCCCCTAAATCAGAAAGGTCTTCTACCCCTAAAATTATAAGCAACTCATAAGGAGCCTGCTCGGATTCAAAATGAATATCTTCGGGAGCAAACTGCTCGGCTTTGCTTTTTAAAAAAATTTTTGTCTTCCCTGCTTCCTGCACATAACTAATTTCGTCTAAAGGTTTTTCCGTCGTATTTAAGACCACCACAAAACTTTGGGTGGTTTCTAAAGTGGTAAAAATTCTCGGGGCTTTGGGCAAAAATGGGAATAGCCCTTCGTAATTCTCGGGGCTTAAAATATCCACTTCTTTATTTTGACGCCCTAAAAATAAAGCCAAAGCAGTAGCTGAGCCTGCCAAATCGGCATTTAAACTTTCAGGCAAAACTATTAAAATTCGTTTTGCCTTCGCGGTTTGGAAAAAAAATTGTTGGTGTAATTCTTCTTGCATATATTGGTAAAAATTCTTGACTTTATGGTCAAACGATTAATAAGTATACAAAATTTTGCCACTTCAGTCAATTCCAGCTAAAATAACCCTACTGGAAACCATATGCCCAAACCCATCAATCTCACCCTAAACGATATTCCAAAAGTTGCTAAACAAATAGCTTCAGAGCTTCAAGGTGGGGAAATTTTGGCCTTAGTTGGAGACTTGGGTAGCGGAAAAACTACCTTTACCAAAGCCCTTGCCAAACACTTAAAAGTAGCTAAAACTGTTACCAGTCCCACCTTTGTAATTATGCAAGAATTTCCTGCCAAAACTCAAAAAAATAATCAAAAAATTACCTTACTCCACTTAGACCTTTATCGCACCAATTCTTTTAATGACATTAAACCTTTGGGACTCTTGGAAATTTGGGGAAACAAAAAAGTAATAACCATAATTGAATGGGCTGATAAAATAAAAAACTACTTGCCGAAAAAAACCCAGATTATATATTTTAAACACCCTTTACCGTAATATTTTTACTTGATTTTCATTCCCAAAAATACTCTATGCATAAACTTATTTTAAAAATCTGCCTCTGTAGCGTCCTTACACTTACCGGTGTGTATAATTCAGCCCAAGGGTTTGAGCTGGTTTATCAAGACGAAAAATTCACCGTGCCCAATAGTCTGCTTACGGCTTGGCAAGGCAATGGAGCCTTACCCACAAAAAGCCTGGTGGAGAATTATCCTGATTCAGGATATGTCATAAGCAAATACCTTGGGTTAAAACCAACTAAAAATTTAGAGCCAACTATATACAAACACCGACCTGAAAAAATTTATTTTTATTTAAATGGTTTGAAACCAGCTGTAGAAACCCCTAAAACCGAGGCTCAGTTGGAAATAGATGATAATTTTAGAGCTGTTAAGTTTTTACCCTCTGCTGAGGGCCTCAGTCTCAATCTTTTTGCCAGCTTACAAAATGTCTTAAAAAGTTTAGAGACTAACCAATCTGCCTCGGAATTAGTAATGGAAATAGACATGCCCACCACTGCTCTAGGCGATACCAATAATTTAGGGATAGTTGAGTTAATTGCATCCGGAGAATCTGACTTTAGAGGTAGTCCTAAAAACCGCATCCACAATATCAAAATTGGGATGAAACAAATGCAAGGAGTTATTATAAAACCCGGAGAAGAATTCAGTTTCAATAAATTCTTAGGTCCCGTGGAGGAAGAAAATGGGTTTTTGCCCGAGTTGGTAATTAAAAAAACTGGCACCGTGCCAGAACTCGGGGGTGGGCTATGCCAAGTTTCTTCCACAACTTTTCGGGCAGCCATGAAGGCTGGCTTACCCATAAAAGAACGAAAAAATCACGCCTATGCCGTGCAGTACTATTCACCCCAAGGCACTGATGCTACAATTTATCCGGGGGTGGTGGATTTAAAATTTCTTAACGACACTCCGGGGCATCTGCTTATTTGGCCTTATTTTAAAAACTCCACCAAACTGATTTTTGATTTTTACGGCACACCTGACAACCGAAAAGTAACCCTACTTACTCCTCGCCAATACGACAAACTGCCTGACGGATCTTTAAAAGCCGAATGGATTAGACTAGTCGAAAAAGACGGAAAAGTTGCCACTTCGACTTATAAATCTATTTATCTTTCTCCGGCTTTATTCCATAAGGAACTCGCTTTCCCAACCACCACCCCGCCCATTATTAATTAATAATAGGACTGTGATTGAATCAAAAAAACTAAAATCTGACACTTTAACTACTGCCACTCAAAATAACGAGGAAGTGGTTATTGAACAAAGCCTAAGACCGGTTAATTTTGCCGATTACATTGGTCAAGAAATAGTCAAAAAAAATTTAAGTATTCTGCTTGAAGCCTCTAAAAAACGACAAGAACAATTGGAACATATTTTATTTTACGGGCCTCCGGGCTTGGGCAAAACTAGTCTAGCGCTAATTGTAGCCAGAGAAATGAAAACCAATATTAAAATTACTTCTGGTCCTGCCATAGAGCGCGCCGGGGACTTGGCTGCCATTCTAACTAACTTGAGCGATGGAGAAATTTTATTTATAGACGAAATTCACCGCCTGAATAAACAGGTAGAAGAAATCCTCTACCCAGCTATGGAAGACGGCTACTTGGATATTATCTTAGGCAAAGGCCCCGGAGCCAGAAGTATCCGTATGGATTTGCCCAAATTTACACTCATTGGTGCCACCACCCGCATGAGTCTTATCTCCTCGCCACTTCGGGATCGTTTTGGGGCAGTGTACCGTTTGGACTATTATGAAAATGAAGAAATAGAAAAAATTCTTACTCGCAGTAGCAAAATCTTAAATGCAAATTTAAGCGAAGAAGCCACGAAGGAAATGTCTACCCGCAGTCGCTTTACTCCCCGAATTGCTAATCGCCTGTTAAAAAGAGTGCGCGACTTTGCCCTCGTGCAAGGTCATGATACAATTACTCAAGCAGTAGCGAGCAGTGCCTTAAATCTGTTAGAAGTTGATGCCTTGGGCTTAGACAAAAGTGATAGAAAAATTTTAGAAACCTTAATTCATAAATTTTCTGGCAAACCCGTGGGTCTTAACACTTTAGCTGCCAGCATTAGCGAAGAAGAAGACACGGTGTCAGATATTCACGAGCCATTTCTTATCCGTCTAGGACTCATTCTTCGCACCCCCAAAGGCAGACAACCCACGGAATTAGCTTATAAGCATTTAGGTGTTGCTTTGCCTCAAGGTCAACAAAAAATCTTTTAAATTATGAACTTATCTAATCCTATTAACCTAATAATCGCCAGCATCTACTTCGTAGTTGTAGGGATTATGGTGTTTTTTTCCATTTTCTGTGTTTATGTGCTTGTGCGCTACGGGGAAAAAAGAAGCCTGAGTTTAGTTGTCACTTTATTGTTTTGTATGTTTTTCTTAAGTATTTTAGCCCAGTCTTATTCCACACTACAAAGTATTATTTCTAATTAAAGTTTAGTGAGCAGTGAGCAATGTTTAGCTCTGTCGAATTTAAGCTACCCACTACTTACTACTCGCTACTAACTAAATTATGCATAAACTTTTTCCCAGCCAATTAGATGATGAAAAAATCCACATAGTGGTTCGCCAACATTGGGTGGTGCTATTTAAGAAATTGTTCATTTGGTTTTTCTTCGCCTTAGCCTTAGTGCTCTTTAGAAAATACGGCCAAACAGTCTTTCCCGGTTTGTTTCAAAATGACATTGGAAAAATCACCACGCTCTTTACCCAAGTCTATACCTTATTTTTAACCCTCTCACTATATTTAATTTGGATGCTGTATTATTTAAATGTCCAAATTATTACCAACCTTAGAATTGTAGATATTGACCAAGTAGGATTATTTTCCCACGAAGTTTCCGAACTGCATATTGAAAATATAGAAGATGTAACTAGCAATGTGAGTGGAATACTCGGCACCATCTTTAATTATGGCGATGTGTTTGTACAAACCGCCGGTAGCAAAGAGCGGTTCGAATTTTCCGATGTCCCCAACCCCGGCTCTATTAACAAACTAGTGCTTGATCTCTATGAACAAATTCCTCCGGAAAAAAGAGCTCATGCCAAACATCATTAAAATATTTTTATGATTACCGTAGCCATCTCTGGGGGCTTTGACCCTTTACACGTTGGTCATATTGACTTAATCAATCGCGCTAAAGCTTTGGGCGACAAGTTAATTGTGATTTTAAATAATGACAATTGGCTAATTGCTAAAAAAGGCTTTGCTTTTATGAATGAAGCGGAAAGAAAAGCGGTACTAGAGGCACTGCGAAATGTAGATGAAGTAATAATTACCAATCACCAAAAAAATCCTGCTGATATGTCCGTCTGCGCAGAATTAAAAATGCTCAAGCCAAATATTTTTGCCAATGGTGGCGACCGGAAAGCAGACAACATTCCCGAATACCAACTCTGCGACGAACTCGGGATAAAAATGGTGTTTAATTTGGGGGATAAAATCCAAAGCAGTAGTGAACTCGTCAACCGTGCTCTTGGCATAAAAAGCAGGGCGTTGAAATAAAACACTTTTATAGGCTTCTGGCAGAAAGCTCCGCATACGCGTCATTGATTTCCTTGACCATTTTCTGATCCCCAGGACTTAGGTTCTCCGCTAGCATTTTGTCCCTTGCTTCTTCTAAAGCTAGGTTAAATTGATCTATTGTTTGTTTTAACACATAAGTTAACACAGATTCACCTTTCAGCGTATTTGAATCTAATAATTTTGGTTGTTCTGGTATATTTTTACAAATTAATTATTAAGGCGATTCCAGCAATACTCGCAGTTTCGGCCCGCAAAGTATTTTCCGAAATTTTTAAAACTTCTAGGTTTTTAATATTTTTTAGACTCTCTTTTTCTTTTGGAGAAAACCCGCCTTCTGGCCCAACAATTAAACCAACATTTTTTAATGCTGAATTACTTGCAGTTAACTTTGAACCACTAATATCCAATAAAAATACTTTGTCTAACTCTTCGCTTGTTGATAGAGCGACTTCAATATTTTCGTAAAATTCTAACTGGGGGGCACTAACTCTGTCGCACTGCTTAATGGCTTCTAAAAGAATTTTATTCCACCTGCCCAATTTTTGATTAACCTTTATTTTACTTAACTTCACCGCAGTTCTTTCCGAATTATACAAGACTATTTTTTCCACTCCAAGTTCTGTGGCTTTTTGTAAAATTATATCTAAAGCGGTTTCCATGACTAAAGCTTGAAATAAAACAACTTTTGTTTTTGGCTGAGGTGGTGCAACTAACTCCCTAACTGGCTTTGCTATAATATTTTTTTTATCAATTTTTGCTATTTCGCACTCATATCTTTTTTTTGCGTCATCTTGAAAATTAAACCTCTCCCCAACTTTTGCCCTGCGAACTATTAAATGATGCGCGGTTTCTCCAGTGATTGAAAAATGGGCAAAATTTTGAATTGTTCCTGTGTAAAAAAAATAAGACATATTTAAAGCTTAACACTCCACTTCTAAAGTATAAACTAAAACTTTTCCTAATAATTGATTTAAGGTGTTTATAATACTTTTTGCCATAGCAATTATTTTGCTCGCTAAAACTTGGCTCAAGCACGCTATGTATAATTTTCCGTTTTTAAAATCTATCGCTTGAGTAAGCGTGGACGCTTGATTAAAAAACCCTTCAACGGTCTCTTCCCAAGTTTTTAAAACCTTACTTCTTACCATGGCCTGATGGTAAATTGCTGACTTAGGGTGGTGATACAAGGCTGTTCTCCCCACTGGCTCAAAACCTTTAGTTGTTTGTGGATTATGCATTCTACAAAATTAATTAAACTTACGAAGAAATTGAAATTCTGCTACTGATTTTTTTGCTCTGTGACTTCCACTTCTTCAGCTGGCGACAAACTTATATGCTGAGCAGGGATATCTAAAGTTTGGGTGGTGGTAATAAAAGTCTGAAACCCACCTTGTAAATATTTTAACAAATAAGCTTTACGAGTGTCATCTAATTCTGACAATACATCGTCCAAAAGCAATATTGGCTTCTCTGAGCCCTTGCTTAAATATTCTAACTCCAGCACTTTTAAAGCGAGCACCTGGCTTCTTAACTCTCCCCTAGAAGAAAAGGGGGGTAAATACAAACCCTCGCTTTTTAAAGAAAAATCATCGCGGTGTGGCCCTGCCAAACACACAGCTAATAATTTTTCTTTACTACTCACTGTTTCTAATTTTTGTTGTAAATTTTGCTTAATTTCAGCCAAACTCTCACCCTCTACACCTTGGTACCAAACTTCTATTGGCCTATGGAAACCAGAAATATTCGTGTAAACTTCGGCTATCCTTGTATTTAAAAAGTTTATAAATTTTTTTCTCTCCGAGGTTATCACGGCACCTACTTCCACTAATTGTTGATTCCAAGCCTCCAGCCCTTCTCCCACCCCCCTGCCATTTTTTAAATCCTGCAGAAGTCGGGTTTTTTGAAATAAGATTTTTTTATACGCCCCCAAACTCTCCAAATACACTGGACTGTTTTGCGACAAAACCATATTTAAATATTTTCTCCGGACATCTGGGCTTTTTCCAAACATATCGACATCACTCGGATCAAACACCACCACACTCACAAAACCTTGGGCATTAGCTCGTTTGGTTTTCACCCCGTCTACCCGAAAATTTGCATAAACCTTTTCTCGTTTTTCCAAAAACACCTCCAGAGTTCTTTGTTTCCCCTCTTTTTCCACTTGCATCACTAGCTCTAAATCTCCTTCGTCTTTCATAAAAATAAACTCCGTATCGTCCCGGAAAGACTTAAACAACGAGGCAAAATAAACCGACTCCAGTAAATTGGTTTTACCAACCGCATTGGGTCCGGTAAGAACTATTGTATCCCCAGTAATTACCAAATCCAACTCAGGATAATTTCTAAAATTTTTAATTTTTATATTTTTTATTCTCATAAATTTTGTTGTTCCTATAAAATTATAGATGTCGCAATCCGACTTACCCTTATCTTTCCCCCCCTCTTTTTTTTCGGGGTGAGAGAGTTAGAGCTTGCCCTGAGCAATAGCCGAACGGGGAGGGGTATTATAATTAAGCCTGATGAAGTGGGGTTCGAGTGGCAAACAGGGATGTCCTAACTATTAAATTTTTATCGGCATAACCAAATACATATATCCCACATCCCCCTCAGGGGCAAAAACTGCTGGCGAACTATCATTAACTATTTTTATTATAACATTTTCACTTTGAACTTGAGACAAAAAATCTAACACATATTTATAATTCAAAAGTAAAGAACCTTGCCCCCCCTCAACCTTACAAGCAATTTCCGCCTCCCCACTCCCCACACCCTCTGACTCCGAAGACACCCTTACCCCCCCAGTCTTATAATCCATTTTTACACTGCTCGTACTTTGGGAAAAAAGCGCCCCGGTTTTTAAAGCGGTTTGAAGTTTTTCTCTTTGAATAACAATAATTGAATTAAAATTTTCTGGGACAATACTTTTATAATCCGGATATTGGCCGTCCACCAAACGACTAATTATTTGGGTATCCCCGATGTTAAAAAATATCTGATTATCTTCAATCACCACCCCAAAATTTTCCCCGCCTTGGTTTAATATCCTTACTACCTCCAGCACTGTTTTTTGAGGGATTATCACCTCCCCCTCACCCCCTCCTTCAACAACCCTTTCCGCCAACCTATATCTATCTGTTGCTACTACTCTTATTTGTTTTTGATTAAAACTTACATAAACCCCAGAGATTTCTGGTTGGGTTTGGTTTGCCGATGTAGCAAATACAACTTGTTGCATGGCTTGTTTAAAATCTAGTGGTTTTATGTTGTACTGGTTGGTATTTTTACTATCCGGGGTGAAAGGAAACTCTTCGGCATTTAGAGTTTTTAAATTAAATTTCTGGTTTTCGGTTTTAATTTCAATATTCCCATCCTTAGCTTCTATGTTTAAATTTTCATTATTCAAATTATTTACCAAATCCATAAGCATTCTGGCATGGACAGTGGTTTGACCCTCTTCTTCTACCTTGCACCTGATTTTGGTGTTTATTGCTAACTCAAGATTTGTTGAACATATTTTTAACTGTCCGTTTTCTGTTTTTAGCAAAATATTATTTAGGATAGGAAGTGTATTATTATTGGTAATTATTTTGGTCGTTAGGAGCAAGCCATTTTTTAAATTTTCTTGGGTGCAAATGATTTTCATATATTTATTATATTAATAGAGTAAATAAATAATATTAATAATAAGGGTTGTGGAAAAGTTGATAACTTAGAAAGCGTAAGTAATAAAGGGGTGAAGTGTTGGATGGGCAGAAATAGCTTGTGGGTAAAATTGTTGATGAAAAATGGAAAACTGGAAAAAATGAAAATTGGTTTTTTACATCAACAGTTTATTCATAATTAATCCAACTTCTTGCTTGAACTGATCCTTTTGTTCGATAAGGGTTTTGATTTTATCAACTGCGTGCATTACGGTGGTGTGGTCTCGGTTCCCAAAAAATTCCCCAATAGATGGGAAAGAGGTGTCTAATTCCGTTCTGATTATATACATTGCTACCTGTCTGGGTTTTACAAATTCCTTCTTCCGGGATTGTTTGATTAAGTCTTCCTGTTTAATATTGTAGAATTCTGCAACAATTTCCGCTATTTTCTTTGGGGAGACCACTCGTTTTTTAGCAGTCACCAAACTGGCCAAAATATTTTTAGCTTGGTCTAAGACCAAGCCCCGGTTTTCCATCTGTTGGTAAACTGTTAATTTATTAAGCGCTCCCTCTAATTCTCTGACATTGCTTTGAATGTTTTCTGCAATATAAAACAAAACATCTTCGGAAAGATTGGTCCCGCGTTTTTCCATTTTTGTTCTCAAGATGGCCATGCGGGTTTCTAGGTCAGGGGCTTGGATATCGGCCACCATCCCCCATTCAAACCTAGAAATTAGTCTTTGTTCAACCGCGGGGATTTCTTTAGGCAGTCTGTCGGAGGTAATAATAATTTGTTTGCCCTTGTCCCTGAGTTCGTTAAAGGTGTGAAAGAATTCTTCTTGAGTGCTTTCTTTGCCTGCTAAAAATTGAATATCATCAATTAATAAAGCGTCTAATTCCCTGTAGTTTTTTTTAAATTCATCAATCCTTTTTTCTTTTAATGCCTCAATATAGTCATTGGTGAATTTTTCACTGGTGACATAAAGGATTTTGGTTTTACCACTTTCTGCAATTTTGTGTCCAACGGCTTGCATAAGGTGGGTTTTACCCAAGCCAACACCCCCGTAAATAAATAAAGGGTTGTAGTGCCCACCTGGGGACTTGGCAGCAGCAGTGGCCGCAGCATGAGCGAGTTCGTTGTTTTTACCCACAATAAAGGTTTCAAATGTGTATTTTGGACTAAGTGCTGGCGCAGAATTGGTAGGGGTTTGTGTCCGTAGAGAAGGCTCTTTTTTTAGAGTGTTTTGTGGGGCTTCTTGGGTCTTATTTGAGCCAGTATTTGAGCCGACTTGATATTTAATCTCCCTGATTTCTGGGGCAATGGTTTTGAGGTTTTTTAGGATTTCGCTTTGGTATTTGTTGGCTACCCAGTTTCGTGTAAATGTACTTGGGACATTTAAGGTAATGTAATCGGCCCCTTTTTCAATAATTGAGGTATTTTTAAACCAGGTGTTAAAGTTTGCCTTTGTGAGGGTTACTTCAAGACTGCCTAATATAGCCTGCCATAATTGTTGATTATTCATAAAGTAGCACTGTAAAACTTTAAAGAAGTTTATTTAATCAATATTAACAGACAAGTTATCAACATGCAAAATTACAAAAAACGGCTTAAATAAAGGGAAAATATATAAACCTGTTGATTAGCTGTGGAAATGTTGTGTTAAAACTTTAGTGGCTTTGAAAAGAAGGGGTTTGTGCAATTTTAAATACACAATCCACAGACTAAAAAAAATAAAATAGTTACTGTTTGGTGTTCGGAGAGTAGTTAAACAAACAAATATTTTTATCAGCCAAACACGCAAATTCTAATATTGACCAAAACCCAAAAATTTTTTATAATGAAGTGTATTATTAATCAGAGTTTATGAAAAGAACCTATCAACCAAAAGTGAAAAGGCGGAAAAGAAGACATGGTTTTATTAAGCGGATGCAAACCCGCACGGGCAGAAAGGTTTTGGCAAAAAGAAGGCAAAAAGGCAGAAAAAAATTATCCGTCTAACACCAGTTATGCTCCCAAGGCAAAATCGGTTAGCAAAAGATAAGGAGATAAAAAAAGTTCTGTCGCGAGGACGGGCTTTTTTTAACCCTGTTTTTAACCTCCGGTTTTATAAAAACCTCCAAGCAACAAAATTTACCGTGGTTGTTTCCACTAAAGTTTATAAGCAGGCAGTGAAAAGGAACCGTCTAAAAAGGCTTATTCGTGAGACCATCAGGCGTAAGTTAAGCCAGCTCCCCACGGGTGATTATGTGTTAATGTGTAAGCCACTTTGCGCGAAAACAGAAGAGTCGGAGTTGTTGAAAGCTTTAAATTTATTAATAAACAAAGTTTAAGTGATTTATATTCGAACCCAAAATTTTATAAAAACTTTTTTGTTAAAATTTATTATAGCTTACCAAAAAACTCTATCCCCTGACCATGGGTTGTTTAAAGCAAAATACCAATACGGTTTTTGCAAATATTATCCCTCCTGTAGTGAATATGCAAAACAAGCTATAATCAAAGAAGGGGTAGTGATGGGGTCTTTAAAAAGTTTAAAAAGAATAATTTGGTGTAATCCGTTTTCTAAAGGCGGAATTGATAACCCATAAATATATGAATTTTAATCCATTTTCCCAAAATTTTATTTTAGTGCCAATTTTTTTAAATGTCTTGGTGCTGTTTTATAATTTTATTCCAGATATTGGGGTGGTGATAATTTTATTGACTGTGGTTATTCGGTTGATCTTATTACCGTCTTTCCATAAATCTTTAAAAAGTCAGGCCGCGATGACCGCCCTTCAGCCAAAGATGAATGAGCTGAGGGAAAAACACAAGGACGACAAACAAGCGCAGGCCAAAGCCATGATGGATTTATACAAAGAACATAAAGTCAGTCCATTTTCTTCTTGCTTGCCTATGCTGGTCCAACTGCCAATTTTAATTTCTTTGTATTTCGTATTTACCAAGGCCTTAACTGGGAATTTGGAGGGCTTATATGCTTTTGTTCATCGGCCTGAGCATTTGAGCCCAATGTTTTTAGGTTTTATGGATTTATCTAAACCCAGTCATATTTTGGCAATCTTAGCCGGCCTTAGTCAATTTTGGCAATCAAAATTAATGACCCCAACAACCCAAGGCACCACTCAAGATTCCACACAAAAAATTATGTCAGCCCAAATGACCTATATGCTTCCAGTGGTGAGCGTGGTAATTGCGTGGAATTTTCCAGCCGGCTTGCCACTTTATTGGGTGGTCTCAACTTTGTTTGGCATTGGTCAGCAGTACTATATTAATCGAAATAAAACCCCAGAATTAAAAAGTATAAATTAAAAATTATTTGTTATAAGTTAAGCCCATGACAGATTTCAAAAAAATTGAAATAATCCAAAAAGTTATAAGCGAGCTACTCTTTAACATGGGCTTTGTTAATGCCGAAGTAGCTTATGAAGAAAGCCTGACCAAAGGCTTAAAATTTAATATTAATGTTGGTTCTGAAGCTTTTTTATTAATTGGTAGGCAGGGTTCCACTCTCCATGCTCTGCAGATTTTAGCAGGGTATTTATCTGAACGGAGTTTAAAAGAGCCAGTGTGGTTTACACTGGATGTAGATGATTATAAAATGAAACGAGAGTGGTTCCTAAAAGAAACTGCTAAAGCAGCAGTGGAGCATATAAAAAAAACAGGCAGGGCTGCTGCCTTAGAGCCCATGCCAGCTTTTGAAAGACGTTTAGTGCATGCTTATATTCAGGAAAATTTTCCCGAAGCCGAAAGCCTGAGTATGGACATGGAACCTTACCGAAAAATAGTAGTGAGATTAAAAAAATAACTCCGCCAGTATGGCGGAGTTTTAAATTGCAAACGATATTATTATCCAAAACATCAGTGCCAAATCATTTTTAAAGTATGGATTATCAAACATACCTTGCGAAATCAGCGTTATGAGACAGAGCGCAACCCCGAGTTGAAATGTATTTTGTTTTGATTTTAGCCCGTTGTAAATTAAGAGACCTATTAGCCCCATAAAACTTATTACCCCCATGATTCCCGTTTCCACCCAAAAGTTTAAAAAAATATTATGGGGGAAGTTATGAGTATCTAAGGTTTTGTTGGTTTGAAAGGTCTGATAATTATTGGCAAAACCTTTTAAACCTAAGCCAAAGACTGGGGAGCTTTTTATGGCTTTCATTCCACTTTGCCAAAGATTAAGACGCGAGATAGCAGACTTTTCTCCATAAAACGGCAAAACCAAACGCCAACGAAAGTTAGGGATTGAAATTATAAGTATAATTACAGTAGCTATAATACCCACAGCAATTTTTTTTATGGTTTTGTCCGCAAAGAACAATAAATATATTAATCCCGCGAGTCCAAACCCTAGCCAGCCAGCCCGCGATAAGGATAAGCCAAGCCCAACAACACCAATTATCCAAGACGTTATGACAATAAAGTTTTTTCTTAAATCTTTAAGCTTTAATCCTAAATCAGGCAACAGAAATGCTAAAAGAGGCGCGGAAAAAAGCGCATAAAAATTGGGATGGCTGAAAAAAGCAATGGCTCGCTTGGGTTCTAAATTATTGCCCCAATATTCAGGTGGTAGTTGCCACAAGGTCAAGTATTGGAGAGTGGCTAGCAGACCCAGAAGCGCAAGCAAAAAGTACAAAGAAAAAAATATTAGTGGTTTGGAGGCAGGATGTTGATGCCAAATAAAGCTGGAAATAAAAAATAAGGAAATGGGCTGGAAAAATAACACCATAAATTGACCCAATTTTTCTGGGGAAAATCCTTGCCAAAATAAACTAATTACTCCAGACAGAAAAAATAAACTTACTAACCATAGGAGTCTGTGGTCAATTTGTTTTATAAAATTAACAAACTTTTCTAACCTTTTACTAAGAAATAAATACATACAAAAGACTAGCCAAATGATAACAATCCAGACAAAAAGCCAGTTTAGTGGTAAGCCGAAAACCTCAAATTTAAAAATATAAGCAGGAGCTAAGAATAAGGTTAAGAGCAAAATCAAACTCATGACAATTAAGGCGCAGAAAGGTTAATTTTTTCAGTTTCAATCCCAGTGGGAGTTTTGGCAAAAATTTTAAAAATTTTACTTTTCGGGGGTTCGTCCCACAGGAGGCTGTAGCGAAAATTTCCTCCAATATTTTCTATTTTAGTAGCTTTGCCAATAAGAGAGGTTTGGTTTGGGTCAACTTGCATAAAAAAGGACACTTCCTCAAACTTTGCTCCACTGGTGGCGCTTAAGTTCAGTGGAAAAATTACCAAACTATTTTGTGCAGGTTCAGTTAAGTTCAAAAATTCCGGAGAGCCAAAAGAGAACTGCAGGCTGGCGTCTGATTCCCGCCCTAAACTATCAATGGCCTTAACGGCTAAAGCATGCGCTCCTTGCTTAAGTGGGCTGCTTATTTCTGTAGTAAAAGGCTGGGTGTTTAAACTTTGGTAAAATTGCCCATCAATAAACACATCTACCCGAGCTATGGTGGACTCCCCCCCAGCTTCGGTTATTACAGTAAACGGGAGATTAGAAATTATGGTTTTATCTACCGGAGAAATAATTTTAACCCACAAGCTATCTTGATTGGGGTTATTAGTTGAGGTCTCCAAACCTTCTGGGTAAGCATAGCCGTGGGAGAGGGCCCAGGTTCTTACTGGGGTTTCCCAATCTGGATTATTTGGTTGCTCACTGTGAAAAATTGTAAAGTTTTTATAAATAATTTGCGTGGGGGGTGTAAAGGCGTTAGCTGGGAGTCCAGTAATTAAGTCAAAAGGAAAACTTTTGTGCACAGGGTCATAGTCAGCAGGTTGGTTATAATCGGCAAAAACTTCCACTTTAGTAGAGGGGGTGTTAATATTCGGTAATTTGCCAGATACTTCATCTACGGCAATATGCATAATGCCAGAGGGTTCAGCAAAAATTTCCGGTGGTTTATCTGCCAAAGCTGTTTGCATAAATTTATGCCAAATAGGAGCAGCCACCAGAACGCCGTCAGCGCCTTTGGTCATTGGGCAGTCTTTGGCTCCACAGTTATTTCCTGCCCAAACTCCAGCTACTAAAGAGGGTGTGAAGCCTAAAGTCCAGCCATCCCCCCAATTATTTGTCGTGCCGGTTTTGGCAGCCACTGGCCGGTCTGGGAGGGTTAAGGGTGAATTCGCGCCAAAAATATAGCTTCTAGCACTATTGTCTGACATTATGTTTACTAATTGATACACAGCCTGTGGGTCCAAGACTTCTTTGGGCTTGGCTATAAATTCCTCTAAGGTTCTGCCATCCTTGTCTAAAATTTTTAGAATAAAAGTTTTTTCATTCCTCATTCCTCCATTGGCTAATACGCCATAAGCTGACACATGATCAACTAGCCGAACTTCACAGCCACCCAAGACTAAAGCCAGACCGCAATCTTGCATGGGGCTGGTAATGCCTAAATCTCTGGCTACTTGGACGGCTTTTTCTACTCCAACTAAGCTTAAGGTTTTAACAGCCGGAATGTTTAAACTCCCAGCTAAACTTTGCCTTATGGAAACCGGCCCTCTTTCTAAGCCATCATAATTGTTAGGCGACCAATCTTTGCCATTCACTGTGCCAAAAGTAGTTTTTATATCCATGAGCATGGTGGCAGGAGAGAGTTTAGTGTCCCTGCCAAAGCCGGCCACATACACATAGGGTTTAAAACTACTGCCCGGTTGCAGGTGAGATAGAGCAATGTTGACATTGGGAGAAAATAAACAGGTTTTGGGTGTACAATTTTCGGGGAAATTGTCACCAAAGTAATTTTTACTACCCACTAAACTTAAAATTTGTCCGGTTTTTGGATCCAGTGCCACTAAGCTGGCATTATGGGCATTATATTTTTTTGCGTTATTTTCTGCGCCGGTTTTTACTGCTTCTTCGGCAATTTTTTGTAAGCGAGAATCTAAGGTGGTGTAAACTTTTAGTCCACCTTCTTGTAAAGTTTTTTCCCCGTATTTTTTGGCTAAATAATCTTGTACCCACAACACAAAATGTGGAGCCGTAATCGCTGTTTTGGTTTTAACAAATTCTACTTTTTCCTCTTTGGCTCGGGTTTCTGCTTCCACGCTAATATAGCCTTGTTCTACCATGGCTTTTAGCACTCGGTTTTTTCTGGCATCTAAACTGGCTCGGTTGGGGCCTAAGGGATTATAAAAGGTGGGGGCTTGAGGCAGAGCAGCCAAATAAGCGCTTTCGGCTAGGCTTAAGTTTTCCGCTTGCTTGTTGAAATAGGTCTCCGAAGCAGCTTCTATGCCGTAGGCATTTCTGCCATAAGGAATTTCGTTTAAGTAAAGTTTTAAAATTTCTTCTTTAGAAAATTTAGCTTCTATTTCCAAACTTAAAATGGCTTCTCTGATTTTTCTGTCAAAAGTTTTTTTATGATTTAAAATCGCATTTTTTACAAATTGTTGGGTTAGGGTGCTTCCTCCCCCGCCTTCAGGTCCAAAGTTTATGGCAAATCTAAATAGGGAGCGCAGAATTCCTTTAAAATACAAGCCGTGGTGGTTATAAAAATCTTTGTCTTCAATGGCGATGGTGGCTTTTTCTGCAAAGTCAGGGATGGCATCTAACCCAATTAGCGTTCGTTTGGCTTCACCGTGAATTTCGTAAAGTAAGTTCCCCTCGCGGTCAAAAATTTTTGTGCTTTCTGCCACTTGTCTTTCTAAAAGTTTATTGGGATTGGGCAGATCTTTGGAATAGTATAAAAATAGCAGAGCAATAAATAGAATGCTTACGGCAAAAGCCCGAAAGCAAAATACCCAAAGATTTTTAGGTTTTTTAAATTTAAAGGGGAGTTTAGGCAAGCTAAATTTCCCTTTATGCTTTATGCGCTTTTGAATTAAATAGGAATTTACTTTCATCCCGTTAGAGCATCAAGATTTATATTAAATTTTTCATACACCATTCTTCTTCCCCTCCCTTGAGGAGAGGGGTTAGGGCGGGCGAAAAATCTTAATGATAGATAATTAACCATTAAATTATACCTTTTTTACACTCTGGTTGACAAATTTAGCAGGGTTTGATAGCATAAGAGCATTATGAAAGCCAAGTTATTTAATTCAGCAGTTTATTATTACGTTTACTCTTTGCAGAGCAAGCGTTAATTTGAATTTATTTTAAAATTTTCAAACCGCTGTTCTGTAAAAGGATAGCGGTTTTGTTATCCTCCTCCCCAATGCGAGGGGGGGATAATTTCTCCTCCGAAGTATTCAACGAAGGAGGAAGGGAGAGGTTGTCTATATTGTCATTGCGAGTCCGATGACTTTGAGGACGTGGCAATCTAAAGTAGATTATATAGATTGCTCGCTTGTCGGTAGGGATTCCTTTTCCCTTGTTTACTTCCCTCCCCTTGAGGGGAGGGCTAGGGAGGGGTGAGATAATAAGCAATAAATTTAATTATACGATGACCAACAATAATCAACATTTCACATATACCTATTACTACCCTCTTTTTAAGAGGCTGGTTTTAGGCGCGTGAAATTTTCATTCTCCTTTAAACCCGCCCCTTAAAGGCGGGTTTTCGGATTCTGTCCAAAGCCACTTAAGGACATAGACGATAGAACAGTGGCGAGAACGAAAAAAAGAAAGGAGGAAAAATGAGGTTCGAGTTTTATGTTTGCGAGGGGTGGCGTTTAGATTTGGAAGCTCACCTAGAAAGTGAGCATCCTGATTACGAGTACGGTCAAGGCTTCGCCCCCATGGTCGAGGATCGGGAAGATGGGACAAAGGTTTGCCCCGTCTGCAAGGAGGTGTTCTTCCCCGACCAGTTGGGGTAGTGTCGCCAACCACGGGCGCGGAAGACCCTAAATCCGCGCCCCCACAGTTTAATTCCCATTTTTGTTATTTGATGATAAAATAAATTAAATTATATAGATCCTGAATTCCACTAGAGGTGGGCAAGCAAGTTCAGGATGACAAGGAAATTTATGAACCCCGTTAGAAATAACTTGGTTCATTGAGTCTTTTAATCTTAGTATTTATTTAGCAACATTAAATATCCTGCATTTTTTATGAAAAAATTTTCTAACGGGGTGAATCCAATAGAAGACATTTTAACCAGAGGGGTGGAAGAAGTTATAGACAGACAAGATTTAGAAGCAAAATTAAAGTCTAAAAAGCAATTAAGGATTAAGCTGGGTATAGACCCAACCAGTCCGAATATTCATATAGGCCGAGCTGTGGTTTTGTGGAAACTTCGTGCTTTTCAGGAACTCGGACACAAGGTGGTTTTAATAGTTGGCGATTTTACTGGTTTAGTTGGCGACACTTCGGATAAAGATGCAGAAAGACCCATGCTCAGTGAAGCGGTAATTAAACAAAACCAAAAAAGTTATTTTGAACAAACTTTTAAAATTTTAGACAGAACTAAAACCGAAACCCACTATAATTCCAAATGGCTTAAAAAGTTGGGCTTTAAAGATATTGCTCAAATGGCAGATTTGTTTGGACTTCACGAAATGTGCGCTAGGG
>SXGR01223382.1_pt1 | contig 38196 bp, 28 predicted proteins | sample 3174711 | NCBI WGS metagenome assembly SXGR01 (sample SAMN11356860, study PRJNA531348) | freshwater metagenome | isolation source: freshwater sample F1-60 | place: China: Fuxian Lake, Yuxi | collected 2017-12-25
CTCCCCCAACCAGAGTTTGTTGCCAAACTCCACGTCGGCTCCGGCCTTGCCCCGCTTGAGCACCTCCACCTCGGCTTCATACAAACTCAGGACTTTCTCCCCGTTGGGCACCGGGTGCCCGCCGATGATGCGTTCGTGCGCTTGGCTGATCGCGGCGGGCAATTGTGCAAGTATATTATCGATACGAGCAATGATCGCTTGCGCCTGCTTTTCCGTCAGCGCCGTTTCCGCCCAGTGCCGGGCCAGCAGCGCGCGGTGCGCCTGGGCGTGGCGCGTGACTTTGTTTTGCAGCGCCTTCATCTGCCGGAGCACGCGCTTGCGCTGTTTTTTCGCGTCGGGCCGCCAGCCGCTCGCGCTCATCACCATTGTCAGTTTGTTCATGTCGCTCAAAAACTCCAGCGGGGCCTGTGGCATGCGCTGCTTCAGGCCCTTCCGGCGGATGAGTACGGTGGCCTTCCTGAGCGTGCGGGTGGCGTCGCGCAGGAGCACCCAGTCGACGGGAAAGTGCATGTTCGCCTTGAGACAGGTGCTGTCGAGAAACACGTCCATCGTTTCGACCACCTCGGTCAGACCCAACGGCTGCGGCGCGCCGGCGCTGGCCGGGGTCACCGCCCGGGTGACGAGCTTGAGGTGGATTTGCGTCATCGTCTTCTCGCGGACCCATTTGCTGTAGCGCTCCAGCGCGCTCTTCGAGGGAACTTTCACCCGGTCCAGCTCGCCGATGCGCAGGAACCATTGCGCAGCAGGCTGCTCTCGGCCGCGCGGACCGCAAAATCCCGAAAAGTCTGGCTGGTGAGCACCCGCGCGACGTTGCAGCGCAGCGCCAGCACGCTCTGGCGGGCGAACGACTGCAGCTGCGCCGCGGTGGCGGCGACCCGTTCGGCCGGATTCTCCGCCACCGCGGCCTGGACGAAGGCCGCCTCGACGCCGCCTTCGACCAACATCCGATCGATCGTCACCAACCGCTCGCGATAGACTTGGAAGTCCACCGGTCCGTAGACGCAAGGCAGGGCTGGACGCAGCGAGGGTTGATAGATCATGGTCGGGGCGGTTTGGATTGTGGTGTTCGTTTTGTTCACATCAAAGACCTACGACCTGAACGGGAGGCATGGAATGGCGAAAGCCGCTCCATGCCTCTTTAGTATCGGATCTGATCTGCGATTTTATACGTATGATGTTCTATGATACACCGGAGATCGGCGGCCGCCGCCGGAGCGCCCGGCCGCAGGGACAGCCTCAGCGGCACCGCCCTCGTGAGCGTTCCGCTGCCGGGCCGCCAAACGCACCGTCCAATTTATAGACCCGGTTTTTGCCCTCAAACCTGTCTTTTGACCTCGCCAATCGTGTTCGCCTCGCGCCGCTTTTTCTCGTCTCACCCATGAAAAATGGGGCCACCGTCGTTTTGGGACAGGCTCTAGCTAAGCGCCATTCGGCCCTGACCCTGACTCTGACCTGCCCACCACCTTTGCGGGAACGGGTGCTGTGGCTGGAGGCGGCCGACGAAGAATCTGAATGACTTGGCCATGCTCCTGACGGAACCTAGGAGGCGGGAGCCCGGCGGCGCGGCACAACTCAATCATGTCGAGCGTGCCGGTGCCGGCCCGCTCGATGTAGCGGGTCAGAAACAGCGGCTCGGCAATCAGCGGATTGCGCGGGATCGACGGATGCGGTTTGCGAAGGGCTGCCGCGGTCAGCGGCGGATACAGCTCGCCAGAGTTCCAAATTTCCAGCCGGTCGGCGAAGAGCATGATCTGAACCGAGGCGTTGGAGGCGTAATCGCGATGAGCGATCGCGTTGACGATAGCCTCGGACACGGTATCGGGCGGGAGTTCGTAAGTTTCCGGGGCCTGATTGCTCCTGGCGCGCGTGCCGACGGCGCGGTCAAGCTTGGAAATAACAAAGTCTGGCGCGCACGACGAATTCGTATGCGTCCGGAGCGTCTTGAAAGCAGCTCTCACGATTCAAGGCGGAGTATGGCTGACACCATCCGTCCCATCCCGCGTGATCTGCGGTAAAATCTCTTGCGATCGAGAGGCGCTCGCGGCGACCTGCTGCTCCCCTCTCTACGGTAACTCGTAGACTTCTACGATGGCGGTGCCGGCGCTGGAGCCGATTCCGCTGACGCGCGCACTGTAGGCGCCGGGCGCAAGGGTTACGAGGAGCACGGCGTCTTTTGTCGCGGTGTCCGCGAGGGCGAAGGCGCCGACCGAGGCGGCGGCGTCCATGAGCTGCGCGTCGCCGCCCCAATTGTCGTTCTCCGTTATCTTCGAGCCCGTGTCGTTGTTGAACAGTTCCAGCTTGGGATCGGACATGACACCGCCGAGGCCGAAGATCGTGCCGAGCGAGGGGCCGATGCCGCGCACGAGGACCGTGCGAGCAGTCGAACCGCGGAGCACGAAGCCAACGGCGAGATTGGCACCAGCGTCGATTTGCGTGAGTGACGAGAGGTTGATGAGGCGCGGGCTGGTCGCGGTGCGTCCCGTGCTGTTATCGTAGATTTCGGCGATGACGAGGCCGCTGGTGTCAGCCTTGCCGGTCACCTGCACGGTGTAACCACCAGGCGTGGCATTGGAGAGTGCGGAGCTGTCGAGGCTGTTGGCGGGAAGGGCAAAGGCACCCACCGCGGCAAAGGCGGCGTTGAGCGGAGTGCCGCCGCCCCAATTGTCGTTGTTCGCGATGGGCGCGGCGACACCGGCGGCGTTGAGGGTGAGAACGGGGTCGGCGAGCACACCGCCAATGCCGAAGGCGGTATTGAGCGTGGGACCGACCGCGCGAATGAGGAGAGGGAGCGAACCGGAAAAATTCAGCGGACCGACGACGGCGCCGACGGTGAGGACTTTGGCGCCCGGGCCGGCCGTGGTGAGGATGGAGAGGTTGACGAGGCGGCCGAGGTCCGTGGTCGCGACCGGGTTCACGATGAGCGTGGCGTCGCGACTGGTGGTTGCGCCTGCGGAGTTGGTGGCGATCACCCGATACGTTCCGGCGTCGAGGGCTCCCGCGTTGAGCACGACAAGGTTGGCGGACGTAGCGTTGAGGAGATCCCCGTTATTGCGCTGCCAGCGATAGGCGGTGGCGCCCGTGGCGGTTGAATTGAAGACCACCGTGGAGCCAATCCCCACCGTAACCGAGGCGGTGGGCAGCGTCGTAAACGCGGGTGAGCCCACCGCCGTCGAGTTGACGGTAAGAATGGCCGATTCGCTCACGGTGGTGCCGGCCGAGTTGGTGGCGGCCACGCTGTAGGCACCGGCCTGCCCAAGCTGGACATTTGTGAGGGTGAACGAAACGCCGACGGCGGCAGGGATCACGACGCCATCTTTGCGCCATTGAAATGTCGGGGACGGCGTGCCACTCGCCGAGGCGGTGAACGTAACGTTGCTACCGACCGCGACGGTCCGACTCGCCGGTTGCAGCGAAAAAACTGCGGTGACCGGGGTGGCGGGGGCGATGACGAAGGCGACCGTGGTGGGGCCGTAGGCATCGCCGCGCGCGCCGGCATTTTGGTAGGCGGTAATCGCCGCGAGGAACGTGCCACTGGCGGTCGGCGTGCCGCTCAGGGTGCCGGCGGAGCCGTTGAAAATGCCATTGGCGGCAACGCCGGTGATCGTGACACCGGGCGGGAGACTAGTGACGCGATAAGAGCCGGGCGACGCAGGGGAACCGCTAACGGAAAAGGCGACCACGGGGACCGCCGCACCGACGGTGCCGGAGACCGAGGTGCGGCTGACGACGAACTGCGTCGCGCCTGCGAGCGCGTGGGCGGCACCGAGCGAAGCGACGGCGGTGAACGCGGAGCGCAGCACGTGGCCGACGGGGGACGCGTGCACGAGCGACTCAGCTGCGGAGACGAGGCGCAAGAGCGGCGTGCGCTGGAGCAGCGCAAGGAGCGCGGCGACGGGGAGATTAATCCACAGAAGGTAGCGATGGAAACGGAGGAGGAATTTCACGAAGGAGAAGAAGGAAGGAGGAGACGCAAAGGCGAGCTGAAGTGTTGGGCGACGGGGTCGCTTAATTGCAACCGCACCCGCTGCCGCCGACGCCACGGCCGCCCGTGGCCGTTTCACGGGAGAAGAAGGTGTGCTCGGCTAGGGAGCGTGCCAGCGGGTCGCGGCCGGGGTTCATCGTGTAGTCGGTGAGCGCGGCGCGCTCCCACGGCTTGACGCGGACGAGGTTCGTAGTGGTGCAACCGGAGGAGCAGGCGGCGAGGAGTGCGGCGAAAAGGAAGAGGGAGAGACGGAGAGAACGAGAGCGAGGGAGAACGGGCGAAGTGCGCATGGAAATTTAGATTTTTTCAGCGAGGAGCGTTTCGATTTGGGAACGGAGGAGTTTTTCGGTGGCGGCGCCGTGGAAGCCGTCGTGGACGAAGCGGACTTTGCCGGTACGATCGACGAGGTAGCTGGTCGGCATCGTGGGGACGCCGACTGCTTTCACGAGCTGCTGCTCTCGGTCGTGGAGGGTGGCGAAGGGCGGCGCGAGTTTCTTGGCGAAGGCGGCGGCGGCGGCGGGTTTTTCGTCGACGCTGATGGCGAGGAGGACAAGACCGCGCGGGGCGAGATCGGTGTGGATTTTTGCGAGGGAGGGAAAGGAGGCTTTGCACGGCCCGCACCACGAGGCCCAGAAATCAATGAGCACGACTTGGCCGGCGGTCGCCGGCACGGCGGTACCGGAAAACGCGACAACTCCCGCCGGAGCGAGCGCGGGAAACGTATCCCCTACCTTGATATCGGCGCGGGCGAGCGCGGCGAACGCGAGGGTGTACGCGCTCAACAGGACGAACAATGGCGGGCGTAAAGCCCGCCCCACCAGCAAGGCGATCAAAGAAAATGCACGCACCGGAAATGCGATCAGCCGTATCCACGTAGTCGCAACCAGCTTCACAGATGAATGATTGAGCGCCAAAAGACGTCGGGCTGGCGCTTGTCGCCACGCCGTGGTTTTTCGTCGCGCAGCGGCACGTCGGTAAGCGACGGCCCTACGCTCGACTGAATGGTTACCGCCGAGAGGAAAGCCATCCACGGGGCGGGTGTTGGGGTTAGTTCGAGGCGACATAGTTAAAAAAGCCCCGGGTTTGGGCGCGGGTGTCGGACGTGAGGAGAAGACCTTCCGCGCCCGGGCAGGCTTGGATGAACTCGATGCCCTTCGGGACACCGAGCACGAAGGCGGTGGTCGAGAGGACCCCGGCTTGGAGGCAGGAGCCGGCGAGGACGGTGGCTTGCGTGCAGCCGTTGGCTACGGGCCAACCGGTGCGCGGGTCGATGATGTGGCCGTAGCGTTTTCCACCGACGATGAAGCTGCGCAGATAATCTCCGGAGGAGGCGACGCCCTTACCGGTGACGCCGATGCTGCCGGCGGCGGTGCCGGGGCGGCGCGGATCTTCGAGACCAATGTGCCAGGCGGGACGACCGGGAGGAGTGCCGAGGGCGCGGAGGTCGTGGCCAAAATCAACGAGCGCGCTGGTGATGCCGTGGTCGAGCGCGAGCTGCGCGACGATATCGACGGCGTATTCTTTGCCGAAGCCACCGAAGTCCAGGGCCATGCCGGCCGCGGGAAGAAAGACGCGGCCGGGTGCGCGCTGAACTTGCTTCCAGCCGACGAGCGCACGGGCGGCGGCGATCTCGGCGAGGGAGGGGACGCGCGGTGATTCAGCTTGGTAGTTCCAGAGACGAATCAGCGGGAGCATCGTCGGATCGAGCACGCCCTGGGTCATGAAGTGCAGCGTGTCGCAAAGCTTGAGCAGCCCTTCCATCTCGGCGTCGACGACGATCCAGCCGCGACCGGCGGCGGCATTGATGCGGCTGATGAGACTATCTGCGCGAAAACGGGAATATTTGGCTTCGAAGGCGGCGACCCAGGCAACGGCGGCGCGCTCGAACGTCACGGCCTGATCATCGCCGGTGGGGGCAGTGTAGTGGACTTCGCATTGCGTACCGAGGGCGGGAAACGTGAGCTTCCGCAAAGGCAACGCGTCGGCCGGCCCGGATGGAGCGGGCGGCGGGGTGCGGTGTTGTTGAGCGACGATGGACACGAGGGTGGCGACGGAAGGGAAATCTAGAATCTGGCAGCAGGTATCTAGAATCTGGGATTTCGGAATTTTCGGAGCGGCGTGACGGGTTACCAGGAGAATTTGACGCCGGCGGTCACGATGCGGGCCTTCGCGTAAGCGCTCGCGGGGGTGACCCCGTCGCGACCGTGCATGTCGTAGTGCTCGAGGGCGGCGTCGAGGGTGAAGGCGTCGGTGACATTCCAGATCACCTTGAATCCATAGGTGATCGTGCGGAACGCGGAGAGGCGGAAATCGGAGGAGTAGAACGGCCCGGCGACGCGTGGTGGGCCGGAGGCGGGAGCGAGCGAAGTGTTGTCGAGTTTGTAGCGGTAGAAATCGGCGGCGGTCTGGTCGTAAAAACGCAGCCCCGGGCGGAGTATGATCTTTTCTCCCACGCGCTGGAACCAGGCCACGTCGAAGGTGTGCGCATCCGTAGCGTAGGTGTCGCGGTAGTAGCGATAGCTGGCGTCGACGGCACCGCGAAATTCAGGAAAGCTGCGATTGAGGCCGAGGAAGAGCATACCCTTGTTGCGCTCGTGGGGACGGTTTTCGGGAAAGGTGAGCGGGAGTGAGACGCCGGGGAAGAGCTCGGTGTTTTTTTGCACGAGCTTGTATGGGTCCGCCAGAAAACCGGTCGCGCGGGCCCAGGTGACGTTGAGCGAGACGGACGTGCGCGGGTCGAGCAATTGGGTGACGCCGACGATGAGATCGTTGGTGCGTTTCTTCACGAGGGGCCGTTGGAAGAAGACCTTGATATCGTCGTCGGTGCCGGCGACGCCGGCGAGGAGTGTGGTGTTTTTTTGATTAAAGTCGGTGAGTGTATTCACCGACCAACCCGTGGAGACGTAGTCGCTCTCGCGGCTGTTGCCGACACCTAGGGCGATGTTGATTCCGGAAAATTGGCGGGAGAAGTCGGCATTCCACGCCTTGCGGCGATCCGTGAGTTTCGAAAGGGGCACTTGATCGCTACCGGCCGGGGCGGGTTGGCCGCTCGGAGTGGCGCCGGTGATGGCGTCGAGGACGCCCTCGAACTTGAGGTGCAGCGCGGTGCCGAGGGCCTGCTGAAAATAGGCCCCCTGAGTTTGGACGGCGATGCGACCGTTCGCTTCGCGGTAGTCGGAATATTTATAGGCGACGGAATTTTCGGCGCGGACGTCGCGCGGAGCGAGCCAGACAAGGAGCGTGGCGAGGGCGAGCGAGCGAAAGTTCGGAAGCGGCTGGGTGGGCATGAGCGGGCGAGCGGAGAAAGGGCGTGAGGGTCGGGTTCGGCTTAGGACGGGCAACCTTGGCGCGGGTTCCCCGCCGTCGCAACCGAGGATGGGTAACAAATCGTGCAGATTTTCCCGGCGCCCGGCGCTCGGCGTCGCCGCTCAGGCCCCGGAGTCGAGCGCGGGAGGCGGCGTTTTAACGAGTGAGGTTCACTTCTACCGAAGAGACCGTGAGCGCGAGGTTGAGTTGCGCAGGATTGGCGCGGTCCGAGTTCAGCGTAAATTTTTCGATGCCGATGTAGGGCGAACGCGCAGACAGGGCGACGTAGAATTTTTTGAGGGATTCCCAGTCGGCGCGGTTGATGGTGTAGGGCAACGTGTGAATCGAAATCTGGCCGCTGCTCTGGTCGGTCGGCGTGCCGCTGCTCGTATTGCGGAGGCCGGCTTCGGCGGCCAGCGTGCCGACGGCCGCGAGGAGACGGGTGCCGTCGAGGGTCTGCGCCGGGTCGAGGCGGCTCGCGGCTTTTTGAGCGGCGTTCTCCAAGACCTTGCGGTTGTCGAGCCAACGCTGCTGATCAGCAAGAGCCACCGTGGTGGTGTGCTGTTCGCGCCAAAACGCGCCCAAGCGTTTGCTGGTGTCGGAGAGCCACATGAGGACGCCGAGGAGGGCGAAGGCGACGAGCAGAAGTTTCTCGCGCAGGAGGCGACCGAGGAAAAAGGCGCGCAGGGTGCGAATCACAGCAGAGCTCCCGGTTTGATGGCGTCAGATTTAAAGGTGATCACGAGGGTGAAGGTGGCGTTTTCGCCGCGGGCTTGGAGGCCGCGAGTCTCGACGCTTTCGATACCGGCGACGGCTTTGAGGGCGGAGGTGTAGACGGAGACGGTGCTGACGCTGGTGGTCTGGGCGTCGATCGAGACCGTGTAAATGCCGCTGCCCGGAGTCGTATAAACGCGACCGAAATAAATCTCCTTGGGCAGGGTCGCTTTGTTGGTGCCAATGACCGCCATCATCATCTCCCACGGGAGCAGGCGCTTCGTGGCGAGATCGTCGATCCGGCGGCCGAGCGCATCGGAGGTCATGATCTTTTCGACGAGTGGCCGTTGGGCGCGGAACTGGGTGTCGCGCACTTTTTGCCAGGCGCGTCCACCGATCAGCCCGAGTTCGCCGATGGCGAAGAGGCCGAGCGCGGCGGCGCAGCCCAAGGCCACGCGCCACAGCATGATGTCGCGACGGCGCGCGGCGCGCAGGGAGGCGAGTTCGCCTTTGTCGCGAACATCGAGGGCACTGGTGACGGTCCCGGACAGGGGCGAGACCCAGTCACCGGAACGAAAGGTCACGTCGCGATCGCTGCGGGCCCGTTCGGCGGCGGGCGGCGCGGTGAGGTCGATGACGGTGTGGCTGCCGCCGGCGTCGCGGATGAGTTCAGCGCGGAGGCGAGCGCGGGCCTCCTCGAGTTGGGCTGGCTCGGGTTCAGGCGTGCCGTCCGGAGCGGCTGGCAGCGGGCGGAAGAGGACGGAGGCGGGGACGCGAGCGTCGGTCCAATGAATTGCCGTCAGGCCTTCCGGGGAGGCGAGAATGACGGTGGTGGCAGGCTTGGCTTCGGCCCCGAGGAGTGCAGCAAACGACGGCAGCACGAGTGCGGAGCCGCTCCACGCGGCGATTTGTTCGGCGGTGAAACGGCGGCGGTAGGCCGCGAAGGTGAAAGCGGTCTCGGCGCCGGGCGTCCAAAAATAGCCGTAGAACAGTTGCGCGATGGGAAAGGGTGAGACGGCTTCGAGCCCGAGCTCGATCTGAGTTGCGGCCTCGGCGGGGCTCGCACCGACGGCGACCGGGAGGGCACGGGTGAAGAACAGACCGTCGGGAAGGAGGGCGACTTTGGGCGGGGGCGGGCCGGCGCGAAGAGTGGCGAGAAAACTCATGAATCAAGGTTGCGGCGGTGGTGGTGCTGGCGGAGGAATCTCATCATTTTCTCGAATTTCCAAGAGCGTATATGGGTAGTTGAGATTGCGCGAGGCGGCATTCTGCGCGGGCGCGCTCGGGTTTGCAGGCGGCGGCGGCGCGGTAGCGGCCGTGGTGGTAGCGGACGGCTTGCCAGTCGCGGACGTTGCCTGAGTTTGCACCGCTTTAGCGGCGTTACCGGCGGTCACGACGCAGGAAAGGCGAAACTGGGAGCGACCGTCATGAACGGTGAGATTGATCCGGAGAGCGCTGATCGTGGTGACAAAGGCGGCGGAATTGCCACCGGTGCCGCCGGTGATGCGATCCGCTTCATTGGGATTTTGAAAAAACGCGGGGCCCTGCGTCCGGTAACTGCCCTGGCCCGAGGTGTAGTCGGTGAGGTTGCGTTGTTGGGTCTGATCGAACTGGCCGAGGGCCCGGAGGACGTCGGGTTTGGCGGCGTTGAGGTTGGGTTTCGCGAAATCGAGCAGTGAAACGTTGTCGGCAAAGCGACGCCAGAGTTCGTTGGGGCGACCGTCTTCTCCGTAAAAAATTTCGCGCACCTTTTCGATCGCGGCGAGCTCGTGATAGGAGCGCAGGGGGCGACCGGGAGCTTCGTAGGGAACGGCGCCGCGGTCGTAGTCGGGGGTGACTGCGGTCGTGTAGGTGTGGCCATGTTTCATCCAGCCGGCGAGGGCGTCGGCCGCGGCGTCGGCGTCGGCGACGGAGAGCTCCCACACTTGGAAGAGGCGGGAGAGAATCTGGGCGTTGGCGTGGGACAGGGAGAGTTTCGAGCTCTCGTCGTCGAAGGAGATTTCGACCGTGCGATCTTCGGTGGGGGTATAGCCGACGAAGCCGAGCGGGTCGTTCCAGCCCTCGGCGGGACTGTGCAGGCCGTTGGTCGCGAGGCGAAAATCCTCCAGCACCGCAAGGGTCACTTCGAGGGCGGAGTAGGCCTCCATCCGTAATCGGCGGGCTTGGGCTCCCCGGTGTTCGACGAGGAGATCGTTACCGGCTTTTTCAATGAAGGCGACGAGGGCGAAGGCGGTAAACAAAATCGTAATCATTACGATCACGAGGACGCTGGCGCGCGGCTGCGCGCGGCAGAATTGCCGATGGGCGATGGGCGACGGACGAGTGGGCGCGCAGGGAGTCATCAGAAGAGCGGCAAGGTGCTGGTCGGCGCAGGCAGGGTAATGACGGATTCGCGCGTGAGTTTGTTGTAGACGAACTTCAGGCGCAGGCGTTGGGGCGTCAGCGGGTTGCCACTATTGTCGAGCTTGAGCGTGGTCTCGGTGGTCCAGCGCTTGAAGTCGGCGTCGTAGTATTCGTAGGCCAGCGCGGTGACGAGTGGCGTGACGATGGTTTCGCGGGGCGGATCGGACTCGAAATTTTTCTCGAGGCGCGAGTGCCAGAGCAAAAAGAGGCCCTCGCGGTCGCGCACTTGGAGGGAGCAGACGACTTCGGGGAGAGGGCGCTCTGGCCAGACGAAGAGGCGACAGCCTGCGGGAAGTTCGAAGGTGAGGAGCTTTTCGGTGGCGCCAGACTGGGGACGGATTTCCTGCAGAGCGATGGGCGCGACGTTGGGGCGCGCCGCAGGCGGGAGGACGGCTGAGCGAAGTTCGCGATCGAGAAAACGAGTCACGGCGCGCGCGTGCTGATCGAAGAGATGCACATCGGCGCCGCGGCCCCAGAGCTCGCCCATCGAAAATACAAAGGTATTGAGCGAGACGAGCATGAGCGCGACGAGCGCGAGCGAGAGGAGGATTTCAAGCAGTGTAAACGCGCCGCGCGATGCGCGATGGCTGGGTCGCCGGCCAAGGGCTGAGGATGAAAGCCCAAGGCCCCCAGTGCGGCGGGTTGCAGGCGGGTGGGGCGGCGCGCCCGCATGTGCGGTTGCGGGATGGAGCGCGGAGCGTGGGGCCTTGGTCATTACGCCTTGGGCCTTCATTTTTTCTTCCCCTGCATTTCCGCAATGCGCGTTTTCGCCTGCTCGCGGAGTTTGGAGCGCTCGCTGGGATCAATGGACCACGTTGGGCGCAGCAGCATGAACGTTTGCACGGTCTTTTGCGCTTCGGTTTCGCCGAGAGCACTGATCGTGCAGGTAAAGTTCACTGAAAAAAGGTCGGCCGTGGTGGTGGCAAGAATTTCGACTTCCCATTTGGTGTGGCGGCCATCGGCAGTATCGAACTCACCCCCTTGCTCAAGTTTCTTGCGGTCCGGTTCCGTGAGCACCAAAGAGCGCGCGAACGTGAGGTCGGCACTGGATTGGGCGACGCGCTCGACGAGCATGTAGCTGTTGAGGACGTTGACGTAGGCGGAGGCCAAAATGATTGCTGAGAGAGCGAAGATCATAATCGCCATCAGGACTTCGACCAAGGTGAAGGCGCGAGGACCGCGAGTGCGCCCGAGCGGAATTGTCGTCACGGCGGCGGGGCGTTGGGATCGGCCGGAGTGAGGACGGCGGCGCAGGTCCACGGGTCGATCCCGAGCGTGGTGACGGCGCCGTTTTTCTGAATCTGGCCCCGAAACGGTGAGCAGGTGCCGTCGGAGTAAAACGTCACAAACAAGACCGTCTGCGTCTCGACCGCGACGCCCCCGAGGAGAATCATGCTCGCGCCCTTTTGCGTGGTGAGAAACGTGAAGACGAGGTCGTCGTTGGGTGGGGGGATCGGAAACTCTTGAATGGTGGCGTCGATCCCTGAAGCGTCGGAGAGAATGAATTTTTTTTCCTTGGGCTCGAAGCCGAGGCGGACGTCTTGGCCGGTCTTCAGGGCAGTCTTGCGGCACGCTTGCACCGTTTTCCAAAACACTTCGGTGGGAGTGGCCGTGCGGTCGTTGAGCAAGGCCGCGGAGCCGCCGATGAGCACGCTCCCTAACAAGGCGATGATCGCGAGAGCGAGGAGGATCTCCAGCAGCGTGAAACCACGCGGTGCGCGGTTTGCCTGGAGCGCAGAGCGGAAGGAGGCATCACAGCGGGTGGGCCGGGACCGGGGCGGGTGCACGAGGTTTACGTTTCGGGTGCAGGCCGCGGGCGACGAGAACGGGTCACTTGGGCGCTTCGACGGAGTGGGCATCGTCCCAATTGCCGATATCATCGGCGGTGCCGCTCTGTTTGTCGGGGCCCTTGGACCAGAGATCATAGCCACTCTTATTTTTCTGGCCGGGACTCGCGTATTGGTAGGGCTCATTCCACGGGTCGAGGGGAACCTTGCCGCCTTCGATGTAGGGGCCGCGCCAGCTGCCGGCTTTGTTGCCCGGTGCCGTGATGAGGGCCTGCAGTCCGTCGGCTGTGGAGGGGTAGTCACCCATCGTCATCCGGTAGGTAAACAGAGAGGTCTTCATGCTCTCTTTGACGAAGAGCTGGGCGGTGGAGGCTTGGGCGCCGCCAAAAATTCCGGTGACATTGGAAATCGCGAGGCCGGCGAGTAGGCCGAGAATGGCGAGGACCACGAGGAGCTCCATCATGGTGAAGCCGCGCGTGACGGCACGGTGGGTGAGAGCGGGGCGAGTGAGCGTGCGGCGGCGATCGAGAGCGGAGGTTTGCATCGGGAGATTGGGAGGGAAAGATGAGCGGTGGTCGTGAGATGTCGAGACGCGGAAGTGAGTGGAAAGTTGCCGCGACATGAGCGGGCGAAAAAGTTGCCGCGCGAAGGCGCGAGTTGCGAGGCGTGGCGTGAAGGCGCTAAGTTGCGAGGTGCGAAGGGGCGAAGGCGCGGGGTGCGAGGCGCGAGGTGATGGAGCGACGACGCGGGTGTTTGGTTCGCACGGTGACAGCGCGTCGGCGAGCGACGGCCTACGGGAAGAGCGCGTCGTCGTCGGTGGCGAACGTGCGATCAGGGCCGGCGGAACGGATCTCCATTTGCGTGCCGCTCACTTGATGAAAGCGAAAAGGCGTACCCCAGCGGTCGCAGAGTTCGCCCCGGGTATTGATGGCGCGGTGCCGCGGTGAGATGAAAACGAACTGAACGGGATTAGCGCCGGAGAGGGCGGCGGTGATCTCGTGATTCTCGCCGACGGGATTGCCGAGACGAGGGAAGTTGGTGTGAAACGCGCCGAAGAGCTCGTCGAGAATGTGCAGATCGCGGCGTACGGTGCCATCTGGGGCGTTGAGGGCGTCGGCGATCGGGGAACCGGCCGGGGGAACTGGCGGACGTTGAGAGTCGAGCGACGAGCGTTGAGCGTTCGAAGGCGCGATGGAAGTGGACACGGGCGCGGGCGACGGAGCGCCCGGCGTGGCGGGCAGGGCGCGGTCGCTGGCCGAGCGACGCAGGAAAAAAAAGGCCGCGATTCCGAGGGAAATTGCGACGGCGAGGGCGAGATGGAGGCGCGGGGACATCGCGGGCGCAGCAGAGCGGACTGCAGTCTGCCCTACCCCATGAAACCGAGGTCGGAACTGGCGAAACGGCCCAGATTTGGGAGGACGACGGGCATATCCGTTGCGCTGACACCGAACCATTTCGCGAGAGTGCCGGCGTATTGGTCGACACTCGTTGTGGGTATCCACCGGCCGCGGCCGGTGTCGTCAGGGCCGTCGATCGCAAAGGTGGGCATTTTGCCGTAGATGTCACCGCCTTGCACGGCACCACCCATGAGGAAGTGATGGCTGCCCCAACCGTGGTCGGAGCCGTCGCCGTTGGTATTGTAGGTGCGGCCAAAGTCGGAGGACGTAAATGTGGTGACTTGATTCTGGGCGCCGATTTGTGTTAGGGCGTTGTTGAAGGCGTTAAGCGACAAGCTGATATCGCGGAGAAGATTGGCGTGTGAGCCTGAGGTTGTGGCACCGGCCGTGACCTGATTGTCGTGGAGGTCGAAGCCGCCGACGCGGACAAAAAAGATCTGGCGCTTGAGATTGAGGGACTGCTGGGCGTTGACCAGTCGCGCGACCATGTGGAGTTGCTGGGCGAGGCCGCTGTTGTTGGCGGCGTTGAAGAGCGCGGTGAAGGGGCTGGCACCGGTGATGACGCTGGAGACGAGGGAACTGGCACCGAGAGCTCTGGTGGTGACGCCACCGAAGGCCGTCTCGAAGAGGTTGCCGTTCTGCATGGCGAGGGCGTCGTTGAGCGCGGCGGTGCGGAGACCGTTGACGGACGTGCCGGTGCCGGTGCCGGTAAGGGTGATGGCGCCGCCGGTGCCGACCGCGTATTGATTGATGCTCTTGCCGACCTGAAAGGAGTTTTGTCCGTTCAGCGTGATCGACATCGAAATGCGGTTGTTCGCGTTGAAGGCATTGGTGAGGTCAGCGAGACGGCCACCCCAGCCGGTAACGAACGGTTTGTCGGCGATGCTGCTCTGCCATTCGACCTGCTGATCGTTGTGCGAGAAAAGCTGTGACGGTCGCGGGACGGAGCCATTGGTGTATTGCGCCTTCGTCATCGGGTAGGCGAGCGTGCCGACGTTGGCGAGGACAGCGAACTGGCCGCTGTTGAACAGATTTCTGAGCTCGGTCATTGCCGGATGAATACCCCACGTGCGACCGTCGTTGGTGCGCGGGGTAATGGGGAGGACGGCGTTTTGCGGGAGGGCGAGGGCACCGCGACCGGCGGCGTAGGCGGCGTAGGTAGCCGCATCGGTGGGGATGACGAGATTGTTCGCGTCGTTGCCACCAGCGAGGAAGAGACAGACGAGCGCTTTGTAGTCGGGCTGCGGCGCCCCGGCCCGAGGCGGGGAGACCGGACCGTTATCGGGACTGGCGACGGCACCCATCAGGCGGAGCTGCGCGAGCGTTGACAACAAGCCGGTGGCGCCGACGGATGCGCAGCAAGCGCCGAGAAATTTGCGACGGGAGAGATCGGTGGCGGGCATGGTAAGAAGGGTCTGGGATTTAGGTTTTCGGGTCGGGGCGTCGGACCGGGGGGCGCCGGGGTTATTTCTGAATGGCTCCCTGGGGAACGCTGATCGTGAGGTAGAACGCCGAGCGGACGCGCTCGATATCGTTCGCGGTGGTAAAGGTGGCTCCGGTGCCGATCGGCATGGCGGTGAGGGCGGTCACGAAACGGTCCGTGACGGCTTTCGGGAGCGAACCCGCGGCGAGGAGGAGATTGGCCTCGTTGACGAGGGCGGCGGGGGTGCGGGCGAGGGGGAGGAAACGGCCGAGCGGGATGCCGACGGTCGCCTCAATTGTGTTCGTGGTGGAACGGTTCGCGTAGATGAAATTCCAGAGCTGATTGGGCAGACTGATGGCCGTCGTGTCGTTGAGAATCTGATATTCCGGAGCGTAGAGACCGGACGCGGCGAGGGGGCCCGGATGAACGAAATTCGGCTCGAAGAAATTGAAGGTCGTAGGCGCATGGAGGGGGGCTTGGCCAAGCGTGTTCTCGGTGTTGATCGAGGTGTGGAAAGGGGCGTTGGCGTATCGGCCAAGGTTGGACGCGCCTTCGAGGCCGCGGAGGAGGGCCGTGGCGCGCAGGAGGGGTTCCTTGAGCTTGCCGAAGCTCGCGGTGGCGGTCACGGCACCGGAGCGGGCTTCGTAATCGGTGAGAATGGCGCGGACGACGGCACCGAGATTGCCGCGCGTGCCGGCGCCGTCATCGGCGAAGGCCTGTGCGACGCGGTAAACGTAGCCGGGGCTAGGGTTGCTGGTGATGAGGCGTTGAATGAGCTGGCGGGAGATGAAGGGTCCGGTGTTGGCGTGGTTGACCAGGGCATCGAGCATATCCTTGAGATCTTTCGCGCCGCCTTGGTTGGCAGGAATCTGGATACCGTTGAAAATCGTCTTGGGCCCGTCGTCGTGAAAGGTCGGGAAGAGCACCATGGGGGCGAGGTAGTTGGCGGCGGCGCCCCGGAAGTTGTTCACGTTGGTTGTGTCGGAAGCGAAGGCCCAGCCGGTAAATACTTTGGCGACTTCGGTGATCGTCTTTTGGTCGTAGGTCGGGATAGGGAGGCCGGAAGGGTCGAGCTTGAGGGTGCCGTCGGGTTGGAGCTGATTCAGGCCGATGGTAAAAAGCTGCATGACCTCGCGGGCGTAATTTTCATCGGTGGAGGTCAGCGTAGCGCCGCGGGCGTCAAAGGTGGCCTTGGCGTTGCGCAGCGAAGTGAGGTAAACGCCCATTATGGGGCTGAGGGTAACGTTTTCGAGGAGCTGGCGGAAGTTGCCGAAGGCCCCGTTGACGAGGTGATCGTAGTAATGGGCGAGGTTGAGTGAATTATTGTAGAGGGTGGAATTTTGCTCGGAGACGACGAGAATCTGGCTGAGGGCAAAGGCGACGCGCTGGCGAAGCTGGTCCGGAGAGGTCAGGGCAAGCTTCCACCACGCGGATTGGCGGTTGCGCCAGTCGAATTGCGGATTCTCGCCGGTCGCGGTGAAGGTGGCGAAATCTTCAGTGGTGGCCACGCGGTGCAATGATGCGGGCAAGGCCATTTGGGCGGCGATCCAAGCGCGGAGGTCCGACGGGCGTTTGCCGGTGAGTGCATCGATTTCAGATCTGGTCGGGCCAAAGGTGGCTTGCGTGAGGAAGCGGGCGGACTCGGCCGCAGTGAGGGGCGCGTCGGGCAACGCCGGCGGAGCTGCCGGGGTAGTGAACGCCAGCGTGGCGTTGTGCTGGATGAAGCTGCCCTTCAATTCACCGGCGGGGTAGTTTGTCGATTCGATGCTCAGGAAAATCCGGCCGTCCTTGATCGCCTGAACAATCCCGCTGGCGGTGAGCGCGCCTTCAGTGGGAAATTCCCAGCGTTGTCCGGCTACTTGGCCGTTCGCGAGGCGGAGCACTTCGGTGCCGACTTCGCCGGGGATACCGAGACGGAGGTAGGCGACGGTCTGGGGCGAACTGAGACTCGAAAAATTGAGGTTCACGACCGCGAAGGTGCTGTCGCCGCTCAACTGGATGGTGGCGGTGCCAAACGCCGTCGAGCTCGGGGCGGAGGAGGGCGAGCGGAGCGCAGCGATGTAGTTCGTGCCCGGATTGTAGAAAATCGTGACCGAAGCCACGCTCGTGGCTGCCCCAATCGTATAGCCGGCGCCCGGAGCCAGCGAGAGCGTGGCAATGCGGCTGATCGTATCACTCGCGCCATCGCTGCGCGGAGTGAGGCTCACGCTGGCCGTGCTGGCACCGGGAGGAAACGTCACCGTGCCCGTCAGCGCGGCATAGTCCACCCCGGGTGCCGCCGTGCCACTGACCTGGTAGTAGACGGTGAGTGCAGCGGCGGGGGGGCCGGTGCGAGAAAACGTATAGACACCGGGCGCGGTGCCCTTGGTATCGGTCGTGGCGTTGGTGGCGACCACGCCGACGATCGTGAGATTGTCGGGGGTGATGTCGTAGACTTCGACCAAAGTAGCACCCGTCGCGGCGCCAACGCCGCTCACTTGAATCGAGTAACTTCCCGGCGCGAGGTCGGTGATCAACGCGGCGTCTTTGGAACCGCTCTGGAAGGCAAAGGCACCGGATTGGCCGAAGGCGGCATTGAGGGAAGCGACATTCGTGCCGGAGCCCCAATTGTCGTTGGCGGCGATGCGGACGTTGGGGCTGGCGTTGTTGACGATCTCGATTTCCGGGTCGGCGAGGGCGCCGGCCACGCCGAAGCCGGTGAGGGCGGGACCCGCTGCGCGCACCAAGATTTGGCGGCGACCGGAGCCCGGCGCGATGACGAGACCCGAAATGATGATGCCCGAGCCCGTGCCGACGAGCGCACGCGTAGAAAGATTCATCAAGCGGGCGGTGCCGGTAACGTCGTAAACTTCCACCAGCCCGACACCGACCGCAGTGCCGACTCCGCTGACGGTCGCGGTGTAGGGACCGGGAGCGAGATTGGTCGCAAGAATCGCCGCATCCCGGCTGTTGGTCGCGAGATTAAACGCGCCCACGGAAGCGAACGTCGTCGCACTACCGACGGTGGTCGCGGACCAATTGTCATTGGTGAAAATCACGCGACCGAAGGCATCGGCGACGTCGATCTTCGGGTCGCTGATTGCGCCGGGGACGTTGAAGGGCGCCGCCCCGAGCGTTGGGCCGACGGCCCGGATAAGAATATTCTTGTTGGAACCTTGCCCGACGACGAAACCGACCACGGCGATATTTCCGCCGGAACCGATTTGAGTGCGCGTGGACAGATTGGCGAGGCGCTGAGCCTGAACCTGAGTGAGTCCGAAAGTAGCGCTGAGCAATGCGAACAAAACGGAGGGAAAGAAGATTTTCATCAGGGGAAAGAAAAGGAAGGGGGCACCGAGGCAGCGACGCCACCTGAAAGTAATTTCAGAAGGTTAATCATGCGCACGGAGGGGAGAAAGTCGAGAGATTGAATGCAAAACAGCGGTAAATGCAAAACACTGGCAAAGACGCTCCGCTTGCTGGTACGGCCGCAGAGCCCCCCAGCGTGCCTCCGAAAAAAGAAATGGTGCCCCCGTCCGGACTTGAACCGGAATCCACGGTTTAGGAAACCGCTGCTCTATCCAGTTGAGCTACGGGGACGTATGTAATATTTGCGTGATCTCCAATCAATCAAAATACTCCGATTTTCATCGTTCCGTGTAAACTGTATTGTTCACTTGCTCCGCCCCAGCGCCCGAAACCTCCTTCACGCGCGCCGATGCGCCCGCCGGCTTCTCCTTGGTCCCCTGCTTCCACCCCTCAGCACGCGCCGGCACCGTGGTCTCCGCGATCACGCCCGAAGCCCGATGACCCATGACGTTCCTTCTCGTTACGTCCTGCCGTTTGGCTTACTGGCGTTGCGCACGGTGCTGATTCCAAATCGCTTTCAAGTTGAGTCCAGCGGACCCGAGGGACGGGCCTGCCTTCAGGCGATTCAGGATGTAAAAATCGCCCGCAAGCCGGCTCCTACCTCCAAGCCGCTGGAGCTTATCTTGAACGCAACGTTGAATGCGATGGTGAGGCCGAGGAGTTGGTCGATGGTGCGGCGGTGGCGGCGAGGTCTCGGCCGAGCAATTCGAAGAGCGGGTCGAGGAACGTATGGTCAGTGTGCTCGGTCTCCTTGTGGTCGGAATCGGGGCGGAATCGACGGTTTGGTCGAAGGTATTGCCGCGTTCGCGGAGGCTCGCAGGGATCGGCATGGCGTGGGCCGATGGGAGGGCTCGCACGTGGGGACGCGGCGCGAAAGGCGTCGGTCGAGGACGGGGTCAAAGTCGTTATCCCGATCTTGCTCGTTTCTCTTTCGACAGGGTTTGCCGACGGGAGAGAACGATGAGGAGACAGAGGGCCGAGAACGATGACTCGGAACGAAAGCGATTTGAACACGGACCCCGGCGTCGGTCCCCTGTGCGGCCTATTCCGCGCGATTCGCGCGGCCGACGCCGGCGGCGGGCGTGGAGCGGGTAAAAATCGAGGTCCAAACGCGACCCATGAATTCGCGCAGGTCGTCAAGCAACGCGTAGAAGAGGGGGACGATGACGAGGGTGAGCAGTGTCGCGGCGAGGAGGCCGCCGATCATCGTGCGGCCGAGCGGTGCGTAGGCCATGCCGACGACTTTCGAGGTGCCGAGCGCCATCGGGATCAGGCCGCACACCGTAGTGAGCGTCGTCATCATGATCGGACGGAAACGATGGCGGCCGGCTTCGATCAACGCGTCGTAGCGCGTCTTGCCTTGTGCCCGCAGGCGGTTGGCCATGTCGACCAGCACGATGGCATTGTTCACGACGACGCCGACCAAGATCACGATGCCGATGCGCGCCATCATATCGAGCGGTGTCTCGGTGAGGTAGAGCGTCCAGACGACGCCGAGGTAGGCGAACGGCACGGCGGTGATCACGGCGAGCGGCAGCACGAACGATTCGAAGAGCAGGCCCATGAGCAGAAAGACAAACGTGATGGCGAGACTGCCCGCGAACATCATCGCTTTTTCCTGCTCGCCGGCCTCGCGGTATTCGCGCCCTTTGTCCCAGCGGTAACCACGGGGCATTTCGAAATCGGCCATCGCTTTGTCCACGGCTTCGAAGAGGCGGCGGGAGTCGGCGCGCGGGGCTTTGGCGGTGATTTGCAGCATCGTCTGTCGGCCCTCGCGACGGATTTGGCCGAGCGTGCGGGAGACGCGGAGGTCGGCGAGCGTTTCGAGCGGGACCTCGACGCCGGTTTCGGTGCGAAAGGTCATGCCGCGCACGTCGTCGAGGCCGGCGCGGTCGGCTTCGCCGAGTTGGGCGAAGATTCGAAGATCGCGGCCGTCGGCCCCGGGGAAGCGGCCGACTTCCTGACCACGCATGGTGTATCCGATGCCGCTGGACACGGCGCGGGGATCGATGCCGAGACGGCGGGAGCGGTCGCGGTCGATTTGGACCTGGAGTTCCTGGCCGCCGCGCTCGGTGTCAATGTCCACGGCGAGGAGGCCGGGGATACCGCGGAGGCGACGCACGGCTTCATCCGCAATTTGGAGGAGGGTGCCGGTGTCTTCACCGTAGAGGTTCATCGACATGCCGGGGTCGATGATGCCGCCGCCCATGGCGCGACCGAGTTGCGTGATGCCGGCGGGCATTTTGAATTTTGCGCGGAAGTCGGCCTCGATGTCACTGCGGTCCATGGGGGCGGGCGTCGGTTGGATATTAAAGAGGCCTTGCACGCGGCGGGCGAGGTCGGTGCGGACGAAGGAGTCCCACGCGCTGCTAAACCACTGCTGGCTGGTGTCGCTGCGGAGGCGGATCTGGATCCGGCCGTTGTTGTAGGCGAAGCGCGTCTCCATGCGGTCGAAGTTATAGCGCGTGGCGTTGGCGGTGAGGAAGGCTTCGACCTGAGTGAAAAATGCATCGGCGCGCTCTAGGGTGCCGCCGGTCGGAAGATTGAAGTAGAAATAGAGCGTCGTCTCGCCGGTGCCGCCGCCCATGCCGCCGGTGGGCATCCGGATTTTGCTTTGCGCGAAGGGGAGGGTCCACATCGCGGCGACGACGACGAGGAGCGACTCGATGCGGTGATTGAGCACCCAGTGGAGCGAGGCGACGTAGCGTTCGCGCACCCAGACGACAGCGCGGAGCTCGGGGTGTTGGGTCCCGCGCGTGACGCGCTGGGCGGCAAGGGGCACGAAGATCAGGGCGATCAGGAGCGAGGCGAGGAGCGAAGCGATGACGGGAAGACCGAGGCGGAGCATCCAAAAAGAAAAATCGCCGCCGCCCTTCATCAGAATCAACGGCAGAAATACGACGATAGAGGTGAAGGTGGACATCACGACGGCGAGGCCGACCTCGCCGGCGCCGACGATGGAGGCTTCCGTGGCGTCGGCGCCCTCCTGCCGGAGGCGATAGATATTTTCGACGATGACGATGGAGTTATCCACGACCATGCCGACGGCAAGGAGGAGACCCATCATGGTGGCCATGTTGAGCGACCAGCCGGTAAAAAACAGGACGACGATGGTGCAGAGGAGTGAAAGCGGAATGGAGAGCGTAAGGATCGCGGTCATACGCGGCGCACGCAGGAACAGATAGACGATGAGAGCGGCGAAGATGCCGCCCCAGAGGCCGGACTCGGCGAGGTTGTCGACGGACTGCTTTACCTGCACGCCCTGGTCGAAGAAAATATTGAAACTAACGCCCTTGAGCTGCGGGAGTTTTTGTAACTCGAGGAGCGTGGCGCGGACCTCGCGGCTAATGCGCTCGATGTTGCCGGTGGAATCGCGCGTGATCTGGATGCCGATCGCAGGCTGGCCGTCGACGCGGTAGACGTATTCGCGGCGCGGTGGGCGGAAGCGCACGAGGGCGACGTCGCTGAGACGGAGGCGGCGCTCGTTGTCGACGATGATGGCGGCGATGTCTTCGAGGGTGTTAAAGCGGCCCATCGAGCGGACGTAGATTTTACGACCGCCGTCGATCACGTAGCCGCCGGAGATGGCGAAGTTCTGGTTGCGCAGCGTGCCGAGCATGGTGCCCACGTCGATCCGATGGCTGCGGAGACGGTCATCGATAAGTTCGATCTGCACCTCGCGGATCGAAGTGCCGTAGATGTCGACGTTGCCCACGCCTTCGATGCGTTGGAGCGCAGGCTTGACGAAATTTTCCAGACGGTAAGCCGCGTCGTCGATGGTGGGCGGGACGGACGCGATGATGTTCATCATGGGCGCGTCGGTCTGCGCGTAGCGGCGGACATCGATGCGGTCGACGTCGGTGGGCAGGAGCGGTTTTACGCGGTCCATGCGGTCCGTGATCAAGGCGTAGGTCTCGCGCAGGCTGGTACCGGTTTGGAGTTCGACGCGGACGGACGAGGAGCCGTTGCTGGAGTAGCTCGTGAGGCGCTTGATGTTGGGGACCGTGCCAAGGATGTCCTCGATCTTGCGGGTAACTTTTTCCTCAACGTCGCGCGGGGAAGCGTTGGGGTAACGCGCGGAGATGTTGAGCTGGTTGCTCTCGTAGCCCTCGGGGAAGAGGGCGAGCGGGATGCGGTCAAGGGCGATGAGGCCGACGACGAGAATCGTCGCGAGTATCATTAAGATCGTGACGGGGCGCGAGACGGCGAATCGCGGGATGGCGTAGGCCAAGGGCTCGCGCGGGGCGCGCGGCGGATCTTCGTCGGCGCTCATTTCACGAGGAGTGCGGTGCTCTCGGTGGCGTGAGCGGTGGCGGCGGCTTCGATGGAGGTGATGCCGCGACTTCCGGGGAACATGTAATACAGCGTTGGGATCACGACCAGGGTCAAAAGAGTGGAGACGCTGAGGCCGACGATCACCGTGACGGCCATGGGGGCGCGGATTTCGGCGCCTTCACCGATGCCGAACGCCATCGGGACCAGGCCGACGACGGTCGTGCCGGCGGTCATCAAGATCGGCCGCAGGCGGGCGCGACCGGCTTCGGCGATGGCGGTGGAAAGCTCAAGGCCGCGGTCGCGCAGAGTGTTGATGTAGTCGATGAGGACGATGGCGTTGTTGACCACGATACCGGCGAGGATGATGAGGCCCAAGAAGACCATAATGCTAATGGGGATACCGCCGATCCACAGGGTGAGGGCGACGCCGATGAGCGCGAGGGGCACGGTCACCATAATGAGGAGCGGCTGGAGCAACGACTCGAACTGGCTCGCCATGACGATGTAGACGAGGAAGAGCGCGAGGCCGAAGGCGAGGAGCAGGCTGTTAAGGGAGGTCTGCATTTCCTTGTTCTGACCGGCGACGACGTAGGTGAAGCCGGCGGGGAAGGCCATGGTGTCGAGCGCGGTCACGATGTCGCGGGAGACGGTGGCGAGGTCGGCCTCGCGGAGATTCGCGGTGATGAGGGCGGTGCGCTGTTGGTCGACGCGGCGGATTTCGCTCGGGCCCTCGTTGATGGTGAGATCGGCAACGACGGAGAGCGGGATGGGCACGGCCCCGTTGGGGTTAATGATGAGGCCGCGCAGCTCCTCGATGCCGAAACGGTCCTGCTCGCGGAGGCGAACGACGATGTCGATCATCTGGTCTTCTTTGCGGAACTCGGTGGCGATGCGGCCCTGGACTTTGTTGCGCACGAGATCGGCGACGGTGCGGAGGTTGAGGCCGTATTCGGCAAGGCGGTCGCGTTTGTAGACGACCTGGATTTCGGGGTGGCCGCTCTGAAGCGTCGAGCGCACATCGGCGAGACCGGGCACGGTTTCGGTGAGGAGCGTCTCGGCCTCGCGGCTGAGTCGTTTGAGGGTGGCGAGATCGTGGCCACGAATTTCCACTTCGACGGGGCTCTTGAAGCTGAAGAGCGTGGGGTAGGAAACTTCTAGCTTGGCGGCGGGGAGGCTGCGGAAGCGGTCGCGGATGCGCTCGATGAGCCGGGGCTCGGCGAACGCCGGGAGGCCGGTCTTGAGTTTCACGGTGAGGCGCGCGGTGTGTTCGCCGGCGGAGATGGACGTGCTCGCACCTTCCTCGGCGCCGACGGTGAGGGCGGTGCGTTCGACCTCGGGCTCGGCCTGCACGGCGTCGTCGATCTGCGCGACGACGTCGGCGGTGCGTTCGAGGGGCGTGCCGATGGGGAGGGTGACGTCGAGGTTGAACTCGCCCTGGCTGACTTGCGGGATGAGTTCGCGGCCGATGCGCGGCACGATGACAAACCAACAGACCAGAAACGCGACGGTGGAGCCGCCAAGCACGGCGTAGCGTTGGCGGAGCGAGGCGGAGATGAGAGCCGGATAGGCACGCTGCAACGTTTGATAGCCACGCTCGAACCATTCGAGGCCGCGGCCCACCACGCCGCCGTCGACGGAGGAGACGCTGCGCCAAATTCCGATCGCGCACAGGCCGATGGACAAGAGGAGTGTGAGGATAACCGTGCCGGCGAGGCGTAGGAGGATTTCCAGGACGGCGCGGGCCACGCTGAAAACGAGCGGCACAACGCCGGGCACGAAGAGCAGGACGAGCCACCACCACGGTTGCACCACGAACCAATGCCACACGACGAGGTAGAAGGGTTTCAACGGCGCAAGGGCAGAGGAGGAGCCGCCGAAAGTCGGTGCGACCGCCGGCACCGTAACGCCGCGGGAGAACCAGAGCACGGCGGCAACCGCGAGCGCGGGGAGGACGAGCAGGCCGAGCCAACGCCGGGGCTGGGCGGTGAGCCACGACCCGCTCCGGGCGAGGTTGGCGCCGAGGGTCGCCGGGGCGACGAAGGAGAGGAGACCGGGCCAGACGCGCGAGGCTTCGAGGCGGCCGAGGCGGTCGGCGTTGGACCAGGCGATGAAGGACGTCCACGCGTTGCCGGCTTTCTTCCCAAGAAAGCGCGTGAGCAGCCAGAGGAGCGGCCAGAGGGCGATGAAGAGCGTGACGACGACGGCCTTGATAGTGACGGCAACAAGCATGACGGCGGCCCAGCTGAGACGCTGCGCGCCGATCAGGAAGAGGGCCAGCGGGCTGGTCGCGCCGGCGGTGGGGAAGCGGAGGTAGTCGCTCGTGCGGGCATCGAAGTCGAGGGGAGATGCGAAGCGGCGCGAGGCGAGCATCGGAATCAAGAACAGCGCGGCGATGAGCGAGGCGACTTGGGAGAAGACCACGGTGAGCGCCATATCGCCGAACATCTGGCCGGCCACGCCCTCGACGAAGACGATGGGGAAAAATACGGCGACGGTCGTGAAGGTGGAGGCGATGACGGGCATGCCGACTTCGCTCGTGCCGCGCACGACGGCGGTGATGTGATCATCGCCTTCCTCACGACAGCGAAAAATGCTCTCGAGCACGACAATGGCGTTGTCGACAAGATTGCCGATGCCGAGGGCGAGTCCGCCGAGCGAGATGATGTTCAGCGAGACATCGGCCATGTACATCGGCGCAAACGTCGCGAGGACGGAGATCGGAATGCAGAGGCTGACGATGAGGGTTTGGGTGACGTTGCGGAGGAAGAGATAGAGGACGGCGATGGCGATGAGCGCGCCGGAGATGCCGTTTTCTTTCACCTCGTTGATGGAGTTTTTGATGAAGACGGATTGGTCGGCGAGGAGCTCGACCGTGGCGCCGGGCGGGAGCTGTTGGCCGATAAAATTTGTCATCGCCCGGCGCGTGATGACTTCTCGGGCGGCGGCGCGTTGTTTCGCGGCCTCGGCCTGGGTGGCGACGAGGGCGACGCGCCGGGCTTCGTTTTGCGCTTCGGTGCGTTGTTTTTCGGTCGTGGCTTTTTCGGCTTTCTTTTTGTCGGTGACCGTGCGTTTGGCGTCGGTGTTTTTTCCGGAGGCGACGGCTTTGGCGTCGAAGAACGAACTGGAGGAGGAGCGTTTTGCGGGCGCGGGGGTGGCAGCGGGTTTCTCGCCGGCTTTTTCGCGGGCGAGGTAAGCCTTTTGTTCGGGTGTGCCAAAGAGGGTGTGCCGCACGGTCTCGGCGACGACGAGGATGTTGGCATCGGCCTCCTTGAAAATTTCGATTTCAACGCTCTCGCGGCCGTTGACGCGGGTGATGACGTCGCGGTCTTTGTGGAAGCGCGTGACGGTGGCGATGTCGCGGAGGCGGATGTCGACGGCGTTGTTGGTGCGGGAGACGATCAGAGCACCGATTTCCTCGATGGATTTAAATTCGTTGAGGGTGCGGATGACGTATTCGGTCTGGCCCTCGCGGAGGTTGCCGCCGGGCATGTTGACGTTGCCTGCCGCGAGGCGTTGGCCGATCTGGGTGATGTCGAGGCGGAGTTGGGAGAGTTTGCTCTCGTCGATGGCGACGAGGAATTCCTCTTCGAGCCCGCCTTTGACCTGCACGGCGGCGACACCATTGAGGGATTCGAGGCGGCGCTTCACATCGTGCTCGGCGATGTGGCGGAGTTCGAAGAGCGACTGAGGGCCGGCGAGGCCGACGCGGAGAATCGGATCGAGGGACGGATCGAAATGGAGGAGGAGTGGACGTTGCGCGCCCTCGGGAAGACGGAGGCGATCGATTTTTTCGCGGACCTCCTGAGAGACCAGGTCCATGTCGGTTTTCCATTGGAACTCGAGGGTGACATCGCTCTGGCCGGCTTTGGAAACGGAGCTGATGGAGACGAGCTTCGGGATGACGCCGAGCTGCTGTTCGAGCGGGCGGGAGACGACGCTCTCCATTTCCTCGGGGGCAGTGCCGGGATAAACCGTGCGCACCGTAAGGGTGGGGTAGCTCATGTTGGGCATGAGCGTGAGGGCGAGGCGCTGGACGGAGACCCAGCCGAACACCACGACGGCCATCACCACCATCAAAATCGAGACGGGGCGCTTGACGGTGAAGGCGTAGAACGAGCCGTCGGCCCGGAATTTCGGGGGGCGGGTGCTCATGCGGCGGGTGGAGGCAAGCAGGCGAGGCCGGCTGTGGGGGAACCGCGGGTCCGGGAGGCGGTGGCGGGCAGACTCACAATTTCCCGGGGGGAACAGGAGTCGACGTGGCGACGGGCGGCGTAGTCGGGCTCTTTGCGGCGGACTCCTCGGGTGCCTGCGGGATCGGGGCGAGCGCGTTGACGCCGCGGACTGAAGCGCCGTCTTTCAGGCCGCTGTGGCCGACCACGATCACCTCGGCGCCGGGCTCGATACCGGAGACGGCCTCGATGTTTTGCGGGTCTTCGAAACCGGCGACGAGTTTGCGTTTGCTGGTGAGGTCGTTTGTGACGGTGAAGACGTAGCGCTCGCCGCCCTCGTAAACGACGGCGCGTTTCGGGATCAGCACGGCGCTCTCGCGGGTGGCCGTGATCACCCGGACGCCGACGAAGAGCCCCGGTGGCAGCTCGGTGGGCTTGTCGCCGCGCACGCCGACGGTGACTTTGAAGGTGCCGCTCTTGGGATCGATGACGGGGCTGATGCGTTTGACCCAGCCTTTGAAGGATTTTTCGGGCAGGAATTCGGAGGTGATGACGGCGGGTTGGTCGGCGGCAACGATGGCTAGGTAGCGGCCGGGGACGAAGACGCGAGCGACGATATCGTCGAGTTTCACCATGGAGAACACCTTGGTGCCGGCGGCGACGCGGGCGCCGATCTGGGTCTCACGGGAGACGATCACGCCGTCGAACGGTGCGCGCACGGTGGCGTAAGCGTGGCGGAGCGTCGCGCGCTCGTAGCGGAGGCGGGCCTGATCAAATTGGAATTTTTGTGTCTCGTGATCCTGTTTATTGACGAGCTTGCGGTTGAAGAGGTCATCGCTGCGGCCGAAATTACGCTGGAGTTGCTCAAAGTTGACGCGGGATTCCTCGGCATCGAGGCGGAGCTCGCTATCCTCGATCTTGAGGAGCGGATCGCCGGCCTTGACGATGCGCCCTTCCTCGGCGAACAGGGTTTGTACTTGGCCGGTGGTCTGCGGGTAGATGTCGACGGCGGCTTCGGTTTCGAGGGTGGTATTGAACGAGAGAAACGAGGAGATCGGGCCACGCACGACCTCGGCGGTTTCAACCGGGACTTTCTCGATGGCGTTTTGGCGGGCGCGATCTTTTTCAGACTGCCGGGCAGCCGTGGCGGCAGCGGTAGTCGCAGCGGGTGCAGCGGCGGTGGCTGGGGCGGCGCCCGGCGGAGGCGTGGTGGCGGCCGGAGCGGCGGCGGTCGCGGCCTTGGCGGCCGGAGCGGGCGGGGTGCGATCGCAACCAAAGTGCAGCAGAGCGATGCCGAGGGCTGCGACTAGGCCTCCGGCACGGCAGAGAGGGAAGCAGCAGGGCAGGCGGCGGGGAGCGGGGAGCGGCACGGGAAAAAAGGAGAGGGAATGGTGGTCGTGAAGCCGCCGGACGTTAGGACGGGGTAACGGTTTCAAGTAACCACGCAGCTACGTCAAGGAGGCAGGATTGGGCTTCTGAAATCGAGCGAAGTCTTGGGACGGTGGAACGTGTGAAGCGGGCGTCCCGACGAGAAGCGTGCGGGGGGGCCGCAGCTGGGTGTCCGGCGGAATGTAATACCAACGTCCTTTGAACTCTGGACTTTTCGGTAGCCGCGAGCGCGAGCGAGTGGACGGATCACCACTCGCTGGCGCTCGCGGCTACCCGGCAAAGAAAGTCTGAATCTTTTGGGCGATTGATGTAACGTCTCCCGCGCTGCCCCGCTGCTGCTGCGGTAGCCGGGTCGCATGTAGTTTGCATCGAGGATGGGATGCGCGCTTTCACGATGCTCGGAGTGGGTGCATGGATGACCCTCGGATGTGATCTGATTTTGATCGACGCACCAGTCAAGGGGATCCATAGCACGGGATCGTGAACCGGGGACTCGCCGACCTCAACCGAATGGAATCGGCGTTGTGGTGAAGCTCGCATCCGCCGCCCTGACAGATGTGAGTTTACATCGAAACCATCCTCCCGAGTCACCTGACCTCGCGACGATCACCGCAGGTCGTTTACGCCGGGCATCCGATCAGCTTACGAGACTGAGTGGTCAAAGTCTCATGTGACTATCCTGCGGAGCGCGCGATGCGACGGGCGCTACAGCTGCGGAAACTTCACCCACTTCGCGCCGGCTTGGCCGCTCTTCACGGCGGTCTCGATGAACGCCATGCCGGCGAGGCCGTCGTTGATCGTTGGGAAATCGTAGCCTTCCTTCGGAGCTTTGCGGCCGGCGATGGAGTCGGCTATGGCGACGGTGGCGCTGCGATAGACGTTGGCGAACGCTTCGATGAAACCTTCGGGATGGGCGAACGGGGTGCGCGTGGCGCCCTGCGCGGGGGCGGAGAGGTAGTTGTTGCCGCGACGATAAACTTGCTGCGGGGCGTCGGCTTTTTTCCAGATGAGTTCGTTGGGGTTTTCCTGGAACCACTGCAGCGAGCCTTGGGTGCCGAAGACGCGGATGTTGAGGTTGTTTTCCTCGCCGCTGGAAATCTGCGAGGCGAAGAGGATGCCTTTTACGCCGCCGCTGAAGCGGACGAGGCAGTTGCCGTCGTCGTCGAGGAGACGGCCGGGAATGAAGGTCGAGAGCTCGGCGCAGATCGACTCGACTTCAAGGCCGGTGATGTAGCGGGCCAGGTTGTGTGCGTGGGTGCCGATGTCACCCATGCAGTTGGAGACGCCGGAGATTGTGGGGTCCATGCGCCAGTTGGCGATTTTGCTCACGGTCTTCGCTTCGAGCGCGGTGATCGCGTAGCCCTGCGGATACTCGACGACGATCTTCATGAGCTGGCCGAGTTTACCGCTGCGGACCCACTCGCGGGCTTCTTTCACCATCGGGTAGCCGGTGTAATTGTGGGTAAGCGCGAAAACTTTTCCGGACTTTTTCACGATGTCGCGGAGCTTGCGGCCCTCGGCGAGGGTGAAGCAGAGCGGCTTGTCGCACACGACGTGGAAGCCGGCTTCGAGGACGGCTTTCGCGACGGGCGCGTGAGTGTTGTTGCGTGTGACGATCGAGACAAAGTCGATGCGCTGGTCGGCGGGGAGGGCGGCCTCGGCCTTGGCCATTTCCTGGTAAGTGCTGTAGACCCGGGCGGGATCGAGGAAAAGATCAGCGCCGGAGGCTTTGGATTTTTCGGGGTCGGAGGAGAAGCAGCCGGCGACGAGATCGATCTCGCCGTCGAGACGGGCAGCCATGCGGTGGACGGAGCCAATGAAGGCACCACGGCCGCCGCCGATCATGCCCATGCGGAGTTTGCGATTAAGTTTCATAGGAGGGATGATAATGAGATTTGAAAAGGAAGAATCTAGCTACGCCGGTCAGGCTCTTGCTATAAAAGATGAAGGCGTAGCATTAGGGTCATCGCTGCGAGAGTGGGCACAAGCCATGCGACAAGACATGCGATACTGCCCCACGTGTTATCGGGTGCGAAGCAATAGACCCGAATCAATGTCGCCCAAACGAGGGCCGCAAAAAACACGGCCAACGTTTCTTTTGAATCAAAGCAGCTCCTTTTTCCGCAGCTTGGACACCGATACGTGCGCACAAGTAATCGGAGCGAACCTGCTCGGTTGTCGCAATGTGGACAATGGATCATAAGCTCAATTCTTGGCCGGCGAGACGTGATCAGCCCACCCCCCCCCCGCCGCGCTCAGAGCGCGACGGGTTTGCCGGTGGCGGCGGACTTGTAGGCGCCGTCGATGAGTTTCATGAGCGACAGGGCTTGGGACGGGGTGTTGAGGGGTTTTTCGGTGCCTTCAATGGTGCGGATGAAGTTGGTGGCGGAGCGGGTGCGGCCCATCGTTTCGTCGGCTTGGACGATGATGTCGCGGTTTACGTGGCGGCCGTTTTCGAGGGTGTAGAGCTGGCAGGCGTCGATCGCGGTGTTGTCGAGGCCGTCGGTGCTGAAGAGGCGGCGAACGAGGCCGCCGGCTTTAGTGCCCTGGAACGTCACCGAGACTTCTTCGCGTTGGTTCATCTCGGCCCACGAGACGGCGAAGTTCATCGACTGACCGGTCTTGAAGGTGACGAAACCGTGCGCGGCGGCTTCGACGTCGGTCGTGCCGTTTGCGACATCGGGGATGCCCCACGGGCCCTTGAAGGCTTTGTTGGAAATGTGATCCTTGTAGGTGCGCGCGAGGACGTGCGCGGGCTCGGGATAGCCCATGAAAAACATGCCGAGGTCGACCATGTGGAGGAGGTCGATGAGGGGGCCGCCGCCGGACATGGCCTTGGTGGTGAACCAGCCGCCGAAGCCGGGGATGCCGGCGCGGCGAATCCATTTCGCCTGGCAGGAGTTGATGGTGCCGATGGTGCCGTCGGCGACGTAGTCCATCATCGCGTAGCTCTCGGGGCGGGCGCGGTTGTTGAAATTAAACATTAGCGTCTTCTTCGCCTTGGCGGCGGTGGTCTGCATGACCGCCATTTCCTTGGCGCTGAGGGCGGGCGGTTTTTCGCAGAAGACGTGCTTGCCGGCCTCGAGGGCCTGGAGGGCGAGGGGCGCGTGGAATTTGTTGGGGACGATGACCGAGACGGCGTCGAGCTCGGGGTGTTTTTTCAACATTTCGGCGACATCGGTGTAGACGCCGGGGATGTTGTGCTTGGTGGCGGCTTTGTGGGCGGCGCCTTGGTTGACGTCGCAGAGGGCGATGATTTCGGCGCCGGCTTGGCGGAAACCGGTGGCGTGATAGGCGGCCATGCCGCCGGCGCCGATGATTGCGATTTTAGTGCTCATGAGAGTACGGAGACTTGGTTTTGGAGCCGCTAAGCTACGCTAATTTTCGGAAACTAGAGGCGGGGCGACGGCTTGCGTGCTTCCCCTAATCGGCGAAGCGCTATGACGTGGTGTGCTTCCGGTTTCTAATCAGCGAAAATTAGCGGTTAAGAACTGTTTTGATTATTTCCGATCAAACTGGGCGTCGAAGACGATGGCGCTGGAGGGGAAGTCGACTTTGCGGACGAAGGCGGAGGCTTCGGTGGCGCCGTGGATGCGGTCCATCCGGCTGTCTTCCCACTCGACAGAGAGGGGGCCGCGATAGCCGACGTCGTTGAGGGCGACGATGATTTCCTCGAAGTTGATGTCGCCGTGGCCGAGGGAGCGGAAATCCCAGGCGCGGCGGGCGTCGCCGAAGCTGACGTGGCCGCCGAAGACGCCGACGGTGCCGTCACCGTGACCCCACCACACGTCTTTCATGTGGGCGTGGAAGATGCGGGGGCCGAAGGCGCGGATGAACTTCACGTAGTCGACGCCTTGGTAGCCGAGGTGGGACGGGTCGTAGTTGAAACCAAAACGTTTGTGGCCGCCGACGGCTTCGATGGCGCGTTGGGCGCTGGCGATGTCGAAAGCAATTTCGGTGGGGTGAACCTCGAGGGCGAAGTTGACGTTGGATTTCTCGAAGGCTTCGAGGATGGGGCCGAAACGTTTGGCGAAGTCGGTGTAGCCAGCGTCCCAGTAAGCTTGGGAGGTGGGCGGGAAGGCGTAGATGGAGTGCCAGATGGAGGAACCGGTGAAGCCGTTGACGACGGCCGGGTAGTCGTCCTTGCCGTTGTTGCCGGGTTTGGCGTCGAAGAAGGCGCGGGCGGCTTTGCCGGCGGTGATCATCTTCTTGGCGGCGCGCTTGCGGACGCCTTCGGGATTGCCATCGCCCCAGACATCGGCGGGAAGAATGGATTTATGGCGCTCGTCGATGCGGTCGCAGATGGCCTGACCGACGAGATGGCTGGAGATGGCGTAGCAGGTGAGGCCGTGGTCCTTCAGCATCGCCCATTTTTCGTGGACGTATTTCTTGGAGGTGGCGGCGACGTCGACATCGAAGTGGTCGCCCCAGCAGGCGAGTTCGACGCCATCGTAGCCCATTTTTTTGGCGAGGGGCGCGAGTTTTTCGAGGGGGAGGTCGGCCCATTGGCCGGTGAACAGCGTGACTGGACGTGGCATCGTATTTGTTTTCGGAGGGTTGAGGGAAGGATGGGAAGGGGGAGAACGAGAACGAGAACGAGAAATAAGGGCACGCGGAGCGTACTACGGGTCTCTCCTCGGACGTCGAGGGCCGCAAGAGGAAATCTGATTTATGGCGGGCAAAGTAGCGGGTCAGGCGGCGGGCGGGAGGCACTCGAGGAGGTCGAGCGTGGGCGACGGGTCGAGTTGCCACGGGCCGAGGCCGGCGGGGACAAAAATTTTATCGAAGGGACGCAGGGCGAGAGTCTCGTCACCGACGGTGAGGGTGCCGGTGCCGGCGGTGACGATGCCGATGAAGCACTCGCGATCGCGGCGGGTGACGGAGCCACGATGATGGCTTTTGCGGATACGGAAGCAGGGCGTGCGCTCGGCGCCGATGAGCGCGTCTTGAAAGGAGTCGGGGCCGAGCGCACGGGCGCGGCGCGGGGGACAAAAGGCTTCGGTCGCCACGCGGTCGCGGGACCAGCGGCTGAAATCGAAGACATCGAGGCAGAACTCGAGGCCACGGCCCATGAAGCGCGCGCTCTCGGGGAGGGTGTAGCCGCCGCGTTCGAATTCGAAGCGCACGACGAGATCGCTGGGCTCCATGATTTCCGCGAGCAGGAGACCCGGGCCGAGGGCGTGGGGTACGCCTCCGGGGACGATCAGGGTGTCACCGACTTTGACCGGGATGCGGTCGAAACAGGCTTCGAGGCCGGCGATGTCTTGGGTTGCGATGAGGTGGCGGAGTTGGTCGCGGGAAGGTGGCCGCTGGAATCCGAGATACAGATACGGCGGATGCGGAAGATCGTCGCGGATGGCGAGGAGGTGGTAGGCCTCGGTTTTTCCCGAAGGGGCGTTGAGGAATTTTTGGGCAAACGCCGCCGTCGGGTGAGTTTGGAGATGGAGCCGGATCGAGGGGTCGAGCAACTTGACGAGGAGCTGGGGGCTGGCGCCAAAGCGGGCGGCGTGCGCGGCGCCGAGGTAGTAGGCGGGGTCGGCGGCGAGGAGGTCGGCGAAATTGTGCGGCGTCGGGTCGTCGCCACAGTGGACAGGGGAGAGGCCCTCTGAGAGTTGAGAGGCGGCGGCGGTGTGGCGGGTGGCGTCGGGGGGATTGATGGCGCGGGTGGTGGAGGCGATCCAGTCTTCGGGGAAGTGGGTGTCGGCGGGGGAGAATGCGGGCACAGGGACGTGGCCGCCCACCTCGGAGGCGAGGTGGTCGAGGGTGCGGCCGCCGAGGTAGGTGCGCCAGACGCGATTGGGCGGGAGGCGCAGGATTTTTCCGTGAGGAGCCATCGTTGAGGATTAGGCGGAGGGATGGAGTTTCGTCGAGGCATACGCGCTCATCACCAGCCGTGCGCCGATCACGATGACGAAGCCGCCACCACCGAGGAAGGCGAGGCCGCCGACGAGGGCACGGGGAATGAACGCGAGCAGGCTGGCGGCGTGCGGTAGAAAGCCCGTGGGAGTTGTGAGATCGGTGGGGGCGGGACGGGATGGTGGTTCGGGAATCCCATTGGATTCTTCGCCGGGCTCAGAGGGACAAGACGGATCAGCGGTAGAGCCAGTATTTTTGGCTCTGCTGCTGGTAGATTTTCGCCTGCTCCCGCCACTGTTTGAGCCACCGCTCGATGTCGGTGTTTTTGCCGTTGGCGGCGAGGTCATTGAAGAACGCGCGCGAGCCCATCAGATTGAGAAACAGGCTGCGTTGCGGAGTGGGGGCGAAGGTAAACGGATTTCTAGGTTCCAGTTTACAGGCGAGTCGCATGAGATGGAAATTCAGCTCGGTGGGGCGCCAGGCGTCGTAGTCCCGGATCTCAATGTAGAGTCCGGTGCCGGCTTTGCCGGTCTTGGTGTTGGGCGCGCTGACGCGGCGGAAGTCGATGCCGGGGAGTTTGAGGGCCCGTAGTTCTTTTTCGTAGACGTCGATCTTGGTCGTGAGGTGAAGCACGCCGCGGAACTGGTATTGCGAACCCACGCCGTGTTTGAAGCCACCGAGTTCGCAGCCGAGGCCGGTCATCGGGTAGCCCTTGACGGCTTCGAAATCCGAGATGAGTGGCGAGGTGGGAATCCAGGTGAGGCCGGTCTCGGTCCAGCGCATCGAGCGGGTCCAGCCGCGCATGGGGATGACGGTGAGTTTGCCTTTCGTGCGTTGGGCGTCGGTGAGGGCGTGACGGCCGGGTGCCTCGGGGGCGTCTTTCGTCATGCGGGCGAGTTCGCCCATGGTGAGACCATGCACGTAGGGAACGCGGAAGGCGCCGACGTAGCTCAGGAGGTCGGCGTCCATGGGCGGGCCATCGGCCTTGAGGCCGCCCAGCGGATTGGGGCGATCGAGGATGATGATTTCGACGCCGTATTCGAAGCAGGCGGACATGGCGCCCTTCATGGCGCTGATAAATGTGTAGCTGCGTGTGCCGATGTCCTGCAGATCGACGACGAGGGCGTCGAGGTCCTTGAGCTGGGTTTGGGTAGGCTTGCGAGTCTTGCCGTCGTAGAGCGTGCGAACGGGGAGGCCGGTACGTTTGTCGATGTAGTCGTTGAAGTTTTTCCCGGCGGGAAATTCGCCGTTGATGCCATGCTCGACGGCGAAAAGGGCGACGAGTTTGACGCCGGGGGCGCGGCGGAGGATGTCGGCGGTGGGAATGCCGCGGCGATTGACACCTGCGGGATGCGTGAGGAGGCCGAGGCGTTTGCCTTTCACGGCGGCGAAACCATCGGCTTCGAGGACGTCGATGCCGAGGAGGAGCGGACTGGATTTTTCTACCGGCGCGGGCGGAGGCGTGACCGTGATCTGCGGGGCGACGAACGGTGCGGTGGGCTTCGGAGTCGGCGGCTGGCTCGCGCTGCAACCGAGGAGGCCAAGCAGCGGCACGAGGAGCGGGAGCAGAGGCTGGAGGAACGGGAGACGGAGCGCGCCGAGCATAAAGGTACTCGAGAGTGGGCTGCGCAGCGGGGCGCGGTCACGTCCAAAAGCGCACTGAAAGTGCGAAGAGCGTGCCAAACGCACGGATGAGCGCCAGACGGGATGGCGGATTTTGTATTCCTAAGAGGTTACCAATGACCGACGCACGAGGGGCGGTCAGAGGGACTGGCGGATGGCGGCGGTGAGAAGGTCGGGGGCTGCGCGCAGGGCGTGGGCGAGCGGGGTGCCGGCTGGCGTGATCGCGTGAAGGGTGAGGTGGGCGCGGGGTGTGAGCGTGGAGACGGCACCGGCGAAGACGTGGACGGGTTTGCCGAGGGCGAGAGCGCGGGCGGCGACGGCGCCGGGACCTTTGCCGGTGAGCGAGGTGTCGTCGAAGCTGCCTTCGCCGGTGATGACAAGATCGGCGGCGGCGAGTTTCCGTTCGAGGTCGAGCCATGCGGAGACGAGATCGAACCCCGGGAGGAGTTTCGCATCGGCGGCCGCCATGAGGCCGAAGGAAATGCCGCCGGCTGCCCCGGCGCCGGGGAGGTCCATGAGAGCGTTGGGGCGGCCGGTGTGCGCGCAGAGGAGGCGGGCGAGGCGCGCGCATTCGTGATCGAGGCGGGCGAGGTCGGCGGGGCGCAGGCCTTTTTGTGGGCCGTAAGTGGCGGCGGCCCCGCGGGGACCGAGGAGGGGATTGGTGACGTCGCAGGCGATGCAGATCGGTGGGAGCGGGTCGGTAGGAAAGGAGCCGGAGGAGACGGGGCGGGAGGGGAAGGGGACGGGGTTTGGGGTCTGGGGTCTGGGGAGGGAAAGGCAGCCGGTGAGGTGGACGACGCGGGGCCAGTGGGCGGGGATGGGAGGGGAGACGGGCGCATCGTCGGCGAAGTGACAGGTGAGGCCGAGGGCGGCGAGGGCGCCGAGGCCGAGGTCGCTCGTGGCGCTGCCGCCGACGCCGAGGAGAATGGCGGCGACGCCGGGGCGGGCGGCGGCGAGACGGATGAGTTCGCCGGTGCCGAGGGTCGTGGTGTGCCACGGGTCGCGTTGGTCGGGGGCGAGGAGGGCGAGGCCGGAGGCGGTGGCCATCTCCACGACCGCGACGGTCGGTGGAATGTCCAATGACCAATGACCAATGTCCAATGACAGGAGGGTGCGGGCGGGGCTGGGAATGTTGGTGACGGGGACGAAGCCGATCGTGGCGAGCGTGGGGGTGCCTCGGGGGCCGGTGACGGTGTGCGTTTCGACGGTGCCGCCGGCGGCGCGAGTGAGGATTTCGCAAAAGCCTTCACCGCCGTCGGCGAGCGGGCAGAGGTCGAGCGTCCAATCGGGGTGACGTTCGCGCAGGGCGGCGGCGGTGAGTTCGCACGCGTGCGGCGCGGTGAGCGAATCTTTGAATTTGTCGAAGGCGAGGAGGACGTGCATGAGCGCGGAGCAAATTGATTGCCGCGTCGCTGGGGGCTCCGAGCAATATCAAAACGTGGGTCGGTTTGCTGGCGCTCGCCGCTACCGGGCGGGGCGTGGGTTGGCTCGCTGGCGCTCGCCGCTACGGGGTGCTCGAGGCTACGGGGCGCGATTGGCTAGAAAGGCGGAGTGCAGTCCGCCCGACTCTTAAAAGCCGCCGGTGACGCCGGGGGTGTAGGTGAAGCCGAGGTTGTTCGCGATGGCGAAGCGGCTCCAGTCGGGGGCGCCGTCGACGACGCGGTAGCGCGTCTTTTGGGCGTTGGTGACGTTGCGGCCGGAGACGAAGAGACGGGCCCAGCTGGTGACGCGGATGCCGGAGCGGGCGCCGAGGGCGAAGGATTCGTGGTCGGTCGTGAAGAGGGCGTTGTAGGTGAAACGGGCGCGGCTCGCCTCGAAGGCGGAGCGGCGGATCATGTTCACGGATCCGCCGATCGCGTTGGCGCTGTCTTCCGGTTTGCGGAGGAGGCGGACCTCGACGCGCGAGATGTCGGCCGAGGAGGAGCCCATCATCTCGAAATTGCGGTCGCGGTTGCCGGTGCCGAGAGTGGAGGTGGAGGCGGTGGGCAGGCCGTCGAAGCGAATCTCGGTGTTGACGGCGTCGAAACCGCGTACGCTGACGCCGATGATGTTGTTGGCGAAATACTCCACGCTGACGCCGGGGAGCCACTTCATGAGTTCGCCGGGATTGGAATCGGGGAGCGTCCCGAACTGATCGGCGGAGATGACGCTCTTCTGGCCGAGGCCGACGCGCTGCTCGTTGACCGCGATGGCGGCGGCGTCAGTTTCCTTTTTCGATTGCACGGTGAACGCGTTCATTTGCACGGGGGAGTTGGTTTCTCCGTAGCGGGCCTGACTCGCGAGGGTGATGTCGCGTTGCGCGGTTTGGCCGGCGGTGATGGTGAGGGTCACTTCCTGATCGTCGAACCCGGCGAAGCGTACGCAGAGGGTGGCGGCACCTGTGGGCACGCCGGCCAGGCGAAACGTGCCACTCTCATCGGTGAGGGCGACGAACTCGGTGCCTTTCAGGGAGACGCGGGCGTTGTTGAGGTAGTCGCCGGAGACGGCGTTTTTCACGCGGCCCTCGATGGTGCCGGTCGTGGCC